>Ga0208626_1000005_pt1:0-335000 | contig 340212 bp, 321 predicted proteins | sample LakWasMet10_HOW4_2_FD_183860 | JGI IMG/M metagenome (GOLD analysis project Ga0208626, IMG submission 183860) | Freshwater sediment methanotrophic microbial communities from Lake Washington under simulated oxygen tension - Sediment Metagenome... | ecosystem: Environmental > Aquatic >... | reverse complement strand
ATCGGCGTGTTTTTAATGGCTGGTGTTATACAAATTTTTCTCAGTGCTAAACAAGCCTACCGATTACAAGAAAATTTATCTCGACTACAGGAAAATGGTAGAGCGTCGATGGATTTTCTTACTAAAGATATTCGTATGGCTGGATATGTGGGATGCGCGTCTAAAATCGTACCGAACAGCATACTTGATCCGACAAAAATCACCATCCCTGCCTTGACTACAGGAACAAACGGTGTCGATGGCGTAAATGTCACCACCAATAGCTGGGGAGGTGTTGCAAATCCAACAGCCTGTGGCACCAGCCCAGCTAATCAATGTATAGCGGGCACTGATGTCATTAGTTTTCAATCGGCAAGCACCTGTGGTGCCCAGTTAAAAAATGATGTTGATAAAAGTGCTGACCTCAAAATAACAACGCCTAATACCTGCGGAGTTGTACAGGGTGATGTTGTTATTCTGTCCAATTGTACAAGTGTTGATATTTTTGCAATCTCAAATAATCCAGGAGATGGAAGTACAGCTGGTAATGGAACACAAAATATAGCACATGGTGGTAATCTCAATATCAACCCCCCATTTCTAGGCAATAGCTATAGCGCAAACAACTCTGAAATATTAGTCCCTCAGCTATCCAGTTATTACATCCGCTCAGGTTCTGGTGGTATACCTTCTTTATATCGTGTTGATAACACCAAAACTGCAAGCACTACCAATCCAGTTGAATTAATTGAAGGCATAGAAAATATGCAGATTTTGTATGGTGTAGATACCGATGCACCGCAAGATTATGTACCCAACTATTACGTCGATGCGTCAAAAGTGACTAACTGGACAGCAACTCCGCCTAATGTTGTTGTCAGCGTTCGCGTCAGCCTATTAGCCGTCACCATTGAAAATAATTTAACAGATGCAGTTCAACCCTATTTCTATAATGGTGCAACAGTCACTCCGCCACAAATAGCTGTAGTCACCACAGACACCTCACAACTGTGTCCGCCTTACTCAGGTACATTACCTGCAACCTGTAAGATGGCAAATGATTTTAGGTTGCGTCGAGTGTTTTCCTCAACAATTGCCGTGCGCAATCGACTACTTTAAACGGTGCGTATCATGACTCATAAACGCTTAGCAAATTCACATCATCAATCAGGTGTTGTATTAGTGATTAGCTTAATCATGCTATTAGCTATCACGCTAATCGGCATAACCAGTTCCAACGTAACAGGACTGGAAGAAAAAATGGCGGCTAACAATAAAGATAAAAACCTCGCCTTTCAAGCGGCTGAGGCCGCATTAAGAGCCGCTGAGGCTGCGATTGGAGCTGCCAAACCTGCATCTGTGAATCAGGGTACTCGTGCCACCGTCATAGCCAATCAAGGCGTGGGCAGTGGTGCTGGCTATTACACATTACTACAAGATAATGCCATCATAACAAATGGTATTCAGACAAAAAATCCAGATCCGATAAATCCAGCACAAACACCGCCTTTTTACAGTAACTACTCAGCGACTACCTGTGCAAATTGTGTTAATTGGGGAAGCACCCAGCAAAGTCCCAGCAAGTCCAGTCCAGTGAACTCTATTGTTTATGCGGGTGCGACACTAAAAGGTCTGTATAACAAACCTGAATATATTATCGAAGAAATAGCTAATACAGGAAATTCAGTGACTGGTAGCACAAAGATCTGTGATCCTAGCGACCCTACAGGTTGTGTTAATACCACCGCAGGAAATACCATTACGTTTCGCATCACTGCACATGGCTGGGGTAACAGTGCTAGTTCGGCAGTCAATGTACAGAGTATTGTTAAAGTCACCTACCCTCAATAAAATAACTTAACCTTTTAGGCTATGGACTTGCCTTATTGCAATTAAGTTAAATCGTTGGTGACAAATGGTAATCCATGAGCTTATGTAGAATTATAAATAACCTATAACATAGTTTAAGGCTTTTCAAACACCCTATTCCACAAGCCTATAACAGGTTTAGAAGTATTTAGGGCAGACAAAAAATCCTTAACTCAACAACAAACCAAGCATAAAAATTCATCACCTTCCATACTAAAAAAGGGTGATTTTTAAATTTGATATTCAGGAGTTCGATAATGAACACTCATACTATGCACAAAATCGCTATCAGCCTTATTTTGGGCGGCACGTTGAGTGTTGTCTCGAATTCGGTGCTGGCAGTGGTCTCTCAAAACCCAGTTGACATCTCGCAAACACCGTTAAGTGTTGGTGCATCAGGAGTTTCTCCTAATATCATGCTGATGGTTGATAATTCAGGCTCTATGAGCAGTAGCTTTACTACGCCAGCTGTAACACTCAGCAGTATGCCCAGTAGTTTTACTTACAATTGCCCCTCACCCATCGCTACTGGCTCAACATCTTCAACAGGCACAGGAACAAATGCTCCTCCTGTTGTTTATATGACAGTAAGTAGCTCATCTGCAAAGTTCTGTACCGCTACTGCCGCTAGAACTGGAACTGCTGCTACTATTTGTGGGGGTACAGCCGTTTCTTTTGGTAACTCCAGCTCTGCAAAATGCTTTAATCCTAGCCAATACTATACGGTTACTTATTCAAGTAGCAGCAGCTCAATTGGCGCGAGTCTAGGCACTTATTTAGGTGCAAATCTTAACTGGTACTTTTCCAGCAATAGTTTTTCAGGCAGTAGTCTGACAGCAGCAGCAACATCATGGACACGCCTTAGCATGGCGAAGGCAGCCGCTAATAATCTGGTCACTTCACTCACCCCTGCGACAGGAGAATCCACAAAAGTGCGTATGGGTTTAGCATCATATAATCAGGATACCAGCTTAGGAGGCAGTCTCTTAGTACCTATCAGCGATCTTAATTCGACTCAAGCAACTAGCCTCACCACTGCTGTTAACGCGCTTAGTGCAAGCAGCCCTACGCCTTTATCAACAACCCTATCCGACATTGGACGGTATTTCACGACAGGCTATACAGGCACTACACTCAAGTTGTATCCGAGCGGTACTGCTTCAGATGTTAATCTTGCCACCCTATTTAACAATCAATCCATTGACACATCTAAAAACACATCGGGTCTCAGTGCAACAGCCCCCCCTATTCAAAATTATTGTCAAAAAAATGCAGTTATTTTAGTCTCTGATGGTCTGCCCAACTATGATCGTAACGTCAGCACCCTTATGGCTGATTACACAGGCGACTGTGGAACCAAAAAAGTATGTGATGCCACTATTGATACCGCTTACACCATCGGCTTTCCCGGCCCGACAACAGCAACAACCTATACAAATACACCTACTCGGGCTAATACTGGACCAAACTCATGTGGCACATACAGCACCTGTGCCACCAGAGATAATAGGAACAGATGCCAAGATGGTTATGTCGCACCATGGACGGTAATTTGTAAAAATGGCAGTAAAACAGGACGCGCCTACGAAGCAGGTGGCAGTGACTTTCTTGATGATGTTGCCGCCACACTCTATGACATCGATTTACGCCCTGATTTAAGAGCAGCACACCCCTCCACTCCTAAACAAAATCTAAGCACTTATACCATTGGTATTGCTGACCCTTCTGTAAAAGCACAGGTTAGGCCATCAAATGGCGGCACAGGTCTTGAAACAGTAGGCACTGTTTTGGAAGATGCAGCAACAAGAGGCGGTGGTACGTTTACCTTTGCTGATAACTATCAACAGTTAGCTGACGCATTGGATAAAATGGTTTCCGCTATAAGAAAAGGCGTAGGCTCTTTCTCTACCATCACCGCAAATTCTACACAATTGACTGCAAACACTGCATTATTTCAAGCGTCTTATGACACTGCCGATTGGACTGGCGACCTTTATGCACTAAAACTGGATCCATCAACAGGTAATGTCATTTTTCCTGCCGCATGGAATGCTGGTACAAAAATAGTCACACCTGTACCTGCCGCACAAACAGAATGGCAAAATCGTAATCTTTTTACTTACAACACCACCACAAAAGGCATCGCCTTTAAGGGAGCCACTTCCAGCATCATTTGCGCCAAATTAACATCCACTCAACTCAGTGCTTTGGGTATCACAAGTTGCAGTAACGCCAGTGATATAGGCTTATGGCGACTGGATTACTTACGCGGTGACATCAGTCATGAAGTAGTCAATACCTCTCAGCCCCAATATACAACCGACCCGCGCCTGACCAATAATACCGCCGCTAATCGAATGTTTCGCAATCGCGTCCGTTTTCGCCAAAACAATTCAGGCATTGGCGAAACACCCGCATACAAACAGGGTGACGTTTGGCAAGACCCTTGGTTATTAGGCGACATTGTTAATTCAGGTGCCACCTATGTGGGTACACAAGACTATGCTTATGCTAATAAAAGCATCACTGAAAGTTCATCTTATGCTACTTTCGTCGCCTCTAAAAGCACTTGGAAACCGATGCTGTATATTGGTGCCAACGATGGCTTTCTACATGGCTTTGATGCCAGTTTAACAACTACAGGCGGTAAGGAAGTATTCTCTTATATGCCTAATAGTATTTTTAAATCAGGGGGCGGTTTAATCAACTTATCATCACCTACCTATTCTCACCAATATTTCGTAGATGGTACTGCGCGCGTGTCTGATGTTTATTTTGACAATGTTTGGCATACCGTTTTGGTCGGTACAACAGGAGCAGGTGGTTCTGGTATCTTTGCGTTAGATGTAACCGATTCTACTGGTGCTTCCTCTGGCGTAACAGGCTCTGCCGCTAATGGAACAGCTTTTGGTGCTAGTGATGTATTGTGGGAAATTAACAATACCAGCGCACCTATCGCAGCTGATGTGACTAATTTTGCAGCTAATCTGGGCTATGCCTTGCCGCAAGCTACAATGGGCAGAATGAACGACGGTTCATGGGCCGCTATTGTTGCTAATGGTTATGTGAGTACCAATAACAAAGCTGTGTTATACATTATCAATATTAAAACAGGGGCAATTATTGCCACACTGGACACATTAACAGGCAGTGCTACCGCAGCCAATGGTCTGTCAACACCTGTTGCCGCTGACATTGATGGCAATGGTACGATTGATGCAATTTATGCAGGCGATTTACTGGGTAATATGTGGAAATTTGATGTCAGTGACAGCAATAATACAAAGTGGCAAATTGCTTATGGATCTAAAACTGTCCCAGCACCTTTATTTACGGCTTGTTCAGATGGAACCAGCACAACAACTTGTGATGCCAGCAGACAACCCATTACCAATAAACCGCAATTGGCTTCCGCAAGTGCGACGCAATCCACGGGGGGCATCATGGTGTACTTTGGTACTGGTCAATATTTTCAAGATTCTGATAATAATATTACTAATACAAAAACTCAGACGTTTTATGGTATCTGGGATAAATGTCCACCGATTAGCACTCTAACTGGATCTAACTCAACTATATCTACCAGCCCTGCTAGTGTATGTAGCACATCTGTTCCTTCACCTGCGCGAACCACACCCGCTAATACACCTGCTGGTGCTTTAGTCCAACAGACTATTATCGCGCAACAGCCAATCAGTGGTAGCAATTTCCGAGGAACGTCAAATAATACTATCGACTGGAGTACTCAAAAAGGTTGGTACATGGATTTTGTTAATCCCAATACAAACAAAAATGAGGGTGAGCGTATCGTCAGTGCATCCCTTTGGCGTGACGGACGTATTATATTTGCTACACTGATTCCTATTCCTACCACGACAAGCAGTACAGACGCTTGTATTGCGGGATCAACCAGTACCAGTTGGTTTATGGTACTGGATGCCGCAACAGGATCGCGCCCCAGCACGCCTACATTGGGTGATACAATGATAACTGTAGATGGTAAAAGTGTTCCTGTATCGGGTCAGCAAACAAAAGACGGAAGTATTGGAACACCAACGATTATAACGGGTGCTGGTACTGGTGCTAATACTGGTGGTGGAACTACTACTGGTGGTGGAACTACTACTGGTGGTACTGACACTGGTGGTAATATTGGCGTTTCTCCTAATGCTCGAGGGTATTCAGGTAATACTAATGGCGGAACTACTACAATCCCTCTGACCCTTAACCCACCGTCAGCTTCTGGTGCAGGTCGCCAATCTTGGAGACAGTTATAAGCAACAACAAGGGGCTAATGGATTAGCCCCTACCCTATATGCACAAGTAGATTTATTAATACACACTCGCCGATTCGGCTTGTAGGAAAACACCTATGCAACAAAATAAACAATATGGCTTTACCTTGATTGAGCTGATGATTGTTCTGGTAATCGTTGGGATATTGGCAAAAATTGCTTATCCCAGTTATCAGGATAGTATGACTAAATCACGGCGGGCTGATGCTAAGGCGGCGTTACTGGAATTATCGGTTTTTATGGAGCGTTATTACACGGTAAATGGTTGTTACAACGTACCCACCTCTGGAGCGTGCGTTGCTGGTAATGCTGCACCTGCACTACCTTTTAACATTGCACCTAAATCGGCTTATAACCCTAATGTAGCGTCGTCTACTGTTAAGGCAAATTATGATTTGTCGGTGAGTGCAGTCACACCTACTTCCTTTACCTTATCGGCGATACCGAGAGCAAATGCACCTGATACTGTATGCGGTACGTTGACGCTGGACAATACGGGAGCTAAAACAGAAAGTGGAACGGGAACAGTGGCAGATTGCTGGTAAGTTACTTGCAGAAAATCAGCGACAAGCTACTCAAACCAGCGATGTCTTAAAGACCTCGCTGGTTTATTTATATCTACACACTTACTTAACAGCAGCCTTAATCTGCAATCAATACTATCTACAAAGACTGAATAAACCTCTCAACGTCGGCTTGGTCAAACCGCCAAGCCAATTCTTTCTGCGTTGCTGGATGATATAACACAGGAATACGAATGGCATACTGAGATTGCCAGTGTTCTTGTTCAGCAATATCAATAATTTCAATCACTTGATCGTAATCATTCGGCAAGCACTTTCGAATAATCGCTTCCGCTTCCTCGCATAAATGACACCCTGCTGTACCTAATAACAATAAGTGCATCATCAGTGTTTGGTGATTTTTTCTAAATAGCCCATGAATAAGGCAGAGGTGACAAATGTCAGATGAATGATAACGTACCACATTAATTTATCGTTCGGTGTGGCGTTGATATTCATAAATATTTTCAGTAAATGAATGGATGAAATAGCGACAATGGATGAGGCGACTTTCATCTTCAAAGAGCCGTAATCGTGCGTACCTAACCACTCCAGTTTTTCGGTCGCTTCACCTATATCAAGGCTTGAGACAAAATTTTCATAGCCGCTGAACATGACAATCACAATCAAACTTGCCACCAGCGTGAGGTCAATTAAACTGAGCAAGGTCAATACTAAGTCTGACTCGCCGATTTCAAAAATATGCGGCAGGAAATGCAGCATTTCTTGAAAGAATTTGATGAAGATAGCAAGCAATGCCAGACTTAAACCCGCATAAATAGGCGCAAGTATCCAGCGACTGCCGTACATTAATTTTTCTAGTGCGTGTTCTATTTTTTCGTGGAATGGCATGGTGTTGGTTCTTGTTGATGAATGGTACAACAAGACCTCGCAGGTTTTTAAAACCTGCGAGGTCTAATCGTATAATTAATGGTGTAGATGTGCCGCCAACCAACGCGCCGCGACTTCTTCGGCAATGCCTTTGCGGCGTGCGTAATCCGCTAATTGCTCTTTATCTATTTTACCGACATTAAAATATTGCGCCTCAGGGTGGGAGAAATACCAGCCGCTGACTGCCGATGCAGGATACATCGCATAACTTTCCGTTAATTCAATGGTGGTGTGTTCAGTGACATTGAGTAATTCAAACAGTTTTTCTTTTTCGGTATGGTCTGGGCAAGCGGGATAACCGGGTGCGGGGCGAATGCCTTGATAGCTTTCATTGATGAGTTGTTCTGCCGTGTGGTCTTCTTCCGCATAACCCCAATAGTCTTTTCTCACCATCAAATGCAGGTATTCCGCGAAGGCTTCGGCAAGTCTGTCCGCTAGGGCTTTGAGCATAATGGAGCTGTAGTCATCGTGATCTTGTTCAAATTCTGCTAATTTTGCTTCGATACCTATGCCTGTGGTGACCGCAAAACCACCGATATAATCGGCTTTGCCGCTATCTATGGGTGCAATAAAATCCGATAAACAATAATTCGGACGACCCGGAGCTTTGATGTTTTGCTGGCGTAAATGGTGTAAAGTTTCGCGGACTTGAGTGCGTGATTCATCAGTATAAACAATGACATCATCATCTTGGCTTGCCGCAGGGAAAAAACCAACCACCGCCCGCGCCTGTAACCAGTTTTCGCTGACAATTTGTTTCAACATTGCGTTGGCATCGGCAAATAGTTTGCGTGCTTCCACACCGACCACTTTGTCATCCAAAATTTTCGGATAACTGCCTGCCATTTCCCACGTTTGAAAAAACGGTGTCCAGTCGATGTAATCCACCAGTGTCGCCATCGGTAAATTATCAATGACTTTAAGTCCCAAGAAAGACGGTTTAACAGGTTCGTAGTTGCGCCAAACGTGTTTATTGGCTCTGGCATCTTCCAAGCTGTGTTGTTGGGTTTTGGCTTCTCTGCCTTTGTGACGTTCTCTGACTTCTTCGTATTCTGCATGAATGCTTTTCACAAATTCGTCTTTTAAATCGGCACTGAGTAAGTTACTGGCAACGCCCACGCCGCGTGAGGCATCGGTGACATACACGGTCGCGCCATTGGTGTAATGCGGTTCAATTTTCACCGCCGTGTGAGCGCGTGAGGTGGTCGCACCCCCTATCATGAGTGGAATGGTAAAACCTTGCCGCTGCATTTCTTTGGCAACGTGTACCATTTCATCCAATGATGGTGTGATTAATCCGCTTAAACCAATAATATCAACATTTTCAAGACGTGCAGTTTGCAGAATTTTTTCCGCAGGTACCATCACGCCTAAATCCACTACATCATAGTTATTACATTGCAACACCACCGCGACGATATTTTTACCGATGTCATGCACGTCACCTTTCACGGTTGCCATCAAAATTTTACCGTTGGTTTGTCTATCGCCTGCGGCTTTATCAGCTTCCATAAAGGGCATTAAATACGCGACCGCTTTTTTCATTACGCGTGCGGATTTAACCACTTGCGGCAAGAACATTTTACCCGCGCCGAATAAATCACCGACCACGTTCATGCCATCCATTAACGCGCCTTCGATAACGTGTAACGGGCGTTCAGCTTCGAGTCGGGCTTGTTCGGTGTCTTCGTCAATGTAATCAGTGATACCTTTAACCAGCGCGTGTTCTAGGCGTTTACTCACTGCCCAACTGCGCCATTCCTGATTTTCAGCTTTAACTTCGCCTGTGCTGCCGTCGCCACGGTATTTTTCGGCAAGTGCTAATAATTGGTCTGTGCCGCTACCATCATGAGTGTTTAATACCACCGCTTCGATAGTGTCGCGCAAGTCTTTCGGTACATCTTCATAAATGGCTAATTGTCCTGCGTTGACAATCCCCATCGTCATACCCGCTTGAATCGCGTGGTATAAAAACACGGCGTGAATAGCTTCACGCACTGGATTATTACCGCGAAACGAAAATGATACGTTGGATACGCCGCCTGAAATCAGCGCATGAGGCAAGGTGCGTTTTATTTCACGAGTAGCTTCAATAAAATCGACACCGTAATTATTGTGTTCATCAATACCTGTGGCAATGGCGAAAATATTGGGGTCGAAAATAATATCTTCAGGCGGAAAACCAATTTGTTCGACCAAAATTTTATACGCCCGTTGGCAAATTTCAATTTTTCGGGCTTTAGTATCGGCTTGCCCTTCTTCATCAAACGCCATAACGATAACTGCCGCGCCATAACGGTGTACCAGTTTGGCGTGCTTTATAAACGCCTCTTCGCCTTCTTTTAAAGAAATGGAATTGACCACGCCTTTACCCTGAATACATTTAAGCCCCGCTTCCAAAATATCCCATTTGGAGGAATCGAGCATAATCGGCACTTTGGCAATGTCAGGTTCAGCGGCGATTAGCATCAAAAAGCGCACCATTGCTTCTTTGGACTCCAGCATCCCTTCATCCATGTTGATGTCGATGATTTGCGCGCCGTTTTCTACTTGTTGTTTGGCAACGTCTAACGCCGCTTCAAAATTACCTTCAATAATTAAGCGTTTGAACGCCGCTGATCCTGTGACGTTGGTGCGCTCACCGACATTGACGAATAAGGAATCCGCACCGATGCTCATCGGTTCTAAACCTGCAAGGCGGCATTTTTTTTCAATGTCTGGAATAGGACGGGGCGGGTATTTTCCGACTGCATCGACAATCGCTTTAATGGTCGCAGGCGATGTGCCGCAACAGCCGCCGATGATGTTGAGATAGCCATTTGCTGCCCAATCGGCAATTTCTGCCGCCATCATTTCAGGGGTTTCATCGTACTCGCCAAATTCATTCGGCAACCCAGCATTTGGATGTGCGGACACATTGGTGTCGGCAATACTGGATAATTCAGCAATGTATTGGCGTAATTCGGTCGCACCTAAGGCGCAATTAAAACCAAAGGAAATAGGATTGACGTGTTTTAAGGAATTCCAGAATGCGCCTACGGTTTGCCCTGATAGAGTTCTACCCGATGCGTCAGTAATCGTGCCTGAAATCATCACAGGTAATTTATAGCCGATGTTATCAAATACCTGCTCAACGGCAAAAATCGCAGCTTTGGCATTCAGGGTATCGAATACGGTTTCGATTAAAATAATATCCGCGCCACCGTCAATAAGTCCGTTTGTCGCTTCGGTGTAGGCAATGACTAATTCATCAAAAGAAATATTGCGAAAACCAGGGTCATTGACATCGGGCGACATGGACGCAGTACGCGCCGTTGGCCCTAACACCCCTGCGACAAAACGCGGTTTTTCCAGCGTGCTGTATTGTTCAGCCGCCTGTCTGGCAATTTTTGCCGAAGCGACATTAATTTCATAGGCTAAGGATTCCATGTGGTAATCCGCCATAGAGATGGTGGTCGAGTTGAAGGTGTTGGTTTCAACAATATCGGCACCTGCGGCAAAATACGCACCGTGTATCGCTTGAATAATGTCAGGCTGGGTTAACGACAACAAGTCGTTATTACCTTTTAAATCGGTTTCCCACTGTGCAAAACGGCTGCCCCGATAATCTTTTTCTTCCAGCTTATAGCCTTGAATCATCGTCCCCATCGCGCCATCGAGAAATAGAATACGCTGGGACAAGTGTTGTTTGAATAAGTCTGTTCTGTTCATTGAAATTACCAAGGGTGTATTGAGTTACTTGTGAAACTAATCATTGCTTAATGCACTAGCTAGCACTATTATTTTTATTTTTTTGTCGGTGATGTTATGTCAAAACCAAAAATTACGCAGTTAATTAAAAGCGTTCTTTCTGCCGCTGTGGGCGTACAAAGTGAGGCGAATAGACGCAAAGAATTTGAACAAGGTTCGCTATCAAGCTATGTGATTGCAGGGGTGGTATTTACTGTATTATTTGTCGGCGGTCTTATTCTGCTGGTTTCTTTGATATTGTAAACCAATCAGCCTATCATTTTATTATTAAACATCCATAAAAAAAGCCCAAGCGGAGCTTGAGCTTTTTTATCAACAGTCAGCCGTCATTTATTCAGGTGATTTAAAGCTTTGTTTGATACTTTGAAACATTTCTTTAATGCCACCAAACAAAGCTGGCACTGAAAATTGCTCTTTGGTAATAAATTTAAGACGCAAGAACGCAATCAACAAGAAACTGAAAAGTTGAGGTGCCAACTCAAAATACAATGATTTTAATACACCACTAAAACCTAAATAACGCTCTTCATCCTGTCTGTCTCCACCGTGTACCATAGAGCAACTTGAATTCTTAAACTGCCCCATGTCACCGTCTTTCTCGCCTTCTTTTACGCTGGCTTTTTTGTTAACGTCACAGGCTTCGTCCGTTGGACTCATCATTTTGCTTTCTGTTTTAGAACCATCCAAACTGAAAACATTAACATTGACTTCAATCAACATAAATTGCGTGACGAAAAAAATAGCTGCGGCTGCGGCTGCCCATAAGATAACGTTCGACATTTTTGCTTTTATGACAGTCTGATAAATCCAGATAGCCACAAAAATCATTACTACTGCACCAATCATATTTATACCCTCTTTATTATAATTTTTTTAGGAAAAAGAACATACCTGAACATTTTAGCGTCATTTTTGCATCGTCTTTTTCAAGAACTTTGCAAGAATCATATTTTTCTCGTCCAGGTGCCACTTGCTTTTTAATTTCGCCATTTTCAACTGAATACTTGATGGCTATCTTCATTTCTTTTGTACGACCGACTGAATCGGTTGATGTTGTTAATAACGTACCATCCGATTGAAAATCCCACTCAGTCGTAACTGCTTTTTTTTCGCCGTCTAATTTAATTGCTTCAGCATAAAGATTCCATTTTCCTAAAATTTCAGCATTATCTTTTAATTGAACCTCTGCATTCGCCGAAAATGCTAAGAAAATTGTGGCTAACGACAATATTTTAACGATTTTTTTCATTATTTCCCCCTAGTGTATCTGCTTAAAATAGCAGAGTTTAAACTATACCACACTGGCTATCGAGCTTTAACTATAATCGAGTGTACTCTGTTTATCTTGCCTTATTTTTTAAAAGTCATCAACAATAAGCCTTGACTTTAACATTCTTTTGCACCTTATTTTCTTTTATAAAAACAACTCCCAACCGATTGATTTACACCGCTCTACTCGAAACAAAAGCATTGATAATGCTAACGTATCGTTTATAATGCCAGCACTTCTTTTTAGAAGAAGCACTGAGTTTTAGCAGTGCTATACAAACGTGGAGCGAATATTCAGACTGAAATGGGTAATCCATTGCGGCGGTTCGCGTTGAAGCGTTTACAAAGAATCATAAGAATATTTTCTTATGAAGTTATGATTATGATTCTGATTCCCCTTGCTATGTAGTTAGCAATTTCTCAAAAAAAAATATTAGGTAGGAGATATTCATGGGTTTTATATTAGACTTAACTGAAATGTTAAAAGAACCAAAAGGCATGATTGGCGCGGTTGTCGTTATAGCTGCTGTTTATTTTCTCGCAAAATGGGTTTTCGCTCCACACCCAGACGACGAACAATAAAGTTTTTAGCTTTAAATCGCCTGACTTGGGTCGTTGCTCATTCATTTTGAATGGGTAGCGGCCAAGTTTCCAGCTCAATATTTCAGCACCTTCCGTTTTTATTTGTTTTATACTTAACTATTTTGCGGTTTTTAGACCATCAAAATGTATAAAACACTTCTCGCTAAATTTTCACAACTCTATACTAAACAAGCTCCTACAACAGGCATTGGCTTATTTCGGCTTCTGTATGGATTGGTTACGTTACAGGAAATTATCTTCCTGCTGTATTTCAATCACTTAATATTTGACCCGATTCCGTATATCGACATCGAATTTCCGACGATTTCGTTTTTTTTATGTCTTTGGGCGGTGATTGCCTGCTTTGTCGTGGTGGGCTATCGCTATTCATTTTCGATGTTTAGCAATTACATTTTTTGGATAGTCTTCGTTAATTTCACCACGATGCAGCGTGATTTTGACGGTGGCTTTGACATCTTCATGATTGGCGCAGGCTTTTTTCTGCTGTTTATGCCCGCTGACCGCGCATTTTCTATCGACAATCTGAGAGCTAAACTCAGCACCCCGTTTACACCTTACCAAAGCTACGCCAAACCCACCGTATCTGTCCTTGCCTACCTGCTACCCGTGGCAATTTGTCTGGGCTTTTTGTACTTTGATTCATCCATTCATAAAATGTTTGCCCAGCATTGGCGCAATGGCTTAGGTTCGTGGCTACCTGCGACGCAACCTTACTATGTTTCAGCGTTAGATATGTCATGGTTGTTGAACATGGAGTTCGTAGAAAAAACCATTGGCTATACCATCTTGGTTTTTCAATTTACCTTCATCTTCATGTTTTTTCGCCGCCGATTCCGTGTCATTTATTTATTCGTTGGTCTTGGCTTGCATCTGGGTATTACTCTCTCGTTAAACATTTATCCGTTTGGTCTGGGCATGAGCGTATTTTATGTATTGCTGGTACCGTTTAGCTGGTGGCGAGCTATCGGTGAGCGACTGACCGCAAAACAACCTGCCCTGACAGTTTTTTATGACCAGCAATGCCCGTTATGCAATCGCACCGTGCTGACACTGAATCACTTCGATATATTCAGTCGTGTTGCCTTTAAGAGTGCGCAACAATATGCGGCACAGTATCCTGCATTATCCGGTATCAGTGAAGCCACTTTATTGACTGATTTATACGCACTGGATGCGCAAAATAAGGTGTATTCAGGTGTCGATACTTATAGCCATATCCTGCTGAAAATGGGTTATTTAGCTCCCATCGGATTCCTATTAAAACTGCCTGTGATTCACCACATTGCGGTAAAAAAATACCGTGCCATTGCTGATTCCCGTCTCCGTGTAGCGTGTACCTCAGAATGCCTTATTTCGGAAAAATTACCCGATAACACGCTATATCACCGCATTTTTGAACAATTTGCGGCTAAAAAACCCAAAGCATTTACCAGAAAACTCACCAATATTATGGTTGCCATACTGATTTTGCAATTAAACAGCAGCATTCATTACGGGCTTTTCTATCGCTTGGATTTAGCCATTGAAAAAAGCCCGTTCAGCGCACCCGTTTCTCAAGCCAGTAACGCGCTGATTATGGTCTCACAGTTATTTTTAGGCATCACGCCGCACGCGCTTTATCTGCACGATCATTTTGCGGGTTATGATCGCATTTTAGCGATTACTTACACGGACAAAGACGGTGTGGAACGCTGGTTACCGTTTGTCAATGAACAAGGGCGATTACTGGCTCCTAACTGGGGACGGGTACATTCCATGTGGGCAAATATTGCCGTCACGCCGACTATTAATCATGAGAGAATCAAAAAATTTACCATGAAAGTGACGGCATTCTGGGGCAAGAATATCGGACTGGACATCAATCACACTGAATTTCATCTCAAAATGAAAAAAATCGACGCGCCAACCGAATGGGTTTACGATCAGCTGCATAAAAACTTTGCCGCACAATGGACAGATGTCGGCTCGGCAAGGTGGTCAAATAACGTTTTTTCATTCGACTTACCTGACAACATTAATGCCTTATAAGCATCTTAAACACAGCTGAAACGATTTTTATTATTGCATCGACATTATAGTCATGATATAAATTATCCGTGCTTTTCTTAACAGCGCACATAAAAATAATTTAAACCCCATTGGAGGATAACATTATGAAAAAAACTTTAGCAATTTTAGCAATGGCATTAATGATTGTTGGTTTAACTGGTTGTATCGATAGCCAAGACGACAGCAAACAAAAAGTTTCTAGCTCTATCTCGTTATAAGATTTTTTGTAACACCAAAAAACCCAGCTTTATAGCTGGGTTTTTTGTTTGTGGCATTGCATTCAACCGATAACAACAGCCTGACGTTTCGCACCCCAATCCCCTGCCTTGGCATTAAATACCCCCGCGCAGCGTTCACCGCAAAATCGACAGCAACCTGTCGCCTCCAGATTCCATTCAGACAGTTCGTACCAATCCCGACCGATTAATATCGCACCGCAACTATGACAATAAGTGCTGTCTGCGGCTTTATCATGCGCATTGCCTATATAGGCATAATGTACGCCGTTTTTCAGTGCGATTTCGCGAGCGCGTAATAACGATTGTATGGGGGTGTGCGGCTTATCCTGCATTTTCCAATCAGGGTGAAAAGCGGTAAAGTGCATCGGCACATCATTACCCAAATTTTCAACCACCCATTGCGTCATCGCTTCCAGCTCTGCCTCTGAATCATTTTCATCGGGAATAATCAAGGTGGTCAACTCCAGCCATACTGAGGTTTCATGCTTGATATATTTCAGCGTATCTAACACGGGTTGCAGATGAGCACCTGTTATATGATGATAGAAATGCTCAGTAAAGGCTTTTAAATCTATGTTAGCGGCATCCATCCACGCATAAAATTCCGCTCTCGGTTGTTCGCAGACATAACCTGCCGACACCGCCACCGACTTTATACCCAGCTCGCGGCACGCTTGCGCAGTATCAATGGCATATTCATGAAAGACGACAGGATCATTGTAAGTGTAAGCCACACTGTCACAGCCATGCGCCAAGGCAGCCCTTGCAATGGCATCAGGAGATGCTTTGCTCATTAGCGTATCCATTTCCCTTGATTTACTAATATCCCAATTCTGGCAAAATTTACAGGCTAAATTACAGCCTGCGGTACCAAAAGACAGTATCGGTGTACCGGGTAAAAAATGATTGAGCGGCTTTTTTTCGATAGGATCAATCGCAAAACCGCTGGAGCGACCGTAACTGGTCATCACGATTTGATTGTCTAAGTTCTGCCTGACAAAACACAAGCCTCGCTGTTCGTTATGTAACTTACAAAATCGCGGACACAAATCACATTGCACACGACCGTCTGCCAGAATATGCCAATAACGAGTCTGCACCGTATCATGGCTCATAAAAGTAGTCATGCAACCCTCCTCCCTTAACATCATCAGTTTTTGCAATATCACTTCTTTGAAACACAGATGGTATTTAAGTTCAACGTGTACGCCATAAAAAATATACTGCCAAATAAACACAATATTATTATTGACATACCGTAATGACAGAATGCTAACATTAAGCCATTCCACTCACCTCCAACCGCTCATCATGACCATGACACATCCATTGCCCAATTGATAACAGGAGACGCTAATGAACAGACAGCCCGCCGTTGCAGGTAGTTTTTATCCTGCCAATCCACAACAACTCCAACAGCAACTTACGCAGTATTTGCATGAAGCCGACACAAACGCAAAAGTACCTAAAGCCATTATTGTCCCTCATGCGGGCTATATTTATTCAGGCCCCATTGCTGCCAGTGCCTACAGTCGCTTAAAAAACGCCCACGCGACCATCAAGCGCGTTGTTATCATCGGACCGTCTCATCATGTTGCCTTTAAAGGACTCGCGGTCAGTCGCGCGGAGAGCTTTACTACCCCGCTAGGTAGCGTTCCTGTTGATGAATTTGCCATAGAAGGCATCATGCACCTGCCCTTTATTTACACCATTGAACAGGCGCACAGTCAGGAACACAGTTTAGAAGTGCAACTGCCTTTTTTACAAGCAACGCTCGATGACTTCAGTATCATCCCCATTGTCGCGGGTGACGCAACCCCCCAACAAGTCAGTCAGGTGCTGGAATTATTGTGGGGCGGCAGCGAAACGCTGATCGTTATCAGCTCTGATTTAAGCCATTATCATCACTATGCCACCGCGCAACAGCTGGATCAGGTCACCAACAAGGCAATAGAAACGCTGCATTATGAACAACTGGGCTATGATTCAGCGTGTGGCAGAGTGCCTGTCAGCGGCTTGTTAAAACTGGCTCAAGATAAGGCATTAACGGTTAAAAATATCGACCTGCGCAATTCAGGCGACACCGCAGGCGACAAACAGAGGGTGGTGGGCTATGGTGCATACGTCATTGACTAAAGAACAGCAGCAACAACTGCTGATACTGGCGAAAAAATCCATTCAGCATGGTTTGACGACGGGGAAACCTTTAACGGTGAATATAGCCGATTTTCCAGCCGAATTGACCGCACAACGCGCGACATTTGTCACCTTGGAAAAACACGGACAACTGCGCGGTTGTATCGGAATGCTGACCGCCGTCAGACCCTTGGTAGAAGATATAGCCGAGAATGCCTTTTCCGCCGCGTTCAACGACCCGCGCTTTCCGCCCTTAACGGCTGATGAATTAGATGAACTGGACATTCATCTCTCACTGCTCACGCCTGCCGAACCGATGGTATTCAGCTCAGAACAGGATTTACTCCGCCAGTTGCAACCGAATATCGACGGCTTGATTTTACAGGAAGGGTTTCGACGCGGAACATTTTTACCCTCAGTCTGGGAGCAACTACCAAAGCCTGAACAATTTCTGCGCCACTTGAAACAAAAAGCAGGCTTACCGCCTGATTACTGGTCAGACAGTATTACAGTGTCGCGTTATCGTGCGGAAATAATTGAATAGCGAAGACGGCATCTTAATGGCTGATGTTACGCATGAAAAAGCCATAGTCCACAAAAAGCACGAAAGGCACGAAAAAAAATCAACATCTGCCATTCACGTTGCAGTAACAGGCTTAACCCATTATCAATGCAGGTAAACCATTTAAAAACACAGAATTGATTCTTTCCAGCGGTTGCCCCATTATTTTTGAATCTTTTTCGTGCTTTTCGTGGACAATAATTTCTTGTGCGTAACGTCCGTTAATAACAGGAATGCTTAGCGGACAACAACGGGAATTTTGCCGATTTTTTGTTGCCAGATTTTAGGAGCAATCAGGTGTATGGATTCGCCACTGGTATCAACGGCAACCGTCACAGGCATATCTTCAATGACAAACTCGTGTATCGCTTCCATGCCTAAATCAGCAAACGCCACCACGCGAGATTGACGAATGGCTTTTGACACTAAATACGCCGCCCCTCCCACTGCCATCAAATAAATCGCCTGATGTTTTTGAATAGCGGCAATCGCTTCCGCACCGCGTTCCGATTTACCTATCATGCCGATTAGCCCTGTTTTAGCGAGCATGGTTTCCGTGAATTTATCCATGCGCGTGGCAGTTGTCGGGCCGGCTGGCCCCACCACTTCATCTCGCACAGGATCAACAGGGCCGACGTAATAAATGAATTTGTTGGTGAAATCCACAGGCAATGGCTCGCCGCGTTCGATTAAATCACACAGGCGTTTGTGTGCCGCATCTCGACCTGTGAGCATGGTGCCGCTCAGTAATAAGGTTTCGCCGAGTTTCCACGTTGCCATCTCTGCTTTAGTGACGGTATCGAGATTAACACGCCGTGCCGTTGCCCCTGCTGCCCACGTTATTTTGGGCCAGTCTGCTAACCGTGGCGGGGTAAATTCTGCCGCCCCTGAGCCATCGAGGACAAAATGGGTGTGACGGGTTGCAGCGCAGTTGGGAATGATAGCCACCGGTTTATTGGCGGCATGAGTCGGATAATCTTTGATTTTAATATCCAGCACAGTCGTCAATCCGCCTAAACCTTGTGCGCCTATACCTAACGCATTCACTTTGTCATATAGCTCAAGGCGCAGCTCTTCTAGGGCGTTGTTCGCGCCTCTGGCAATCAATTCTTGTATGTCTATCGACTCCATACAGGCTTGTTTAGCCAATATCATGGCTTTTTCTGCGGTACCGCCTATACCGATGCCTAAAATTCCCGGAGGACACCAGCCTGCACCCATCGTCGGGACAGTTTTTAATACCCAATCGACAATGCTGTCAGATGGGTTAAGCATAACGAATTTTGATTTGGCTTCTGAACCGCCGCCTTTAGCCGCGATTTCAACTTCTACGGTGTCGCCCAGCACCAGTTCAGTGTGGACAATGGCAGGGGTGTTATCGCCTGTATTGATGCGTTTGCCTGCGGGGTCTGATAATACCGACGCGCGGAGAATGTTATCGGGATAATTATAGGCGCGTCTGACACCTTCGTTGACCATATCGGTGATACTTTGCGTGGTTTGCCACTGGACACTCATGCCGATTTTTAAAAACACCACCACGATGCCCGTATCCTGACAAATCGGTCTATGCCCTTCGGCACATAAACGGGAGTTGATGAGAATTTGCGCGATTGCGTCTTTAGCGGCGGAGCTTTGTTCTTTTTCGTAAGCGGTGTTGAGGGCTTGTATAAAATCCAGCGGGTGGTAGTAGGAAATATATTGCAGGGAGTCGGCGATACTTTGAATAAAATCTTCTTGGCGTATTAGGGTCATGGCATCTCTCAATCGTAAACCGGGGTGAGGTACTGCCCCAGTTGCTCGTTTTTATTTGGGGTCTAAACCTACTGCACAGTCGCTTTTCAAGAGGCTGTTTACATGGAACAATGCGGAATACGAGGCAGAACACCTCCTATTCTACAATGCCCCATGCAGCTTATGTGTTATTCAGGCATTAAAGGTATTGAAGCACCAATTTTCACATCGGTAGTGGCTTGCACGATACTTTCTACTTGTAAGAAACGTGCAGCAATGGTTTTTGAGGTCGCTTTTGCCATTTTGCCATAATACTTTTCCAGCAATGCGTTGCGCTGTTTGCGAAACTCCAACGAACGTTTGGCGAGCTTGTCTGCATCTGCATCGGTAATATTATCAATTTTAGCGGCATAATCGACGATGATAGCTAAACGCTTATCGCTTAATTTTTTCAATTCCACGTCATACGGATAATAAACCGTCATAAATTTCTTTTCTTGTTCTGGAGTCAATTTCATGGCTTTTTTGACAAATTCCATTTTTTCCATGCGCAAGCTGAAGCGGAACATATCTATTTCCTTGCCTTCATCAGCCGCTACGGCAGTTGCGACAGCTTCTTTTGAAGCTTCGTTATGCGCTGGAATTGGATTAATTGTTTCAGTTCCTTCTGCGGCTTGGGCAACAGTTATTACTGGAAGGCTGACAGCGGCAATCGCGCAAATAAGAGCCAGATGTGTATATTTCATTGGTTACTCCTTATTTTATTGTGTGAATTTGAATTATATCTCGCACAAGATATATTAGCGATAAAGTTGTAGCGATTAGACTGGTGGTCGTTCAAGGATGTGCAAAGAAAGGCGGCTTATCACGGCAATCGACGCGGGTTACTAACCTCCTTTTCCGCCGGCCTTGCCCATTTTCTGCTTTTTAGGTGTGCTTGCTTTTGCCGCTTCAGGTTTTTCAGCCACTGTATCGGCTTTTACGTTTTCAGCTTGTGGCGTAATTATTTCTGAAGCAGACGCTTTTTCAGCATTTGGTGTTGGTGTGTTTGCTGCGTGTGCCATAACAAAAGGCATAAAGGCAATTGCGGCTATCAACAATTTTTTCATGATTATTTTTCTCTGTATGGTTTTTACAACAGTAGCCCACGTCAGGCTGACAAACCTTTAAAATGTCGGGTTGCCAAACAGCGGCAACCCGATGTCAATCATTACTCGTCTAATTCCTCAGCATTCAAATTGCCTTGTTTGGTGTAACTGGGCGCGATGCTAATCAGTAAGGTAATCAAGGTCGCCACATAAGGCACTGCCTGTACCGATAAAATCGCTATCCACAATTTGCCGCTGAGATTATCAAAATGTTCGACATTGCTCATTTGCCAAATAGCAAAACCCAATAGAATCAACATCAGCAATTCTTGCTGTATGGTGCGTAAACCAGAGATTAATGCCCCTTGTTTTTCATACTTGGGCGTACGCATAAACGGCTTACCTGAGGTAAACAAACCCTGCACGGTGCCTTGAGCAACGGTATGGGTTAAGGCCAAACCCGTTAAGGCTGCGCCCAATGATTCCCATATCGAACACGGGACACGCGCTTGATACAGCCATAAACCACGCAAAATTTTAAAGCTGAATAAACCGATGGTCGGCATTAAAAATACGTTGGACGGCAGTTCGCTGTGTAACGGGTCGTACAAAATCACAGCGGTCAGTATCAAACTGGCGGTCGTGAACAATAACGCCAGAGCATCGGAAAACCACGGCAGCCAACCTGCAATGAAGTAATAACGTTGCGCGGCGGTAAGCGGTGATTTTTTGGTCGGTAAGAAACTGCGCCAATGCCCTTTGATGATTTGCATCGCACCATAAACCCAGCGGAAACGTTGTGTCATGAAACCTGAGAAAGTATCAGGCATTAAACCTTTACCGAATGAATCTTTCACATACACGGAATCATAACCTGCTTCGTACAGACGCAAGCCCAATTCGCTGTCTTCACAAATACACCATTCTGCCCAGTTACCCACTTCCAGCAACGCGGATTTGCGTATCATGGTCATCGTGCCATGTTGAATAATCGCATTGTATTCGTTGCGCTGTACCATGCCGATATTGAAGAAGCCCGCGTATTCCCAGTAGCAGAAATTTTTGAAGGTGCTTTGATGACGGTCACGATAATCTTGCGGCGATTGAATAAAACCGACATTTTCATTATCAAAATACGGCACCATGCACTTCAACCAATCGGGCGACAGCATATAATCACTGTCAATGACGGCAATAATTTCCGCATCGCTGTCAGTTTGTTCCAGCGCGTGATTAATCGCACCCGCTTTGAAACCCGGCCAGTTTTCTAAATGGAAAAAGCGGAACATCGGCCCTAAGCGTTCACAATCGGCTTTGACAGGTTCCCATACGGCAGGGTCTTTGGTGTTGTTATCCATCACCAACACTTCCAAGTTGGGATAATCGACTTTTGCCAGTGCTTCCAAGGTTTTGCGTACCATCATCGGCGGTTCATTATGAATCGGCAGATGCAGTGATACTTTTGGGTATTTAAAACTTTCAGTGGGCGTAAGCGGTTGAAAGGTTCGCGCGGTTTTTTTATGCCAGATGACTTCGGCTATTTCCAAGCTTTCAATCAGTAAAATAACCACTGCCATGATTTGCATCAATATCATTAATGCCCAGAAGAAAATACTGAGTTTGGTTTGATATTGTTGCGCACCGATGGAAGCCGACCAGAAAATGACCGACACTGCCAAGTTGGCAATTAAGCCGAAAAATAATACCCCCGGTAATTTGAGTGTACTGCGGGTGAATAAAAACAAGCCCATTAACAGTAAACTGAAACCCGCAGCGGCAAACGCCCAATTCTCCCAATCGGGCATGGCAACCACGTCACCATCCATTGGGTATTTCGGTTGTCTGTCGGCATCAAAAACGCCCCAATACGCACCGACCGAGCCTTCTATGGATTTTTTCCACGGCTGGTCGAAGGCTTCAACGATGTAATAGTTGAGTCTGTCTTTGTCTTTCAGGTTTTGGTTATAGTCATCAACGCGGTTTAAAAACTCACGCAGAAATTTTGCCTGATTGGCACGCGAAGCAGTGGCGTGCTTAAACGGCTGACCGTCGGACGGCCAGCCGGTTTCTGTCAGGATGACAGGTTTGCCTTTTGCCATTTCCTTGATTTGTGTATAACGTTCAAACACATAATCAACGGCTTCATGAATACGCTTGCCTTCCCAGTAGGGCAGAACGTGAACGCCGATAAAATCAACTTCATCAATCAGCTTAGGGTGTGCCAACCACATATCCCATGTTTCAGAAGTACCGACAGGTCGCCATTGGCGTTTTTTAACATCACGGATGTATTCAATCAGTTTTTCTTCGGTGACATCGGTTACTTTACAGGTTTTTTCGTTTTCGCACTTATCAACAACGCGGCAATTTTGCTCAAATTGTTCGTCATCGCATTGTTCTTTTTTGGTCAGTTCACCGCGTAACAGGGTTTCGTTACCGACCATGACGCGCAGAATGTTTTTATGATCCTGACGTGCTACTTCGACCAGTTTATCAAGCTCTTCTTTATTCTTGTCCAAGTCCCCGCCAATCCATGCACCGAGGGTGATGTTTAAATTGTGCTTGGCGGCTAAAGTGGCCATGACATCCTGACCTTTGAGCATACTGTAAGTACGCACCGCGTGAACCTGATTGGACAGCAGTGCGAAGTCGGAATCAATATTATCGGGGTTGATAATCAGGTCGCTGGTCTGCTCATCTTCTTTACGCATAGGGTCATAAGTGACCCCCAGTGTGGTTTTAGTCCACGGTTGTAAATGCAGCGGGTTGTTAATACGACTCCATATACTGTAATTAACAGCAACCAGTAACAGGAGTACAAGGAATATAGCTATCTTTCTTATCATTTGAGTGTTTGAAAAAAAAGTGAAAGGTGAAAAGCGCGAGTTACAAGGCGAACACTGTTCGCCTTGTCAATCACGCCTTACCAAATTTTATTTTTTTATATAAAGATCGGTGATGGTGCCTGTAATCATTTCAGCGGAAAATGCCACTGTTTCTGATAAGGTCGGGTGTGCGTGTATGGTTAAACCTAAGTCTTCTACGTCCGCACCCATTTCTAAAGCCAGTACGGTTTCTGCAATCAATTCTCCTGCATTCGGACCGACGATACCCGCCCCAAGAATTCTGCCTGTTTCTTTATCGGACAGGATTTTGGTCAAGCCTTCTTTGCGTCCCATGCTGAGCGAACGACCACTGGCAGCCCAAGGGAATGCGCCTTTTTCGTATTCTATACCCTGTTGTTTGGCTTGATTTTCCGTCAGTCCCATCCACGCAATTTCAGGATCGGTGTATGCCACTGATGGAATGGTCAATGCGTCAAACGCGGCTTTATGTCCGGCAATTACTTCAGCGGCAATTTTCGCTTCGTAGACGGCTTTGTGTGCCAGCATCGGGTTGCCGACTATATCGCCGACGGCAAAAATATGCGGCACGTTGGTGCGTTGTTGTTTATCAACAGGAATAAAGCCCTGTTCATTGACTTCAATGCCTGCCAGTTCCGCACCGATTTTTTTACCATTAGGTCTGCGTCCAACGGCGACCAGTACCGCATCAAACAGTTCATGCTCAGGCGCGCCTTTGCCTTCAAAAAACACTTTCAAACCTTCGGCATGAGATTCAATCGAGGTGACTTTGGTTTCCAGCCAGATATTGTTGTATTGTTTTTTAATACGACGGAATAGCGGATTGACTAAATCTTTGTCACAACCGGGAATAACCTGATCCATGAGTTCGACAACGCTGATTTCTGAACCCAGCGCGTGATAAACGGTCGCCATTTCCAAACCGATGATACCGCCACCGACTATCAGTAATTTTTTGGGAATTTCTGTGAGTGCCAAGGCATCGGTAGAATCCCATAAACGCGGATCATCATGCGGGAAAATAGGGATTTGTGTAGGCTGTGAACCTGCGGCGATAATCGCCTGTTCAAAACGCACGATGACTGTACCGTCGGCGGTTTCAATTGCCACGGTGTCAGCGGATGTAAATTGCCCGACACCTTGGATTGTATCGACTTTACGTTGTTTTGCTAAGCCTGCCAAACCGTCATTTAACGATTTGGTTACACTGGCTTTCCATGCGCGCACTTTATCCAGATCCACTGACGGTTTGCCGAAACTCACACCATGCGCTTCCACTTCGGCAGCTTCATGAATGGTATGGGCAACGTGCAGCAGTGCTTTGGAAGGAATGCAACCGACATTCAAACACACGCCACCAATCACTGGATAACGCTCAACCAACACCACTTGCTTGCCTAAATCAGCAGCGCGAAATGCCGCGCTATAACCGCCGGGCCCTCCGCCTAAGACCAAAACTTCTGCGTGTATTACTGTATCGTTCATTGTCCTGCCCTGTCTTAAAGTAACAAACGGCGAATATCGCCCAGATAATATTTGATTGTTGCCATAAATTTCGCGCCTTCGGCACCATCAATCACGCGATGGTCATAGGTTAAATCTAACGGTAACATGAGTTTTGGTTCAAATTCTTTGCCATTCCACACGGGCTGCATTTTAGAGCGCGTTACGCCGAGAATAGCCACTTCAGGAGCGTTGACTATCGGCGTAAACGACGTGCCACCTAAACCGCCCAAGCTGGAAATAGTCATACAGCCGCCCTGCATATCAGAGGGCAATAATTTACCCTGCCGCGCTTTTTCACTTTTTTCCGCCAGTTCCAGTGCCAGTTGATTGACGGTTTTGTTATTCACATCACGCAACACGGGAACAACCAGACCGTTCGGCGTATCGACCGCAATACCGATATTAAAATATTTTTTCAATATCAGTTGTTCGCCGTCAGGTGATAACGAGGCATTAAAGCTGGGGAATTGCTGCATGGCGGCAACCAAGGCTTTGATGATGAACATTAAACCCGTAATTTTTAATTCACCTTTAGCTTTTTCGCTGTTCAGCGCGTTGCGGAAGGCTTCCATTTCGGTAATATCGACTTCTTCGTGGTACGTCACCATCGGCAGATTCAGCCACACACGGCTGAGGTTCTGCCCTGTCAGGCGTTTAATTTTGCTCAGTTTTTGGGTTTCTATGTCGCCGAATACGGAAAAATCCACCGCTGGAATGCTCGGAATACCCGCACCTGTGGCAACGACACCTTCTTCCATGACTTTCTTAACGAACACTTTCACATCGTCTTTCAGGATGCGTCCTTTACGACCGCTGCCTGTTTTAATTTTGCTTATATCAACGCCTAACTCGCGTGCAAATAAACGCACCGACGGTGAAGCGTGAGCAACTTTAGCCGATGAATCCGCTTGCGTCACGGCAACCGCTGGCACAGCACTTTTAACCACCGCAGGAGGTGGCGTTGGTGCCTTTTCTTCGGCAACAGGCGCGACAACAACTGGGGCGGTAACTGGCTCAACAGGAGCTGCGCTGGCTGCTTCTGTATTGACCAATACAGTGGCAATCAACGAACCTTCAGAGACTTTATCACCCGGTTTAATATAAACCTGTTGTACCGTGCCTGAAGCACTGGAGGGTATCTCCATGCTTGCCTTGTCGGTTTCCAGCACGGCAACGGTTTGCTCCAATGCCACCACGTCGCCCGCTTGAATCAAGACTTCAACAACATCAATTTCTGCGACATTGCCGACATTGGGTACTTTTATTTCTATTAATACAGTCATTATGTGCTTCCTATCTCAGCCAAGGCGCGGTTACGTCAGCTGCTATGCCATATTTAGCCAGAGCGACTTCAATTTTAGTGGCTTCAAATTGCCCTGCATCTGCCAGACTTTTCAGCGCGGCAATGGTGATATGGTAACGATCCACTTCAAAAAAACTGCGTAGATTTTCGCGGGTATCTGAACGCCCGAAACCGTCAGTACCCAGTACCGTATAAGCCGCTTTAACATAAGGGCGGATTTGTTCAGCAAAGGCGCGGGTGTAATCCGTCGCGGCAATTACAGGACCGACGGCGTTAGCGAGGCAGTTACTGACATGAGGTTGTTTGGCTGGTTCAGTTGGATGCAATCTATTCCAGCGTTCACACTGTTGACCATCACGCGCCAGTTCGGTAAAGCTGGGGCAACTCCATAAATCGGCTTCTACACCCCAATCATTACGCAATAATTCAGCGGCAAATTCCACTTCACGGAAAATTGTTCCAGACCCCAATAACTGTACGCGCAGTGCTTTTTTATCATCCGCACCTTGAGCAAAGCTATACATCCCTTTCAATATATCCTGTTCGATACCTTTCGGCATCGCAGGGTGGGCGTAGTTTTCATTCATCACGGTGATGTAATAAAACACGTCTTCCTGTTCAACATACATACGACGTAAACCGTCTTGAATAATGACTGCAACCTCATACGCGTAAGTGGGATCGTAAGAAATACAATTGGGAACGGTTGCCGACATGATATGACTGTGTCCGTCTTCATGTTGCAAACCCTCACCGTTCAGTGTGGTGCGTCCAGCGGTACCGCCCATTAAGAAACCGCGTGTACGTTGGTCTGCCGCTGCCCAGATTAAATCACCGACCCGTTGGAAGCCGAACATGGAGTAATAAATGAAGAATGGAATCATCGGTACGTTATGCGTGGAATACGATGTACCTGCGGCTATCCAATCACACAATCCGCCCGCTTCGTTAATACCTTCCTGCAATACTTGACCGTGTTTGTCTTCTTTGTAGAACATCAATTGGTCAGCATCTTGCGGAGTGTAGAGCTGTCCGACTTGTGACCAGATACCTAATTGACGGAACATCCCTTCCATACCAAAAGTACGCGATTCATCAGGCACAATCGGCACAACTCGTTTGCCGATATTTTTGTCTTTTGCCAGAATGTTGAGCAGACGCACAAATGCCATTGTAGTGGATGATTCTTTGTCGTTGGCTTCCAGCAAGACTTTGAAATCGCTTAATACGGGAACGTCCAACGAGTAAGATTTAGCGCGTCTTGAAGGAATATGTCCGCCTAATTCAGCTCGGCGTTGCAACATATAGTTAAGTTCTTTTGAGCCTTCGGGGAAGGTCAGGTAAGGTAATTTTTTGATTTGTTCATCATCAACAGGTAGTTCGTATCTATCACGGAAATTTTCCAGTGAGATTTGATCCATTTTTTTCTGTTGATGCGAGGTATTTTGCGCTTCACCCGATGAACCCATGCCATAACCTTTGATGGTTTTAGCCAGAATAACGGTAGGTTGTCCTTTGTGATTAACCGCCGCATGGAAGGCGGCAAATACTTTAGCGGGATCATGACCGCCGCGATTGAGTTCCCAAATATCCCTATCCGACCAATCAGCAACCAAGGCTTTTAAGTCAGGCGTGTTGAAGAAATGCTCACGAACATACGCGCCGTTTTTGGCTTTAAAGGTTTGATAATCACCATCGACGCATTCCATCATTCTTGCCGCTAACGCGCCGTTTTTGTCACGCGCCAGTAACGCATCCCAACGCTGCCCCCAGACCAGCTTGATGACATTCCAGCCCGCACCGCGAAATTCGCTTTCCAGTTCCTGAATGATTTTGCCGTTGCCGCGTACCGGACCGTCCAAGCGTTGTAAATTGCAGTTGACGACAAAAATCAGGTTGTCCAGACGCTCACGTCCCGCCATACCGATTGCACCCAATGATTCAGGTTCATCGGTTTCGCCATCGCCTAAGAAACTCCATACTTTACGACCATCGGTATCGGCAAAACCACGATCACGCAAATAGCGCATGAAACGGGCTTGGTAAATTGCCATAATCGGACCCAAGCCCATAGACACGGTAGGGAACTGCCAGAAATCAGGCATCAACCACGGATGCGGATAAGAGGATAAGCCGCCGCCATGCACTTCTTGGCGAAAACTATCCATTTGTTCTGGCGTTAAACGACCGATTAAAAATGCGCGCGCATAATCACCCGGTGTTAAATGCCCTTGGGTATAAATCAAGTCACCGTCATGCTGTTCATTGGAAGCACGCCAGAAATGGTTATAGCCAATATCATATAAAGTCGCTGCTGAAGCGAAACTGGCAATATGCCCACCGACGTTGGTATGTTTATTGGCTCGCAATACCATCATCATGGCATTCCAGCGGACATAAGAGCGGATTTTTTGTTCGATGGTTGCATCACCATGAAACGGTGCTTGCTGGGAAACAGGAATGGTATTGAGATACGCGGTATTGGCACTGAAAGGAATATCAAAACCTGAATGTCGCGTAACAGCGACTAGCTGCTCAATCAAAAAGTGTGCGCGTTCACTGCCATCTTGTTCTAAGACGGATTGTAGTGCCTCAATCCATTCCTTGGTTTCCGCTGGGTCAATGTCAAGTTGTCCAGTAATTTCTGAAAGAAAAGTGTTATTCATTTATGTGATCCTGTTGGGACGGGGTTGTGCATGGATTGATAACATGGCTGTGAAATGCGATTCTGTGATTCTAACTTGAGTATTTGTTTAGTTACATGAGAACTACAGTAATCAAAAAGCGTAGAAAGCCCTTGATAGTGATACATAGTATATACAAATGAGAGAACGCAATGAACCGTTTTAATAACTATGCAATATTTTGATGTTAAAACAGGAAGGTAATGAATAGCGTGATAGTACGTTATATTGAAGTGATTTTTGTGCTTTGTGCGGGCATTTTTGCAATGTAATGAAGAAGAAAGAGTCAGCCTGTAAGCCGGGTTCTGTCGAGAACAGCCATTCATCTAGGCGTTCAGTCACCTGAACGCTCAAGCAATCTACCCAGAAGCCGCGCGGGCCACGCGTCTGCTTCTCTATTTGATCTTGCTCCGAGTGGAGTTTACCCTGCCACACCTGTTACCAGCTGCGCGGTGCGCTCTTACCGCACCATTTCACCCTTACCCATCTTACGATAGGCGGTATATTTTCTGTGGCACTTGTCGTAGGCTTGCGCCTCCTAGGTATTACCTAGCACCCTGCCCAGTGGAGCCCGGACTTTCCTCCCTTTTATCATTACAATAAAACGGCGACTGCTCAGCCAACTCTTTCAACCGAACAGTATACTGTAATTTACGTTCTCGCGCCTAACTAACGTTCGCTACCAGCCATGATAGGGATAATAACCGCCGCGCCAGCCGTAATGCGGATAAGCGTAATAATAAGGGCTGTAATAGCCAAAACCCCCATAGCCGCCGTAAGGATAGCTATAAGGATACCCATAATAGCCGTCATAACCGCTATAGGTATAAACAGGCCATAAATACACTGTGGTTGCTGATACCTGCGGCAAGGTCATGGTTTTTTTGCCGATAGTGCGGTCAATAGTGCCTGTCAGCGTGCCTGCGACGGTAATCTCCGAGTTTTTGGAATACACCAGAGGATCAAGGAACTGGGTGCTTTTGACCACAAACCGACCTTGCGGCTTTTCGTCCAGCATCGGGCGACCGTAACTATTAAGCGGATATGACAACACCTGCACCAGACTGGCATTTTGTTCGTTATCCACTTCGGCAATCACGCCGCCCCAGCGCACAGACATATTTTTATACCGCGCGGGGTCTTGGGTGGCGTAGCTATAGGACAAATCAAACGCGGGCGGATTTTCAATAGTGGGCGGCAGACTGGAACACGCCGATAATACTAAACAGAGTAATAAAAAATAATATTTCATGACACTTCTCCTTGGCAAAAAAGCAAGATAGGCGATTTGCACCTATTATCATACTGCGTTACGCATCCCCTTTAAATAGATGATCCAGCGCATGATGTACCTCATCAACACCTGTTTTCTTTAATGAAGAAAACAGTTGTATAGACAACGGAAAATTAATATCTTTCAATTCTTTTTGTACCTGCAACAACGTATTTTTCGCCGCACCGTAAGTCAGTTTATCCGCCTTGGTGAGCAGAATATGCAGCGGCAATTGGGTATGCTGACACCATTCCACCATTTGCCAGTCGAATTCCGTCAACGGATGACGCACATCCATGACTAAAATAATAGCGCATAACGATTTCCGTTTTGTTAAATAGGTTTCCATCAGCTCATGCCATTTCAGCTTCACGGGAATCGGAACTTTGGCATAGCCGTAACCGGGTAAATCGACAAAGCGTTGCTGAGCATTAATCTCAAAAAAATTAAGCATTTGCGTTCTGCCGGGGGTCTTACTGATTCTGGCTAAACCGTTCTGTCTGGTCAAAGTATTAATGGCACTGGATTTGCCTGCGTTGGAGCGACCTGCAAAAGCAACTTCTTTACCGTGGTCTGCGGGGGTATCTTTAAGGTGCGGGGAGCTATTAATAAATTTTGCTTGATGGTAAAGTGGGTTCATCGTTGTCTCGCTCAGCGTTAGTAATTAAGGTAAAATTTGAATGTACTCAGCCGCCCGTAGCGTATCGAAGGCTGGCATAAGTCATTAACTATTATAAAAAAGGGGAATCTAATGAAAAAAAAATGGCTGGCTCTTTCACTCACTCTGGCATTGTCCAGCACGTCAAGTCTGTTATATGCCGATACCGAGGCGGATATTGAGGCGGGAGAAAGCAAAGCCGCCGCCTGTGTCAGTTGTCACGGCGACAAAGGTAACAGCATGGTATCAACATTCCCCAAACTTGCCCAGCAGGATGAGTCTTACCTGCAAAAGCAACTCCATGCCTTTAAAAACGGTTCGCGTAAAAATCCGATGATGGAATCTATTGCCAAACCGTTATCAGACAAAGACATAGCCGATATTGCTGCCTATTATATGGCACAAAAAGTATCAGCTAATGATTTACCTGTTGATAATGATGACGATGATGATAAACCGGCAGCTGACAAAAACGCAGCAATGGATAAAATAATGGCGGCAGGCAGCAATTTATACCGTAACGGCGATATAGCCAACGAAGTGTCTGCCTGTATCGCTTGTCATGGCCCATTAGGTGAAGGTAATGAACCTGCGGCATTCCCTGCATTACGTTCACAACACGCGGATTATTTAATCAAAACCCTGACCGATTTTAAAAATGGCAATCGCAGTAATAATCCCGAAAACATGATGCACATGATTACCAAGAAAATGACGGTGGAAGAAATTAAAGCCGTTTCTTATCGTATTTCAATGATGAAATAAACTGAGAGAATCAACCATGCTTAACAAAATAACCAAAACCTGCGTATTCATTTTTCTGTTTGCCTTTTCCGCGTTGTTAAGAGCAGAAAGCGTAGGTTATGAAACGATAACACCCGCCCAGCCGACGCACGATACGACTAAAGTCGAAGTGATTGAGTTTTTTTGGTACGGCTGTCCGCATTGTTATGATTTTGAGCCTTTGCTGAATAAATGGAAAGAAAGTCTGCCTAAAAATGTCGAATTTATTCGCCAACCAGCGGCATTCAATGAGACATGGACTAACCACGCCAAAGCCTATTACACCGCCGAAGCCTTGGGTATCGCCGATAAACTTCATGCTGATTTTTTTGATGCAATACAAAAGAAAGGCGAAGCCTTGGAAACCGAAGAGCAGTTGGCGAAATTTTTTGTCGCACACGGCGTGAAAGAAGCCGACTTTCATGAAGCCTATAACTCATTCCCTGTGGATGCCAAAATCCGTCAGGCGGGCGCAATGGCGGCGCGTTACGGTATCACAGGTGTTCCCGCTATCATTATCAACGGTAAATATAAAACCAACGGTAAATTAGCAGGCTCGCATGAAAAAATGATTGAAGTGATGAATAAATTGATTGCGCAGGAAAGTAAAAAATAAGTGCGAAGACGTTGCAATGCAACGTCTCTACACCAAGCCCACGATTAACCACCGTGGGCTTTTTTTATTCTGCTTGAGTATCCTTAATCAGTAACGGCGCAGCCAATACCGCCAACGAAGCCAACCAGCCCAGCAATTGACCATTAGTCAGCGTAAACGTCAGACACACGCGCAATCTTATCCAGAACTCAGGTTGCTCAGCGATTAAATCACGGCTAATCATAAAGGCATACGTCTCACCGATAATCATAGCGATACCGCTTAACACCAACGCCCAGCCCAGAAGTTTACTTTGCAAGGTCTTAGTATTCGCGTCGCCCAGTAACTGATTGACTGCCATTGTCTGCCACGTCCAGCCCGATTCAGTCACCGCACGAATCACCATTAAGCCCACTAAGCCAACGACTGGAATATAGGTGGCAACTGTCGGAAAACTCAAATAACGCCCGTCTATTGCCTCCTGCATAGTTTGATACACGGCAAATACGCCAAACAGTCCATACAGCGTGTGTAACATTTCACAAAATTTCGGGCTGCTGTCCTGATTTGCCAACAGGTTATAACTGCGGCGCATGATTAAACCACCGACAACAATGTTAAAACCGACCGTCACCAAGGTCTGCAAGCGTTGTAAATCGGTATAACTGGTGTACCACAACAAGTGCATTTGACTAACCAACAGCACGGACAGCACTTGTAACAATCCCAGAAAAAGTAATAAACGAGCAGTGGGCAAACTCTGCAAGGCTTGCCAATGCCGTAAAGTGACAATGAAGAAAATGATGATGGAGGCAAGCAGACCTTTATGCCATTGCGGATTTTCGTACACCCTGCCCGTCAACGGAAACACTTCCTGTCTATCCACCGAATAAAGCCCCCAATTCGCACCAACCACGCCTTCCATCGCACTTTTCCACGGCTGATTAAAGGCTTCCACGATGTTGTAATCCAGATTATTATCGGCAGCGACTTTAATTAAGCTGCGAATAAATTTCGCCTCATTGACTACGCTGGGTACTGACCAGCCGCGTTGCCGACCCATACCCGGCCAGCCTGATTCACCAATCAGTATCGCTTTATCGGGGCTGATTGCATCGGCTTCTGCACGGACATTTCTCACAATGCGCTGAATATGGTCAGGTGCTTCTTCAACGGTAATCGGTCTGTCTTCCCAATACGGCAGAATGTGGATGGTAATAAAATCCACTTCTTTAATTAACTCAGGATGCTTCATGTACATCGACCAGACATCGGCATAGGACACCGGCTGTTTAACCTCTTTTTTCACTTGGCGAATATAAGCAATAATTTTGTCGGCAGTTAAATCGCCGCGTAATAACACTTCGTTACCGACAATCACCCGCTTAACCACGTCAGGGTGGGCATTTGCCGAGCGTATCAGTTCAGCAATTTCTTTTTTATTCGCCGCATCCTCTGAACCCAGCCACGCGCCTTGCAACATGGTCAGCCCGTGTTTACCCGCTAATTCAGGAATGACAGGCATACTGCCTTCCGCACTGGCATAAGTACGAATGTTAAAGGTTTTCTCCCCCATTAATTTTAAATCGGCATCAATTTGTTCAGGACTTGGAAATATTTTCTCCATCGGTCCCTGCCCTTCATGAAACGGTGCGAACGACAAACTTTTCAGCTTGCCCGCAGGTACATCCTGCCCGACATCGTGAGGCAGATTGGTAAGCCAGAAACCTGCGCTGGTGAGCATGATAATAAGTACAGCAAATGAAATAATTCTCATAAAGTCAGTTGGGTAGTTAAAAAATTGAAATGTCAGATGAAAAATCAAGTGGTTAATCGGTTATTTCTGTCCACTCACATTTTTCTTTTACTAGCGGAGCGACCTGTTTATTGCCTATACCGTTTGCAATCATGGCAATCACGCGATCATCTTTGCTATAACCCAAATGGGCTTCCATTGGATTGGCAAATTTACCCATACCAAAGGCATCGAATATTTTGGCGACATTAATATTGACGTTAGTCACCTTAATGCACAATCTGGAATCCAGATATTTTTCGTTAAAATTACGCGGAATAGCATAACTGAGCAAGTCATTCGGATCACTGAACGCCACGATAGCCGTTTCGCTGAACAACCGTGATGAATATTTTGCACCCGAAGCAAGGCAATAATCCGCTTTTTGCTCGGCGACTTCAGGCAATTCTCTACCCAGTTGCAACATCGGCAATTGATTGGACAACATGAAAATCTGAATCTTTTTTTGCTGCAACAATTTCCGCATTCTAGGAGGGGGCGTGACATCGTAATTAGCCGTAGAATATTTTTTCGGATTTTCCAGTACAGCCGCTAAACGCTGTAAGCCGTCAATCGTGATACGACTGCCCAAACTGTGCGAAATAAAAATAAAATCATCTTGACCTATATTCTCACTGAAACTGTCTGCTGTGGTGCAGGGTGTACGGCTGTCAGCGGGTATTTGTTCCCAACCGTCTTTCCCCATCCAGCACACCGATTGTGAAAAAGCTCTTAAAATCTGAGTACGCGTTTCACCCAGATAAATAATCGGATCAGGCCCTGTATCATTGCCGAATTTTTTCATCATGTCGTTGACTTCGGCACGTTTATACGAGTATTCGCCCGAATTATCAAAGCCCAACAATTCTTTTTGCGCGCGGGTAATTTCTGACCACGTTAATTCATAAAATAATAATTCTTTGCTCTCGTCGGCATTTTTCAACTGCGTAATGCGTAAATTACCCAGATTTTTTTCAGTATCGACAGGGGATACTAACTTTATGTCCTTATAAGTGCTGGATTTTGCCGTAACCCCCAAATCTTTGGCTAATTTTTCCAAAAATTCCGTGGCGTAACCGGGTAAACGGTCACCGACACCATGCACCATCAACACTTTGGTTTTGCCGTGTTTTTTTGCCAGACTGGGGGCGATACCCGCAAACGGCTTGCCGCGTACTTGGCAAACGCGGGTATCTTGGGCATCATTTTTTTCCAGCACCGCCTCGGCGATACCTTTACCGAAACTGGCACAACCCGATAACAGCACAGACACAGCTAACGATAATGGTAATACACCCTTTTTCAAGGTCGATAAATTCATTTTGCTATTCATAAAACGGCTCATGGTAATGGGCTAAAAAACATTGTACGCGCTTGAGCATCGCTTTTTCAGCGGCTTTTCTGCTCATCCACGTTTGATTCTGGAGTGTAAAAGCGATAAATGGTATATTTTGGTGCAGGAATCCGCGCTTTGCGGGTGTTTCAACAAAGAATCGTAACAACATGACGGAGAGAAAAACATGGCTTTAACTTGGTTTGATGCTGAAGCAGCGAAAACATTCGGTACATCATTGGCTGTTTTGTTTATTGAAAAAATACCCGCTGATGAGCGCGGTGTAGATGACAAACTATTTGCACGCAAGACCAAAAAAACAATGGCAGCCATGACCGTGCAAATAACAGAGTTTAAAAAAAGCAATAGTTTAAATTTTTATAAACGCGCTCAATTGGGTAATGCGTTCAAATGGAAACTGAAAGAAGCAGGCTATTCGCCCGAATACATCAATGAACTGACCTTGTGGTTGGTCAAACAGCTTTAACTTTACATAACGGATAACATCACAAGGATGTTATCCGTCCTCGCTACTAATCTTTAACGGCGATAATACACACGAAATTAAACCACTGGAAATAAGTATCCATACGGGTAAAACCAGCGCGTTTTAATAAGGAATAGTCTTCATCGAGGCGATACGGAATTAATACGTTTTCCAGTGCTTCACGTTTGCGTTGATTTTCAGTATCAGAATAACCGCCCTGCGATTTTTTAAAGCGCAAATAATGGTCGATATACAAACGGTTAAAATCGGAATCACTGCCCAGAATTTTTTCCGATAACAATAAAATACCGTTCGGCTGGAGCGCGTTAAAACAAGTGGTTAATAATTGTTCTCTATCAATCGGACGAACAAATTGTAATGTCCAGTTGAGAATAATCACATGACAGGCAGGCAATGCAGGCAGATTGCTTAAATCAGCATAATTCAACTCGATATGGGCATCGGCGACTGATTCTGATAATTTAGCACGCGCTTTAGCCAGCATCGGCTCCGAGTTATCATAGCCGATAAACTGCACCGTCTCAGGGCAGTCTGGATGCTTCGCCAAATGCTCGATGGTTGTGCCTGTTGAGCAACCTAAATCACAGACCACACCGCCCTCTTCGGGCAAAAAGTCCATAATCAATTCGGCTTGAATGCGCTGAACTTCGGTATAAAAAGGCACACTCCGTGACACCATATTGTCAAAAACCTGAACCACGCGCTCATCAAAAGCAAAATCTTCGGTTCGACCTGTTTGTAGAAATATTTTATCTTGTTCAGTCATATCGTTGTGTTATCTGTGGCGGTTAAAGAAAAATAATCAGCTTGTTACACAAGTTTTGGCGTTATTTTATCATTCACACCCGCTTAAGACACGGTTCATTTTAACGGCTTGTTTTTTATCTTTACTTTAAACAAGGCTATAATCGACCGACTTACTACTGAGCTTTTTTATTATGAATCCAAACTGGAAAAATTTCCTACTCACCAATAACGCTGACTTTATCAGTGATACGCACATTCACTTTCCACACACGGAGGGCGACCTCGGACTGTATCCTATCGCTCATTTAGCGGTGATAACCATCAGCGGCATTGATGCGGCGCAGTTTTTACAAGGGCAAATCACTTGTAATGTGCATGATGTCACTGCCACGCAAAGCAGTTTAGGGGCGATGTGCAATCCGAAAGGGCGTGTTATCAGCACGTTTTTACTGGCAAAATCGGGGGATGATTTTTTATTAATCTTACCTGTGGAGTTACTGGAAACCGTTAAAAAACGCCTGTCCATGTATGTGTTGCGTGCCAAAATTACCCTGACGGATAGTTCGGACAGCTTGTGTTTACTGGGTTTAACCGAACCATCAAACAACGCCTTTTTAGCTACGCATACAGAAAATGGCGTAGTGGGTATTCAATTCGGCAACCGTGAGTTAATCATTGCCGATGAGCAGAACATTAGCCGCTTATGGTCTGAATCTGTTGCGCAAGGTTTTCAAGCTACTGATTCCATGCACTGGCTGACGCTGGATATACTGGCAGGCATTCCGTGGCTGAGTACCGCGACCAGTGAAGAATTTATTCCGCAAATGCTCAATCTGGATAAACTGGGCGGTATCAGTTTGACCAAGGGCTGTTACACAGGACAGGAAATTGTCGCGCGTACTCATTATCTGGGTAAAGCCAAACGCGCGTTATTTGTTGCTGAATGCCAGACCGCCACACCCGAAGCCAATGCCAGTATTATTGATGCCAACGGGCAAATGGTCGGTAATGTGTTAATCGCTCACGATGACAAACTACTGATTGTGCTACATCTGGGCGATACCGACACGACCCAACTACAGCTAAAAGATTATAATCACGCCACAGTCACTTTATTAACAGAAGAACACTCATGAATCCCCAAGCCATGTTACGTTTTCGCACCATCGGTCTATGGACCATCTTATTTGTCTATTTAGTCATTATGGCTGGCAGCATCGTTCGCGCCTCAGGTGCGGGCATGGGTTGCCCAGACTGGCCGACTTGTTTCGGGCAATGGATACCACCTACCGAAGAAGCGCAATTACCCGCCAATTACCACGAAATTTATGCCGCGCGAGGTTATGAAAATACCCAATTTAATCCAGTGAAAACATGGACGGAATACAGCAACCGTTTGGTGGGCGTAACACTGGGCTTATTCATTCTGTGTATGGCATGGAGTTCGCGTCATTATCTTAAAAGTGATAAAACCGTGTTCTTTTTAGCCTTGACGACGCTGTTTTTAGTGGGTTTTCAGGGTTGGCTGGGGTCGGTCGTGGTTGCCAGTAACTTGCAACCCGTTAAAATCACATTGCACATGATAATGGCGTTAATTCTCGCTACCTTGTTGATTTATAACGTTACCCGCTCACAACGCGATTTTTTAGCGCAACTGGATGTGAGCGTACTGCCCGCCAAACTCAAAACCGTGTTACTGGTCGCGCTGGTCATGACACTGGTACAAATTTCTATGGGAACGCAAGTGCGTGAAGCCGTTGATGGTATTGCCTTGGCGCAAGTGGAAAGGCAATTCTGGCGTGCGGATTTTCCCGTGTTGTTTTACATACACCGCTCATTTTCCTCGATTATTCTGTTTACCAATCTGTGGATAGTGTGGTCGATTTTTAAGCATCTCGACAAACAAACCCCCTTGTTTCAAGGTGCTGTCGCCTTGGCTTTTGTGGTCATTACGGGGATTTTAGCGGGTGTCAGTCTGGACAGATTAGGAATGCCCGCCGTAGCGCAACCGATTCATCTGCTCATGGCGAATCTGATTTTCGGTACGCAGTTTTTTCTGTATATCGGCTTGGGTTACGCAAAAAAAGCGTAAAACCATTGAGTAGTGGGTTAAGCCTATTACTGTGATACTAATGACTGCCAGTCCTTGAAGGACTGGCAGTCATAAAAATAGCAGAGATTTAATACGTCTCCAACCATTGCATCGCAAGGTCTCTACAACGCCGCTGTTTTATCCTTCATTATTTTATACACATAATGCTCGCCATTATGATTGGCAGTCGTCGCGACAATATCCACTGAAAAACCAAACTCTGGGCAAATGTGTCTGGGATCATGCGCTACACCGACAAACTCAGAATAAGGAATATAAATAATCGTATTGTCGTGAATATAGTCGTCCACTTCGTTAAAAAAGCGTCTCAATATTTCCTGCCCGCCATCCGCATTCAGCCCGAAATCACCATTAGACGGATAGTAATTAAAATTAAAAATAATCAGGTCAAAAGTAGCCGCAGGGACACTGGCAAACAAATCGCTGTGTAGAAAATCGGTAGGATGCAATTCGGGATTACGCACACTGTTCTCCGTCGCACACCGAACCGCATCAACATTAAAATCCACACCCAGCACTTCAGTACAACCGATTTTTTTCAGCAAAAACGCAAAATAGCCGCTACCGCAGCCCATATCCAACGCCATCGGCGCGGCTTCCTGTTGCAAAATAAAATCACCAAAAAAGCAGCTGGTCAGTCCAAAATCGGAGGGGAAAACATTTTTTGCTATCTCCAGCGTAATGCCATCCAGTTCCGTCATATACGGTTGTTTATCCAGATAAACGGCTAATTCGGATTCTCTTTTGGCAATGCTCATGGGGTTATTTGTCATAGTGTTTATATCGTTAAGATGAAGTGATTATAGGGTACGCGATTTACAAGCCAAGCTACGCGCGACTCAGCATGAAGCGTAATCGCTGCCAATATTGTTGTGCGGTAGAAGCTTGCCATTGCGCAACGACAAGGCTGATATTGTCACAGGAATTGCCGCTACGTTGCCGCGCCACACCCACCAAATACTTGGCAGCATCCTGTTCAGCAGGGCATTGCTCAAGAAGCGTCAGTATCTCATCGGTCGGCACTGCCTGCCAGAATCCATCACTGCACAATAAAAATACATCACCAGTTTGCACGTCAGCACTATTAAAATCAGGTTCGGGCAGCACTTCACCGCCCAGACGCATATACAGCTGATTCTGCATGGACTTAGCCGCTAAGCTGTCCTCTTCGACCAAGCCCTTAGCGAGCATCAATTGCCGTAAGGAATGGTCGTTGGTGCGACTTAATAAGCGGCTGTTGCGGAAATGATAAAGCCGCGAATCCCCGACGTGCGCCCAAACAGCCCGCTGATTATCAATGCTCAGCAATACCCCTGTCGTGCCGACAGCGGAATCAGCGGCTTCGGGCAAATGATTAATGGCATGGTGTGCCGCAAGGAAAATATTGTGCAAAAAAGTGTACGCAGAACCGCCATCATGCGCGGCGAAATGCTGGGCGGCAACATCAACCAGTATTTGCGCGGCTTGCGCGCCATTTTTTAAGCCGCCCATGCCGTCTGCCAGTACGATAAGATGCCGCCGCCCATCGTTGGAATGCTCTATATCAAGGCGATCCTGCTGTTCACTGCGACTGCCAATATCGGTCGCAACGTTGAATGTCCATGTCATCGTGTTATTCCTGAGTCAACACAGGCTACTCAGCCTAGAGCGCATCTGGCAGGTAAAAGGTTAAGTCGATACCGCGTACTTGCAGATTATCGTGGTTTTGTAATTTGACGCTCCCACTCATCGGCTTGTGATTAAGATACACTTTGCCGCGTTTTTCAGGAATCAGATAATAACAACCGTCACTCTGACGGGTAATCACTGCACTCAGTGTTGGCGCGAACAAACCGCCTATGTGCAGATCACACGCGCCACTTTTACCCATTTCAAAATTCTGCTTGGATAATGCCCATTTCTGACCGTGATTTTTACCCCCTGTTTGTACCAGATACGGTATTTGCGTCTTCTGTTGCTGTAGCATGGAACGTAACTGGGTATTTTTAACCATCACGGTCTGGTCTTCGATAATGGCATTTTGATCGAGTATCGTCGCGCTGACAGGCTCAGCAGATACATCGACGGCGATAAATTTTAATTGATGCTTAAAAATAGTGATTTCATCACCATAAAGCAGTTGCGATTGGGAAATACGGCGACCGTTTAACAAGATGCCATTGGTGCTGTTATTATCGGCAATAAAAAAATCATCACCTTCCTGCACAATGATGGCATGATGTCCTGACACACCTCTGTTATTAATCACCACATGATTATCAGTGGCTCTGCCAATACGGGTGACGGTCGGTTGCAAAGGTACGGTAAATTTGAGTTCACCGTTAAAATAGACTTGTAAGAATGCCATCGGGGGGATACCTGTAGTTACCTGATGAAGCCATCAATACTGCGCGGGTGCGAACTCCCCCGCAACACTGTTTCTCGATACAGCGGTCATTCTACCGAAAGGAAAGGGTGCGGTCGATAGTTGATACAGTGAACTATATAGAGTAATGAATGAGCATTTATACCTCTAGCGATTATTTAACTTTTTAATTGAACCAACTAATTCGTTTAATGCTAGGCTGTAACTTTTTGTAAAATCGGCATATTTTTTATGTTTCAATAATTTCGGAATTACACAAGGTTCAATCAATATTGGAAGTAAGCAAATTTTTCCGCTGTCTAACTCCTCCCAATATTTTGCTTGCCATTCATTTTCTACCCATTTTGATTGGACTGAATTTTGAGACAAAATGAGTGCTAAATATTGGCAGTTTTCAATACCCTCACCAACTTTAGCTGGAATAGATTCTCCAACATTAATTTCCCATTCATCTAGCCAAACAGAAATCCCATGATGCTTTAAATCAACAGCTAATGATTTAACAAAATTTTTATCGTCAGAAGAATGAGATAGGAACACATTCATTTCATTTTTATCGTGGTTAAACATTGCCTCAAACATTCTATTACTCAATAAACTATTAATATAATTAATTTCTTCTAAGTATGTAATTTTCTTAGCACCAGAAATTTGTTTTTTATTTTCTATTTCTAGAAAAACAACTCTAGAAAGATAATCCATGCGTTCAGATAAATTATGAGTATTAACATTATCTAAATATTTAAATAAAATAATATCATAGGTATTACAAAGAAATGGGTATCCAAAATATACAACTGCTTTTTCAACGTTTCTTATATTTTCAATATCATCAAAATAACCTATTCGCCCTTTATGTTTTCCACTTTTTATAGAAACAGGACCAAATTCTAAAGATGTCATATGTTTTTCTTTAATGCCTATCAACTATGAGAAATTGGGCAATTTGCTATGTAAGGTGGACAGCGTTTTTCTGCCCACCCCACGCCCAAACATCAAAGCTCAGCCACCGCCGCCCTTGCCAGTTCAGTCAATTCTGAACCATCTTTTTGATTATATTCAATCAATGCCTTACGCATTCTGGGTTCCCATGAATGGGCGATATGATTTCTAACGCCTGCAATCGCGTCTTTTCTGTCGGGTTCGGCGTTGAAATAGTTGCTAATGTCATTAGCCATTTTAATTAAGCGTTCAATTTTCATGTGTGTATTATCCGTTGTGGATGGGTGTAAATAACGTGTTTATCGCCGCGTGCAAAACCGACCAGCGTGACTCCTGCCTGTTCAGCAAGACGTATCGCCAAACCTGTCGGTGCGGAAATGGCGACTAATAAACCGATACCTAAGAAAGCGGTTTTTTGTAGCATTTCATAACTGGCGCGACTGGTGACGATGATATAACCTGCGTTGACATCTTTGCCAGTGCGACATAATAACCCAAGTAGTTTGTCCAGTGCATTATGCCGTCCAACATCTTCACGCACGTCAATAATACCGCGTTCAGGCTCAACCCACGCAGCGGCGTGTATCGCGCCTGTCAGTTGGTTTAATGATTGTCGATTGTGTAAATCGGCTAATGCGGCAGTGAGTTGTTCAGCGGTGACGCTGATAGAACTGTGTACGGGTGCAGGTTGGCGTACCGCTTGTTTTAGCGTACTGGCACCGCATAAGCCGCAACCTGTGCGCCCTGTCAGATTACGCCCTTTGTCGGTTAAACAGACAAAGCGTTCTTCGGGGATTTTGACTTGTACCTCTATACCGTTGGCACGTTGATAAACCCGCGCCGATAGAAATTCTTTCGGATGCTGAATAATGCCTTCAGTCATACTAAAACCCAAAGCAAAATCTTCTAAATTAGTTGGCGTAGCTAACATGACGACGTGAGAAATACCGTTGTACATAAGAACAATCGGCACTTCTTCCGCAACACAGTCCTCTTCATGGCTGTGCGTACTTCCTTGCCAACGGTTCACCATGCGGTGTTGATAATTTGTCCAGCCTAGTTCGTTGTCTAACATTTGGTTTTTAGTATTTAACATAGCGTGATATGTAGGTTGGGGTGAGGCACGAACCTCAACAAATACATGAACCACATAAAAAAATATTGGGTTTCGTTCCTCAATCCAACGTACACGATACCCTACTCGACTATCCAGCCATTTGATGTTCTTTTGCGTATTGACGTAAAGCCTGATTCACTGATTCAGCATTAGGAAACAGTTTATGCAAATCGGGTTCGATTAAAACGATATTGGTTTCTTCTTGATAACGTTTTGCATATTTGCCCCGCGTACCTGATTTAATCAGTTCAGAAGAGTATTCAGGTCTTAAAGTATCTTCATTGTTGTTCATAAGCATTACGCTCCTGTTTAGTCATGCAGCGGGCTGAAATAATACGAATAACATCGGCTCTTTCGGTAAATGAAACGACTAGGCAACTTCCTTTTGTTGATATACCAAAAAGCAAATAGCGGCTTTCATCGTAGGAATGGTCAGGGTCGCTAACGCATGATGAATAATCATCGGCAAATACTTCAGTGGCTTCCAAAAAAGAAACACCATGTTTGCGTTGATTACTTTTTTCTTTGTTATCGTCCCATTCAAATTTCATGATTTATTGTACGGTGAAAATTGTGCCGTGCGTTTTCTCGTTGTTAGGTGATGCGTTTCGCGTTGCTCTACCCATCCTACACTTACTCATTTTACGAGTTTATTAGCTCAGTGGTAACGTGGTGCGGTCATGAAATTCGATAGCTAGATTATCGGGCGCGTTAGGCTTAGAGATTGTTGTAATGAACATAACGTTTTCATTGATGCTATTGTGCGAAGCATCTGAGATCGATAATTTATTTTGCTCTATGGTTGCAGATAAAAGCTCTTCTGCTCCTGTGTATATCTGATAATCATTGCAGTATTCACAGCGAAAAAACTTGCGGTTGCCAAAATCAACAAGATAGTATTTAGCAGCTCTATTACAAAGTGGACAATTTTCGGATATATAATCCATCAAGAATTCCTTAAAAATATTTTTCTAAAATAGTCAGGTTGGGTTGCGGGAGAGCCGCAACCCAACCTACTAAAGCCGCCTGTTAGGCGTTGTGTTGTGCGGCCTCCAGAAATTCCAGTTGTTGCTCACTGAAATCCGCATAGTTTTGTTGCCATTCTGACGGTGCGTGTACTTTCGCAATCTGCACTGCGGTGACTTTGTATTCAGGGCAGTTGGTTGCCCAGTCTGAATTGTCGGTGGTGATGACATTCGCGCCTGATTCAGGGAAATGGAAGGTGGTGTAAACTACGCCGACTTGTACGCGGTCAGTCACTAAAGCGCGTAATACGGTTTCCCCTGCACGGCTCTTAATACCGACCCAGTCACCATCAACCACGCCGCGATCTTCGGCATCGTGCGGATGAATTTCCAAGCGGTCTTCACTGTGCCACGCATTGTTTTCCGTGCGGCGCGTTTGTGCGCCGACGTTGTATTGCGACAAGATACGACCCGTGGTCAGAATCAGCGGGAACATCGGGGTGATCTTTTCGCTGGTTGCCACATAATCAGTCAGCATGAACAGACCTTTGCCGTCATCACGCAAGAAATGTTCGCTGTGCAGTGTTGGCGAACCTTCGGGCGCTTCGTCGTTGCAAGGCCATTGCACACTGCCCATTTCGTCGATTTTTTTATAACTGACGTTGGCAAAAGTAGGCTTGAGACTGGCAATTTCATCCATAATTTCTGATGGATGGTTATAGTTCATGGGGTAGCCTAATGCGTTGGATAACATTTGGGTGACTTCCCAATCCGCATAACCCGCCAACGGTCTCATGACTTTACGCACGGGTGAAATACGACGTTCCGCATTGGTAAATGTGCCGTCTTTTTCCAAGAATGAGGCACCGGGTAAGAAGACATGGGCAAATTTCGCAGTTTCATTCAAGAATATGTCTTGCACGATAACGCATTCCATCGCGCGTAACGCGGCATGAACGTGTTTAATATCGGGATCAGATTGGGCAATGTCTTCGCCTTCACAGTACAGACCCAAGAAGCTGCCATCCAGCGCGGCATCAAACATATTAGGAATGCGTAAACCCGGATCGCCGCTCAGTGGGGTGTGCCATGCGTCTTCAAACAGGGCGCGAGTGACAGGGTCAGCCACGTTGCGATAACCGGGGAATTCATGCGGGAATGAACCCATATCGCATGAGCCTTGGACGTTGTTTTGTCCGCGTAAGGGATTTACACCCACGCCTCTGCGTCCTATGTTACCTGTTGCCATTGCCAAGTTGGCAATGCCGATAACCATGGTTGAACCTTGGCTGTGTTCAGTGACACCTAAACCGTAGTAAATCGCGCCATTTTTTTCAGTGGCGTATAAACGGGCAGCGGCTCTGATGTCAGCGGCAGGAACACCTGTAATGGCTTCTGTTGCTTCGGGTGAGTTTTTGTCTTGAGCAATAAATTTACGCCATTTTTCAAACGAGGCAACATCACAACGCGCTTGAACAAACGCTTCATCAACCAAGCCTTCTGTCACTACCACATACCCTAAGGCATTGATTAACGCGACGTTGGTGCTGGGGCGTAATTTCAAATGGTAGTCGGCATGAATGTGCGGCGATTTGTTCACTAAATCAATTTCGCGCGGATCGACAACGATGAGTTTCGCGCCTTGACGCAAACGTTTTTTCATCATCGAACCAAACACAGGATGACCGTCAGTCGGATTTGCACCTATAACCATGATGACATCGGAATCCATCACGGAATCAAAGTCTTGCGTACCTGAGGCTTCGCCGAAGGTTTTCTTTAAGCCGTAACCTGTGGGTGAATGGCACACGCGGGCGCAGGTATCGACGTTGTTATTACCGAAACCTGCACGGATTAATTTTTGTACGAGGTAGGTTTCTTCGTTGGTACAACGTGATGAAGTGATGCCGCCGATAGAATCTTTGCCGTATTTGGCTTGGATGCGTCTGAGTTCAGAAGCCGCGTGATTAATGGCTTCTTCCCAGCTGACTTCCTGCCACGCATCTTTGATACTGGCACGAATCATCGGTTTGGTGATGCGGTCTTTGTGGGTCGCGTAACCGAATGCAAAACGTCCTTTGACACAGGAATGTCCGTGATTGGCTTTGCCGTCTTTGTTCGGCACCATGCGAATGACTTGCTCGCCTTTCATTTCCGCGCGGAATGAACAGCCGACACCGCAATACGCGCAAGTGGTCACAATGGCGTGTTCAGGTTGACCGTGTTCGATAACGGATTTTTCCATTAGCGTGGCAGTTGGGCAGGCTTGGACACACGCGCCACACGATACACATTCGGAACTTAAAAAGTCCTGATTTTGACTAGGCGATACTTTGGAATCAAAACCGCGTCCGTCAATCGTCAATGCAAACGTGCCTTGGGTTTCTTCACAGGCACGCACACAGCGTGAACAGACGATACATTTGCTGGGATCAAAACTGAAATACGGGTTGCTGTTGTCTTTTTCAGCATTTAAATGGGTGGTGACTGGTTTGTAACGCACTTCGCGCAAACCAACCGCGCCCGCCATGTCCTGCAATTCGCAATCACCATTGGCTGAACAGGTTAAACAATCTAATGGATGGTCAGAAATATACAGTTCCATCACGCCGCGACGCACGTCCGCGAGTTTTTTATTTTGGGTAACGACTTTCATGCCCTCGCCAACGGGCGTAGTGCATGAGGCTGGCATACCACGCCCGCCTTCAATCTGCACCACACACAAACGGCATGAACCAAACGGCTCAATACTGTCGGTCGCGCACAGTTTAGGAATATCAATACCGATACTTGCCGCCGCTCGCATAACCGACGTACCTGCTGGTACGGTAACTTTAAAACCATCAATTTCTAAGTTGACGGTTTGGGTGGCGACACTGGCGGGTGTGCCAAAATCTTTTTCTTTGTTCATGCTCATGGGGGGTTTCCTCGTAATCCAGCGGTAGCTTTATCAGTGTTGACTATCTGTGTTCAATTAGTGTGGAGCGTGTTAATTCCACATAATCATATTCATTAAATGCTGTTGTAATGACTAATAAATTTTTTACAAATAATAGACTAAGCTCCTTATTAGTAATATTTCCTGTAGAAATTAACAATAACTTATAAGGTCTTTTTGTAAGTAAAAATGAATTAACAAAATCAGCGTCTTTAGTAATTACAATTCGCTGTTCACATTCTGATATGTTATTAATTTCAGTATCAGAAGTTTTATTACCCTTTTCTAAATCTAAGGTATGAATAGCATCATAACCGTGATGTTGTAATAAAAAACTTAAATGACGTGGCAAATGCGCATCAATCAAGAATTTCATGCAGCCAAATCTTCAATACGTTTTATTTGTGTCAATCGTGCAGCAAAAGCCAATGCAGCAAAAATATCCTCTTGCTCAATATCTTCATAATCTTCAAGAATATCGGCAATTGTCATGCCTGAGCTTAACCATTCTAAAACAGTTTCAACTGGATAACGCAAACCCCGAATACAGGGTTTACCGTGACATATTTCTGGGTCAATGGTGATACGTTCAAAGGCTGTTGTTTTCATACCTATGCCTGATATTTAAGTAATATGTAAATCCTATTAAGTATCCGCTTTAATAAAATGTTGGGTTCCGTTCTTCAAATCAACCTACGGACTCATATGGTCACGGCGGCGGTGATTTTGTTTTTAGTATCAAATTTAAGCCATTAAAATTATTCCAATAACTTTCGATAAGTTAAAAGTTTATTACAAGCTACTTGAATAAGGTAATGTATTAATATAGTTTTCCATAAATTTCCAGTCTGGTTTCCCTTGATTATTTGTAGGTAGCTTAATGTAAAGATTTTGTAAGCGTTCTTTTTTACCTGTCATTCCATACGAAAATCTAAACTGCTCTAATCGTAAGACCGTTATAAGAAACATGGCTAAAGATGGGTTTAATTTTTCTTTTCTGACATAAAAAACATTGGCATTGTCTGATACCCAAACTTTTGTATCTTGATAAAAAACTTCACCTATTGAGCCATAACAAGCAAAACTAATGCAGTTCTCATCTGTATATCCATTTCCCAAATAATTGTCTATGCCATTATTAAGTGAAGATGAGCTTACATAAGGTATTTTGCCATCACTTTGGTCTTTTTTTGTTAATCTTTTACCCTTACTTATTTTAAATATACTATTATCCGTTCCATCATCATATTTAAAATATTGCCAATTATCGGTATTTAATTCCAAATTATCATTTTTGTGCGGTTCTATTTTTATGGAAACATTACTATCACTTTTAAGCAACTTGTAGGCAAGATAAGCTTTGATATTTTTAGTAAAATCTTCTTTTTTCAAAACACTATAATCAGTTTCCATATAAGCTTCTGCACACCACTCTTCCTTTGCAGAAACTACTTTTTTTATACTATGACCTGCAATTTCCTCTTTGTTTCTATAATTATCCAGCCACAGCTTTTTAACAGTATTCCATTTATGATAAAAGTCAGTTCGACCTATATTTTTAATTTTAATAAATCCATCTTCCTTCCAATAACCAAAATAGGTTTTATAATTCTCAGGATGTTTTTCTTTCGCTTTAAAAACCATAATACAAGTGCTAACAGTCGCATTTGAATTATGAAATAATTCGTTAGGCATTGAAAAAACTGCTTCCAGCGTATGCTCTTTTAATAATTTTTCTTTTAACTGTTGTTTAATACCACTAGTTGCAGTTGCACACAGCATAGGAACAATTGCAATCGACAAAGATCCCTTTTCAACTAATGACAAGCTATTTAGAATAAAACTAAGCTCTTCAATATCCTCTTTTGTAGCCTTATAAGGAGGATTTAACAGGGAAACATTAGGTTTATAATCCTTAATACTATCGATAACTTTTGAATCAAAACAACTTCCTTTTATTAGGTTACTTCGACCATCACCATGTATATACATATTTGAACAAGTAAGTGAAAATATATTATGTTGTAACTCCACTCCAATAATTTGTTTGGACTTTATTTGTTTTTCTTTTTCTAAATCGCCACCCGCATCAATTATCATTTTTTTCATAGCGGCAATAAGAAAACCACCTGTACCAGTACAAGTATCTAATACTACACTGTCTTTATTTATATTAGCAATTTCAGTAAAAAGATCAGTAATATGAGGCGGCGTTAAAACTATTCCTAAGCCTTTGTCATTGTTAGCATAGCGTAAGAACTCAACATAAAATTGACCTAACGTGTCAAAATATTTGTAAGTTTTGATGAAATTATTTATTTTCTCATTTATGCTGGTTATTATTTCTCTTAATTCGTGTTCTTTTTTAGCAAGAATAGTATGTGTAGCAATAAAGCTATAAGTTGTTATTATGTCGTCTATATGTTTATTTTGGACATTAGCAAGTTTATTCTTTATGGTATTTATTAGCGTTTCAGACAATTCTTTAGGATTTTGAAATTTATATGCGTTACAAAATGCTCTATCAGTTAATGCAATAAGAGTGCCGCTAATTAATAAGCTTCTGTCCGACTCAGGAACTTTTAATAAATGCAGCTTATCATTTAAAGTTTTTGAATATTTTAATAGTTCATTAAAATCCTGATTAAACTTCCTTTCATCCGTCTGATAACCGACAAGATAATCAGTTAAAGAAAGAAAACTATCATCTTTAAAAATTGAATGCGCTTCATTAGTCCCTTTTAATTGCAAAAAATGCGAAATTTTTAAATTTGATTCTATTTCACCACTGACGGCAATAGAAAGAACATCAAACTCTTTTGATAAAAATGAAGAATATAATAAAACGCCATCAACAGCGAACTCCTTATATTTGTTCTTTTTTTCAGATTCGTGATATTTTGTATCTGCTTTGCATTCTACGACAATAAGCACATCTGGATTATCCTTGAGTTGAATAATGAATTCAGGATAACCCTTTCCTATACCACTTTTAGAGGCATTTTGTAGTAGCTTGTTTATTTTTAAGTTTTTTGAAGATTGCTCCTCGAATAAAATTTTTTCTGCTTTGTATAAGTCATCCTGAAAAACAAAGTTTCTAAAGAAACCTTCAGTAATTCGCTCGTTTGCCATTAGATTCTCTTTTGGTTAATCCCAAAATCTTCAGGAAAGTGATTTAACGCACTTAACACAGGGTAGGGAGTCATGCCACCTAATGCGCATAATGAACCGTTCAATAAGGTGTCACAGAGCGAACGCAATAAAACGACATTTTTCTCGCGGTCAACATTGTTGATAATGTCGTCCATGACTTCAATACCGCGTGTTGAGCCGATACGGCAGGGGGTGCATTTACCGCAGGATTCAATGGCACAGAATTCCATTGCATATCGCGCCATTTCAGCCATGTTCATGGTGTCATCAAACGCAACCACGCCGCCGTGACCTAATACTGTCCAGTTGGCAGCGAAGGCTTCGTAATCAAGCGGGGTATCAAATTGGGATTCAGGCACAAACGCGCCTAAAGGGCCGCCGACTTGTACGGCTTTGATAGGTCTGCCTGTCACTGAACCGCCGCCGAAATCATAAAGCAATTCGCGTAAGGTCATACCGAAGGCAATTTCAACCAAGCCTGTGTGTTTTAAGTTGCCCGCGAGTTGTAATGGCAATGTGCCGCGTGAGCGTCCCATACCGAAATCACGGTAATACTCGCCGCCTTTGTCTAAAATCACCGGCACGGAAGCCAATGAAATGACGTTATTGACAACGGTGGGTTGTCCGAATAAACCGCTGATAGCAGGTAATGGCGGTTTGAAACGCACTAAGCCGCGTTTGCCTTCTAAACTTTCCATCAATGACGTTTCTTCGCCGCAGACATACGCGCCCGCGCCTAAACGCACTTCTAAATCGAATTTTTTGCCGCTGCCTTGGATGTTGTCGCCTAAGTAGCCCGCTTCGTAGGCTTTGGCTATCGCGGCATTTAGGGCTTTATGGGCGTGCGGGTATTCAACACGCAAATAAATAAAGCCTTGATTTGCACCGACCGCTAAACCTGCAATGGTCATGCCTTCAATCAGTACGAACGGGTCGCCTTCCATAATCATACGGTCGGAGAATGTGCCTGAGTCGCCTTCGTCAGCGTTGCAGATAATGTATTTTTGTTCAGATGGCGTGTTCAGTACGGTATTCCATTTGATACCTGTTGGAAACGCCGCGCCACCGCGTCCGCGCAATCCTGAGTCGGTGACGTGTTTCACTACATCGGATTGACTCATACCAATGGCATTTTTTAGACCGCGATAACCGTCATGGGCGATGTAGTCATCCAGACTGATTGGATCAGTAATACCGACTCGCGCAAACGTTAAACGCTGTTGTTTTTTGAAATAAGGAATTTCTTCGGTTGCACCTAACAATAAAGCGTGTGCTTTACCGTTTAAAAAATCGGCATCAAACAGACTGGCAACGTCACTGGGATTAACCGCGCCATAAGCAACGCGCTCATTATTAACAACCACTTCAACCAAGGGTTCTAACCAGTACATCCCGCGTGAGCCATTACGCACTAAATTAATAGCAACGCCACGTTGCGCAGCTTCGTTAGCAATAGCGGCGGCGGTACGGTCTGCACCGATGGAAATAGCACTGGAATCGCCTGAAACATAAACTGTGATACTCATACCTTACGCTCCCAAATCGTTAATAATGTCATCGAATGCGGCGACAGAAACGCGACCATAAATGTCTGAGCCGATTTGCATCGCGGGTGAACAGGCACAGTTACCTAAACAATACACAGGTTCTAAAGAAAATTGTCCATCCGCAGTGGTTTCGTGATAATCAATACCCAGTTTGGTTTTAACGTGCGCTTCCAGTGCGTTGCTACCCATAGACTGACAGGATTCGGCACGACATAAATGCACCGTGTGTTTTCCGGGTGGCGTGTCGCGAAAATAATGATAAAAACTAATCACGCCATGCACTTCAGCGCGAGACAGATTTAATGCTTCGGCAATAGCAGGTACGCTATCGGCAGGAATATAACCCAACGCATCTTGCACACCATGTAAGATGGGTAATAACGCGCCTTGCTTGTTTTTGAGTTCAGCGATGATGGTTTGTACTGTCTCGGTAATGGTTGATTCTGTCATATTCACTCACTGTGGCGATTTTATGTCGATGAAAACAACGCTAATCCTTAGTGTTGTAGTATGTTTATTTATTGGCTAGCATAGCACAAGAATAAACACATGAAAAAGCGAAAATAAGTCACTATTTATCGTATGGTTGCTGGAATTTTTCGACAATATTTAAAAAGCTGCATGAAGTTTTTAAGAATCCGTAAAATACCGACATTATTAATGTTACTCCAGCTGTCGAGGTCATCGTGTCAACGCTCATCACAACGAACCATAATCGGGATATTGTCGGTTTAAAATACATCTATCCCGTGCTATCACGGCGGGCAGGCGGCTTGTCTATCGGCATTAATTTTAATACCAATAACGCGTGTAACTGGCGGTGTATTTATTGCCAAGTCCCTGATTTAACCATCGGAGCCGCACCTGAAATAGATTTTCAGTTACTGGAAAAAGAATTGCGGTTCTTTTTAGCTATCGTATTACATGGTGACTTTTATCAACGTTTTCAAGTACCTGAGCATCAACAAGTCATTAAAGATATTGCCATTTCAGGCAATGGTGAACCGACCAGTGTCAAATATTTTGCCGAAGCCATCGAATTAATTGGACGCATTGCAACGGAGTTCGGCGTATTGCCTACCAGCAATTATGTGTTGATTACCAATGGCAGTCTGGTGCATCAGCCTAAAGTGCAAGAAGGACTGAAAATGCTACAGACTTATGGCGGCGAAGTATGGTTTAAATTTGATAGCGCGACCGATGAGGGATTAACGTTCATCAATAACGCACGGCAAAGCTGCCAGACACACCTGAAAAATTTGCTACTTGCCAGTCAGTGCTGCCCGACCAAACTGCAAACCTGCTTAGTGGATTATGATGGCAACGGTTTATCTGAACAAGAAAAGTCCGCGTTTTTGCAATTATTAACAACTATTAAAACCGAAGATACCAGTGTGCAACAAGTGATGCTGTATACCATCGCCAGACCTTCACTACAGCCAGAAGCCAGTTTATTAACCCCCTTATCAGTCGAAGTATTAAATGAATTTGCCGTTAATATTAGACAATTGGGTTTTAATGTTTCTGTCAGTGTGTAATGATTTTAAAATTACCGCTTGTTATATAGTTGATATTTCAATTATAATATAAAGTTCATACCGTGCGAATGTGGCGAAATTGGTAGACGCGCTGGTTTTAGGTACCAGTTGGTTACCCAGTGGGAGTTCGAGTCTCCCCATTCGCACCACCCAAATCTATAAAGGCTCTCGACTCATCGTCAGCCTTTCTATTCTTTCGAGCCACCGTCCTGCTGGCATTCAAAAATACTTATTAAAAATTGTGTGAGGTAAAGAAATGCAAGTTTCTGTCGAGAAGACATCTGAATTAAGCAGAAAAATGACTGTTAGCGTACCTGAAACTACGGTTCAGGAAAAAATGGCTGAACGCTTAAAAACGTTAGCACGCGAAGTTAAAATTGATGGCTTTCGTCCTGGTAAAGTGCCTCAACACGTCGTTAGCAAAATGTATGGCGGCAAAGTGCGTGATGAAATTACGGGTGACCTGATTCAATCGACTTACTTTGAAGCGTTACAAAGCCAATCATTACGCCCTGCCGGCTATCCCCATATTGAACATACCGACGATGCCGCAGGCTTTGTCTATACCGCCGTATTTGAAGTCTATCCGGAAATCGTCATTGAAGGTCTTGAGCAACTTGAAGTCACTCGTCCTATCGCTGAAGTCGGCGATGTCGATGTCGATAACATCATTGAAAAACTAAGAGACCAGAAAAAAGAATGGACTGTCGTTGAGCGTGCTGCGCAAGAACACGACCAAGTCACCGTTGATTTTTCAGGCATTTGTGAAGACACCAACTTCACCAACGGTAAAGTAGAAAACTTCACCGTTGAAATCGGCGCGAAAAAAATGATTCCCGGTTTTGAAGAACAATTGCTGGGTCTTGAAGCAGGTGCAAATAAAACATTTGAAATAACCTTCCCAGAAGAATATGGTAATGCTGAATTAGCAGGCAAAGTCGCCCAGTTTGAAATTGATGTTATTAAGGTTGAAGAAGCGGCTTTACCAGAAATCAATGCTGATTTTATTCAAGCCTACGGTGTCGAAGACGGTACAGAAGACGCTTTCCGCGCCGACGTGAAAGAAAATCTGGGCAGAGAATTAAAGCAGGTTCTGCGTGGCAAATTAAAAAATGCCGTCATGGACGCACTGTATGAAAAAATTCAAATCGCCGTACCTAATGCGCTGATTGACGAAGAAGTCGAAAGACTGATGCAGCCTTACATTGAGTCGGCTAAAAGACAAAAAATGAAGCCTGAAGATATGCAGTTGCCAAGAGACGCATTTGAAGAACAAGCTAAACGCCGTGTAGCATTAGGCTTGATTTTAGGCGAAATCATTCAAAAAAACAGCATTGAAATTAATGCTGACAAAGTACGCGAAACCATTGAAGAATTGGCAAAAAGTTACGAACACCCTGAAGACGTAGTTGCATGGTATTATGCTGATGAAAAACGTTTACATGACGTTCAGCAAATGGTATTAGAAGACCAAGTGGTTGAGTGGTTAGTGGCACAAGCAAAAGTCACCGATGAAACCGTCAGCTTTAGTGATGTCATGGACAGACAGCAACAGTAAGGATTTTTATGTATAACCAACACACAATGAATCAGGCGAGAGCATTAGAAGCTGCGGGCGGATTAGTGCCTATGGTTATCGAGCAAACCGCCAGAGGCGAACGTTCGTTTGATATTTATTCGCGCTTACTTAAAGAGCGCGTTATTTTTCTGGTAGGTCAGGTTGAAGATTACATGGCTAATCTGGTGGTTGCACAATTGCTGTTCTTAGAATCAGAAAATCCTGATAAAGACATTCATTTGTACATAAACTCACCCGGTGGTTCAGTGACCGCTGGGATGTCGATTTATGACACCATGCAGTTTATTAAACCCGATGTCAGCACATTATGTATCGGACAGGCTGCCAGTATGGGTGCGTTATTATTAACAGGTGGCGCGGCAGGTAAGCGTTACTGCTTACCGCACTCAAGAATGATGATTCATCAGCCTTTAGGCGGTTTCCAAGGGCAAGCGTCTGATTTTGATATTCATGCACGCGAAATTTTATTGATTAGAGATAAACTCAATAAAATATTGGCGCATCATACAGGTCAGCCACTGGAAAAAGTCCAGCAGGATACCGATAGAGACAACTTCTTAAGTGCAGATGACGCAGTCAATTATGGTCTGATTGATAAAGTATTATCGAGCAGAGCAGTTGATTCTGAGTTATAAACGGTTAAATAAATTAATGAGCGTGGTTTTGTCGAAAGTAAAAACATCGGTAATGATGTTTTCAGGGAGGCGGTTATGAGTAATGATAAAAACAGCAAAGACGACGATAAACTGCTTTATTGTTCCTTTTGCGGTAAAAGTCAGCATGAAGTCAGAAAGCTCATCGCAGGGCCTTCCGTTTATGTCTGTGATGAATGCGTAGAATTGTGTAATGACATCATAAAAGATGAATTAGAAGATAATACGACCTCGTTTGGCGACCATACTTTACCCAAGCCAAAAGAAATAAAGAGCGAACTCGACAATTATGTGATTGGACAAGAGCGAGCCAAAAAGATTTTGGCAGTTGCTGTTTACAATCACTACAAACGTTTGCGCAGCAAATCCAAGAAAGACGCGGTTGAACTGGCAAAAAGTAATATTTTGTTAATTGGCCCGACAGGTTCAGGTAAAACCTTATTAGCTGAAACGCTCGCGCGTCTGCTGAATGTACCTTTTACCATAGCCGATGCCACCACGCTCACCGAAGCAGGTTATGTCGGTGAAGATGTGGAAAACATCATTCAGAAAATTCTGCAAAAATGCGATTACGATGTCGAAAAAGCCGAAACAGGCATAGTTTACATCGACGAAATCGACAAAATTTCCAGAAAATCTGAAAATCCGTCGATTACGCGCGATGTTTCAGGCGAAGGCGTACAACAGGCTTTATTGAAATTAATTGAAGGCACGATTGCTTCCGTACCGCCACAAGGCGGACGCAAACACCCTAATCAGGAATTTGTTCAGGTCAACACCGCCAACATCCTGTTTATCGTCGGCGGCGCATTTGCAGGTCTCGATAAAGTCATTAAAGCGCGTTCAGAAAAAGGCGGCATCGGTTTTTCTGCACAAATGAAAGCCAAAGACGACAGCAAAAATGTCGGACAATTGTTTGCCGAAGTCGAATCAGAAGATTTGATTAAATACGGTTTGATTCCTGAATTTGTCGGCAGATTACCGATAGTTGCTACCTTAGAAGAACTGGACGAACAGGCACTCATTCAAATCCTGACTGAACCTAAAAACGCCCTGACCAAACAATACAAACACCTGTTTGAAATGGAAGGCGCGGAACTGGAATTCAGAGAAGACTCACTCAGCGCGATTGCCAAAAAAGCAATGGAAAGAAAAACCGGCGCGAGAGGCTTACGGACTATCGTAGAAAATGTATTGCTTAACACCATGTACGAACTGCCCTCAGAAGATAACATCTCCAAAGTTGTGGTCGATGAAAGCGTTATTTTAGGCAAATCCGAACCGTTACTGATTTACGAAACGGAACAGAAAAAAGTCGCCTCAGAATCCTGATAGCACTTGCCAGATCATAAAAAAGGGAGCTTTCTCATAAAGCTCCCTTTTTTTTGCCTTTAAAAATCACAAAATTAGCATTTATCTCCTTGCTATTTTATATGCCGCCCTCATAATCGTTACATCATTAAATTGTGTTAGAGGTATTCTTTGTGGAAACACATAAAACAACAGATGTATTAATTCCAGTTTTGCCGCTGAGAGATGTGGTGGTTTACCCGCACATGGTTATTCCTTTATTTGTCGGCAGAGAAAAATCAATAGACGCTTTAGAAGCCGCTATGAAAGATGACAAGCAAGTCTTGTTAGTGGCACAAAAAGAAGCTGAAGTGGATGATCCTAATGCGAACGATCTTTATCAGATTGGTACATTGGCTAATATTCTGCAATTGCTGAAATTGCCAGACGGTACGGTTAAAGTGCTGGTCGAAGGTAGCGAACGCTGTCGAGTGGTGCGTTATCAGGCAACCGATGGCTTTTTCTCAGCGGAAATCGCCGCGCTTGATGATGTATCAACCTTATCGGAAGCGGCGCAGGATGTGTTGCAGCGCACGGCTATCAATTCGTTTGAACAATACGTCAAGCTGAACAATAAAATTCCGCCCGAAGTGTTAATTTCCTTGTCAGGCATTGATGATCCCAGTCGGCTTGCCGATACCATTGCCGCGCACATGAATTTAAAAGTGCAGGATAAGCAAATCATCCTTGAAACCACCGACATTGAGCAGCGTCTGGAACGCTTGATGACGCTGATGGAAGGTGAAATTGATCTGCTGGAAATTGAAAAGAAAATCCGTGTGCGCGTCAAACAGCAAATGGAAAAAAATCAGCGCGAATATTATTTGAACGAACAAATGAAGGCGATTCAAAAAGAATTGGGTGAAATGGAAGATGTGCCTAATGAAATTGATGAATTAGCCAAAAAAATCGCCGACGCGGGAATGTCTAAAGAAGCCAAAGCCAAAGCTGACGCGGAATTAAATAAGCTGAAAATGATGTCGCCGATGTCGGCAGAAGCCACTGTAGTACGCAACTATATTGACTGGATGGTCAATGTACCGTGGAAGAAAAAAACCAAAGTGCGTCATGATTTAAAAATTGCCGAACAAGTACTGGAAGAAGAGCATTACGGTCTGGACAAAGTGAAAGAGCGTATTTTGGAATACCTCGCCGTGCATCAACGAGTGAAACAACTGAAAGGGCCTATTTTATGTTTAGTCGGCCCTCCGGGTGTGGGTAAAACGTCGTTGGGCGAGTCGATTGCGCGCGCGACTAATCGCAAATATGTGCGCATGGCATTAGGCGGTGTGCGCGATGAAGCGGAAATTCGTGGTCATAGACGTACTTATATCGGTTCTATGCCGGGGAAAATTTTACAGAATTTGTCAAAAATTCAAACCCGCAATCCGATGTTTTTGCTCGATGAAATCGACAAAATGGCGGCGGATTTTCGCGGCGATCCTGCCTCTGCATTACTGGAAGTATTAGACCCTGAGCAAAACCATACCTTCTCAGATCATTATCTGGAAGTGGATTTTGATTTGTCCGATGTGATGTTTGTCGCAACGGCGAACACCATGAATATTCCCCCTGCCCTATTGGACAGAATGGAAGTCATTCGTTTGGCAGGTTATACCGAAGATGAAAAAATCAATATCGCCTTGCGTTATTTAATCCCTAAACAGGTTAAAAATAACGGTCTTAAAGAACGCGAAATTGATATTCCAGAAGCCGTTGTCCGCGACATGATCCGTTATTACTCGCGTGAAGCGGGTGTGCGTAATCTGGAACGTGATATTTCTAAAATCTGCCGTAAAGTCGTTAAGGATTTGTTGTTAAAACCTAAAAAAGAAAAGGTGTTGATTACGCCAGAAAACTTATCAGATTATCTGGGTGTCAGACGCTTTAGCTATGGTTTAGCGGAAGAACAAGATCAAATCGGACAAGTCACAGGTTTGGCGTGGACAGAAGTCGGTGGCGAATTACTGACCATTGAAACCGCTGTTATTCCGGGTAAAGGCAAGCAATCTGCGACAGGTAAACTCGGCGATGTGATGAAAGAATCTATTGAAGCCGCTATGACCGTGGTTAGAAGCCGTTCAGACGTATTGGGTATCAGTAATAACGTGTTTCAGGAAAATGACATCCACGTCCATGTACCCGAAGGCGCGACCCCTAAAGACGGCCCTAGCGCAGGCATAGGTATGTGTACTGCGATTATTTCTGCCTTAACCAAAATACCTGTACGCGCTAATGTCGCTATGACGGGTGAAATCACGCTACGCGGCGAAGTGCTACCTATCGGCGGTTTAAAAGAAAAACTGTTGGCGGCACACCGTGGCGGCATTACTACCGTACTGATTCCAGCCGATAACGCCAAAGATTTGGCGGAAATTCCTGACAATATCAAACATAACTTAGATATAAGACCTGTGCATTGGATAGATGAAGTGCTGGAAGTCGCTTTACAGTATATGCCTACGCCTATCGCTAAAAACGATATGGAAGAACAGAGCAAAAATGAAGCTGAACTGGTTAAAATAAAAAATCAGACATTATTGGCGCACTAAAAAAGCCACTGACCGCGATAATAGCGGTCTCTGGGTGTTTTAAAACTTGACACTGTATAACGGCTATTGATATAAAAGCTGCGGTTTGTTGTATTGCCTGAGATTGTGCGGGGTTATCAATACAGAGGGCTGGTAAAATATACCTACAAAAATTATTTCCTAGGGGGAACACATGAATAAATCGCAACTGATTGATGCAATAGCCGAATCTTCTGGCTTAACGAAAGTAGATGCAGGAAGCGCGTTAGACGGCTTTCTGAACGCAGTGACAACAGCTTTAAATGCAGGTGATTCTGTTGCTTTAGTTGGCTTTGGCACTTTTTCTGTAAAAGAAAGAGCAGAGCGCAAAGGACGTAATCCACAGACTGGTGATGAAATAACTATCAAAGCTGCAAAAATTCCTGCATTTAAAGCTGGTAAAAGTTTAAAAGATGCTGTAAACTAGCATTTCTTTAGTCGGGTGCTTAGCTCAGCTGGGAGAGCATCGCCCTTACAAGGCGAGGGTCGGGGGTTCGAACCCCTCAGCACCCACCAGACTTTGGAGTGGTAGTTCAGTTGGTTAGAATACCGGCCTGTCACGCCGGTGGTCGCGGGTTCGAGCCCCGTCCACTCCGCCAAATCAAAAAGCCCCGAATCGTTGATTGGTTCGGGGTTTTTTTTTGCTTAAAATCATACAAGTTCAGGTAGAGCGATATGCTGACAAAAATTAGAGATAAAGCGCATGGTATTTTTGCGCAAGTGTTGTTGTTAGGTATGTGTGTACTCTTCGGCTTATGGGGTATCGAAAGTTACACGGACAGCAGCAAAGAAGCCGCAGTCGCGTCGGTCGGTGATAAAGATTTTTATCAGCGTGATGTGAATAAAGCCTATGAGCAGTACAGCCAGCAATTTCAAGGCATGGGCATTGATGAAGAGAGCCTGAAAAATCAAGCCTTACAAAAACTCATCAGTGATGAGGTGTTATTGCAATATGTACACAAACAAGGTCTGGTTTCCAGCGATAATGCCACCCGCGATTTCATCAAGACATTACCTTACTTCCAAGTCAACGGACAGTTTAGTGAAGCGCAATATAAAGCCCTGCTCAGCTCACAAAGAATGACCTCTGCCGAGTTTGTCAACCGCATCAAAAATGCAATGATTATGGAGCAGTTACAAGGCAGCATTATCAACAGCAGTTTTGCGACCGATTATGACGTGGAAAGTTTTTTCAAAATTCAAAATCAACAACGTGATGCGGATTATGTGACAGTCACCCTGCCTGTATTAACAGAACAACCATCAGATGCCGATATTTCCAGTTACTATCAGCAGCATCAAGAAAAATTCCAAATACCCGAACAGCTTTCGGTTGAATATGTTGAATTGTCACTACCTGAAATAGCAAACAAAGTAGCCGTCTCCGATGATAAATTAAAAGCTTTCTATGACGAGCAGAAAGACAGCTATACCACACCCGAACGTCGCAAAATCAGTCATATTCTGTTTATGGTCAATGACAAAATTGATGACAAAACCGCGTTGGAAAAAGCTCTCAAAGCACAACAGGAATTAGCCGCCAAAGACTTTGCTACCGTAGCCAAAGAAATGTCTGAGGATAAATTAACCGCGAAAACAGGCGGCGATTTAGGTTTATTCAATGTTGGTTCACTGGACAAACCGCTGGAAGATGCGGCAACCACCTTAAAATTGAACGAAGTCTCCAAACCCGTTAAATCAAAATTCGGCTACCATTTAATTAAAGTCACCGAATTGTCAGCAGGCGAGATTAAACCGTTCGATAGCGTCAAAGACGAAGTGACCAAAGCCTATCAAAAGGCACAGGCAGAAACCAGTTTCTATGAAGCGGGCGAAACCTTGACCAGCATGAGTTTTGAACACCCTGACAGTTTACAAGCCGTTGCTGATACCTTGGGTCTCACCATTAAAAAATCCAACCTGTTCACCAAAGACAAAGGTGAAGGTATAGCCGCAGAAGACAAAATCCGCAGTGCCGCGTTTGCAGAAGAAGTCTTGCAAGGCAACAACAGTACACCGATTGAAGTAGGTTCGGATCGTTTAGTGGTATTGCGTCAGCTGGAACACAAAGAAGCCGCAGTGCGTGATTTGAAAGACGTTAAAGCCGACATCATTGCAGCATTACAAGCTGATAAAGCCAAACTACTGGCTATCACCAAAGCAAAAGAAATTGCCGCACGTTTACAAGCGGGTGAAGCGATGCCAGCGGTTGCCGCTGAGCAAAAACTAAGCATCAAAAAAGTAACAGGATTATCGCGCAACAAACCGCAATTACCTGAACAGTTTGCTGATGCTATTTTTAAAGCGGCTAAACCCGCAGGTGATAAACCCAGCGTAGTGATTGTGCCGATGCCCACAGGCGAACAAGTCATTGTCAGCATCAACAAGGTGACTACTGGCGTAATGAGTGACGACGACAAGAAAAAACTGGAATTGGCAAAAAAGAATATTGCTCACGCCTTCGGTCAAGCCGAATTTAACGCTGTGGTCAGTAGCTTACAATCCAGTGCTAAGATAGAAATCACACCGAAAGCCTCAACAGCAGAACAAGCTGCGCAGTAATCGCTTGAATATAGCTGCCCGTCCTTAACAAAGATGGGCAGCTATCTATCGTCTCCCCCTCACTTAAAAGCCCTCCCCATTGCCACCACTTAGCCTCTATATTCATATTCCTTGGTGTATTAAAAAATGTCCGTATTGCGACTTTAATTCCCACGCCATAAAAACCGACACGCCAGAAGCGCGTTATATTGATGCCTTACTGCTCGATTTAGCATCCGACCTAGAGCGGTATGCCATTACCCGCCCGATACAGAGTATTTTTATCGGCGGCGGCACACCCAGTTTATTTTCTGCTGAATCGCTGAATCGTTTATTGCGCGGTGTAGAACAGCAAATCACGCTGGTAGACAATATAGAAATTACCCTCGAAGCCAATCCGGGTACCTTTGAAAGCCAAAAATTCGCCGACTATCGCGCCTTAGGCATTAATCGTCTGTCCATTGGCGTACAAACCTTTAATGACGCACTATTGACTAAATTGGGTCGAGTGCATTCCGCAGGCGAAGCGCAGCGTGCCGCAGAAATCGCTCATCAAGCAGGTTTTGATAATTTTAATATCGACTTGATGTTCGGCTTGCCCGATGCTGACTTTGATAGCCTGAACGATATAAAGACCGCCATCAGCCTGCAACCCGCGCATATTTCCTTTTATCAACTCACCCTCGAACCCAACACCTATTTTCATAAATTTCCGCCGCAACTACCCGATGATGACCATATTTTTGCTATGCAGCAACGTTGCCAACAGCAACTGGCAGAGTATGGTTATCAACAATATGAAATATCGGCTTACGGTCAAACAGGACGGCAATGCCAACATAACCTCAACTACTGGCGATTCGGTGATTATTTAGGCATAGGTGCAGGCGCACATGGCAAAATCAGCCATCAGTTACCGCAATCCATTACCCGCAGTTTTAAAGCCAAAAGCCCGGAACAGTATTTGCAGGATCCACAGAACAATGGCGGCAGCGAAACAGTCGCCAGTAGCGAACTGCCATTAGAATTCATCATGAATAATTTGCGCCTAAAACAAGGCTTTACATTGGAAAACTACCACGCAACGACAGGACTGGCAATACATACGCTAGAACCTGCGTTATCACATTGTTTACAGCAAGGATTGATTATTCAGCAAGATAAGCATTATCGCTGTTCAGAAAAAGGCTGGAATTTTTTGGATAGTATTTTAGAAAAATTCATCCAAACGAATTAAGCGTCGCGTATTAAATCTGTTATTTTTACTTTAAGACATGACTGCCAGTCCTTCAAGAACTGGCAGTCATTAGTATCGCAGTCATTCCTGATCGCACTCATTCCTAAGTAAAACCTTATAGTACGCCGAAAAATTGAGCTACAATTAAAACCAACTCAATTTGTCAGGAATCAATAATGGCTATCAGCGTGTTCGACATTTTTAAAATAGGCATAGGCCCTTCCAGCTCACACATGGTCGGGCCGATGCGAGCCGCAATGACCTTTGCAACCACCTTAGAACAAACAGGTATCCTTGAGAAAGTCGATAAAATTACCGTTGAATTATTCGGCTCTTTAGGAGCAACGGGTAAAGGACATGGTAGCGACAAAGCCGTAATGCTTGGCTTGGAAGGTGAAGCACCCGACCTGATTGATCCCAGCATTATTCCAGCCAGACTGGAACACATCCGCCAAACAGGGCAAATCCAATTATTAAAACGCCGGTCAGTGCGTTTTGAAGAAAAAGTCCATCTGCTATTTCACCGCAAAGTGCTGCCTTATCACTCCAATGGTATGCGCTTTACCGTGTTTGATAACAACGGTAATGAATTGATGCAGAAAGATTATTACTCGGTCGGCGGCGGCTTTGTGGTCACCGAAGACACCGCCGCTACCGATCGTTTGACGGATGATGACACTTGTTTGCCCTATCATTTTAAATCAGGTGATGCCCTGCTGAAACTATGCGCCATTCATAACAAATCAATCAGCACCTTAATGCTGAGTAACGAAAGAGCATGGTTGAGTGAAAAAGAAATTCGGCACAATCTGCTGCATATCTGGCAAGTCATGCAAGACTGCGTAGAAACAGGCTTGCATCAAGAAGGTATTTTACCGGGCGGCATGAAAGTGAAACGCCGCGCCGCCAATATATACAAGCAAATCATTGGCGAGATTCCACCGCAAACCGCAGGTGTACCCGTCGGCACACTGGATTGGGTTAATCTTTTCGCCTTGGCGGTCAGCGAGGAAAATGCCATAGGCGGGCGTGTCGTCACCGCGCCTACCAACGGTGCGGCGGGTATCATTCCTGCGGTATTGCATTATTACTGGCGATTTTGTGAAGGCGCGAATGAAGAAGGAGTCATTCGCTTCTTATTAACCGCCGCCGCGATTGCCATCCTGTACAAAGAAAATGCGTCGCTATCAGGTGCGGAAGTCGGCTGTCAGGGTGAAATCGGCGTTGCCTGCTCAATGGCGGCAGGTGCGTTAGCCGAAGTCTTGGGCGGCACACCGCAACAAGTCGAAAATGCCGCTGAGATTGGTATGGAACATAATTTGGGGCTAACCTGCGATCCCGTCGGCGGCTTAGTACAAGTACCCTGTATCGAACGCAATGCGATGGGATCGGTAAAAGCCATCAACGCGGCACGCATTGCACTACGCGGAGATGGAACACATTTTGTATCGCTGGATAAAGTCATCAAAACCATGCGCGAAACAGGTGCGGATATGAAAACCAAATACAAAGAAACCTCACGCGGCGGTTTAGCGGTGAATGTCATCGAATGTTAAGCGCGTAGCAAAAATATCAGACACAAAAAAGGCAGCCTAGGCTGCCTTTTTTTATTACTCGATAAAGCGAATGAATTAAAGTTTTTCTTTAATACGCGCTGCTTTACCAGTCAAGTCACGCAAGTAGTACAATTTAGCACGACGAACATCACCACGACGTTTCACTTTAATTTCGCTAATCATTGGGCTGTGTGTTTGGAAAACACGTTCAACGCCTGTGCCGTGAGAAATTTTTCTAACGGTGAAAGCAGAATTTAAACCGCGATTACGTTTTGCAATCACAATGCCTTCAAACGCCTGAATTCTTTCGCGCTCGCCTTCTTTTACTTTAACTTGTACAACAACCGTATCGCCTGAATTAAAATCAGGGATTTGTTTCATTTGTGCTTGTTCTAATACATCAATAATATTCATTACCACACCTTTTAACATCAACTTTGAATTGTTCCAGCAGTTGCTTTTGCTCTGCATTTAACGTTTTTTTTTCTAATAAATCGGGTCGTCTCTGCCACGTTCGCCCCAAAGCTTGTTTCATGCGCCAGCGTTCTATATCGGCATGATTACCACTCATTAACACCGCTGGCACAGTGTGTCCTGCTATCTCTTCCGGTCTGGTAAAGTGCGGGCAGTCCAGCAAACCATCAGAGTAAGAATCTTGTACGGCGGATTGTTCATCGCCGAGTACATCGGGCAATAACCGTGTTATTGCATCAATGACTATTAACGCAGCTAATTCGCCACCGCTGATGACATAATCGCCAATAGACCATTCTTCATCACAATCCAAGTCAACAAAGCGTTCATCAATGCCTTCATAACGACCTGCGACTAAAATAAGTTGCGAATCGTGAGCAATGCTCGATAACAAGGCTTGAGTAATCGGCTGTCCTTGAGGACTTAAATACACCACTTTGGTATTGGCATAGCCTGCTTGTTTTGCGGCATTAACCGCATCATGCAAAGGCTGGTATTTCATTACCATGCCCGGCCCGCCGCCATAAGGACGGTCATCAACCGTTTTGTGCCTGTCGTGGGTATAATCACGAGGATTCCAGACTGACAAACTCGTTATGCCGCGTTCCAGTGCTTTACCTGTCACACCGACATTTGCTGCCGCCGTTATCATGTCGGGAAACAAGCTGATTACGTCAAAGCGCATAAGGCTCTTTAAAAATCAGCATCCCAATCGACAATCATTCTAGCGGCGTTCAAATCAATACTGACTACGGTTTTTCCCTGTAAAAACGGAATGCACCGTTCGCGTTCACCCTGAACAATGATGACATCATTAGCCCCTGTTTCCAGTAAACCGGTAATGACACCAAAAGCAACGCCCTCAGTATTCTCGACCTGTAAGTCAATCAAATCAGACCAGTAATATTCATTACTGGCGGCTTTTGGCAATTGTTCCGGGCTGATAAAAATATCCCAACCCATCAGGCTTGCCGCTTGATCTCTGTCCTGAATCCCTTCAAGTTGCGCAACAACGGCTTTACCTTGCAGGTTGCCAGTGATTACTTTAAGCGTTTTGGTCTCGCCCGCTTTTTTCAGCATCCACGGCGAATAGCGAAGAATATTCGCTCTATCATCGGTATAGGAAAAAACTTTCACCCACCCTTTGATACCGAAAACGCCGGAAATTTTTCCAACGTGTATATGCTGTTGTTCAGTCAAGCAGATTACGCAGCCGCTTTTTGAGCAACTTTAATCAACTGTGCTACGCGCTCAGAAGTTTGTGCGCCGTTAGCTTTCCAATAGGCAACGCGCTCGCTGTCTAAACGTAATTTTTCTTCATTGCCACGCGCTAATGGGTTAAAAAAACCAACGCGTTCAATATAACGACCATCACGACCGCTACGGCTATCAGTTACAACAATTTGGTAAAACGGGCGGTTTTTTGCACCACCTCTGGAAAGACGAATGGTAACCATCTGGTATCCTCAAAAAAACATTTGGTATTGTTAATCCACCTATTCTACGCGATTTTATTGATAAGTGAAGAATAAATTAAAAAAAATCAAGTACATCGCGTAAAAACAGCTTAAATCGGTAAAAATTTTATTTTCTCAGACTGCCCATGTTGCTTTTTATACCGCGCATCATGTTCGCCATATTGCCTGATTTCATTTTTTTCATCATTTTTTGCATCATCAAAAACTGTTTCAGCATACGATTAACATCGTGTAATTCCTGACCACAACCTGCGGCAATACGTTTTTTACGATTGCCTTTAATCAAATCAGGAAAACGTCTTTCCTGTTTGGTCATGGAATTAATCACCGCAATTTGGCGCGCCAAGGCTTTATCGTTGACTTTATCGCGCATTTCTTGCGACACATTACCGACACCCGGCAATTTGTCCAGCATGGCACTCACGCCGCCCATGTTTTCCATTTGTTGCAACTGCTCACGAAAATCGTTCATATCAAAGCTTTGCCCTTTTTTGATTTTTTGGGCAAATTTTTCCGCTTTTTCACGGTCAACTTTTTGTTCAATCGTTTCAATCAAGCTGAGCATATCGCCCATGCCTAAAATACGCGACGCGATACGGTCAGGATGGAACGGCTCTAAAGCATCGGGTTTTTCGCCCATACCGATAAATTTAATCGGCTTGCCTGTGATATGACGGATAGACAATGCCGCCCCGCCACGCGCATCACCATCGGCTTTAGTCAGAATCACACCCGTCAACGGCAGGGCATCATTAAAGGCTTTAGCGGTAATCGCGGCATCCTGCCCCGTCATGCTATCAACCACAAACAGGGTTTCAATCGGATTAATCGCCGCATGAAGGGCTTTAATTTCGCCCATCATTTCATCATCAATATGCAGACGACCTGCGGTGTCGATGATGATGACATCCAGAAATTTTCGTTTCGCCGCATCAATGGCAGCCAGCGCAATATCGACAGGTTTTTGGCTTAAATCGCTCTCAAAAAAAACTAAATCCAAATCTTCAGCTAATACTTGCAACTGTTTAATCGCCGCAGGACGATAAACGTCCGCACTGACCACGCCGACTTTTTTCTTTTTATTCTTTTTTAACCACAAGCCCAATTTAGCAACGGTGGTGGTTTTACCCGCCCCTTGCAAACCCGCCATTAAAATGACCGCAGGCGGCACGGCACGCAGATTAATATCTTCATTCGCCGCGCCCATCATTTTAACCAGTTCAGCTTGAACCAGTTTAATCATCGACTGACCGGGAGTCAGACTGCTTTGCACCTGTTGCCCTAACGCACCTTCTTTGACACGTTCAATAAAGTCCGTTACCACAGGTAGCGATACGTCGGCTTCCAGTAAAGCCGTGCGTACTTCGCCTAAGGTGTCCTTAATATTGTCTTCAGTCAGGCGACCTTGACCCTTCAGTTTTTTAAGCGTACTACTTAATTTATCGGTTAAATTATCAAACATATCTACGTCTTCATTGTTGATAGTGAGGAACACCAGCTCATATAAATGCGCTAGGACTATTTAACCGTCTATATTACCATAGCCACTGAGACCTTTGCACACCCGCAAAGCGATTAAGTCAACGCCACGTCTCTTGCACACAGCCCATAAAACACACTCATGAATGCAACAGCACTTGCCATTATTTCCATTTGCGCCTACTTAGGCAGCACCCTGCTTATTGTTACGCATATTCATCAGCACATTCAGCGCAGCACCCTGTATTTAGCATGGGCGGCGGTGCTGACACACAGCGGTTATACTGCCTTGGCATGGTTACAACATGATGGATTCAGCTTTAGTTTTTTCAATACAGGCTCGTTGATTGCCCTGATTGTCGCCTTGTTATTGCTGATTGCCGCACTCAATAAACCTGTGGAAAAATTAGGGCTGGCAGTGTTACCGATTGCCGCGCTGATGCTCGCCTTAGATTTGAATTTTGATGACAAACTGCATTTGTTACAAGCCTATAACTGGCAAATGAGTACCCACATATTGACCTCAATCATTGCTTTCAGCCTGTTGAATATTGCCGCCTTACAAGCCATCCTGCTCGCGATTCAAGACCAACAACTGAAAAGCCACCCGCCCAAACGCTTTATACAATCCCTGCCGCCGTTGCAAACCATGGAAACTTTACTGTTTCAAATGCTCTGTGTCGGCGTATTTTTTCTCAGCATCTCCTTAATCAGCGGCTTTATGTTTGTGGAAAACTTATTTGCCCAGCACCTAGTCCACAAAACCGTATTATCCATCTTGGCATGGATAATTTTTTCCAGCCTGTTACTAGGTCGCACCCGCTACGGATGGCGCGGACAACTCGCTATCCAATGGACACTAATCGGCTTCGTCTCCCTGTTATTAGCATATTTTGGCAGTAAGTTGGTGCTGGAATTGATATTGCATCGGTAGATTGCAGGATACCGACTCATACACAATATTATTTTTTAGGCTTAATTTTTTGTAATCTTTCTCGTAACTCTTGCCCCATTTTTAGGTGCATTCTACTTAAGGTATTAACTCGCCCCATAGCTCTATTAAAAAGACTATTATATTCAATCGGATTTGTATTATTTTCGTATGCTTGTTCACATTGAAAAACAGCGGCTTTTATTTTTTCACGTTCTTTTTTAGAAAGGGTTGGTGTTGCAGTATTTAAATTAACCCTATGCAGTTGTTGTCTCATTCCATTTGACATTATTTTATGTTTAAGTTTATTGGGATTGGCATCAATACTCTTTAACATTCCATATACTTTACTGAGGATATATGACTGTTCTTCTTTGGAAATATTCCGTGTACATGAAACAGTAATATCATCAACAAATCGACTGTAGTGATAACCTCTTTGAGATAAATCGGAAACTAACGTTGATTCTCTTTCCCAAAGAACCAAATTACATAAAAAACCACTGGCTTTGCCACCTTGAACTAAATATCCATTTAACGTTACAAGTTCGGATAGTAATTGAGATACATCATTAGGAAATTTGAAAAAAACAGCCCAAACTTCATGGACTACTTTTTGGCTTATTGATGGAAAAAAATTAGAAACATCTTCTTTGATGACTACTTTTTTATTGGTATGAATTTGGCAATTAGATAGATAGTCTTTAGCCTTTACGCCACCCTGAATATAATCAGGATAAATAACTTTCTTTAGTAATGAGCGGCAGATTTTTTCATGAATATTTTTAAGCTCAGGTTTAACATCGTAAGTTGTGCGAAAAGATTTGTCTTCTTTTTCAATTCGTTTCGTAATATAAAAATATTCATTCGATTTATTGGCAAGTGTAACAAGCTCTTCTTTTGTTAAGCCTAAAACTTTAGAAAGGGCTTCAACGCTACCTATAGGGCTATGAGGATATATTGGTCTCATTAACATCGGCAGCCATCATTTGTAAAGCCGTTAGAGATATTTTTTCAGCTAATTCCTTGCTAATCCCATTTAGTTCGTTTACATCTGAGGCTAAAAACATAAATATACTTGCAGGAATATTAAGCGCGATGCAAAGTTTATTGATAGTTGATAAATTTGGGTCTCTTTTACCTTGTTCTAATAAAGATAAATAAGAAATAGACAAATCAGCTTTTTCAGCTAATTCAGTTTTGGTTATGCCTTTTTGTGTACGGCAAAGCTTTAATGCTTTACTAATATTCATTGTTTTTACTCTAAAAAAATTAGTGACCTGCTGTAATCATGTTATTTATTAAACTCATCCAAGACTTTTTCCAATATAGGAATAATAGCCAAAGCTCTACCAAATAAATTTATTATTTGATTTGCTAAAACCTGTCTATTTTTATAACTCTCTAAATCTTTAATAATTTGGTCAAGTTCTTCACGTTTACTACTGTCTATATCATTATGTAACTCTGTACGAAGTTTTTTAATAGTTTCGATAGAGTCTTTTAAAAGTTTTTGATTTGTCATCTTTAAACTAATGCCTTGATTCAGTGCAAAATCGCACCCGTCGTCAAAACGATATTGAACCGAATAGAACTGATATAGACAATACAGGTCACTTAAATTCCGCGCTTTCCCGTCGATTTTTAGCTCTTTACTAAGTCGATATAATCCAATCAATTTAGTCCTGCTAATAGAATCCGTGTGCTGGATGGTAGATTGCTAAAACTCATGCAATCGACTCTTAAGTGAGCCACAAACTAATTCAATATATAGAGTTTAACCTTTAAAATACATCAGGGTGGTTCACCCTGTCTGTGGGGCATATTATACACATATAATTTACACAGTAAATTTTTTATTTACTGTGAGTCAAAAAACAGACTTAAAATCTCATTTCCATCGCTCCCTGTTACATATTGGAAACTCATGATTAAACCATCTCCCCCTTCTTTTTCACCGTCTTTATCGTCATCATCTTCAAGTTCATCAAGTAGATGAAACGTAGCGTGTAGCATAGATTAAATTGCCGCTTTTATAACTTTAACCAATCCTTATACTCGGCTAAGGTCATAATCGGCGGGGTGTGGAAACTGGATTGAATGGCGAGAATATCGGCATCGCCTGTGACTAATACTTCCGCTTGTCCGACTACCGCGAGGATTAAAAATTTTTGATCGTCTGGGTCACGAATGAGCGGTAAGTCGTCGGGAATTTGTTCAATAATGACGGTTTCGGTGTAGGGTAAAAAATCAGCCAGTAATAACGCTTGTTCATCTGTACTGAGTTTGAACTTTGGATAAGCCAGCACCCGCATTAATTCTTTCACGGTGTCTTTGCTGGCTAATGGGATGATGTGGGCGTTTTGCCAACTGTGACGCAACCACGCCATGCTTTGTTTGGAAAATAATAACGCCGAAATAACACAGTTGGTATCCAGCACCACACGCTGACTCATTCCGACTCTTTCCTTGCCCACTGAATCGCATCACTGACATCCTGCTCATTAATGCCTAGGGCTTCGAGTTTAGCGCGAACTGCATCCGCTTGTTGAATCCGCACAGGCGTGAGAACAATACGCCCCGACTCGACAACCACATCGTAATATTCCGCCTTACCGACCGCCGTGACGACTGATTTTGGCAAGGTCAGTTGGTTTTTACTGGTTAATTTCGCTAACATGACAATCTCCAAAGTAATGAAGTAAGATTGTATTACTAAAAAACAGCTTCCGCACTGACTTTAACAATGTTATCGGCGAGAAGAAAAACGAACCTTAATAATTAAACCTTCTCTCCCTCTTTTTCATCGTCTTTATCGTCATCATCTTCCAGTTCGGCAATTTCTTTTAGGCGGGAGATGGCTTTGAAGTTGATGCTGTCTTCTGGGTAGTTGCCTGCTTCATCCATGATGCCGACGCATTGTCCTGTGAGCAGTTCCAGTGTTTCATGGACAGTGGACACGACATAGACCGCGAATAAATCTTGCGCAACCGCATCAATCACTTCCTGTTTTAACATCAAATTGCGTTTGTTGGCGGCGGGGATAATGACGGCGTGTTGTCCGTTTAAGCCGCGTGCTTTGCATAAGCGGAAGAAGCCTTCGATTTTTTCATTCACGCCGCCGATGGCTTGCACTTCGCCGTATTGGTTGATTGAGCCTGTGACGGCAAAGCCTTGTTTAATCGGTACGCGGGTGAGCGCGGAAATTAAACAGCACAGTTCCGCGAGTGACGCGCTGTCGCCGTCGATGTAGCTGTAGGATTGTTCAATCGCAATACTGGCGGAGATGGCTAAGGGGAATTGTTGGGCGTAAAAATGCCCTAGGTAGCCTGTTAAAATCAATACGCCTTTGGAGTGGATGGATTGCCCTAATTCGGCTTCGCGTTCGACATCAATAATGCCGCGTGATCCTGGGTAAACAGTGGTGGTGATACGCGCAGGTGCGCCAAAGCTGGTACCGCCGATTTCCAATACGGTTAAGCCGTTGATTTTACCAATCGCCGCGCCGTCGGTATCAATCAACACTGTGCCATCGAGCATTTCATCGAGGATGACTTGGGACAGTCTGCCGTTGCGGAATTCACGGGCGCGCAGGGCTTGCTCGATATGTTTGCTGTTAATGGTGTCATCGTTGGCTTGCTGACAAAACAGATTGGCTTCGGCAACAATGTCCAGCGAATCATTGATGCGGGCGGAGAAGTGTTGTTGATTTTCTGACAGGCGGCAACTGTGTTCTATCAAGCCCGCAATCGCTTCGCGCGTCAGGGATTTCGCGCCTGAGTCGGCGGCGTGTTTAATCATGATAGCAATAAAGCCCTGCGTGGATTCGTGGGTGCGGGGAATGGTATTGTCAAAATCGGCAAGAATTCTGAACATTTCATTAAATTCGCTGTCCAGTTCTTCCAGCAAGTAATAAGTATCGGGCGAGCCGATGAGGATAACTTTCACTTTCAGCGGAATAACTTCAGGTTTAAGCGTAATAGTATTCACACCCAGCTCAGAATACGGCGATTCAATTTCAATATAACCTGATTGTAAGGCGCGTTTTAAGCCTTCCCAGACAAACGGGTAGGTCAACAATTTTTCCGCATCGAGAATTAAATAACCGCCATTGGCTTTGTGCAATGAACCTGCACAAATTTTGCGATAACTGGTGAGTAATGTGCCTTGATCGCTGATATATTCGATGCGTCCAAAGAGATTTTGATAAGTCGGATGCGGTTCAAAAATAATCGGCGCACCGTTTTCCTGTTTGTTATCCACCAGAATATTGGGTGCATACTGTTCAGTTAACACACCGCGTTTGCTGCTGGTGTCGCGTGGTTCAAGGCGCGTCGGCGTTAGATAATCGGCAACGGTGTTATCGAGATTTTTTTTGATTTCTGCCAGATAAGTGATGACATCATCCACATTCTGGTAAGTATCATTCAGCTCGTTAAATAACGGTTCAATGGCGGCATGAATGGTGTCGTTGTCCAATTGCTTGGTTTTTTCCACCAGATTTCTGCGCCATTGCGGTAACTCCAGCAATTCTTCGCTTAAACAGTCTTCCAGTTGCGCCACTTGCTGATGAAACAATTCCCGCTCGGCTTGCGGCAGTTGGGTAAATTGGTCTTCATTAAGGGCTTTATTGTCGCGTATCGGCGCAAAGGTAATCGCTTCATTGTCGCGAAATAAGGCAATGTTGAACATCTGGGCTTTTTTATCCACAGAATCAATCGCGTTGTTATACGCCTGACTGAGCTGGCGTTCTAACGCAGATTTTTTTTGCTGATAAGCGGGGCTTTCAAACACCGCAGGAAACGTCGCCAGTAAATCATCTATCAGCTTTTCAATGGATTTGCTGAACGCCTGTCCAAGTTCGGCGGGCAATTCAATGGCAATCGGCTCTCTGGGATTATCAAAGTTATCCACATAAGCGTAAGAGGACGGCGCGGGGATGGTTTGTGCCAGTGTGTTCAAATGATTGGTAATCATAGAAACGCGCCCTAAACCTGTGTCCCCCATCACAAAAATGTTATAGCCCGCATTGGGCATTGCCACGCCAAATTCTAACGCCGACCGCGCTCTGTCCTGCCCTAAAATGGTATTTTGCAAACGCGGTGCGGGCGGGAAGTCAAACCCTGTTAAATCAATGTGTAATTTGAGGGCTTCAATGGGGAGTTTTAAGGGGCTGGACATGAATAGAAAAAGGCTGATGGCTGATTAAAAATGCAATGTTAGCATTTTTACGCGCTACTTTCTTGCATTAGCCCAGTTCCGCTTTATTCAAGGAATTTTGTGTGCTTTTTTACTGACTTTAGACGAAGAAGCCTGCGTTTGCGTAATTGGCTTACTGTAAATAGGAGCGGCTTTAGCTCCATCGTACCACAAGACAATTTTTAGCGGATTGACCGATATATCAGTGTCCGTAGCATTCGCCTGTTTTTCAATAGGGTGCGTCGCTAATTTTGTAATTATCTGCTGTAAATACCCAAAACACAGATACATTCTATTGTCTTCGCTATCATGCAATATAGATAATGATTTTTTTAATCTGTCAGGGGTTAATACTGCATACTCTGAATCGCCTTGACCGATTAATGCCTTACCTAATGCAAAAATCGAATTTTTAAGTCGTGGATCACTCAGTAATAAAGCGAGTGCTTTTCTACCAGCATCACCATCATAATAAACATGAAAATTATCGGTATTAAAATTATTCCCCGTATTTTTTATAACCTCTGATATATTAAAAGAAAGTGTTTTATCGGGGGCTGTTTCATGAGAATCACAGTGGTTATCATTGTTAGAATCAGCAGGAGTATTACCAAATTCTGCATACACTAATCGCCACGCTTCGGCTTTATTATTTTTAAAGAAATAATTTATCTCATTATCAGGAAACGCTTTTATATTAACACCCTTATTGTGAGATACCTGCTCAGAAAACACTGGTTGTGTCACTAGCAATAAAAGCATTAAAGTATATTTCAACACGGTTATCATTATGTTCCTATTGTTTAACAAACCCACGCCACCCATAAAATAACCGCACTGCTAATAATATGCTCAGTAATAGCGAGAATATCAGCGGCTGGGTTATATCTTTTTTTACCAACCACCAATAATGTATTACACCGCCAATGGCGATTGGATAAATAGCACGATGTAATAACCGCCATTGCTTACCGCCTATTAACTTAATAATTCGGTTATTGGAAGTAACCGCCAATGGAATAAGCAAGACAAAGGCAGCAAAACCCACGGTAATATAAGGTCGTTTGATAATATCTTTAAGGATATTATCCCAATCAAAAAACTGATCTAATACCAGATAGGTTGAAAAATGCAGACAGCCATAAAAAAAAGCGAATAAACCTAACATCCGTCGTAAACGCATTAACCACAGCCAGCCAGTTAAACGCCGCAATGGGGTAATAGTCAACGTTATCAATAAAAAACTCAGCGTCCAATAACCGGTAAGATGGGTGATTTTTTCAATTGGATTAGCACCCAAGTTATCAAGATACCCCGCAATACCTAATTTAAAAAAGGGAATAAGTGCTAATAAAAATACACTGATTTTTAACCAAGCTATTGCTTTATTATTCAAGATTTTCATATTACCTTTTTCAGTGCTGCACAATTTATTTAAATCGCAATCTGGTATCAATAATTTCGATTGCATAAATAAACCTGCGAGGTCTTTAAGACCTAGCAGGTTTGAGTAATGTGTACCCGCCGACTTTTTGCAGATTAATAAATTAATTCTTTAATTTTATTTGTCCACTGTAATTGTATTTCGCTATTAGTCACGACTTCAAAGTGATCATCCAGTTCCAGCTGATGAAATGTTAAATTATCAGGGTCTGTTATTTTCGGCCAATCGCGATCTTCCATAGGTGTGTCTTGTCTTCTTTGAAAAAGTAACACTTTGCCATCATATTTGGATAATTTATATTTTTTTCTTAGCGTTTTATGATATTGATAAACATGAATAGTTTTAAAACTTTTAGGTGGTTCAATATCCATAAAAAAATAACAATTGGAAATAAATCGTTTAACCATATCGCCTATTTTAAGAAACTTCTTTTCTTTATCTTCAGTGGGATCAAGAAGAATTAATAAATCAACATTCATACCCTGTTTTTTAAGTTGGTGCGATACTTCCAGCGCGTATCTTGCCCCCATTGAAAACCCACCGACAATACAACGATCACCTTTGTTTATTTGTAAAATTTCTTTGGTAAATTCGCTGCAAATCAGTTCAACGGTTAAATTTTTATCCAGTTCGCCATGATCATAATGCGTGCTGATACGATAAATTTCCTGATCATCTGGCAGGTATTTTCTGATACTTTCTTCGCCTACCCAATAAATAGGAACACCGCCGCCGCGATTCACTAATGATAACCATTGTAATGGTTTGTCGAAATTATTGGCTTGAATAGCTTGGGCAACAAGTTGGGCTGTTTGCGCCTGATAAAGATACCCGTAAGGAATTTCAACATTGAATATCTTTTCCAGCATAGTATTAGCGGTTGTCGCGCTAATTGAATCGCCGCCTAATTCAAAGAAGCTGTCGTGGATACCTATTTTTTCTTTATTTAAAACCGTACAAAAAACATTAATGACTTCGGTTTCATAGCGTCCAGTCGGCTCGACATAAGGCTGCTCATAATCTTTAATTAAGGCATAGAGTGCTTTTTTATCGACTTTGAAGGAGGGAGATAACGGAAAAGTTGATAAGGCAATAATTCTCGTCGGCTGCATATAAAAAGGCAGGTTTTCCGATAGGTATTTACTAATATCTTCTTTAGAAATAAAATTATGTTTTGATATTTCTATAAATAATACGATAGATTTTGTTTCTTCATAATATAACGATATTGCATTGGTAATGCCGTTTAAATCCATCACCACGGAATCAATTTCCGCTAAATCAATTCGTCTGCCGCTTATTTTAACTTGGGTGTCTTTTCTGCCCGCAAAGACTAAACTGCCGTCTTTAATATAGCCGGTATCGCCAGACCAAAATTCACGCTGTCCTGTCGCGCTGTTTATTTTATATTTCTCGGCGGTTAATTCAGGCATATTTCTATAGCCCAATGAAAGGTAATCACTGGCAATAACCATTATGCCGATTTCGCCGTCTTCAAGCGTTACACCGTCTTCGTCTTTAATATAAACATCCACATCTTCTACGGGATAGCCATTCGGTACGCTATCGGTGACGATGGAGTCTTTTGTTAATACATTTTGCCGTATTAAACCTGTTTCGGAACTGGCAAGCCCTGAAACAAAAATGCAGTTATCAGGGAAATAGGTTTTGAATTTTTCAAAGTCTGATTTTAAACACACATCCGAACCGATGCGAATAGCTCTCAGGTGGCTGTGTTTTAAATCTTTACCTTTATCAATGGCATCACATAATTGTCGGTATACTGTTATTACTGAAGTATAAATGGTGATATTATTTTTTTCCAACCATGCGGGTAATTGTGCATAACCATTTTTTTCTATGGAATAATAATGTAATGACCCGCCATTGAGCAAGGCACTCAGAATATCTCTTAGCCCGCCAAAATACGCCGTATTATATAAAAGTGTCGATTTATCGGTATGCGATAAATTTAATAACTTGGTAAATCGGTAAGTATGGTGCATTAAACTTCTATGGGCATGAACAACGCCCTTGGATTCACCTGTTGATCCTGAGGTATAGAGAATAACGGTCTGGTTATGTATATCGTTGGAAATACTCAGGTCACCGCCTTCTTTTTGACAAAAATCACTGTATGAAATAATAGTCAGTTCTTTATTATCAAAATAAGGCAAGGTATCGCCTTTTATAATGGTTTTTATTTCTGCATGACTAATTAATCTCAATAATCTATTTTCGGGTGATTTAGTATCTAATGGTACGGCGACTTTTCCTGCTCTGATAACCGACAGAAAACTGGTAATAAAGGCTAAACTTTGCTCAAAATACAGACCGACTATGGATTCATCAGGTAAGTTTTTTTGAATTTTCGCTGCGAGACTATCTACTTCGGTGCTGAGTTGTTGATAGGTTACGGTATTTTCATTGTCAGAATAAGCGATATTATCAGGGAATGTATCCGCTATATTGGCAAACCGTCCGTCAATCGTCTGGGAAAGGAAACTACTTTTTAATTCATTATCTTTCATGTTGAATATCTCTTTTATTGAGTCAATTTATATATACACATTTTTCTGTTAAAAATTTTTGCTTAAATCCATGCCCGCATACAATTGCGCAACTTGATCGCCATAACCATTAAAGGGTAAGGTCGGTCGTTTTAAAAAATCACCAATGCGCCGCTCTTTTGCCTGACTCCAGCGCGGATGGTCTACGGCTGGGTTGACGTTGGCGTAAAAGCCGTATTCATTCGGCCCTGCCTGCATCCAGCTGGTGTCAGGCTGTTTTTCTACCAGACGGATTTTAACGATAGATTTGGCACTTTTAAAGCCGTATTTCCACGGTATCACAATACGCACAGGTGCGCCGTTTTGATTGGGTAAGACTTCGCCATACAAGCCGACGGTTAATAAGGTCAGCGGGTGCATGGCTTCATCCATGCGCAAGCCTTCTTTGTAGGGCCAGTTCAACACGGGAGATTTTTGCCCTGACATTTGTTCGGGGTCGTGCAGGCTGATAAATTCGACATATTTGGCGTTGCCGGTCGGTTCGACTCGTTTGAGCAATTCGGCTAACGGAAAGCCTATCCACGGTATTACCATCGACCACGCTTCCACGCAGCGCAGGCGATAAATGCGCTCTTCTAACGGCGCGAGTTTGAGCAGTTCATCTATGTCAAACACTTTGGGTTTATTGACTTCACCTTCAACGGTAATTGTCCACGGACGGGTTTTTAAGCTGCCTGCATTTTTTGCGGGGTCTTCTTTGGCAGTGCCGAATTCGTAGAAGTTGTTGTAACTGGTTACGTCTTTGTAAGGTGTTAATTCAGTGGCTAAAGGGTCTGTGGATTTGGTCACGCCTGCCAGTTGTTGACCCGCTAAGACCGTGTGAGGCAATAAGGCGGTCAACGACGCGCCAGCGGCTAACTGCATAAACCGTCGTCTGTCCTGAAACAAATCGCGGGGCGTAATTTCTGAAGGGTCAATAGGCGGAAGTTTATAAGCAGTCATGGCATTGGACTCGATGTGAATTGAAAGAGTGAATTATTTTGCAGGCGGGTGTTTATCGTGTTCTGTCGGAGAATATCGCTCCGCCGCTTTGTGCAGAAAATGCAGCTGGGTTTGAAAACGGGAACAATGACGGCATAGCCATAAATGCAGACGCACTGCCCAGCGTTCGCGTGCTGTTAAAGTACGATCCATGCTGTCGGATAACAGTTCACTAATATCTTTACAGGTTTTCATAAGGCTCTCTTGGTAGTAAACCAGCGTTGTTCTAAACATTCACGCAGTCCAAGTCGCGCTCTGTGTAAATAGACGCGGCACGCACTGGGGCTGATGTTCATATCTTGGCAAATGTCTTCCGTGTCCAAACCGACCATTTCGCGCAACATAAACGCGCGGGCGTGGTGTTCGGACAGGTTATGTTGACACCATGCAAACACCCGCCAAAATTCATCCTGCTCCAGAGCGTGGTCTGGTTGCTTCCACGCACTCGGTGAACCTATCCAATGTCCGTTACCGCTGAATACCAGTTGCTCTATGGCGGTATTGGGGTCTTCATCTTCAGGCGATGCGTCCAGCGCGTACTGTCTGCCTGCCGCACGGTAATGGTCGGCAATTTTATGTTTCAAAATGCCAATCAGCCACGTTCTGACGGCGGATTCACTGCGGAAACTGTCACCTGTTTGCAGGGCAACCAATAAGGTTTCCTGTACGGCATCTTCGGCAACCGCTGCATCATGCAGTTGTAACAACGCATAACGTAATAAAATCGTTCGGTGATTATTTAACTGATTGTTATCCATCGCTTTATGTTCGACCGGTAAGCCACGCATCCACACTCAAACGCCCAGAACCGCTGCATAACAACGAAATGAGCATGAAGATATAGATTAACGGTAGTTTGTAATTACCGTAACCTTTATCGGTCAATGCGTAACCCTGCCATAACTCGGCTAAGCCGTGCCATTCAGGAGGCAAGTGAACGGCTGCAATGGCAACAGCGGTTAAAATGATTAATGCCGCACTAAAAAATCGGGTCGCTAAACCCAAAATCAACGCAAGCGGTGCGATAATTTCCAGCCCCATTGCCAGATTCCAACTCAGCTCAGGCGACAATACACTAAATGGAAACGGAAAATTGATTTCAGCAAACCAGTTGCTGCCCGACCATTTTTCCAATCCCGCTTCTAAAAATTCATAGGCTATCAGCAAGCGCAATGACAACGGTGCAAAACCGACCGTGTGCATAGCAAACCTGCATAATGCGTGGTGTAACCATGCAATCCATCCACCAGTTACGTTATGCCGATTTATAAGTGAGTGTAATTTATTCATGGGATTACTCAAAAATTAAACGTCACGTTCATAACCGATACAACTGTACTGCTACATATACCATAGCCGCTAATATAGGAATAAACACGATAGCCAGTAGCATTTTTTCATGAATACATAGTTTTTTTTGCGTACAACAGGCTTCTTTTTTACAGATGATGGACATGATGAACTCCTGTCTTATGAATGATGGGAACAAGCCGCCGACAACACGCATCAACGGCTTGCATGGGAATTACATCTTGTCGCTAGAATGAGCAGCGTTCATTTTTTCGGCGGGCATTGCACCCTCTTTGGCGTTGTCCGGCATTGCACCAGCCGCGTCTTTCATGGTTTCTTTTGGCATGGCATCAGCACTTTCTTTCATTTTCGCTTTAGCCGCGCCGCATTTCGCTTCACCGCATTTGCCCTCTTTCATTTTGTCATCTGCGGTGGCAACGCTATCGGCATTGCTGATTGCTTGCAGTCCGAACGGATTTTCCTGTGCGTGAACCATTGGAATTGCCGCTAATACAGTCACCATCGCGCCGCCCAGTGTGAATGCTAATGTTTTTTTGTTCATGATGTCAGTCTCGTCGTATGTTGTAAGGATAATAAGAACGCATAATCGCCTTCTTGTATTATCAGTCGGAGTCAGTACGCATTTGTTACAACAATTTTGAATTTTTTTTGACGATTATCTGAATATCAAATGATGCACAACGCTAAAGTAGCAGAAGTGATACTGTAATTTTTCCAAACCCTGTTTAGTGATATGGATTAACAGCTGACAACCGCTCCACACTGACTACTTTATAACCATTGGTTTGCGCAAAATTAAGCGTTTGTTCTAACACTTGAATGGTCTTATCCGAGGTGTCATGCAGCAGAATAATCGCCCCTGATGTTATCTGTGATTGTACGCGCTGGGTGATGACTGCGACGCTGTCCTTGGTGGTATCTAATGAGCGAATGTTCCAGCCGATGATGCGGTAATCCAACAGCTTGGCGGCTTTGGCAAGATTGGGCGTAGTGACTCCGTAAGGCGGGCGGAATAATGTCATGCGTTTGCCGATGATATTAAAAACCAGCTCTTCGGTTTGTGTCAGCTCTTCTTTAAAACCCTGCACATTTTTAAAGTCGATGAAAAAGGAGTGGCTGTAACTGTGGTTGCCGATACTGTGTCCTTCAGCAACGATTTGTTTTAACAGGGCTTCGTTGCCGTGAATGTGTTTACCAATCACAAAAAACGTAGCCGTGGCTTCATAGTTGGCTAACAGTGCCAACACTTGCGGCGTGTATTCTGCATTCGGGCCGTCATCAAATGACAGGGCAATGATTTTTTCTGTGGTGTCGGCTGAGCAAGTCGCAGACGCAAAAAAATTGGCTTGAATGACCGATGAGCCGTAAATAATACAAGCGGCATAAATCACGCTGGGCAATAGCAACCACCAGAGCGTGAGCGTAAAAAAGGTATGCAGCAAAACAATAATACTGATGGCGATGAAGAAACACAATCGCGTTGAATGATAAGTCACGAAGCCCTCGCTCTATGCCCGACTAAGGGCGAAAATACCAATGCGGTTAAAATGCCCACCGCGACTGTAAAGCCGAAAGCATGAACAATTTCCGTGGCACTGACGGCTAATAAACCAAATGCTAATAAGGTCGTTAAGGCGGATAAAGTCACCGCCAACGAGGTGCTTACCCGTTTATCATGGTCGCTTGCTGGTGCATTATCTGCCATAAAAAAGAAAATCGCATCATCAACGCCGATACCCAATACCAGTAACAGCGCGAATAAATTAAACAGACTGAATAATTGGTCAAACCAGCCCATCGTCGCCAAGGCAACCAAAGCCGCACTGACAGGAACGGCGGTAATTTTCATACTGTTACGCCAGCCGAACTTAAATCCCAAGCCGATAAACACCAGTAAATACGCCGCGATAATCAAGCCGCTGACACGCACGCGATAACGGGCAAACAAGGACGATAGCTGTTCAACCTGATCCACCCAAGTGACACCTTGCAGACTTTGCAACGCGGGAAATACCGATAAATCGTGAATACCTGTTAAAGACACCATACTCAAACACCGCTCAGCATTACAACCCAGCCATAATTGTTGCTTCGTTTCATCGGCGGTTTTTAGCCAGTCGGGTAATGAAATTGTTTTATCTTTTGCATCATTAAATTGTTTTAGTTCGGTTTGAATCGCCGCTTCACTGAAGCCCAATTCAGTCATATAGCTCTTGAATAAGCCCGATTGATACAGCGTTTTGTTCAGTAATTGGTAATTGGCTTGTTGGCTTTGCGCGTCCGACCAATAATCGCTCAGCCCTTGATAAGCTGTTAATTGATGCTGTTGCGTGAGTGATTTTAACCGCGCTAATAGCTGTTGTTCATTGTGATGCCAGTCATTCACATCGCGCCCCGACACCAGAAAAAACTGGCTTTCCTGACTGACGGGCAATAACTGTTTTATTTTATCGGCGGTTTGCAGTAAGTCAGCGGGTGCAGATTGCAATAAGCGCACATCATCACGCGGCGTGAGTTGCCACAGTCCACCCACGACAAACACGGTAAAAATCGGCACTAACCAGCGTTTATTTTTTAACAGCCAGCGAGGTGAATGCTGTTGCCAATAATTGGCGACTTTTAAAATAGCGGGTTCATGACTGTGTTTAAAACCTGTCAGTAATAACGGAAACAATAACACCACCGTCAGCCATGCGACCAACAAGCCCACCGCCGAAAACAGCGCGACTTCCTGTAACGCAGGGAACGGCGAAAACACCAGCCCGACATAACTCAATAAATTAGTGCATAAGCCGATGACCAGCCCTGAAAAAATATAGCGCAAGCCCTGACGCGGTTGCCAATCTTTGGTGCCGAAACTGTCGCACATAAAATGAATCGCGTAATCATCGGCGACCCCGATTAAACTCGCGCCGAACACCAGCGTAATAATATGCACTTTGCCAAAAAACAGCACACTCGCCACCAACGCGGCAAACAGTCCGCTACCGATTGCTATCGACGATAACAGCAACGGTCTGAGACTGCGAAACGTCAGCAACAGCAACACAATAATGCCGACACTGGAGCCGACTCCCACGGTAGAAATTTCCTGTTTTGCCGAATCCGCACCGTAAGCGGTAAACAGCGGCATTCCTGTCACCATCAATTCACCGCCCGCCGCGTGCAGTTGCGCAGTGCCGTTATTGACCAGCGTCAGCAAGGCTTCCAATTTATCCAACTGCAAATGCTCGTCTTGCAAATCGCTCAACAACACCGCCCAAAAACGCTTTGCATCCTGCACCACCACTACGCCCTGTTCCACATTCAGTTTAAGCGGATGTTGCGCATTAAAATAACGGCTGAATAATAATAAGGGATCATGTTCCAAATCACTCGCCAGCATCTGCGCCATCGGGCTATACAGGGTTTCCAGATTTTGACTGAGCAGGTCTTGGGGATTTTGGTTTAAGGTGAGTTTGGTCTCTGCATCCAGCAATTGATAACGGTAGGGAAAGAGTTGCTGATAGTTGTTCGCCGTCTGCTGCATCGGCAGTTCCAGCATCAACTGGCTGAACAAACCGCTGTGTTGTAATTGCTGTTTCAGTTGCCGCGCTTGCGTAATCGCCTCTTGAGAACTTGCCGCCCCTGTCAGCCAAATCACTTTGCGATTCATTAGTTGATTGTGTTGCTTAACCGCGTTGGCTATTTCTGGCTGTTGTTCGGTGACAGGTAGCAACGCCAAAAAGCCCGTTTCCAGCCAATCCGTGGTCAATACGCGACTGCCCAGCACGCTGATAATCAGCAGTCCCAGCAACCACAGCCACGCGGTAATTCTAGGGTGATAAACGTTCAAAATCGGCTTGTTGCTCGCTGGTGAGTTGGTCGGGGTGGGTGATTTTCGTAAAGCTAATACGGGTGGTATTGCCGTTCGCTTCCTGCATTTCCAGCACCCGTAATTCCGTATCGCCGTTCAGCACGATAGAGCTGATTATTTTTTTCAGCATCTCATCTTTAGGTGTGAGTTGTAATGTCCACGCCGATTTTTTATCCTCGCCCGTGATAACAAAGCCGTCGCTCAATTGCTGTAAATCCGCGCCCAGCATGGCTTTAAACACCTTGCCAAACGCAGGCGGCACAGCTTGTTCTCCTTGCCCTGTCAGCAAATGCGCGTCATTCACCAACAGCAAAGACGGCATCGGCGTAAGTGTTTTCCAGATAACACCTTTGCTTTGCGAGTAAGTAAACGACCCTGTAGAAATTAACGGCTTGCGTAAAATCTTCAAGCGTTTTTCTTGTTGAAACTCGCCTTGGGTGATGGGGGTTTTGATTAACCGCGCAGTAATATCAACCAGCACATCGGCGGCGTAGCTGAGATTGCATGACAGCAGGAACAGGAGTAGAGCTTTTGAAATCATCACAAGACGTTGTAAACAGTTACAGTGTTTTTATAATCAGTTAGTTACTAAATGACCTATTTTAGCGATACCTGCCACACGACGACTGCCAGTCTTTAAAAGACCGGCAGTCGTTAAACAAGGCAGTGTACACAGTGTAACCAACCTGACTGTAAAAGTCTTCGTGCAACGCTATTGAGCAAATTTAATCAGCTGTTCAATGATGGCTGCGAGTGGCGCACTTTCATTTCGGGCGGCGGTTTTAGCGGCAAGCTGCCACGCCTGCGGTAAAGGCTGGGTCTGTTGCCATGCAACAGTCGCTTGGGGTTCAGATTGGGTCTTAGCCCGCAAACCTTTGGCAGGTGTCCAGAGAAAGTCGGGGTGTTTGTTAATATACCATTCGCCGCCGATGATTTTTTTGTTCACATCCAGTTCCAAATCGTAGTAGTAATCGACCTGACGAATCGCATCGTTACTTGGGCTGTCCGTCGAATTATGGCTGGGGGCGGTTTCCACCACATAAGACACGGTCATAGCAATACCGACAACAAATTTTGTTTGCGCACTGCGAAACTTGCTGAATTTGTCTTTGGTAAATGCCGCTTTGTCGATGGTTGCTTCGGCTAATGTGGGTTTGAAAACCATAAGCTGCGGGTTGAAATACCGATAGCTGTATTTATAGACCGGCTGATTCCATACTTCGTAGTCAAAGGTAACATCCATCACCATGCTGCGGCTGGAAGCCCCGATCTGGTTGACGATGGCAAGATGCCATGACGCAGGATTGGTGTCAAAGCATTGGCTGGAAGTGAGTCGCCCTGTCACAGGATCAGCGGGCGGGTTTTTGTCATTGCAACGTCCGCCGATAAAACGCGTGGCACTGGCGCAGTTAGCCCACAACAATGAAGCGAGTGCCTTAATGTCAGACGGGTAGAAGGTCAGAGAAACGTTGTTCGGTGCCTTAAGAATAACCGTCTTTTTGGGGCGCGCCAGCATATAAGCGGCAGGTGCCCAGCCGTGACAAATTCCCATCCATGTTTCTACCGTGCCGTTACTGTCAAAATAACCCTTGCCCTCAGCCCACATACGCTGCGTCAGTGACGCGCTACTGTCGCCGATAAGGGCATCATATTTTTCCGAAGGCGACAGTTCGTTGATTCTTGCCGCATCATTACTCGCAAGAATACCCGCAGAAGGCTTGCTTTGAATGTAGTCGAAGTTTTTTTTCCAGTTTGCTGCGGCAGGAAATTTTGTGTCCGCATAGCGCGCACCCAGAATACCTTTGTAAATCGCCCAATAGTCATCCGACCAAGGCGACTCAGCGAGTTTGGATTGCATAAGCCCCGCCGCTTCCATCGAATCCAGTTTATTATGTTTGACTGCATCGACAAGGTTTTCTACTTTGTCATTGGATTTAGGGGCGGCTGGAAAACCGCTACCCGCAGGACTTAACATCTGCATCCGCTGGGTATCGCGTGCCGCGATATAGTCTTTGTTATCAATCGCACTCTGCGAAAACAGCGTACTGCCGACAACGGTCTGACCACTGGCATCTGTTTTGGGCGGCTGCCGATTTATCACTGCTTTTGGATCTTGCTGAAAAGCGGCTAAATAATTATTGATTTTTTGTTCGTCGTTATTTGGCATGACAAGCTCCTTAATTATTAGGATAGGGTCGAGTGATTCCACTCAGTTTCAACAGTCCAATAAACCGAGCGGGTTGGTAAATACGTTCTAACTGAGGTCAGGCAAGAAAAAGCCATAGTCCACGAAAAGCACGAAAGGCACGAAAAAAATCAAAATCTGCTATTCAGGCATCCAAAACACGTTCTGAATGTTTTGTGCTTTTCGTGTCTTTCGTGGACAAGAATTCTTGTGCTTAACCACCAAGCTCCACTTCATAGTAGAGTGCTTGAGCCGTATCCTGTTGCACGGAATTTTTTAGTGCGAGCGGAATACCTTGGTCGCTACGCAGCACACCGCCCTTTGTTATGGCGTTCAAGCGGCTTTCTAATTCGCCTAAAGGCATTTGCCCCCAATTTTTTTTGACAGCCATTTCGTGGTCAACCGGCACACACGCCACTTTCAGATTAGTCATCAGTTCCAGTCCCTGTTCGCGCAATGTGGCATTGTGGCTGCCGTGATGCCCTGTCTTGTAAAACACGGTACGTTTTAACAAATCGGTGCCTGTCACGGTTTCGCCATTCACCGCCCAGCTCAAGTCTTGCCACGATAGCCAATTGCCCACTTGAGCATCCGCCGCGAACAGCAGCACATCACGATTCGCCAGCTCCAATGCCAGCACTAAGCTGGTGTTGTTGGTGGCACTGTCAAGTTGCAATGCGAGACTGGAGGAAATATCCAGCCAATCGGAATCAATACGCCGCCACGCTTGGTCTGACGCTTCTGGCAAATCAGCATCGACTCCCCAATAGTGCTGTTGAAAAAACGGCATCTGCTGCGCCATCTCCGTAGGAATTTGCCAGATTGAATCAAACGGCGCAGCGCGATTATCATCGGTCAATTCTGGGTTCAGCTGATTAAGAAAAACCGCTGCCAAACTGTATGTTTCTGGTTGACGACTAGAGGGATTAGAACGCTTGAGTAACGCTTCGTCAGGTGGCGGCCCCAGTATGTAGGCGCGTACACCTGTTCCTGTCAGCTCTTCCGGCTTATCACTGGGATGACAATAACGCGGCTCACCCAAGTGGCGCACGACCTCCAATGCCTCGGCTGTCGTGCCATGACCTGTCGCACCGAAAAACTCCAGCAGACTATCGAGAAGAGAATCGCCCCCGCCGTCCAGTCGCATTCTTGCAGAGGCGGACGTTAATGCCATGCGCAACGCCCGCCGCTCAGCTCGAATTTTCTGGGCGAGTTCGTCCTCTGGATTTTCAGCCCAGCTCATCCACACCTTGTCGATGTTAAGCTGACTGAACAGCTCCTTCGCCTGCACGAACCCCGACAGGTGATCCCAATGTTCGTGCGTCGCAAGCAGCAAATCAATATGACCATTGGTGGTTTTAATGATGTCCTTAACGACCGCTTGCATCTTGGCGGTTGCGTCCTGCGTTCCGATGATGACACCACAGTCAATCATGATGTAAAACGGTTCGCCTTTATCACGCGGCAAAGTCACCAAGAAACAATCACCCAATCCTTGCCTATACATACGAATTTTCACCGTCGTCGATTTAGACGCTGAAGCGGCTGTCCGTGACGTAGATTTTGAAGTGGTCTTCGCTTTGGTTTTCGTTGTTTTTTCAGTTGCCATCTCTTTCTCCTAAAAATCCCTGTGCATCATAGCGAACGGTTCTTTGCTCAGAGCGGATTTGCTGAGATAGTTGACCGCCAGATTGCTCTTCGTCAAGCGGCGTTGATAATCATCTTGCGCATCCATACGCGCTTGATTTCCCACGCGTTTCCGTATGACGTATCGAATGGTGTGCAACTCTAAATCAATGATTAAGGTACAGCCGCCCCGATATTGTTCACCGCTCTCTGACGACCAACACTGGGTAATTTCAGTGACTAAATCCGTGCGTTGCTGACCATCGGTGCCAATCCGCCGTGCAGGGCGAACTGAATGCACTTCAAACGGTTGCAGTTCGGCGATATGTGCAGGCGGTTTATCCCGATGATCGTAAATGCCCAAAGCTTCAAGGTCTTGTTGCTTAACGCACTCTTTCGACATTAACCACGTCAAGACTTTCAAACAGTTTTCTTGTGAAATTTTGTCCGCTTGCTGACGTTGTAAACGCAAATCCCAATCCAGCCGCAGTTCTCCCAGAATAACTTGTAATTTCCCTTTCATATCGGACGACACCTCGGGTCTTTCCCAGCACAGACTATTGGTTGATAAGGTGCGCACATTGTCAGGATAAATCCCGCGACGGCGAAAACCTTGGATAATTGACGCACGGTAGCCCCACGGGTCGTCTGGCACTAAATCCAAATCCGCGGTAATCAATGCCCGCAGGTATTCACCAAAACGGATGTCCATCGGCGGACAGTAGTCGAGTGCGCGAATGCAGATATTCAAAAGATGTGCCGCAATTTTGCCGACCTCCTCGGCAAGCCGATTCACCAACTCATTGCTCATTAATCCATTAGGCAAAATACCTGTACCGCCTGTGGCTATGCGAATCAGGTCTTCACTGCGCCGACGGTAAATATCGAGGAAAGCGTCGAAGATGGCGGCAACCAAGACTGCCCCTCGTTCATGCGCGCCTGTCGCACTCAGATAATCGGAACGCTTTGGCTGGGCGGGCAGCCATTTTGCTGTCGCTTCGTCTATATAACCGATGGCACTGCGCAATGCACCGCGTCCACCGATACCTTGCCCGAATTGCTGTGCTAATTCACCGAGTAAATTGTGCTGCGTAAGGTCGCCGCGCGTTCTGGCAAGCTGATCTTTTAGGGCTTCGGGTACGGTAAAATGCTGAAACAACGCGACTATATCGGCAAAGGCTTCGTGAAAAGCCAACACATCGTCGTTGCTGGGTTGGCTGAAATAACGGTGTAAGCCGTCTAATAACGCGTGGGTTGTTTCATGGGCAATAATGTCGTGAGACAGACAGCAAAATACCATGCCTTCTGGCAGGTTCTCGCCCGATTCGGTCGCCGATGCGCAGAAATAACCGAACAGCAAGGCTTTTTTGTCAGGACTGTAATACGAATTGGCTTCCCGCAGGGCGTGCGGATAAATACGCAAGCGGCGCACAAATTGACTATTAATGAGTTCTTTATCGCCTTGTGTTTGTTTGATAAAACGCGGCGACCACAATGCAACCCGCCCCAATGCGTGTTCAAAGTGCTGGATAGTCTTCATGGCAACCGCATAAACCATCTGCTGATGAAAGCGCGGATCTGATTCAGACGGCGTTAGCCCTGACATAGACAGAATGGACGGATGATTCAAGTCTACAGGCGCGTAACAACAGCCCGTCGCGGAATCAACATCGACCACTTCAAGATACTCACCCACCGGCCCCGCACGCAGGTCATCTTCCCAGATAACATCCAATGTGGTTTGATTCAGATGCAGAAGGTCTGGGTTATTCGCCAATAAAGGATCATAAGTAAATACCCGAAGTCTACGATACAGCGGCGAACGCAGCGGAGGTGTTATGGCTAATGTCAACCGTGCGGCATCACGTTGGGAGAGATGTGGTGGCACTATGTCGCACTGACGAATTTGCGCCGCTCTCACCGTGTGGTCGGTCAAAAAAGATTTGAGCGCGCTGGAAATACCCTGCGCATTGCTCAGCAGTTCGATAATACGCTGGCGATCAGATGCCGACAATGTTTCCAGATTTTCTGGGTCAGGCAATAATTGCGTAATTTCGGTCGATTGTTGGGAAATCTGTAATGCCTCCAGTTCAAACATACGCTGGCGGACATCAGGAGTCACCGCCACACCCAGCCCCGTAATAACACGGAGAAATGGAAAACGGGCGGAGTCACGCGGTTGTTGCACAAGACAGTTAGCGGTCGCAGGCTTCTGAGCAAGAGCGGAATCGGCTCGGAGTGTGCCACGCCCTAAATACTGTTGCTGATTAGCGGACGGGGCGAGTGCTGAATCAAACAAGGCTTTGCGAACCGCTTCAACGCGCATCCAGCCTTCTGGGTATCGCTCCCATTCAGTCTTGTACTTCTGAATCCACAACGCCGCAGCGGCGGCAAGCTGTGGTGTTGCGGCTGACGTGCCACGACCATCGTGATCTACCAACGCAGAACAGCCTATTCGCGCCCAAGGCGTATTAGGGGTAAATGCCGCCAGCGTAGTTGATAGCTTGCTAGAAGGGCCGTAATTGCCCGCCATCATATTGAAAGGCAAATCTGTATAAGGGCGACCATTAGCCATAACACCGCACGCGGCGATGACGCGGTTGAAGCGTGCGGGATAGACAATATGATGCGTGGGCAGATTGTTGATATTATTGCCCGCTGCCGTCACCATGAACACGCCGATGTCATACAGTGCATTCACCGCCTCTGCCCACGCTTGTGAAGCAAGCCCGCCCATACTCATGGTAATGACGTGGGCGCGGCGCGTTGGATGTTGGAATAAGCCGTAAACATAATCGAGCGCGCGAGTAATCGAACTGTTTTTGAACAGCACTACCGAATTAGCAACGCGAATCGGGATAACTTCCAAGAAAGGCGCGCCGCCTACATACACACCGCCAACGGCATTACCCGCCAGAATACTGAGTGTTCCGCAACCGTGTCCAAGATTAGTCAAAACCCCAGAAGTCTGATCGCTGGCATCATCGGGCGTGTCCTCGTCAACAAAATTCTTTTGCAGATCTCGCCGCAAAAATTGCGGCAATGTTTGATGAACGGGGTCATATCCCGTGTCTAAATGCGCGATTCGAACCTTATCGGCAGGATTACCAATAGCAGTGCGTGCCGCGTCCAACTCAGAATGCTGGTTGTCCCGAAACCAATTATCATCGGGTGATGTCGCAAGCGGCGGCGTGGCATCCTGAGGTGCCGCTGATTGGCAATCGCGCGCTATTGCAAACGCCTGCTTCGCCACTGTTCCGCTCAGCCATTGCTGTTCAAAATCAGGTTCAGCAAATTCCACCGCTTCCGAATCGGCAACACCAAAGCCCTGTTGAACTAAATGATGGCACAAATCCCACGCGTTGACATCGCGGCTCTGTTCGCCGGTTGACATGATGTACCACTGTGATGGCGGGGCAGCACCTAGGGCAACAGTTGCGCGCGGGATATGTTCAAACAACGGCTGAAAAGTGGCAGTCACGTCCTGTTGTGTTTTGCCGAATTTAAAACGCACTTTTTGTTCTGGCGCAGTGTGCATTTTAACGAGAAGACGTGGTGTACGAGTAATAGCGAACATAGTTGTGTTCCCATCATCAACGAGCATTAATCCAAGCAGTATTTCAAACTTTGTCTGACTCTGCACTTAACAACGCTATCTAATAAATCATGGTTATATGGCTTTATATCTTACAATCGCACGACAATTAATATCTGACGGAAAAGAGAGCGCATTATTTTGGTATTAGAATGTCAACTGAAACCTAATCAGCAATAAGTAGTTGCGCAAACGTTTTCAGAACTACGACTGCCAGTCCTTTATAAGGACTGGCAGTTGTTTTATGACGCATTGTTATTCATCGCCACTTATAATTTCTACACGGTGCAATCAGTAGCGACAGTTATAAAGACTAAACCTTGAAAATAGAAAATGCAATGACTGAAAATGGAGTATTAAAGGGTATAAAATGGATATAAAAAATACCCATTAAAGTCATTGCGACGGTGAATAAAACATTAAAATAGCGGTTAAATTCGCAGTGATGATGGATGATTTATCCCGTGATAGAAGAAAAAATCAGCTAGCGTTGGAACTCGTCTTGGATAATGGGGATTTTGAATAACTGTGCTGTGATGTCTGCCAACACATCAGCTGCGTAGGTGAGATTGAATGACAGTAGGAACAGGAGAAAGGCTTTTGGAATCATCAATAAGGCATTGTAAATGTATATGCAGTAGGCTGGGGTTCGTAAGCTCACCTCTTACGGGTTATGAACTTTTAAATACTTATTAATATCATTTTCTATTTTTTCAAACAAAAAACATTCTTCAAATTTGTCATTCTTTGATAGAACTATTTCTACGGTATTATCAATTTTTCCAACTAAGTTTCTATATTGATTTAGTTTATTAACTTTTTCATTTTCGGTTGCCAATGATGCTTTTATTTCTTTATCACGTTCTATTTTTAATGCCTTGCATACTGATTTAACAAACATTAAAACAACATTATCGTAAATAGTATGTCCACGAATGAAAAGATAACTGTTTTCGTTAGTTAATCCAGATTGTTTAAGTTGTTCAGCCAGCGATACTATACTATTTTCATATTGTGGAAATTGTTCATGTAACTCTTGCAACTTAGTATTTACACGAACTTCTAAATTTTCTAACGCTGTTTTTCCATGCTCATCTATTATTGGGTTGTCTATAATTTTTATAATGCTGCAAAAATTATCAATAGTAAATGTATTAAAATCTCCTACGCTGTAAAAATATAAATTCCAGATAAATAATTCATAAACAATTTTAGAATATTGAATAAGAAGCTCAGGAAAATTTATTTTTTCGATTGAGTTATGAGTAACTTGTACGCAGATATTAGAAAGACTATCGGCATAACACTTTAAATTTTCGATTGAATAGGTATAAGTTTGAAATATATAAATATTTTTGTTTATTTCCCTAGACATATCTGAATTATCTGGAAGTAGATAATCATAATCACTGTCTAAACAAATAATGAGATAATCTCCAGTATTTTGGAATAATTGTTCCAGTGACTTTTTCCCATTTGCTAATTCGCTATTTGAATACGGTTGTATATCAAATTTAATTTTTACTGATTTTTCATGACGACTTAGAATATTGTGCCAGAAGGAGACATCCTCTATACCTTCAACATAAACAAGAATTTTTTTGGGTGCTGATTTAGGTGCTAAATAGTTGCTGGCTTTTTGGTAATCTGATGATAAATAACTTGTTAATGAGGTCATGATTTGGTGTTATCCTTAACAATAAGGTCTCTCACTTCAAAAACTTTATCCTGCCAGCCTTCCATGATAAGCGCAGGCGAATGTGTTGCTATAATTATCTGAACATTAGGATTAAGTTCACGAATATATTGAATAATTTTTTTCTGCCATTCAATATGTAGCGATATTTCTGGTTCATCCATAAACAAAATGGAAGGCTTATTATCTTGAACAAGCACTGTTAAAAGGATAATCAAAAGTTGTTTTTCACCTGATGATAATTGAAAAGGTGTTATTTTCTTATCATCTAGCAAGAATTCGATTTGATTTTTATCTTTATTTATTGATTTTCCTGTTTCTAAAAATAAGTCATCAATTATTTCTAAAAACCTTGTTTGAGGATATTTAATTATTTTATATTGCTCTGTTATATAATCAAAGAGTGTATTTGACTTATTATCTTCAAATATAGATTCTTTTCTTTTACTAATATTTAGCTGGTAATCTAAATATTTTTTTTGCAAATGATATATTTCCCAGTCTAATTCCGTTTTAACATTGTCATCAGATAGTTTTTTTACAGCTTCTGATGGCTTTAATGAATTATCAAAAGTGCTAATAATATCCGTATTTATAGACTCATGTAATTCATTTAATGTTTCATATATATCAGGTGAACTTACAAATGAAAACCTATTAATTTTTAAATTTAAATCTTCAGTGTTTTTTTTGGTAGACAAAAAATCTTTATATTCTTTATATGGCAAGGAAAAATCATACTTATATATATCTTCTATGGTAGATTCTTCTGTTATATATTCGCAAAATAAATGCTTTCCATTATTAAAATATATTCCAATATATTTTATCTCTATATATTTTTCTGATATATCAAATGGAACGCCAGTTAAAATCATCCAAGAAATACAATTTAAAATAGTTGTTTTTCCACTACCATTTATCCCTGCCAAAATATTAACATCAGAATTTAAATTCCAAACAATATCGAATTTATTCCATAGCCCCGATAGTTCAACTTTTTGAATATAATTAATTTTATTAGTCATTTTAGTTAATATGTGAGTGTTTTATTTTGTAAACAGAATGGTGTATTCATCTCAGTCTACGAATTATACAGCTTATTAAACCACCCCCAGCTTCTCCAACAACACCCTAGGCGATTCAAAACACATAGCCTTGGTCTGGCTATCAATGGCGACTTGGATACTGTGACCTTTGGTGAGTCTTGTGCCTGTGCGTTTATCGGTAATTTGGTAGTTTATTTTCAGGCGGTTTTCCCATTCGACGATTTCGGCGTGGACGGTGATTATCTGACCGAATGCTGCTGGTTTGGCGTAGCGGATTCTTAAATCTATTACTGGCCATGCGTAGCCTGAATCGCGCATTTGTCGGTAGTTGTAGTCGATGGTATCCAGCAACGCGCAACGGGCGATTTCAAAGTATTTGACGTAATGCCCGTGCCAGACGACTTCCATCATATCGACATCGTGAAACGGAATTTCTATATCAATTTCGTGTTTAATCATACAGTTGCCAGTGTTGTTGACGGATGAGAGCTAAGCAGGCACGCAGTTCCTGTTCTAGGGCGCGGTCGGTGCTTAGGAATGGGCTGATGTCGCGTACTAATTTAACGGTTTGTTGTAACGCGGGGCTTAAGGTGTTGAGGTTGCCGCGCAGTTCCACGCCTTGCACGGCGGCGAATAATACTGCCGCCGCGACTTGTTCAGTGAGTTCTAAAATGCGAATGCAATCACGCGCGGCAATCGTTCCCATGCTGACTTTGTCCTGATTATGGCATTCGGTGGAGCGGGAAAATACGCTGGCGGGCATGGTCAGTTTCAGGGCTTCGGCAGTCCACGCGGACACGGCAATTTGTACGGCTTTGAAACCGTGATTAATCATCGCCTGTTCAGCGGTCGCGCCTGATAAATTAGCGGGCAGTCCATGATTAAATTTGGTGTCCATGAGTTGCGCCATTTGCCTGTCCAGTAAATCGGCGAGATTGGCAACCGCTGCTTTTAGTCCGTCCATTGCAAAGGCGATATGCCCGCCGTAAAAATGCCCGCCGTGCAGTACGCGCTCGTTTTCAGCATCAATAATGGGATTGTCGTTGGCACTGTTTAATTCAGTTTCAATAAATTGCCGTAGCCAAGGCAGCGAATCTTCCAACACACCGATAACGTGCGGCGCACAGCGTAAGGAATAACGGTCTTGCAAGCGGGTATCGTGACGCGGCGCGTGCTCGGTGACTTGTAAGTCGGCGCGGATGCGTTCGGCGACACGGTTCTGCCCGACATGAGGTTTAACGGCAAACAGTTGTTCATCAAAGTGGTAGGCGTTGCCTTTTAAGGCGATAGACACCAAGCTGGTAATGCGGGTAGTCAGTTGCGATAAATAGGCGGCGCGTTGATAGGCAAGACAGGCAATGCCCGTCATTGCCGCTGTGCCGTTCATAATCGCTAGGCATTCTTTGGGTTTTAGCGTCAGTGGTTCGATATTTAACTGCGCAAAAACCGCTTGTGTGCTTTGCGCTTCGCCTTGGTATAACACCTCGCGTTCACCCGCTAACACGGCGGCTAAATACGACAACGGGGTTAAATCACCACTGGCACCAACTGAGCCTTCTTGTGGAATCAGCGGCAAAATATCCAGCGTTAATAAAGTGGCGAGTTGTTGCAACAGCTGATAACGCACGCCTGAATAGCCACGCGCCAGACTGGTTAAACGAGTCGCCAAAATTGCGCGGGTTTGTTCTGCATCAAAATGTTTGCCCAAGCCGCAACCATGAAAAGTGTACAAATGACGCGGCAGTTGTTCAACCAAGTGCAGCGGAATGGACACGGTGCAGGAATCGCCAAAGCCTGTGGTAACGCCATACACAAAACCCTCTTCTTTTAATAACGTTTCGATGAATGCCGCGCCTTTATCAATACGCTGGATAAAATCGGGGGCGGTGCTGAGTTCCAGCGGTGCGTGTTGCTGGGCGAGTTGGCAAATATCTTCAATGCTCAGTGCTTGCCCGTTGAAGACGATGGGAGTGTGGTTAGTCATTATTGATGTGCCAAAAATCGAAAAAGTTAAACCATTGTAGCGGTTCTGTGAGGCAGTAAGTTTGCAAGCGGTCGGCATAACGCTGGACGACGTGTTGAATAGACTGCTCGCGGTTTTTTCTGGGGAAGTGTAAGCCGTCGCTGAAATGGTCGAAGTAAACGGAGTATTTGCCCTGCTGTTTCAAACAGAATACCGTGTACACAGGGCATTTTAACAGCGCGGCGAGAATAAACGCCCCTTGTGGGAACAAGGCTTCCGCACCCAGAAACGTGGCGTGACTTACCCGTTGTGAATTGCTCACAGGCGTGCGGTCGGCAGCGATAATGACCAGTTCACCCGCGTCTATTTTATCGCTGAGCATCATGGCGGTCGCGGCGGTGATTTCGGTGACTTGGATTAACTGTAAGCGGCTGTTGTCGCTGGTTTTGTTTAATAATTGGTTGAATTTTTCGGCGTGTTTGGTATGGACTAACACGTTAATGCGCAAGGCTTTATCAAAATCAGCGAGAATCCGACACACTTCCAGATTGCCAAGATGTGAACCCAACACCACCACGCCACGCCCCTTCTTGGTTTCGGCAAGCAATTCATCCCGCCCGTAATGCCGTACATCGTCAGGCGATAACGCACCCGACCACGCGGCGAGTTTATCAATCAGGGCATTGGCAAAACTGATGAAATGGTTGAAACTCAGCCACAAACCCGCATTTAACGGCGTGAACGCGGCGATTTTGTGTAAATAATCCTGACTGGCTTGTCTGGCAGGGCGATTACTTAGCCAGTAGTAACTGACGACAGGGTATAGAAATATTTGTAATACTGTGCGTCCGCACAACAGGTAGACGCGCAATAATAAGCGTATCCCCCAGATAAAACTGCGTTCTTCTATTTGCGCCCAGTGCTTTGTTTGTTTCATTTTAATTTTAACTGTGACGACGGAGAGGGTGCGATATTTGCAATTTATGGGCTTTGTATTTATTACTTCGGCTCATTTTATTGCTCTGTAGAAAAATTCATAACAATCAAATTATTTTTGATTTTTATAAATATCAACGTTCGCTTGTATTTGTCATTAATGACTTCTGTTTTCCAGCGAGAAGTGTCTTTATGATTTACTTTCAAAGTAGTTTCTATCATCGTAATGTAATCTTGTATGCGCCAGCCGTGTAAGCCAATGATGTAACACTGTCTTGGATTATTAGTATCTGCCGTTCCTTGAAGATAATTATCTAAAATATAGCTTTCGATTATTTTTAATTCTTCCTCTAAATCAATTTCCTTAATGTCTACATCGGTTGTTTTTAGATAATGATGAATCACATCAGTAACCTTATTCCTTTTTAAAGGCATCATATCTGCCCAAAACCAATATCTTTTACCCGCGTGATCATCATTCATATCTCGAATTGCCTCAAGATAACCACTTAATCTGGCAACCCAGATTCCAATATCACCTTTTTTTCTTAGTGTTCTCATAGATTTTACGCGCCGTTCGACTTTATATTTCAATTAAATGCAATAATACGAATCCTATCAATCGCAAACGATGAACATCTCAGCCTATCTAAACAATAAGCGCGGAATACGAATCAGCATTCCAAAAAACAGCCGCGTATGAGTGGTGGAAATCATCACGTTATCGCGCCACAGTTTGAAATGGGATACGCCGTCTAGGGGATAGTTGACGGCGGTTGTCAGGTTGATTGCTTCGACTCCTTGCCAGTACAAACGTACCACGCTATCTATATCAAAATCCATGCGTTGCCCGATTTGGCGGGTGCTGATTAATTGTTGTACCGCAGGCAGTGGATATAAGCGAAAGCCGCACATTCCATCGGCGATGGCAAATGATAAGGTGTTAATGGCTATCCATACAGTAGTCACCTGCCGACCGTATAAGCGACTTTTTGGTACGGAGTCATCAAACACGGGTTTGCCTAAAATCATGGCGTTGGGGTGTTGCCGACTTGCTTCCAAAAACCGTGGAATATCAGCGGTGTTATGTTGCCCGTCGGCATCAATTTGTAGTGCGTGTGTGTAGCCGAGCCTGATGGCTTCATTAAAACCATCTACAACTGCCGCACCTTTGCCGCCATTTTCTGCGCGGTTTATCAGCGTTAGCCAGTCCGATTGTTGTTTGACAAGTTCTTCCAATACGGCGGTGCAAGTGGCGGAACTGCCGTCATTGACCAGCAGGCAGCGAATGCCATACTGTTTTAAATTGGCGATAACCTGAGTGATAGCGTGTTCATGGTTGTACACAGGGATGATGATACAGGGCTTCATGGGATTCTCAGGGTTGGGTAGCATAAACAAGTCGCCCTGAACTGTGCGTTCCAGCGTCTGAACTAAAGTTAAAATGCAGTTTGTGCGTGGTATCGTTCCAACTCAGCGTCAACGTCAGCGCGGCATTCGGTTGAATGACTTTAACGAATTTCAGGGCTTCCAGTAGTGCAAACGGTTGGTTTATCGTGAAAAATGCTTTGCCGAAATGTTCCGCCCACGCGATTTGTACCACGCCTGCCAGTACAGGATACTCGGCAAAATGATCGGGAAAATAAATCAGTTCTTCGGGGACTTTGAGTGTCAGCTCCACGCCGTTGTCTGTCACGCTAACGCTTTGTACTATCGGCAGTTTTTGAGTATCGGTATCTAGCAGAACTTTAAGCAGCAATTGGTTAATTTTGCCTTGCGTGTTCAAGGGGATGGCGTTCACTATCAGCCATTTTCTGGGTAATACCACGGCATCGAACCAGTTATGTAGCTGTGAACGTAAATGCTTGATGAAGGCATTTCTGCCGATGCTGGTTAGCTGTTCCGTACCTGCTTCGGTCAACACTATCACCGCACCCACTCTGTCTCTGCTGGTGGTAATCGTCATCGTAAACGCATCGGCTATCCACGGCGACTCCATTAATCGCCGCTCCAGTTCCGACAATGACAGGCGTTTTTCTTCGATTTTCACAATACGGTCTTTGCGTCCATGCAGGATAAACCGCCCGTCGGTTTGTAGGCTCAAATTATCATCCAAGGTAAAAAGCACGTCGAGATACGGTGACTGTAGTTGCCAGTTGTCATCAACACAACTTAATACCATGCCGTCGAATGTGTGCCACGCGGTGTCGTGTTGTCGCCATGCGATACCGCCTGTTTCTGAACTGCCGTAGACTTCAATCACTTGCTGGTTGCTATGGTTAAAAATCTGTTGTTTGGCGGTTTCGGGCAATGCTCCGCCTGAACTGAACACCGCGCACATATCGCTAATACCCTGCCACGGTGAATCGGCATCCAGTCGTTTTAATTGCGCAGGACTGGCAATCCAGCACGCGGGTTTATTAATGGCATTGACCAGCATTTCAGGATTCATGGCGATTTGGCTATGAAAACATCTGCCCGCTGAGAGTGGCCACAACACGCGAAACAACAAGCCGTAAATATGCTGGTGACTCACGGTTGCCAACACCTCGGCATCACCCAGTTGTTTGCCCCAGTGTGCTTCTAAAGTGGCGCACTCACGTTCCAAGTGAATCAGGCGTTTTTCTATCGGCTTGGCTTGCCCTGTTGAACCTGAGGTGAAAATCACCAAGCGGGTGTCATGCGGATTGAGTGCTGGTAATTCGCCTATCTCAATAAACCTGCGAGGTCTTAAAGACCTCGCAGGTTTGAGCAACGTATAGTCTGTGCTGTCGAGATAATAATCGAACGCTGCATAACCTTGCCAATCGCCGATTAACTGGCATTGGTGTTGGGTTAATTGTTCGGCTGTTCCTGTGTGATTATTGCCTGCAATCCAGACCTCTTTACCCGCATGAAACAAGGCGAATAACAGCACCGCAAACGGGTAGGCATCGTCAGTGTACAGCGCGTAACGGCTAAACGGTTGGGCGTGTAATTGCTTAACCCAATAACGGACGGCGGCATCAAACGCAGCGGCGTGATAATAACGCCCTGCATGATAGGCAATGGGGGTTTCAGTTGAACAGGACTGCCAGTCCTTTGGAGGACTGGCAGTCCTTAAGAAAATATTATCGGGCATGGTTTTGAGTTTTGATTCTGACTAGGTATTCGCCGATAAATAAAATGCCCATTAATAGATAAGCAATCAAGCCGTTGTACAAACTCCAGATTTCAACGCTGCTGAACAGTGCGGTTGCCAGTGCAATACCGCCGTTGACAATAAAAAAGCCACACCAGACCTGAGTTACGCGGCGAGTATATACAACGCCTTCAGGCGGTAAATCGGGGTGTTGTAGTCTCGCCAAGCGTTCAATCACGCTGGGCGGCGACCATAAACTCCATGAAAATAACAACAACATGGCAGCATTGGCAATGGCAGGATAAAAGCGCAAGGTGAGCAGTTCATTACTCCATACCGCAAAGCCGCAATACACCATGCCAACCAGTAACAACGGACTGCTCCAGTGTTTAACGCTGTAACTCGCCGCGAGTCGGATAGCCAATAACACAAACAACACGCTGGCAATTTTCCACGGCTCTAAATACTGCGTACCGAAATACACCGCGAACGGGTAAAGCATGGTTAAAAAGCCGATAATAGCGTTGATTAGTATGCGCATATTAATAAAAACATTGTCCACGAAAAGCACGAAAGGCACGAAAAGGTTTTCCTCGTTCCCACGCGCCGCGTGGGAATGCCTTTGCACCGCGCTGCGGTGCGAGACGCGTCGCGTCTCTACTGCAACATTCCTCCTTATACCAAATTCCCTCAGTCATTTTTTCGTGCTTTTCGTGTGTTTCGTGGACATTAACTTTTTCCATGCAGCATACTGTAAACTGCTTCCACCACGTCGCCGATTGTACGCGCGGTTTTAAAATCCTCAGGTTTTACTGCTTTGCCTGTCATTTCTTTCAGATGCACAATCATGTCGATGGCATCAATACTGTCAAAATCAAGGTCTTCGTACAGGCGGGCATCGAGGGTAATATCATCGGCATCCAGCTCAAACAACTCGACCATAATGCTTTTAATGGCGGCTAAAATATCTTCATGTGACTCCATCATGACATTAACCTCGTACCGATTGAATATAATCAGCTAAGCTGGACACCGACGCAAAAATACGCACCACATCTTCTTTTTCCGCTTCGATTTTCACGCCGTATTTTTTGCGTATCGCCAAGCCCAACTCCAGCGCGTCGATGGAATCCAGTCCCAGACCTTCATTAAACAGCGGCGCGTGACTGTCTATATCGTCAACACTGAGGTCTTCCAACGCCAGAGCATCAATGATTAATTGTTTTAATTCAGTTTCCATAATGAGTGTCTTGAGTAAAATAATCGGCTAAGTAATGGTTAAAATGACGTACTGCTATTGATTTTGGTTCTATGTGGGCGAATGCCGTTAAATCCATATCCTCACCGACATTCATCACTAAATGAAAGCGGCGTTCAGGGATGTGATACCACGGCTCGGCTTTTGTCAGCGTACTGGGCGTGCAGGACAGTGTCACCAACGTGACTATTGTATCCGCTTGCAACGCAATTGCCGCCGCACCGCGTTGAAAATGATAAGGCTTATTGGGTACTGAACGTGTGCCTTCTGGAAAAATAATCATGCTGCCGCCTGATTGCAACCACGCCACACAATCAGCAATCATCTGTTCAGGATTGCCGTTACTGATATAACCCGCGTTTACAATCGGGCCGCGCATGAACGGATTGCGCCACAGACTGTCTTTAACGATACAGTTCGCCTGCTTAATACGGCTGATTAAAAACACCACATCAATCAGTGTCGGGTGATTGGCGATAATCAACTGCCCCGCACGGTTCAGCTTTTCCAGTCCGTTTATTTCGTAAGTCATAATGCCGATGCGGTGCATCAAACCGATAAAGACATAAAAACTGTAATGCACCACGCGCTGTCCTCGGCTGATACGCTGTAACCGAGTCGCGGGCAACACCGACAACACAGGAAACACCAAGCCCCACAACAGCAAACCGCCCAGCCCAAAGATAAAAAAACTAAAGCCTGTAGCAAATAATCGCCAAATATAGTTCAGTTTGCGCATTGTTTTTTGCATCCTATCCATTTACCCAAATACACCGTCTGCTCATCAGTAAGCAGAAATGTTAAAAACGCCCGCAATTGTACCGAATGCTCACCTGCATCACGACATTGGTTTGCACGACTCAATGACAACGGCACACCGTCACCGCGCAACGCAATGCGCAACGCCAGCACACACGGCGCAGCACTGAGATTAAACGGCGCGATAGGGAAAAAATCCACCACAGGTTCATCATAAAAAACCAGCAACACCGCCGACGCGCCTTCATGCAGGATGCCCAGCGCGTCGATAAACGCAGGCACAATACCTTCTTGCCCTGAAGCAATCACGGTGATTTCCTGATGATTGCGATAAGCAATCGAAAACAGCCCCGCAATCGCATTATGCACCGACAAACTGAATGCCGTCGGCGACAACTCCTCACCTGCCTGAATCGCCTGTAGCATCGTCAACGATTTACCCAATTCCCCATGCGCCGAACTGAACACCACAGGCAAGGTTTCCCCCGTTGGAATACAAACATCGGCAACCGCAAACACCGCTCGCGCCAACGGCGTTAATCTGCGCTGGAGCATTTTTGGTACACACGCAGGCACAACAATATTATCCGTAGCTATCAGCCTATCATCGCTAACATCCAAATCAGGACACCACGCACTCCAGTTACACACGATAAAATCAAGCATTGTCCGTCATTATTATAAGTCATCGTTTAGACCTGCGAGGTTTTAAAAACCTCGCAGGTCTCTTGGCTATACCGCCGCTTTTATCAGCAGCGAATGTTAGCATAACCCACTAAATAGCTGCTGTTACGCACAAGAAAATATTTGTCCACGAAAGACACGAAAAGCACGAAAAAAGGGTAATGGGTTAAATCTGTTATTTTTATTTTTCGTGTCTTTCGTGCTTTTCGTGGACTATGGCTTTTCCATGCGTAACATCCACTACATAGCATAGAATCATTGCTTAGCAGTCATTGTCACCAACTAATCCTATTAAATTCAGTTAAAATAATCGTCATAAACTCACTGTTGTTAATTCAGGATAACCATCAAATGCGTACAGTTATTATCATCGGGGCGGGGCCTTCTGGCAGTATTGCGGGGGCGTTGTTGCAGAATAAAGGCTATCAGGTCACTATTTTGGAACGGCAACTGTTTCCGCGTTTCAGCATTGGTGAAAGTCTGTTGCCGCAGTGCATGGAATTTATTGCGCAGGCGGGTATGCTGGATGCGGTTGTCAATGCGGGGTTTCAGTTTAAAAATGGCGCGGCGTTTGCATACGGTGAGCAACGGTCGGATTTTATGTTTGAAGATAAATTCACTGCGGGTATGGGAACGACCTTTCAGGTTCAGCGCGGGCGGTTTGATAATATACTGGCTCAGGAAGCGGAACGCATGGGTGTGGGTATACGCTGGCAGACGGAAGTGATGGCGGTGGATTTTTCGGGCGATAAAGCTAGGCTTGAGGTGCGTGAACCGTCGGGTGATGTGGTGACTTATGAAGCGGATTTTGTGCTGGATGCTAGTGGTTTTGGGCGTATTTTGCCACGCTTGCTGGATTTGGAATCGCCGTCGGGATTTCCTGTGCGTCAGGCGTTGTTCGGGCATATTGAAGACCGTATTGATAATACGCAGTTTGATAGAAATAAAATCCGCATTACGGTTCATCCTGAACATAAAGATGTGTGGTTTTGGTTGATTCCGTTCAGTAATGGGCGCAGCAGTGTCGGCGTGGTTGCCGAAGAAAGTTTTTATCAGTCGCTGACCGATAACAAAATTGCCTTGCAGGAGATGATGAATCAGGATGAGGGCTTGCGTGAGTTACTGAAAAACGCGGTATTCGATGAGCCGATTAATACCATTGTCGGCTATTCTGCCAATGTCAAAAGTCTGTACGGTAGCGGTTACGCGCTGTTGGGTAATGCGGGAGAATTTTTGGATCCTGTGTTTTCCTCGGGCGTTACGATTGCGATGAAATCCGCCAGTCTTGCCGCAGAGGTGTTGGACAGGCAGTTTAAAGGCGAAGCTGTAGATTGGAATACGGAATACGCCCTGCCTTTGCAACGCGGTGTGAATACCTTTCGGGTGTTTGTTGATGCGTGGTATGACGGGCGTTTTCAGGATGTGATTTTTCATAAAGAGCAACAGCCCGATATTAAAGCGATGATTTGTTCGATACTGGCAGGTTATGCGTGGGATGAAGCCAATCCGTATGTTAAAAATGCGCGTAGCCGATTGGATACGCTGGTTGAGTTATGCCGCGCCGATTAATTTATTTGTTCTTATTTTGTTTACAGGGATGTGCGGTATTAACGCCGATTGAATCTGTCGAATCCGTCATCCCGATGGCGGCTCCAATAAACCCGCCCAGACGCATCGTGCAGCAAATCACCGCTATCTGGGAGAACAAGCAGGAATCACTGTTATGTGTGTTGGAACTGGATAAAAAACACATTGCCATTGCAGGCTTAAGCAATGAAGGCATGAGTTTATTTAACCTGAATTATGACGGTAAAAGCCTTTCGCTGGATAAAAGCCCGTTATTACCCGCTGATTTTTCGCCTGAATATATTATTAAAGATGTGCAGTTGGTTTACTGGTCGCCTGAGGAATTGCAAAAATTATTGCCGCCGCATTGGCGTTTAGCCGCAGATAATAAGCATCGGCGTTTGTACTATAACGATGAACTACGCGCTGAGGTTGAGTATTTACAACCTGATGCCGTATGGGCTAAATCGGTCACCGTCACTAATCACCGCTATCACTACACTTTGCACATTAAAACCGTCAGTTATGAAACTTTATCTGAATGATGTCGGTTTGTTGTGTGCGGCTGGAAATTCTCGTTCTGACATTTTAAAACGTTTATTACGGGGTGACCGTTCGGGGTTAATCGCCACCAGTGAGTTTGGCTTTTCTGCCATTGTCGGACAAGTGACAGCGGACTTACCTGAAATAGACTCGCCGTTTTATCAGTGCCGCAATAATCAATTATTACTGGCGGCGTTAAGCCAAATTCAAACTACCGTAGATAGCATGATAGCGAAATTTGGCTGTGATCGTGTCGGTGTTGTGTTGGGTACGAGTACCTCTGGTGTCAGAAATACTGAGTTGGCATTGGCGAGTGCCACCTTACCCGAACAGTTTCATTATAAACAGCAACAAATGGGCGCAGGCGCGGATTTTCTGGCGGCGTATTTGGGATTAACTGCGCCTGCTTATACCATTTCTACCGCATGTTCATCAAGCGGCAAGGCGTTTGCCTCTGCGCGGCGGCTGATTAAGTTAGGCGTGTGTGATGCGGTGATTGTCGGCGGGGCGGACAGTTTATGCCGTCTGACATTGAATGGTTTTGCCGCGCTGGAATCGCTCAGTACAGGTTATTGCAAACCGTTTGGTCGGCATCGTAACGGTATTAATATCGGTGAAGCGGCGAGTTTGTTTGTGTTGAGTAAAGAACCTGCGCCCGTACAATTATTAGGCATCGGCGCGAGTAGTGATGCGTATCATTTTTCCGCTCCTGATCCAGAGGGAACAGCTGTCATCACCGCTATGCAGCAGGCGTTAAAGGATGCGGGCAAACAAGCCGATGATGTTGATTATTTGAATCTGCACGGCACGGCAACGGTGTTGAATGATGCAATGGAAAGTAAAGCGGTGAATGCCTTGTTTGGCAGCCATGTTGCCGCCAGTTCCAGCAAAGGCATGACAGGGCATACGCTGGGCGCGGCGGCGGCATTGGAACTGGGATTTTGTTGGCTATTGCTGACTGATAACGCCGATGGCTCGTTGATTCCCAATATTAATGATGACGAGTTAGATAATGAATTGCCGCCCTTGAATTTAATACAAAAAGGTACAACGCTGGGACGGAGCATTCAGGTGTGCCAGAGTAATTCTTTTGCGTTTGGCGGCAATAATATATCGCTTGTGATTGGCAGAGTGTAAATCTACACAACGTGGCGCGTAGGGACGGGAAAAAACTGTCCACGAAAAACACGAAAGGCACGAAAAAAAACCGTTTACTGTTTTCGTGCCTTTCGTGGACAACTATATTTTATAGTTCCCACGCTCCAGCGTGGGAATTCATCCTGCAACGCTCCAGCGTTGTGACTCTAAAGCAATAAGAAGACGCTGGAGCGTCTACGGCTGCATTCCAACGCTGGAGCGTTGGAACGATAACTACAACGCGGCGCGTGGGGACGAGAAAAAACTGTCCACGAAAAACACGAAAGGCACGAAAAAAAACCGTTTACTGTTTTCGTGTTTTTCGTGCCTTTCGTGGACAACTATATTTTATAGTTCCCACGCTCCAGCGTGGGAATTCATCCTGCAACGCTCCAGCGTTGTGACTCTAAAGCAATAAGAAGACGCTAGAGCGTCTACGGCTGCATTCCAACGCTGGAGCGTTGGAACGATAACTACAACGCGGCGCGTGGGGACGGAAAAAAACTGTCCACGAAAAATACGAAAGGCACGAAAAAAAACCGTTTGCTGTTTTTGTGTTTTTCGTGCCTTTCGTGGACTCATGCTTTTTTATATTAAATGACAGAATTAAAGATGAATTGCACCGACATAGCCAAACTCATCCCGCACAGCGGACGCATGGTGTTACTGGATAATATTATTGATGCTGATGAACACGGTTTATCCGCTGAACTGACGGTGCGGAATGATGGTCTGCTGGGCGATGCCGACAGCGTGCCTGCATACACGGGGATTGAATACATGGCGCAAGCCATTGCCGCTTATGCAGGTATTCAGGCACAACAAGCGGGCGAACCGATAAAAATAGGCTTTTTATTGGGTACGCGCCGTTATACCAGCAATGTCGGCAGTTTCGCTGTCGGGTCACACTTGACCATACACATAAAAAATATTATGCAGGACGAAAAATTAGGCGTGTTTGACTGTAAAATCACCGCCACCGATATTGAAGTCACTGCCAATCTCACCGTCTACCAACCGCCAAGCGCACAATTATCATGAAAAAAACCATTTTAGTCACCGGCTCCAGTCGGGGTATCGGTAAAGCGATTGCTTTATATCTAGCCAAACAGGGCTTTAATTTAGTCTTGCATTGCCGTAGTCAAATCGCACAGGCAGAAGCAGTGATTGCGGAGATTGAACAACTGGGACAATCGGCACGGCTGTTGCAATTTGATATAGCCGACCGTGAACAATGTGCCGCACAACTCACGCAGGATATGGACACGCACGGTGCGTATTACGGCGTGGTGTGTAATGCGGGCATTACCGCCGACAATGCGTTTCCATCACTGACAGGCGAAGAATGGGACAGCGTGATACACACCAATCTGGACAGTTTTTATAACGTCTTGCAACCTGTGATTATGCCAATGATTCGGCGGCGTAAAGCGGGGCGTATTGTCACTTTATCATCGGTGTCAGGGCTGATGGGTAATCGCGGACAGGTCAATTACAGCGCGGCAAAAGCGGGTATCATCGGCGCGACTAAAGCCTTGGCATTGGAATTGGCAAAACGCGATATTACCGTCAACTGTGTTGCCCCCGGTTTAATTGATACCGAAATGCTGGAGGATTTACCGATGGATGAAATCAAAAAAATGATACCTGCGCGGCGCGTCGGCAATCCCAAAGAAGTCGCTGCCGCCGTGGCTTTTTTAATGTCGGAAGATGCAGGCTATATCACGCGCCAAGTTATTTCCGTCAATGGTGGCTTATGTTGAAACGTGTCGTTGTGACGGGAATGGCAGGTATTTCACCGATAGGCAATGATTGGCAACAAGTGTCCGCACGGCTTAAAAGCCAAACCACAGGCATTCAGACTATACCTGAGTGGGATAAATATATCGGTTTGAATACCCGTTTAGCCGCGCCCGCCGATTTTACCAAACCTGCGCATTATTCCCGAAAACAGACACGCAGCATGGGGCGTATTGCTTTAATGGCAACGTACGCCACTGAATTGGCACTCATCGACGCGGGTTTGTTAAACGACCCTGTTCTGAACAGCGGAACAATGGGCGTTGCTTACGGCAGTTCGGCGGGCAGTCCTGACGCACTGGCAGAATTCGGTAATATGCTGCTCAACCACACCGTCAATGGTCTCAATGCCACCTCTTATATTCGTATGATGGCACATACCTCCGTGGTGAATATCGGCTTGTTTTTCGGTATTAACGGGCGTATCTACACCACCTCCAGTGCCTGTACTTCCAGCAGTCAGGGCATCGGTTACGCATTTGAAGCCATTAAGCACGGTTATCAAACCTTGATGGTTGCAGGTGGCGCGGAAGAGCTGAGCGCGTCCGAAGCGGCGGTATTTGATACCTTGTTTGCGACCAGTCTGCGTAACGATTCACCTGATAAAAGCCCCCGACCCTTTGACCGCAACCGCGATGGTTTGGTAATAGGCGAAGGCGCGGGAACGCTGATTCTGGAAGAGCGTGAACACGCACTGGCACGCGGTACGCGGATTTATGCCGAACTGGTCGGTTTCGGCACCAATTCCGACGGACTGCACGTCACACAACCTGACAGTAACAGTATGCAAACTGCGATGCGACTGGCGTTACAGAATGCACATTTAGACGCATCGGCTATCGGTTATATCAGCGCACACGGCACGGCGACGGCGCATGGTGATATTGCCGAAAGTCACGCTACCGCCGCCGTATTCGGTACAGCTATGCCTATCAGCGCGTTAAAAAGTTTTACAGGTCATACCTTGGGCGCGTGCGGTGCGCTGGAAGCATGGACGGCAATCAATATGATGAATGAAGGCTGGTTTCATGCGACCGCTAATTTGGATAATATTGATCCTGCCTGCGCGCCGCTGGATTATATTAAAGGCGATATTCGGTACATAGACTGCGATTATGTGATGAGCAATAATTTTGCCTTTGGCGGTATCAACACCAGCTTGATTTTTAAGCGCGTGATATAAGCACTATAGTTCACGAAAGGCACTGAATTTTTGGTGCAATGACAGTGCAGTGCGCCCGCCTTCAAAAATTGGCAAGGTAATATTAAGCTCCATGCCATACGCGATACTCGCCCCGTGCGATATAAATAAGTCTTTCAGATTAAGGCTGCGCAAACCCGCAAAGCCAACTGGGGTTTTGTGTTTGAATGAATAAAATTGAGGTGCGTTGATATTACTAAATATCGTGATTTTTGATAACAGCATCGCGGTATCGTTCCAACGCTCCAGCGTTGGAATGCCTCAGTGGACGCTCCAGCGTCCTCTACCCCGGCAACACCAACCACCAACACCCAATGGGCAGAAGCCGCTACACCATCACCGAACCCGCCGCGCCGCACTTCATGACCTGCACCGTGCTGGAATGGCTACCCGTATTCACCCGTCCAGAAACCGTACAAATCCTCAGACTGCTGGCGTTATCAGCAACAACACACAGGCTTACGCCTTTACGGTTATGTAGTGTTAGAAAACCACTTACATTTCATCGCCCAAGCAGACGATTTAAACAAATGCGTCAGTAGTTTTAAATCCTACACCGCCCGACAAATCATAGACCACCTTGAAGCACACCGTATTGAACGCCTGTTAGCACGTTTACGGTTTGCCAAACTGGCGCACCGAACAGATCGTGAATATCAGATAGAGAGTTCTCGTTCCCACGCGCCTGCGTGGGAATGCAGTGAAGACGCGCCGCGTCTTGCACCGCAGCGCGGTGCAAAGGCATTCCCACGCGGCGCGTGGGAACGAGATTAATCCTGTTAAACGTGGCACTATGAATCTTCCAGAGCATTGGCGTTATTCCAGTGCCAGTTCTTATATGGGCTTGGGTGGTTTGATAGACTTAGATACTTGGTAAGAGGACGCTGGAGCATCCACGGAGGCATTCCAACGCTGGAGCCTTGGAACGATAAAACCTATTTTTTACCAATCCCCAACTTCAACATCCGCGACCTCAAAGTATTAGCATTCATGCCCAATATCGCCGCCGCGCCTTTGAGACCTGAAATCACCCACGCCGTTTCTTCCAGTGTGCGTAGTATGTGTTCGCGCTCTACTGCTTCCAAGGTTTTCAATTGACTGGGTGCATGGCTGACGCTGCGCGAGGATAACAGCGGTTCAATTTCCAACACTTCGCCTTGTGACAAAATCACTGCCCGTTCAATCACATTCTGTAATTCGCGCACGTTGCCTGAACATGGGTATTGTCTTAACTGTTCCAGACTTGCGGCATCAATACGCTTTACTTGTTTGCCGAATTTTTTCGCATAACGGGGCAGAAAAAAATACGCTAGCAAGGCAATATCTTCCACCCGTTGCCGTAATGCGGGGACTTGCACAGGGAACACGTTCAAGCGGTAATATAAATCGGAACGAAACCGCCCCGCGTTCACTTCTTCCAATAAATTACGATTGGTTGCCGCAATCACTCGCACATCGACGTTAATGGTTTCACTGCCGCCGCATTGAACAAGGTAATATCTTGATGGTAATCGATGGTGATAATGGTATCCATCGCCGACGCTAAAATGGAAGAAATACGCTGTTCGCTTTCAAACAACGCCTGCATGGTGAGCTGTTGTGCGGTCGCGTTGCGTTTCAACGACTGCGACTATTTCGCCTTGCGCGTCGCTAATTATCCCGCGTTGGCATTTCAGGCAGCGACATTTCACGCAGGTGCATATCGGGGAGTGACATTTCCGGCACGGGCATCGGGTTGGTTACTTCAATCTCTGGTGGCTCATCAGGTTCATCGGGTTCTTCTATTTCTACGGGTTCATATTTATCATCCGTCTCTGAAACAAGCTTGCCGTCAGCGGACATTTTGAGTACCGTTCTTTCCTCCTGCATAAACGAGCAACCGGCAAGCAGGGTACTTAACACAAGTAATATGAATAATGTATGTTTCCTCATTTCGGTTCACACGCTCAACGTCTTTATAGTATGGATTAAATCAGGCGCGATATTCATTTTGTCCCTGATGGTTCATTGGCAACCCGCAGATATAAGGCGGGATTCGCAAGCTCATCCCAGTCCATTTAATCCTGACTGACAAAAATCAACTGGCTGGTATCAAAGCCCAAAGAAGCGGCTTTGGCAATCAGGGTCTTTTTTATCTCGTCTTTGATTTTCGGCTCTCGTGCCAAGAGCCATAAATAGGATTTATCAGGGCCTGAGACGAGGGCGTATTGATAATTTTCACGGTCTAGTTCAAAGACGATATACGAACCATAAATAGGCCCGAAGAAGGATACTTTTAAATACGCTTGAGTGGGATCGCCGACAAAATACGCTTTGCCTTCGGCTTCCTGCCATTTGTTGTCGCTGGCAGAATAACCGCGATTAAGCACTTTTAAACCGCCATCATCTCGCAAACTGTACTCCGCCGTGATGCGCGTTAAGCCGCGTTCAAAGGAATGATCCAATCGCGCAATTTCATACCATTTGCCTAAATACTTTTCCGCTTTGAAATTATTAACGGGGCGTACATTGTCAGGCAGTCCTGTACAGCCCGCCAATAACAATACCAGTATGATGAATAATTTGTTCATATCGCCTCCACTCATTAAGTAAACCAAGTTGTATCTTACTCGTAGTAATGGCAAGCTACCATTGCTATAAAAAACCACCGCTTAAGATTAGCCGTTTAATGGAGATTTACGAATGCAAAAAAACCGTGTGACTATCATTGCCAGCCTACTCGCTCTCGCCTGTGTTTCTCATGAAGCCGCCGCCCGCCGCAACTATCCAACCGACCCCAGTTGTCAATTACCCAATAAAGAAGACAGTTATAAATTAGCGGTCAGTTGGCAACCTGCGTTTTGTGAATCGCACCGTGGCAAACCCGAATGCAAAATAACGGATACTACGGTGTATCAGGCATCGCATTTTACCCTGCATGGTTTATGGCCGAATAAACGCGAATGCGGTGTTAATTACGGTTCATGCGGGCAGTATAAAAAACCTGCTAAATCATTTTGTGATTACGCGCCCGTGCCGATGAAAGCGGAGACGGTGAAAAATCTGGGTGAGATTATGCCCAGCGTGGCAGGCGGCAGTTGTTTGGATCGTCATGAATGGTATAAACACGGAACGTGTCAAACCGATTGGGATGCCGATGGTTATTTTGCAACGGCGATGCGCTTGGTGAAAGAGTTTAACGATAACGGTATCGCTGATTTCATGAAACAAAATACGGGTAAACAAGTATCCACTGCGGCATTTTTGCAAATTGTGGATAAGTCGTTCGGCAAACGCGCCAGTCAGCGGTTGAATCTGGGTTGTGATAGAGACGGCAACTTGGTGGATGTGTTTATTAATCTACCGCGAGATATTCCAGCCAATGCCGCATTGGCGGATTTAATTCAGCAAGCACCCGAAAATTTTAATAATCGCTGTGGAAAAAATTTCACCGTTGATGCAATAGGTTATTCAAAATAGCAAGGCAAACTGTTATAGGATAGGCTGACGTAAGGAAGCCCATCGTTAGCGATTAATGGGCTTCGTACCTCACATGAAGGAGTAAAAAATGGCAAGTATTTACGATATTAAACCCGCGTTTCAAAATCAGCTGCGCCCGTTGTGTCGCTGGTTGGCTGGACGCGGGGTAACGGCGAATCAAGTGACGATTGCCGCATTGTTGTTATCGCTTATCACAGGCGGTGGACTGGCGTTTTTTTATACGCAACCCTGTGTATTTTTGTTAATACCTGTGGTGTTGTTTGTGCGCATGGCGTTGAATGCCATTGACGGTATGCTGGCGCGTGAACACGATATGAAAAGCGCGTTGGGGGCAATTTTGAATGAACTGTGTGATGTGATTGCCGATGTCGCGTTATATTTGCCGTTCGCGTTGTTGGCGGGCGTGTGGTCGTGGTTGGTAGTATTGGTGGTGATTATGGCGATTATCACCGAAATGACCGGCGTGATTGCCATCCAGATAGGCGCGTCGCGGCGTTACGATGGCCCGATGGGTAAAAGTGACCGCGCCTTTGTGTTCGGTGCGCTTGCCTTGGCATTGGGTGCGGGCGTGAGTGTCGGGCAGTGGCTGAACGGGCTGTTGGTAGTGATGCTGGTGTTGACCGTGTGGACAGTGGTTAATCGTGCGCGTCATGCCTTGGCGGAGCTTGTATCATGATGAATTTGATTGCCTTACCTGTCAGCGTACAAATAGCCTTTATGGCAATCGGCGGTTTGCTTGCGCTTGCCAGTCTGATTTCTATCGCGCTGGTACGCGCTAAGCCTGAACGCGACTATACTGAATTGCGCTTGCGCATTAAAACATGGTGGCTGATTGTCGCGGTGTTTGCGGCGGCGGTGTTATTTAATCGCACGGTGTCGGTCATGGTGCTGGGCTTTGTCAGTTTTCTGGCGTTTAAAGAATATTTGTCATTAGTGCCAACGCGCCGCGCCGATCATCGTGTATTGTTCTGGGCATATCTAGCAATTCCGATACAGTTTTACTGGGTGTGGATGGGCTGGTATGGGATGTTCATTATTTTTATTCCCGTGTTTGTGTTTTTGGTGTTGCCGATGCGCATGATTTTAATCGGTGAGACACAAGGCTTTTTACGCGCCATCGGTACGCTGCACTGGGGCTTGATGATTACTGTATTCGGTTTGAGTCATGCCGCGTTTATGCTGGTGTTACCTGCTGATATTAATCCAGCGGGCGGGGCGATGGGATTGTTGATTTATCTGGTGTTTCTGACCGAAATTAATGATGTTGCGCAGTATTTGTGGGGCAAGAGTTTCGGTAAACGCAAAATTTCCCCCAAAGTCAGCCCTAATAAAACCGTGGCGGGTTTTTTGGGCGGGCTGTTGACAACGACAGCATTGGCGGTTGTGCTTGCGCCATTTTTAACCCCATTGGCGCGTTATGAAGCCTTGGGTGCCGGGGTATTGATTGGTTTGGGTGGTTTTGTCGGAGATGTCACGATTTCGGCGTTGAAGCGTGATATTGGCGTGAAAGATAGCGGAAGTTTATTACCTGGTCACGGCGGCATTTTGGATAGGTTGGACAGTTTAACTTACACCGCGCCGTTGTTTTTTCATTATGTGTACTACTTACACTATTAGGCAAACTGTATGCTGCGTACCTTGTTTTATTTATTGATTGTAAGACCGCTGGTATTGATTGTATTGGGTATCAATGTCCGTGGTAGAGAACATTTACCGTTATCAGGGCCTGCGATAGTCGTCGCAAATCATAATAGCCATCTGGATACGGTGGCATTGATGTCACTGTTTCCGTTGCGGCTGATTCATAAAATACATCCTGTGGCGGCTACCGATCACTTTCTACGCAATCCATTGGTCAGCTGGTTTGCCATACATATTGCAAGCATCATTCCTATCGAGCGGCGTATGCGCGACAAAGGCAATGATGTGTTTATCCCTATTATTGAGGCATTGGATCGTCATGAGATTGTGATTATTTTTCCCGAAGGCACGCGCGGTGAACCAGAAGTAATGGCAAGAATGAAAAATGGTATCGGTCATTTATTAAGCGAACGCCCCGATGTGCCTGTCGTTCCTGTGTTCTTTTATGGGTTGGGGAAATGTTTGCCGAAAGGCGAGATGATATTAGTGCCGTTTTTCGTCGATGCGTATATTGGTGAGCCGCTGCACTGGGGCGGCGGTCGGCAGTTATTTATGGATGCGCTGGAAAAAACCATGAGCGAGCTGCAAGCTCAAGCGGTCGCACTGCACAAAGTGCAGGATGACGATTGAATAAAAAAGTATGACCCGCCTGCGCCGTTATGTACTTTCGTCCTTGAACCGAAGGTTCAAGTGGGAACGCTTTTCGTTAATCGGGTTTCCCAAATGAATGGGCGTACACGCCATAACAAATATTCGTTCCCGGGGTAAATATAGGTTCAGGAAACACCCAGCACACCCTCGAACGCGGCAGGAAATACATTAATAGTTTACCGTGTTTAGGACTTTTTTTCTAAAACGTTTTCTATTTTTTGATTCAGTCGTGCCAAGCATTCGTTTAAATTGCGACTGAGCTGGGCGTTTTGGGTTTTCATTAACTGTAGCTCATGCGCCAGATTGAGAGCCGCCATCACCGCAATACGGTCAGAGCCGCTGACTTTACCCGCATCTCGCATTTTACGCATTTGTGTATCGAGCTGTTGCGCCGAACGCATTAAATCGTCCTGCTCATCAAGCTCACACATAATTTTGTATTCTTTGCCCATAATAGTGAGCGATACGGGCTGGGGTTTTTGACTCATGAGCCTTGCTCCATTTCTTTTAGACGAGTAATCATTGCTTCAACACGGGTTCTGGCGAGCGTGGTTTTTTCGAGTAAGGTGGCTTTTTCCATCACCAGCACTTCCTGCTTGCTTTTCAGGGAATTGTTTTCATTTTTTACTGACTGGTACTGCGCGATAAGCTGATCCAGCTTATCTTCAAGGTCTTTTAATTCTAACGATGGGTATTTTTGCGTCATGGTGATGATTGAATTACGGTAGGTGTGTCAACTAAATAGTGTGTTAATAAAGTATGCCGAATAATGCCGAGTAACGCATTTTAATATGAAGCATATTAACGGGTTACACAATCAAATTTAACAATTTTTATCCTCATTAAAAATCAATGGTAGCATAAGCACTATTTTTAGTTTAGCGATAGTGACATTATTATGGCTTACCCAGTAATTAACGCAATACTTGTAGAAAATCGTGCCGATATTTGTGCGGCAGAAGCGCATGGTCTGGCAACAGGATTATTATGCGCCAATGAAAATACCGACAGTGATTATTGGCTTAATGAACTGCTGCATAATGCCCCTGCGACAGTCGATGAACAGCAACAACCGCTGGTCAGATTGTTTGAAGAAACACGGCAATTATTGGCAGGTGATGAATTTGCCTTTGACCTGTTTTTACCCGACGATGACGCGCCTTTCGAGGAACAAATCGAGGCATTACGCAGCTGGTGTCAGGGGTTTTTATTCGGCGTGGGTAATCAATGGTCTAAACCCGACTTCTCAAAAGAAGCCAATGAGATTATCAAAGATATTACTGAATTTACCAAGTTGGATTCTGACACCGACGACGAAAGTGAAGAAGATAAAGTCGCGCTGATGGAACTAACGGAATATTTACGCAGCGCAGTATTACTGCTACGCGATGAGTTAACGCCCACTGATTATTAAGCTGAATACCATGAAACAAAGTGAATTTAAAAAACGCCGCAAACAACTGATGCAGCGTATCGGCAAAGGCAATCTGGCACTTATCAGCAGTGCGACCACCCACGCGCGTAATCGGGATGTCAATTACCCGTTCCGTCAGGACAGCGACTTTTATTACCTGACGGGCTTTAACGAACCCGATTCCTTGGCTGTGTTCATTCCGGGGCGTGAACAGGGAGAATATATTTTATTCTGCCGTGAATTTGATGAGAAAAAAGCCCTGTGGGAAGGTGCGCACGCAGGACTGGAAGGCGCGACCACCCACTATGAAGCCGATGATTCTTTTCCCATTGATGACTTAAACGACATTCTGCCGGGAATGCTGGAAAATAAATCCAAAGTGTTTTATCCGATGGGGCGGGATTTAGACCTCGACCATAAACTGTTGGAATGGATAAACCACATTCGCCGCCAATCGCGCACAGGTATTACCGCCCCCGGTGAATTGGTTTCCTTAGAACATATCCTGCATGAAATGCGCTTATTTAAAAGCGCGGAAGAACTGAAACTCATGCGCCGCGCTGCCAGTGTTTCAGCGGCGGCACACGTTAAAGCCATGCAGAAATGCAAAGCGGGAATGTACGAATACCAAATTGAAGCCGAAATTATCAACCACTTTTTACAAGACGGCTTACGCGCGGTCGCCTATCCGTCCATCGTTGCCTCTGGTAAAAATGCCTGTACCCTGCATTACACCGACAATGCGTCTAAATTAAAAAACGGTGATTTATTGCTGGTTGATGCAGGTGCAGAATGTGACCACTACGCCGCCGATATTACCCGCACCTACCCTGTATCGGGACATTTCAGCGAAGCGCAAAAACAGCTTTATCAGCTGGTACTCGATGCCCAACTCGCCTCAATTGAAGAAATCAAACCCCAGCAATCCATGCAGATGGCGCACGAAGCCTCGGTAACTGTCCTCACTAAAGGGCTGGTTAAACTTGGGCTATTAAAAGGCAGAGTCGCCACGCTGATTAAAAACGAAAAATACAAACAATTTTATATGCACCGTATCGGGCATTGGCTGGGCATGGATGTACACGATGTCGGCGACTATAAAATCAATCAAGAATGGCGATTACTGGAAAAAGGCATGGTACTGACCATCGAACCGGGTTTATACATTCCTGCCGATTGCAAAACCGTCGATGAACAATGGCGCGGCATCGGCATTCGTATCGAAGACGATATTTTAGTCACCGCCGACGGACATGAAGTCTTAACCCGTGATGTGCCGAAAACCATCGCAGACATTGAACAGTTAATGCAGGCAAGTCATGCAGCACGAATATGATGTCATCATTGTCGGTGGCGGACTGGCAGGCAACTGTCTCGCACTGGCATTAAAAGACACAGGTTTGCGCTGTGCCATTATCGAAGCCAACACGCCCGAACAACTCGCCAACTCCCCCGCTGGCGACCGCGCCTTGGCATTAGCCGCAGGTACAGTTCAACAACTGGAAGCATTAGACGTATGGCAAGGCATCAGCACCGCCGCCACCGCCATTAAAAACATCCATATTTCCGATAAAGGGCATTTCGGCAAAACCCGACTCAGTGCCGATAAAGAACACGTTGCCGCGCTGGGTTATGTGATTACCGCGCGGGATTTAGAAAGCCACGTTGCACACAGCGTCGCCGCTACCGATACCGTGCAAATCTGCCCCGCGCGGGTCATCGACTTGGAATCAGGCGAGGATGCCATTCAGGTCAACATTCAGCAAGGCGACGAAACGCAAACGCTCACCGCTAAATTATTGGTCGGTGCCGACGGCGGACAATCCTCCATTCGGCAATTATTAAATATCGCCCAACACATCACCGAATACGGACAGACTGCGTTAGTCACCACCATAAAATCCACCCTGCCGCACAAAAACACCGCCTTTGAACGCTTCACCGCCTCAGGGCCACTGGCATTATTACCTATCGCGAATAACCAATGCTCGGTGGTGTGGACGCGCACCACTGACGACGCAAAAGCCCTAATGCAAAGTAGCGAAGCGGATTTTCTCGCCGCACTGCAAGCCTGTTTCGGTTATAAACTGGGCAGACTTACGCTGACCGCGCCCCGTCGCTCGTTTCCATTATCATTAATACGCGCTGAAAAAATGCGGGCAAACCGCGCAGTGATTATCGGCAACGCCGTCCATCAACTGCACCCCGTCGCAGGACAAGGCTTTAATTTAGGTTTGCGCGATGTGGTGCAATTGGCAGACATGATAAGCACCCGACACCAAGCGGGCAATGACATCGGTGCAGAAGATTTCCTGACCGACTACGCGAAAGCCAGACAAAAAGACCACGATCTGGTGATTAACTTCACCAACAATGTGATACGGATTTTTTCCAATGACTGGCTACCGTTAGCCGCCGCCAGAAATGTGGGCTTAACCTTGCTGGATCATCTTCCCAAAGCTAAATCGCTGCTGAGTCGTTATGCGATGGGATTGGAGCAAACCGCTGACTAAACTTGACCGCCATCGTTTCAGTGTTAAAACGATGGCGGTCAGGCATTTAACTTCAAGCAACCACAATTCGCCCCTTAACAAAGCGTTTAATCGCCGTCAGTTCAAAATGGGGCAAGGAAAAATCACTGTTCAACATGACTCTTGGGAGTGCTGAGAGGTGGTTTTTATGTTCCGAAAAAATACTGCCGTAACGGGTGGTTGTGCTGGTTTTAAAGCCCAGTTCATCGAGAATGGCAAATTCTTTTTCAGTCACTTCTTTGGGGCCGCCAAACGGATAACAAAAATGTTCGACGGTGTTATCAATATGCGCTTCGATAATTTGTTTGCTGCCCATCACTTCATCAATCACTTCGTCTTTGGATAAGGTTGCCAAGGCATAATGGTTGACCGTATGTGCGCCGATGGTTGCTAATGGACTCAAACTGAGTTCTTTAATCTGCTCCCACGTCAGAGATAATTCGGCAACTTTGGAATACCAGTCAATTATTCGCGGTTCAAAAAGAGCATTTAATGACGCAATAAAATTTTCTTTGGGTAAGTGAATAATTTTTTGACGGATAGCCGAAAAGGTGGCTTTTTTGTCTTCGGGTGTTTCACAACTATACGTTGTACCATCGCTTAAGGTGATGGCATTATTTTCAATCACTAAATCTTCTAATATATACCACCATAAAATGGCGGTGTGATTGGGAAATGAAGTGGTGATATAAATAGTAAAAGGAATATTATGTTTTTTGAAAATAGGATACGCATTGGTGTAATTGTCGGCATAACCATCATCTAAAGTCAGCACGATAGTTTTAGACATTTTTTTATGATTAACCAAGGCATCATGCAGAGTATCAAGGCTGATAAATGAATAACCTTTGGCTGTTGCCGATACAATAAAGGCTTCTAAAAAATCAGGAGTTATATTCAGTTTTTCATTTAACGATAGTTTATTGCGGTCAACGGGATGAATACTATGCAGCATGAAAACCGTTGCCATGCCTGAAAAATACTGTTGAAACATAAATAGACTCCTAAGTGTGCTGTCGTTAATCAGATAAGTTCGATGTTACGCATGAAAAAGCCATCGTCCACGAAAAGCACGAAAGACACGAAAAAACATTCGGAGTCCAAAACGTGTTTTGGCGGCTGCGTACCGTCCAAGTCTCCTAATGATGGGCAGTGCAAGTATCTTATTTTTTAATCTTTTTCGTGCTTTTCGTGTCTTTCGTGGTCAATATTTTTGCAACCAACGCAGTCAATTAAATGCGTTTAATCGCTTGTAATATCTTTAAGCGCATCGGGTCGTCTGGATTTTTGGAAAATTTACGAGCGAAAAACTTGCCAGAATCATTCAATCGCTCAGCATCACTGAGTTCAAATTCATTGCCATGACGGGTTTTTGAATCAAAAAAATTGACCAGATGATTGGTTGTTTGTCGATGGGGTAAATTCAGATTGCCGATGACGGTTTGAAAAAAGAATTCGTCGGGTATGGCAACCTGCGTTTTAATGGCTTCGACAACCTCTTTGTTGGTCGCTATCCAGTCTTGAATTTGCTGACAGACTTCTCTGGAACAGCCAAAAAACTGACTGCCGACATACGCCTGAGTTTCGCCGCGAAACGGGTGGGAAAAACCAATGCCTTTCATGGCTAGGCGAAATAATAGCTTGGGTAATTTCACAGCAAACAGTTTCACCATGAGCTTGTCATCGTTGGTATACACGGGCAGTGTGAGTGCTTCCAGCATTTTATAGCCATCCATGCCGCGCATATCATTTGAGAACTGAGTGAGTTTACGGAGGAACTTACGACGATAGGTATTGTTGGCAGAAAAAGCACGGAATCCATGCGTTAAAAGTAAATCGGGTTGTTCAGTAAACGAAAAGCAACTGATGTTGGCATCAGGTTTTTCTGCTGCTAAATAGTGTTCAAATTCCTGAATGGGTCGAATGGGTAAACAGGTATCACTGAGCAGCTGAAAATAATCCCATTCGGGTATTTTCAATGCGTAATCCATCAATTTAATCACCGCCTCAACCAATGTCCACGCGCCCCAGCCGGTGATTGAATAATCTTCGAGGATGTGGACGTTGTCACCTGTCACCTGAAAATCAGCTTGTTTGCTGAAATCGTGATGAATGATGACGGTATGATCTGAACCGATAGCATCAACTATTTGCTGAATCGCTTCAGCGGTATTATTAGACGAAAGAATCCCAAAAACTATGCGCATATAAAAACCTCTTGTTTAATGGTTGCCAGACCGTATTTACTTAATCATTCTAGCGCGTAAATACCCTGATTCAAATCAGTCACTCACGAAAAACTCATCCTGTTTGTGACTGATAGTACGAAACTGCGGATGCTATGAAGTCAGCTCCCTCTCCGCTAGCAGTCAGCAATTTAAAGACCTGCGAGGTTTTTAAAACCTCGCAGGTCTAGTCACTTTACCCGTCATAATTAAACAGATGTTGTCAGTGAATATGAACTTCACGTCCTTTTACGGTATCACTTCTGCGCAAGGTGTATTCCTCTTCCAGCTCCTTCGGCATTGGCGAGCCATCGCTGTTCAGCTGAACTATCGTGCCTTCATCTTTAATCAGGTATTGTTTCGTGCTTTCGTCCTTGCGCGGTGTCAACACAAGGATATGTTTTTCCTCATCCCAAGTGTATTTGCCTTTTTCATAAAACTCCTTTGAGGAGTCTCTTGCAGGCTGCGTGACCAGCAGATAATTATTATTTTGTTTTAAGGACAGCGTGGCTTTAATGCCATTGCAATCATTGCAGGGCAGATAGCCGTAAAAAATACCGTGAAAATCCAGACTTTTATCATGGTTCTCATGAGCCGAATGATCCACGTCCTGCCCATGATTTTTGGCAAGTGCTTTAGCGTAACTTTGTTGCGCAGAGATGTCTGTTGCAGCGATTGCCGCATGAGCAAAAAACAGTGTGCCGACAAAAATCAAAGCCAGATTAGTGTGTTTTTTTAATGTGTGCATTTACATTCTTCCAAAGCGGGTAAAAGTTATAATTATGTTCACAGTGCCAAGGCCGCGCTTAAAAACCCTCAATATAACGCAGCTCCGCTTGAATTGAGAATTCCAACACAAGTGGTATGTGATTGTTTTTGTTGAGACTTACTTGTCTCAAGCTACGATTCTAAACTTTTCTGCACCGCTGTCAAAAATGCCGTGTTTTCCTCAGGCTTGCCAATCGTCACCCGCAAGCAATCGCTTAATAATCCTGCTTGCGGACTTAAGTTTTTAATCAACACGCCTTGTTGTTTCAATGACAGGAAAATCTCCGTCGCGCGTCCTTGTGGGGTTCTGAATAAAATAAAATTCGCCGCACTGGGATAGGCGGTAATGCCGTCTAAAGCGTTCAACTGTTCAAGTACCAAGGCACGATCTGCACAAATCGCCTGCGTTTGCCGGTCAAACATCTCGTGATGCGATAAGGCAAAGTTCGCGCTCACCTGCGTTAAAATATTGATATTGTAAGGCAGACGAATTTTATGCAGCTGCTCAATAATCGCGGGCGATCCTGCCATATAGCCCAAGCGCAAACCTGCCAAACCCAGTTTTGACACCGTGCGCATCACCAGCAAATTAGCATACTGCCCCAAGCGATTCATAAAACTGGCATCGGCAAACGGCGCGTACGCTTCATCAATCACCACCAAACCGTGCGCCGCGTTGATAATTTCCACAATCGCCGCTTCACTGAATAAATTGCCCGTGGGATTATTCGGATAGGCAATAAAAATTACGCTGGGTTGATGCTCATTAATCACCGCTAACATCGCAGGCACATCCAAATCAAAACTGTCCGCCAACAACGGCACGCCGTGATAATCCAAACCCAGACAATCGCTGATTTGTTTATACATCACAAAGCTGGGAGTCGTGCTTAACACACTGGCAGTCGGCGGCAATGCCATCAACAACAACTGAATAATTTCATCCGAGCCATTGCCCAGCAACACCTCAAACTCGTCCGCTATGCCATTAACGCGCTTAATAGTCGCGTTCAATTGCCGTGCTTCAGGATCAGGATAACGGTTTAACTCGCAGTCTTTTAACGCCGCCAACCATTGTTGTTTAACATCATCAGACCAGCTATAAGGATTTTCCATTGCGTCCAACTTAATAAAACCTGCCGCATCGGCAACGTGATAAGCCGATAGTGCTAACACTTCGGGGCGAAAAAGACGGGTGATTAAATCGTTTTTAGACATGATAATTTATGTAGGTTCTCTCGTTCCCACGCGCTGCGTGGGAATGCCGTTAAGACCGCGCTGCGGTCTGTGTAAAAAACACGGCGCGGCGCACCGTTACTGTGTTCCTTTGCTGTGCGTGGGAACAAGAAAACCTGCGAGGTTTTTAAAACCTCGCAGGTTTGAAATGTTATTTAATACGATATTCCGCCGACCGCGCATGAGCGGTCAAATGTTCGCCACGCGCCAACACAGAAGCGGTTTTACCCAGCTCACTCGCGCCCTGTTCTGAACAATTAATTAAACTGGTGCGTTTTTGAAAATCATACACACCTAACGGCGACGAAAACCGCGCCGTGCTGGAGGTTGGCAACACATGATTCGGGCCTGCGCAATAATCGCCCAAGGCTTCTGCGGTATAACGTCCCATAAAAATTGCCCCCGCGTGGCGGATTTGCTCACACAAGGCTTCGGGATGTTCGACTGATAATTCCAAATGCTCTGGCGCGATAATATTCGCCACTTCCGCCGCCTGATTCAAGTTAGCCACTTTAATCAACGCGCCGCGTGTGCTTAGCGAAGCACTGATAATCTCAGCGCGTTCCATCGTCGGCAACAGCTTGTTAATACTGGCTTCAACAGCAGTTAAAAATTCCGCATCATCACTAATCAAAATGGATTGCGCATTTTCATCATGTTCCGCTTGCGAGAACAAATCCATCGCAATCCAGTCAGGATTGGTCTTGCCATCACAAATAATCAAAATTTCCGAAGGCCCCGCAATCATGTCGATACCGACCTGCCCAAACACCAGTTTTTTCGCCGTCGCCACATAGATATTGCCCGGCCCGACAATTTTCGCCACCGCTGGAATGGATTGTGTACCATAAGCCAACGCCGCCACCGCTTGCGCACCGCCGATAGTAAACACTCTGTCCACACCCGCCAAATACGCCGCCGCCAATACTAATTCATTGCTGTCACCGTTAGGCGTAGGCACCACCATAATCAACTCACCGACACCTGCGACTTTCGCAGGAATCGCATTCATCAACACCGACGATGGATAAGCGGCTTTGCCCCCTGGAACATACAAACCCACGCGGTCTAACGGCGTGATTTTCTGCCCCAACACCGTACCGTCCGCTTCGGTATATTGCCACGGCTGAATTTTTTGATGCTCCGCATAAGCACGAACTCTATCAGCCGCCGTTTGCAAGGCTTGTGCTTGGTCTGCTGGCAAATTCTCCCACGCCGTTTTCAACGTGTCTTTCGACATTTCCAACTCGCTCGCATCAACAACCTCACGATTATCAAAGCGATTAGTGTAATCAATCACCGCCGCATCACCGCGCTTACGCACATCAGCAATAATATCTAATACCCGACGATGCACATCTAAATCGTCAGTTTCATTCCATGCCAACAGGTGTTGCAATTGTTGGTCAAAATCGGGGGAGGTGGTGTTGAGTTTTTGAATATTTATATCGGACATAATGTTGGATTCGTTTGATAGGTTCAAATAAAAATTTGTTTTAGCCAGCGTTCTAATTCTTGGAATAAGTCGTGGTCAGTTTGCAATAAATCATCTTTCACTGCTGCATAAAAGCCATGACCAGGTGTTTTTTGCCACGCTAACCAGGTGGCAATTTCAGCTTTTGTCAGATGAATTGTTTTATCAAATTTAGGTTCAGAAATAGCTTGTATCGTTTGAGAAGCATGATTAAACAGGACTTGCTCGTCCAATTTTATGCAGGTTTTAATAAAATCTTCTAACATTCCATCGTGTTGATTGTTGGGCATAATCCACAATCCGAACGCCAACTCACCATTTCTAAAAATAAAACCGTTACCGTTAGTTGCTGACAAATCAAAATCATGCTCTGCTGCAATTGCCTTAACTTGCTCCAAGGTTTTTTGAAAGCCTAAGCCGTGTGTAGTGTCATAATCAGCATCGACAATGGCAGCTAATCGCCTAGGCTGAGAGTCTTCACTCATTAAACCGAGTAATAAACGACGTAATGTAATAAAAACACCTTGTTTACTGTTACGAATTTGCCCTTGATAATCTTTTGGTACACCTACTTTGATGGTAGGCATAGGGTTTAAAAGTGCTTTGCAAACCTGTTCAAAAAAGCCCCTGTCGGTTTCGCCTTCGACTAACAAAATATGGCTATCCCGCTCCATTAGCGAATTTCCATATCAATCTGTGTAAGGTCGTAAAGTGCGGCTTTGTCATAAACCGTTGCGATTACCTGCCCTTTATTACTGGCTTTTGCACTTCTACCCATACGAAATAAAACACCTTCGGCGGTTTCATTTTCAATCGCCACTTTGGTAAAACTTTCAATGCAATCCCAGCTATGAGTAGTAGCGAATACTTGAATATCCAGTTTCTCTGCCATTTCAAATAATAAACGCCAGATTTTTTCCTGCACGCTGTAATGCAAGCCGTTTTCAAATTCGTCGATAAGTAAAAAGCCGCCTTGGGCTGAAACTAATTTTAGAGCGAGTTGCAATACTCTAGTCATACCATCACCTAGGCTTTTGAGTGGAACGGGGCGGGGTAAATTAGACAATTTTACTTTTGCAATACGCAAGCCTTCTATTCCTATTAGATTGGGAACAAAATAAATATTTTCAAATTCAGGTAAGATAATACACATAGCTTGTTTAATTATCTCTTCATGTTCAGTACCTACAATTTCTCCCCAATCTCTCTCAAGTTTATCTGTCGAAATAAATTCGGTAGGAATAAAACTTGATGGAATATAAAAATCTGGTGATATTTTTACAGGAGGATAAGAATAATCAAAACTAATCAGAAATTGAAATTCATTATTATGATTATGAATCCAAAGAGCTTGTTTAAACGGAGTAGTTAGATTTTCAATATCTGACTTTAAAATAATTTCAGGTGTATTTACTTGCATACCTCCGAACTGAGGAGATTCTATTAATTTACTTATATAAAAAATATGTTGGATAAAAAGTGTTTTTTTATCGGTTTCTGATTCTCCGATTAAAATTTCTTTACCATCTTCTTTAGAAAATTTTCTGTTCGTAAACAAGTCTTCAAATGGCAGAGGTATATTGCTCTTTCCTGTGTCTTTGTAATTTAAAAGCCTAGTTTCGTGATGACTGGCTAAAATTTCATCTAATATTCCTTGAGTTGCCTTTTCCGCATAAATCCGCAACGCTTCCAACACGGTACTTTTACCCGAATTATTCTTACCTACAATTAAATTCACCCGCCCCAATTTAGAGACGGTGAAATCTTCTAACATTCGGAAGTTTTTAATAACAAGTGAATTCAACATTTTAATTCCAAGAAATAATTATTAAATTTCCACTTTTTCAGGAAAATCGGGGACTAATAGCGAGTGAGATAAGGCTTGTTGGGCGTTAAAAAATTGCATTTCACCCTGTTCATTACACAGCCAAACTTCTTTCGCGCCCGCTTCAAAATATAACTGTCTTTTTTCCAGCATTTCTTTTTTGCTATTGCTTGTTGAAATAACTTCAATGCAGATTTCTGGGGCGATTGAGGCTTCGGCTTGTCCTTTTATTTTTGCTAACAAGTCTAAGGATACCCACGCCACATCAGCGACTTTTGTACCTTTGCTGGTTTTAATCGCACATTCGGGTAGTGTTTTACCGCCTTTTAATAAAGAACGGAGTAGAAATTCTATTTCACCTTGAAAAAGCGAGTGGTATATCTTTACGGGACTCATAATAATTCTGCCCAATTCATCGAGTTCAATTTTAAACGGTAGGTCTTTTAAACTAGGATGTTCACAGACTTCTTGCCAGTTCATGGTCATACTCCTCTGAAAAATGGATTTACATCAACACTGTAATACTCAGCATCTTGTACACGACTGCCAGTCCTTTAAGGACTGGCAGTCGTAGCTTGTTACTTCAACGTTGTGCCAACGTGCGCTCAAAATGCCCTATCAATTCGGCAATGTCCGCGTTTTTCATTTTCATCGCGGCTTTGTTGACGACTAGGCGGGAGCTGATGTTCATGATTAATTCGCGCGGTTCCATGTCGTTGGCTTTTAGGGTATTGCCTGTGTCTACTAAATCTACGATACAATCGGCTAAGCCGACCAGCGGGGCGAGTTCCATTGAGCCGTACAGTTTGATGATTTCGGCTTGGATGCCTATGCTGGCAAAATAGCGTTGGGCGATTTTGACAAACTTGGTGGCAACACGCACGCGTCCTGTGATGGGCGGTGCGTCTTTGCGCGTGGCGGTCATTAAACGACAGCGGGCGATACCTAAATCTAACGGTTCATAGAGACTTTCCGCACCGTGTTCGATGAGTACGTCTTTGCCTGCGATACCTAAATCTGCCGCGCCGTATTCGACAAAGGTCGGTACGTCGGTGGCGCGGATGATGACCAGTTGCACATCGGGGCGCGTGGTGTTTAAAATCAATTTGCGACAGGTTTTTGGGTCATCAGTCGGGACGATGCCTGCTTCTGCCAATAACGGCAGGGCTTCTTCATAAATTCTGCCTTTGGAAACTGCAATGGTAAGCATAGTGAAACCTTATTGAGGAACGCGGCGGATGGTCGCGCCCAGTTGTGATAGTTTTTCTTCGATGTGGTCGTAGCCTCTGTCTATGTGATAGATGCGATCCACTAGGGTGCTGCCTTCGGCAACGAGGGCGGCAATCACTAAACTGGCGGAGGCTCTCAGGTCGGTTGCCATGACGGGCGCGCCTGTGATTTTTTCCATGCCTGTGCAAATCGCGGTGTTGGATTCGAGTTTGATGTTCGCGCCCATGCGTTGCAGTTCTTGAACGTGCATGAAACGATTTTCAAAAATGGTTTCGGTGATGATGCCAACGCCGTCGGCAACGCAGTTCATGGCGATAAATTGCGCCTGCATATCGGTGGGGAATGCGGGATACGGTGCGGTGCGTAACGACACGGCTTTGGGTTTTTTGCCGTGCATATCTAAGGCAATCCAGTCGTCGCCTGTGGTAATTTCCGCGCCTGCTTCAACGAGCTTTTCTAACACCGCATCGAGAATATCGGGGCGGGTGTTTTTCAATTTGACTTTGCCGCCAGTAATCGCTGCCGCGCATAAATAAGTGCCAGTTTCGATACGGTCAGGCAGGATGTCGTAGTGCAGTCCTTCGGTGCCTAAGTTTTCCACGCCTTCAATTGTCAGTACATCAGTGCCGATGCCGGTAATTTTCGCACCCATTGCATTTAAAAAATGCGCTAAGTCGGTGACTTCGGGTTCTTTAGCGGCGTTTTCAATGATGGTTATGCCTGAGGCGAGTGTTGCCGCCATTAACAGGTTTTCTGTACCTGTGACGGTGATTTGTTCAAGGACTAAACGACAGCCTTTCAGTCTATCGACTTTGGCATGAATAAAACCGCCTTCGACCGTGATGTCCGCACCCATTTTTATTAAGCCGTTCAAATGTATATCAACAGGACGTGTGCCGATGGCGCAACCACCGGGAAGGGAAACGTGCGCTTCACCGAATCGTGCTAATAACGGCCCTAACACGAGGATGGACGCTCGCATGGTGCGTACTAATTCATAAGGGGCTTCGTAGCTGTTGATAGTGCTGCTATCCACTTCGATGTTCATTTTTTCATCGACCAGTAAACTGACTCCCATACGACCCAGCAATTCCATTGTGGTGGTGATGTCGTGTAAATGGGGAATGTTGCCGACGCTGACGGGCGTTGTTGATAGCAGTGTGGCGGCAAGAATAGGCAGGGCGGCGTTTTTCGCGCCTGAAATGCGCAGTTCGCCTGAAAGTCTCGTGCCGCCTGTAATAATTAATTTATCCATAATGGGGGTGTGTTAGGTGATAGGTGAAGGGAAACAGCGTGTTTAGTCAGCCGTTGTAAAATGGCTGGATTGATCAAAACCGCTGAGCTTGGCAAGATTGCGTAATTGTTCAGGAATATTTTTAAAGCGTAATTGGGTTTTGTGCTGGCGGGTGTATTTTATCCACTCAATCATCAGTGCAAGACCTGCGCTGTCGGTACACGCGACTTGACCAAGATCAATGGTGATGAATTTGCTGGTATTTAAAAAATCGAACGATTTGACGGTTTTTTTATCAATGCTGGCAAAGGTTAAATCACCATCAACAGCAAAAACGCCCGCGCCTTGGTCGATAATCGCTAGTTTGCTCACTGTTTTTTATCCCCTTGGGCTTTTTCTTCAGCGGATTTGAACAAAAACTGACCGATAACTTTTTCGAGAATGATAGCCGATTGGGTAATATCAATTTTGCTGCCATTTTTCAATACATCTTCTGAACCGCCCGGCTCAAGATTAACGTATTGTTCACCCAATAAACCAGCGGTAAAAATGCTGGCAGTGGTGTCTTCGGGCAACGTGGCGTATTGGCTTTCAATTGCCATTGTCACTACCGATTGATAGGTTTTAGGGTCAAAGCGAATGGCAGTGACTTTGCCGATTTTAACCCCTGCGGCAGACACGGCAGATTTCACTTTCAAGCCGCCAGAGCTTTCAAAGCTGGCAGTGACAGTGTAAGTTTCCTCACTGCCGAACGAGCTGAGATTACTGACTTGCAAGGCAAGAAAAAAAAGTCCAGCAATACCTGCTGCGACAAAAAGACCAACCAGTGTATCTTGAGTGGCGGTGTGCTGCATATTACTTATCTCCAAACATAAGTGCGGTAAGAATAAAATCAAGAATTAAAATACTGAATGCCGAATTGACCACCGTGCGCGTGGTAGCACGGCTGACACCTTCGGAAGTCGGAATGGCATCATAGCCTTCAAACAAGGCAATCCACGAGGTGACAAAACCAAAAATGACGCTTTTAATAATACCGTTGATAATATCATCGTAAAAATCTATCTGGTTCTGCATTTGTGACCAATACGAACCGTCATCCACGCCTAATAAGCCAGAACCGACTAATTGTCCGCCGATAATACCGACTGCACTGAATAACGCGGCGAGCAGCGGCATGGACAAAAAGCCCGCTAAAAATCGCGGCGAAATAATACGGCGTATAGGATCAATCGCCATCATTTCCATGCCTGATAATTGTTCGGTGGCTTTCATTAAACCTATTTCGGCAGTTAAAGCAGAACCCGCACGACCTGCAAATAATAGCGCAGTGACCACAGGTCCCAATTCGCGCACTAAAGAAGCGGCAACCATAATGCCCAAACTTTCTTCCGCGCCAAAATCCGACAGAATATAAAAGCCCTGCAAGCCCAAAACCATGCCGACAAACAAGCCTGAAATGGTGATAATCAAAAATGATAAGACCCCGACTGAAAACAGTTGGTTCATTAATAAGCGCGGTCTGGGTAACACACTCAGAATACCCGCGAGGGTTGCCAAAAGAAAGTAAGTCGCTCGCCCCAATTTCGTGAAACTGGTACGGGTGTCTGCGCCTAGGCGTTGAAAAAATTGCATCATATTTTATTCTGATTCAGCAAAAAGTTGGGTTAATTGGGTTTTTAAATCGTCAAAATGCGGATGTTTAAAATCATAAGGTGCGTTTGGATATGCCATATTGTAAATTTGATTCAAAATCACTTTATGATTTTCTTTGGATTTGAATTGTGAACATTCTAAAAAACGTTCAATACACGTTTTTTGTTGTTCTGGAATAGTGGATAAAATAAGCGATTCCAAATAACCTACTTTCGTTTCTGGGTCGCACATAATATAAGTGTCACTTATCTCATAAAACCCTAGTTTAGCAATTGTGTCATTAAGTCCTTGTTGTGTATTTTCAAAGCCATTATTAACTAAATCATTTGCTTCATTATCAGCATCTACAACAAACAATATTCTTTTAGTGCGTTCAGCTTCTAGCTTTAACTCTTCATACTTCTTATGGTTTGTATCAAAAACTTTGCTTTTTCCACCAAAAATATAAAAATTGAGCGTTGTTTTCTTTAAGTTTTGAATTTTATTTTCTTCATCAAGATGTTTAATTAACTTTTCAAAAAACTCTTTATCAGACTTCCCTTCACAAACAATCGCAACATTCATTGTTATCTAACCTCACGCCCATCTTCAATGCTGTCTAAAATCATTTCATAATCGCGTGTTAAGGCTTTGATTTCTTGATTTTTATTTTTTACTAACGTAGTAAAACTAATATCCTGTTCATCTAATTTTTTAGCTACCCGTGCAAACGATTCCAGCATTTCTTTTGAATGGGTGGTGGCAAATATTTGACAGTTGGTTTTTTTAGATAGCGTGAAAATTATTTCCCATAATCTATCAAGGTGGTCGTAATAAATGCCGTTGTCTATTTCATCAATAAATAAATAGCCGTTTTCACAAGCATACAGGGCGCAGATAATGGAAATATAATGTTTTAAACCATCGCCGAATTCGACTATATCACGGTATTCGCCGTTGGTTTTGCATTGGGGTTTATCACCGATGACTTTGAAGTTTTCGATACTACTATCAAATTTTTTTATCAAGTCGTTTAATTCACTTTCTTTATCTTTCTTTTGAATATTTTGGTATTCACTACTTAATTTTATGTTATCCCAACCTAAGCTACTAATAATATCAGAGTTATCAATAAATGAAGTAATAATATAATTTTTATCTGGATTAACAATTGATTTTTTATTATTAATTTCAGAACAATATTCTCTTGTTACCTCGTCTTCCTTAATATAAAAAACTTTTGTGTGTATATTTGATTTTGTACTGTAATATTTTGTTGATTCTAATAAAAGCCTAGTATCAATTTCTTTGCCCACAAAATTAAGATTTTCTCTTGAAAATTTTATTGCAGCAATAACAGTTAATAAATTACTAAAATTGTCACCATATACATTAATATAACAAGCCTCCATAAACGCCGTCTTACCGACATTATTTTTACCACCAATCAAATTAACACGCTTAAATCCAGACGCTTTAAAATCTTTAAAGCATTTAAACTCTTTAATTTCAATGTCTGTTAAAAAATGCGCGGTGGTTGGTGCAGTCATAATATATTACTGATAATAGATGAAATGATTAATTCGTAGGTTGGGTTAAGCTACAACAACTCGAAGGTCAATGTTGGGTTACGCTATCGCTAACCCAACCTACAAAGCTGGAAATGTTATTCATTAGATTTCCATAAATCATCTGAACGATAACTGTATAAAAATAATGCCCTATACATTGGTATATATAAAATTAAATCTACTAATAAAAAAACGAATACCGATATAATGGCGACTACTATAGTTCGATTATCAAATGCGCTTTTATATATGTCCAACAATGTTAGTTCGAGATAGATGCGCCAGCCAATGCTTGTATATAGAAATAATTTCCAAAATGATTGAGACATCATTCTTTGCTTTGCAATAAAACCGATGATTCCTAAAATTTCAATTAATGAAAGAAATAATCCTGTAGGAATGTCAGATATACCATGAATAATAAATGTTTGTTTATAAGAATGAAATTCCATAATTACTAGAAAAGCTAAGTATATTTTCCATAGCATAAATTTCTCTTAATTTACATATAGTGTCGTAATGAATCAAGTTCGTAGCTTGGGTTATGCGATAGTCGTAACCCAGCAACTCGAAGGTCAATATTGGGTTATGCTATCGCTAACCCAACCTACAATAAGCACATTAATACCGTTTCCCAGCAGATAACAAATCATCGACATAATCTTTAGCGGGATAATGAAAATGCACGGGGCCATCTGCCGCGCCTTTCATGAACTGTTGTACCCATTCGGATGATGATTGCTCGATTTGCGCTGGTGTGCCGTGATCGACTACTTTTCCGTTGGCGATAACGTAGATGTAATCGGCAATTTTCGCCGTTTCTTCCACATCATGCGAGACGATGATACTGGTTAAGCCCAAGGTTTCATTCAAGGCTTTAATCAGTAACACTAACACGCCCATTGAAATCGGGTCTTGTCCTGTGAACGGTTCGTCGTACAAAATCATCATCGGGTCTAGGGCAATGGCTCTGGCTAATGCCACGCGCCGCGCCATACCGCCTGATAATTCATTGGGCATGAGTTGATGCGCACCGCGTAATCCGACCGCTTGTAATTTCATCAACACCAAGGAGCGAATCATGGATTCGGTCAAATGGGTGTGTTCACGCAATGGAAAGGCGACGTTATCGTAGACGTTCATGTCGGTAAGTAACGCGCCGCTTTGAAATAACATTCCCATGCGTTTGCGCAGTTCATAGAGTTCTGCACGGCGTAACTGGTGTACGTTCTGCCCGTCAACGGTGATGATGCCTTTTTCAGGGTATAACTGCCCGCCGATGAGTTTCAGCAGGGTGGTTTTACCCGTGCCGCTGGGCCCCATGATGGCGGTGATTTTACCGCGTTCAAAATCCAGTGAAATATCATCGAATATTTTATTGTTGCCGCGAGAAAAAGTTAAATCACGAACGGAGACTAGGGTGTTTTGAGGGGCGTTGCTATTATCCATGCTGTGCTTGGCGTATCGGTTGCAAATCTGAGTTGACTATTCTCTATGACTACTCGCTAGTAAGTCAATCTATTGTGCGGATGACTCGCTGTTAAACGTGGCTAAAATGTGTTTTGCGTGGTCATCGGCACCTGATGGCAGTTTGTCGCTGCTGTGCGCAATCCATGTGGCAATATCTTTCCATGTGGTAACGGCGTGTAAATCCCGCAATAACATATGGTAGCCCTGTGGATAAATCGCCACGGTTTTATTGCTGCTATCGGTAGCAAGTAGCGTATTAAGAAAGGTGTAGGTGGGTTCTTTGGGAATAATGTCGTCTTTTTCGCCGTACAGTATCAGGGTATTTTTATGCAGGGCGCGGGCATTATTAAACGCGGCATCCATTAAATCGGTCAGTCCGTAAATGGCTTCAACGCGCGTGCCTTTTATTACCCACGGGTCTTTGCCTAAGGCGCGGAGCATTTTGATATTATCCGAGGGCATGACGTGTACGCCTTCGCCGGTCAGCGTCAGCCACGGCATACTGTGTGCCGCAACCCATAATAAACTGGTTTGATACCACGGCATGGTTTCTCGCGCCCACAGTGCAGGTGCGGACAAAATAACACCGTCCACAGGCGGCATGGTGCTTTGGCTCATTGCGGCAATAATCACCGCACCACCCATGCTTTCACCGAGCAGATACACGGGTTGTTTAGGATAACGTTGTTTTAACAAACGCACCAAACCCTGCAAATCCTCAGTATACGCCGCACTGCCCGCCCACAATCCCCGTTTAGGTGATGCACCAAAACCGCGTTGATCGTAAGCAAAACAGGCAACACCCAAGCCGCTGAGATACTGCGCGGGCGTGGTAAAAAATTGACTGTAATCATTAAAACCATGCAGGGCAATCAGCACCGCGTGCGGTTCAGTTTTCGGCAACCAGCGGCGTAGCGGTAGGGTCGCGCCGTCTTCGGTAATGAATGCAGTCTCAGTCAGTCGGGCAGGAGAAATTTTCTCCCCCACAGGATGAATTTCAGGCATACAGCCGCTGAGGGTGATGAGCAGTAATAAGGTGATGAGTGAGGTTTTCATGTTGGCTATTATAAAGCGCGGGGGGGTTCATACCAATAGTATAATAGAGTGTGCCTATGACAGGTGGCTCATCAATCGATGACCAATAGTCACCACGCGAATCGCGCCTCAGTAAATTTTATTGCGTTTGATTAGTGTTAGAATAGATAACATCCTTTCTTCTCAATCATTATTAACCTTAGCAGGAGCTAACTATGTTACAAAGACTACAATGGGTTGTTTTATTATTCAGTATTATGGGATATTTCTCTTGTCCAGTAAGCGCGGGAGGCTCGGCTAACAGTGAACCAAAAACTGTACAACTTGCTCGCAGTGTGCCTAACAACATTGATGTAACAGAAAGAAATGAAGTTGAAATTTCATCAGGGTTTGATGCTGATGATGCTTCTTCACTTTTGGGTGCAATTGTGAATAAAAGAACAGGAGAGGTTCATTCAGGATATAGACCTTTTGTTAAAAACAGTGTGAGTCCTAGAACACAAAATCTTAATAGACCTATTTTTAGCAGTTATATTAATGAAGGGTTATAAGCAAATGCTAATTGGCTAGATTACTTGCAGGGAAGATTGAATGAAAATTCAGTAGCCCATATTGCTTTTGTTAAGCAAACAAAAGTTACTATTGCTAATAACTCTCTTGATTATGAACGCCTTGCAAATGAAATAAACAATGTTATTCCATCAGGTGAAAGAGAGGATTATGCAATCATCACGGGATATATTGTTTTTAACATTAAAACTGATTTTTACCAAGGTGTTGATGCAGGTGCAGATGCTGGAACAACAGGAATAAAAATTAGCGGTGATTACTTTAAAAAATCAGAAGAATCTTTAGATAAAGATAGGGTTGTTGCAATATGGACATCTATAAGATTTACAGGAACTCATTCATCATCTAATAATGCTCAAGTAGCATCCCAGTCTAATAACCAAACGCCACAACCAGAAACAACAAAATAAGAGTAAATAATTGATGTACTTATGTTATGCGGTGCATTATATATGGATGGCTTACTACCTCGTTTCCAATCCAAACTGTAGTCGGGTAGGGTGGGCAATGCCCCACTGCCATTAAGTTAAGCCTAACTGTTCATAACCGCGTAGCGGTGAAATGGTTGTAGCAACAAAATATAAATACAACAAAGCCCCGTAGGGGTGAAATGTCGGATGAAAACAAACATTTCACCCCTACGGGGTTATGTTGTGTCTAATCGCTTGATGCTACAAACATTTTACCCCGCTGGGGTTTTTCCTTAACTTAACGACAGTGGGGCAATGCCCACCCTACCTACTCCCGACTATTTCAAGGCACATCCAACTCCAACTCTTTAATCTTCCGCGTCAACGTATTCCGTCCATAACCCAGCAACAATGCTGATTCATGGCGTTTGCCTTGGGTGTAGTCTAAGGCGGCGGCGATGAGTACGCTTTCTACGCGCTCAACAATGTGTTCGGCGATACGCGCTTCTTTGTTGCGCAGTTGTTGATCTATGACGGTTCTTAATAGAGCTTCCCAGTTGCTGTCGATGCTGATTTTTTCGGCAGGGCTGTTTAAAAATTCAGGCGGCAGGTCGTGCAGATGAATTTCTCGTCCTGATGCCATGACGGTGAGCCAGCGGCAGGTGTTTTCCAGTTGGCGGACATTGCCTGCCCAATCCAGTGTGCTTAAAAAGGCTTCGGCTTCGGGTTTTAATACTTTGACTTCGGCGTTCAGTTCAACTGCCGCTTGTTGCAAAAAATGGCGCAGTAATAAGGGAATATCCTGTTTGCGTTCGCGTAGCGGGGGAATATGCACACGAATCACATTGAGCCGATGAAATAAATCTTCACGAAAGCGTCCTTGTTCAACCAAGGTTTCCAGATTTTGATGGGTCGCGGCAATAATGCGCACATCGGCTTTTATCGCGGAATACGCGCCGACAGGGTAAAACTCGCCATCCGCCAAAACGCGCAATAAACGGGTTTGCAGTTCGGCGGGCATATCGCCGATTTCATCAAGAAACAGCGTACCGTCACTGGCTTGTTCAAAGCGTCCTGCACGGCGTTGTACTGCACCTGTAAACGCGCCTTTTTCGTGTCCGAATAATTCTGATTCCATTAAGTCTTTGGGAATCGCCGCCATGTTCAGGGCAATAAACGGTTTGGCACTGCGCGGGCTGTGACGGTGCAGGGCTTTGGCGACCAGTTCTTTACCTGTGCCTGATTCGCCGTTGATGAGGACGGTGATGTTAGACCGTGCCAGCCGTCCGATAGCACGAAACACTTCCTGCATGGCAGGAGCTTCACCGATAATTTCGGGAGTGGTGGCAATGTTGGTGTCCACAGAGACGGAGTCATTGGCTTCTTTGCGCTGGCGGTTATGAATACACGCGCGCCGCGCTAAATCGACCACTTCTTTTATATCAAAGGGCTTGGGTAGATACTCGAATGCGCCACCATGAAATGCCGATACGGCACTTTCTAAATCGGAGTGCGCGGTCATGACGATGACAGGTAAATCGGGATGCGTATGTTGCAGTTTATCCAACAGCGTCAGCCCGTCCATATTGGGCATACGAATATCGGTGATAAGCGCGTCGGGCAATCCGCTTTGCAGAGCCAATAATAAGGCGTGAGCATCGGCGAAACTGCGGGTGATAAAATCGGCTTTTTGCAGGGCTTTTTCCACTACCCAGCGAATCGACTTGTCATCATCGACTATCCAAACGGTTTCTGATTTATTCATTGCCTGTTCCTAAAGGTAAGAAAATGGAAAACACGGTACATCCCGAATCACTGCTGCATTCAATCAAGCCGTTATGCTGATTAATCAAGGCTTGCGCAATGGATAAACCCAAGCCTGTACCATCGGCACGACCGGTAATCATCGGATAAAAAATTTGCTTCATCATCTCAGGGGTGATGCCTGGGCCGTCATCAATAATGTCGCATTTGATAACGAGCCTATGACGTTTGCGTCCGATGGTGACATGGCGATGAATGCGGGTTTTGAGAATGATATGCCCTTTGCCTTCGGTCGCTTGTACCGCGTTGCGGGTGATATTCAACAGGGCTTGAATGAGCTGGTCTTTATCGGCGTGGATGTTAGGAATGCTGGGATCATAATCACATTGAATACTGAGATTGCCGACCGATTCGGCTTGTACTACGCTACGGACGCGCTCCAGCACTTCATGAATGTTGATGGACTTTTTATCGGGTAATTTATTGGGGCCGAGCATTTTATCCATCAAGCCCTGCAAGCGGTCGGATTCAGCAATAATAATCTGGGTGTATTCTTTCAGCTCAGGTGACTGTAATTCTAAATCCAGCAGTTGTGCCGCGCCGCGTAAACCGCCCAGAGGATTTTTAATTTCATGCGCCAAGCCTCTGACTAATAAACGCGCGGTATTTTGTTGTGTTAATAGCTGTTCATCTTTAGAAATGCGTAAATGATTGTCTATCTGCTGCAATTCAACCAATACTTCTTGTATCTGTTCATTCTCTAATAACGGCGTAGCACTGAGATTGATGGTGATACTTTGCCCCATACGATTGAAAATAGTGGCGTGATCCACCAAGGGTTCTGCCATCGTTAAACATTGCTGTAAATTGGCAAGCAGCGAAGGATTGGACGCTTTAAATAATTGGCGGGCATCATGACCGACTAAATGCCGCGCACTGTCGGCGAGAATAATTTCTCCAGCCGTGTTGATATAGGTGAGTATTAAGTCACGATCGAATAAAAGAATCGCGGTGGTAACGTGCTCGAGTATGCGTTTGTACATGGTTTTTGAGAGTGATTGCTGAAAATAAACATCTTGTCTTAATCCCAAGCAATTTATAGACCAACTCTACAGCCCCAGCGTTTTATAGACTGCTTTTGTTTTTACGCACCATTATAGCGCGTTTGTTATTCTATTTTGGTGCAATGCGAGTATGAATGAATTTGCACCTGTCTCATGCCGAATCGGTCACGGTTTAAATGCTGTTACAGTGCTAAAAAAATCGGCGGGTTCAAATAATGCAAACCTGCGAAGTTCTTGAGACCTCGCAGGTTTATTTATATAGTCATACTTAACTAGCGCAAACGATAATTTATTTACCCTTCGCCAATTCAGTCACCGCAATATAGTTGGTTTTGCCTGTCGCCATCACAGGAATCTCATCGACAATGATAATTTTCTTGGGCAATAAAATACTCGCAACACCTTGTGAAGCGTCGGCTAATTGCTGTACGGTTGCCTGTTTTTGGGTGGTGACCAGAATGACCTGTTCGCCTTTTTTGGCATCGGGCAAACTGATCACGGCGTGATGTGCGCCGGGCCAGGCGTTGGTCGCCAAGGTTTCAACGGCGGTTAAGGACACCATTTCACCCGCCACTTTCGCAAAGCGTTTGCTGCGTCCGCGTATGCTGATAAAGCCTTCTTCATCAACGTGGACTATATCACCCGTGTCATACCAGCCGTCACCATAAATAGATTTGGGCGGCACTAATACCGCAGGATTATCCGCCAGAAAATAACCCAGCATGATATTCGGGCCTTTAACGTGCAAGCGTCCTGCATCTTCAATACCGTCAATCGGCTCCAGTTTATATTCCATTGCGGGCATAAAACGCCCTACTGTCCCTGCTTTGTAATACATCGGCGTATTAACGGAGGTAATCGGCGTGGTTTCAGTCGCTCCATAGCCTTCCAGTATGCGGATGCCGAATTTTTCCGCCCACACTTGGCGGGTGGTTTCCTGTAATTTTTCCGCACCCGCAACCACATAACGCATATTGAAAAAATCATAAGCGTGGGCTTTTTTGGCATACGCGGCTAAAAAGGTATTGGTGCCGAACATAATGGTGGCGTGTAATTCATACGCCATTTCAGGAATAATCGCGTAATGCAGCGGCGTGGGATAAAAGAATACTTTCATGCCCGACAGAATCGGCAGCATCGTACCGACGGTAAAACCAAAGGAATGGAACATCGGTAAAAAGTTCAGCACCACATCCTGAGCGTTAAAACTGATACTGGCTTCCAGTTGCTTAAGATTTGCCAGTACGTTGGAATACGATAACACCACGCCTTTGGGGACACCCTCAGAACCTGAAGTGAATAAAATCACCGCAGGACTGTCAGGATTATGTTGTTTGTCTGAATACCAATAATCAGCGGTTATCGCTTGCAGCCACGCACTGATTTTGTCGGTCACACTGATATGTGCCGCTAAATCTTCCAGATACACCAGCTTGACCTGCTGGGCTAAATGATCCGCTTCGTCGGTTAAATGTCCCAGCTCGATAAAATAACGCGAGGTTAAAACAATTTTCACTTTTGCGGTTTGACAGGCAGAAAACATCCCTGCCGACCCTGTGGAATAATTCAGCATCGCAGGGACGCGACCATGCAGTTGCAAGCCCAGAATCACGCACAGGGTTTTAGTTGAATTGGGCAGAAACACGCCGACCGCTTCGCCTGTTTCAGTAATTTGTTTGAGCGCGTTACCGATTGCCAGTGTGCGGGTAATGAGATTGTTGTAATTTAACGGTTTGCGCTCCAAGTCTTCGGCAACAATATGGGTGCCGCCGTGAATTTTGCGTGACTCCAGCAGACTGGAAAAAATACTTTGCCGATAATTGCTGGTCGCCAGCATCATTTCCGTCATGAGGTTGGCAAGAATACGCCCGCTGTAATGGCGGCGATCTTTACCTTTTAACTCGGCAGGCACAATCAGGCGCGTGGGCGGCAAAATTTTAATGGTAATTTTGGGGAATAAGCGCAAGCGCACAATTTTGTGCAAACGGGAAAAATGCGTGTACTGCCCGCCGTCGATACGCACCGGCAAAATTGCCGCTTCGGCTTTATCTGCCACCATGCCCGTGCCGTCATAAATTTTCATCAGCATACCCGTCACGGTAATGCGTCCTTCGGGGAAAATTACGGTTTTGGTATCGTTTTGCAGATGATGAATTAAATCTTTCAGTGATAACGGATGCGTGGGATTCATCGGAAACACGCGTGATAATTTTAAAAATGGCTTTAGCCACCATTGTTCAGCAATATGGGTATTAATCGCAAAGGTAATATCATCGGGTAAAAATACCCCCAGCAATAAAGGATCAAGAAACGAGGTGTGATTAGCGACAATCAACACCCGCTTGCCCGCCTGTTCATAATGCTCTAAGCCTGTCACCTCGACGCGATAAATCAAGGTCAATAGCGCGTGTAAAAATTTTTTCAGCATGGTGGTTTTTTCCTCATAGTAAGCTGTGCGACAAAGAAGTCTCTAAGTGTAACGCGCTGGAGCTTTTATGGAAAACTGCTGATTGCTGTTTTGGTGATTACAGGGTAATTGTGAGACGGGGATATAATGATGTGACAAGCTCATAAGCCGCTACCTGACTATAATCGCATAGCAATAACAACAAATGAATAACAGCGCAGGTTACAAATAGCCAAGGCTATGATATTTCGCCAATGTGCGGACACTGACATCAACGCGCATAAATCAGGCTGGAAAAATCCCAAACATAAAACACACTAACAGCGTACCCTAGTGAAGTGGTTGAAATGGCATTAGCTCACACTATCAAGAATCAAACCGAAGCGGCACACGGCGCGGTGATTTATTTGAAAAGCGCAGTCGATTAATGGAAGCGTGGGCGCGGCATTGTGATACAGCCGTATCAGCTATGGATGGTTCTAATGTAGTATTAATCCAATCACACCAAAATAAAGAGGCTTAAGCGATGACAACGACACCCTATCAAGACATTATCACCATAGAAGCCGATAAACGGGGCGGCAAGCCGTGCATTAGGGGCTTGCGTATTACTGTTTATGACGTGCTGTCATGGTTAGCTGATGGCATGACCCCCAGTGAAATTATTGAAGATTTCCCCGAATTGACCGCAGACGATATAAGCGCGTGTTTGCGCTTTGCCGCTAATCGAGAGCATAACCTAGCGAGCGTAAGGGCGTTATGAAGTTATTACTGGATGAGAATATATCGCGGCGTGTCGTGCCATTTATCCAAGACCTTTACCCAGAATCAACGCAAGTGGCGTTAGTCGGATTAGAAAACACAGGCGATAAACTGATCCGACAATACGCCATAGCGCATGATTTTGTCATCGTGACCAAAGACGCGGATTATTACGACATGACGGTATTGTATGGACAGCCGCCTAAACTTATCTGGCTAAAAATGGGCAATCAATCCAAAGCCGCCACTATCAAAACACTACAAGATAGCTACCACGCCATAGATACAGCCTTGATAGCGCATGATAAGGCTTGTATTGAGATTTTGTGAAGGCTTAGTTTATTGATGGTTCTAACGTGCTGTTGATGCAAAGCAAAAAGACGGGTTAAACACCTGATACAATCAAATTTAACTGGATAGGGCATCGAACCCGACAAGCGGTAGTCATTACACCGTTTCCAGTTATTCCCTTTCGTAATGATGGCACTTTAATGGAGTGTTTATGAGTCCGCACGAATTTCTTGATTATCTCAATAAGGAAAAAATCAGGCTAGATGGAATTATTCCACAAACCTATAGCGATGGTGTGCCAAACCTTTTGCACAATGAAATTATGGTATGGCTTCAAAACAATAAAGACTTATCGCATGAAGACCGTCTTGATAAGATAAAACTCACGCTTTTTGAGAGGACGCAATGGCATGAGCTACTCCATTACGCGGCTGTGTCGTTTATTACTTTGGAAGCTTTACTTAAGGAAAGTAACGAATTGCAAGGACACATAATGACAGGGGTAAAAGGCGGCAAAGAAATTGCAGAACACTTGGAGTTAGAACGCAAAAAACAAAGCGGCAAAAACGCAAATGAGGAGCGAACTGAGAAGTTCAAGGGTATTGAGGAGGAGCTTAAGCAACATTGGAAGAATAATATCACCCGTGACAAAAGAGCCACGGACGCGGCAATATTACTGGAGAAAACGGATGTTTTTAATAAGTCTAATTTAAAGCCTAAACGCTCAACATTAGAGGGTTATGTTAGAAAGTGGCAAAAGGAAAACTTAGTTTACGACGTAAAATCAGACTTTACTGCGTAAAGTAATTTTATCTTTAAAAATCAACAAGTTGCTATTGTTTTCATTAAAAATCTGCATAAAATGCCTAAGTATCTAAACAAAACCGAAAAGGTACTAAGATGTTTAACTCACAAACAACACCCAAAAAACGCATTATCAAACTGGTTCATCACGCTCTACTGTCTACAACACACTTAACCCAAAATCGCCGCGCCATGATGTTTTTGCAGGTGACGCTATGAGTCGCAATAACAACCAAGCGCAGCGCGGACGCATTTTAGAATGGCTACGAAGTGAATCATTAACCACATACAAGCCCGCGAACATTTAGACATTATGCACCCAGCGGGGCGTGTTAAAGAGCTAAAAGCACAAGGGCATAACATCAAAACGGAATGGACAGTTGAACACACTGCCAAAGGTAAGCACCGCGTAGGGCGTTATGTGCTGTTAATGGGGGGTGTTGTATGAGTAAAATAGATAATAGCGTGAGTGACGCTTTTTGTATTTACTCAGTGGATTTCAAGCATGATTGCCGCAATCCCGCCACTGGCTTACGACCTGCCACTATTGATAATTTAAAAGCCTTGTTAGCGTCACGGTTGTGCATTATCGAAAGAGATCACGATATAAAGTTGTTTGCGGGCAGGTATATATTCACCTTTAACCAACTGCCCAACCTGACAGACAAAACTACGCCGCTTTAGCTGTGTTTCTGTTCTTTATGCGCTGAACACTTACTACCTTATGAAATACCTGAACCAAAAAAAAGAGCGTTTACCCGATTCATGAATTGATAGCAAACCGCAAATGTATATCGTGGGTTATCCCGCTTGAAAGCACTTGCTGTTTATACGGCGAAAGCGGCGCGGGCAAAGTAGGACTGAGAAATTTTAGGCATAAAAAAGCCCTGTAAAAACAGGGCTTTTTTATCAATATATGGCGGAGAAGCAGGGATTCGAACCCTGGGAGGGGATCAACCCTCAACGGTTTTCAAGACCGCCGCATTCGGCCGCTCTGCCACCTCTCCGTAAGCTGGTTATAATAACCCAATTAGTGTAAAAATCAAAATTTTTAACTATGATTAGTATTGATATTTGTAAAATTGTGCCTATTTTCATAAAAAAACAGCTGGAGATTGCAATTTCACTGACGTTATTGATACATATTCCCTGATAGTCGGTTCATTGGATGCTGACTCCGCGTGTTATCAACTGGTGACTGCTACGCGGCTTTCAGGTGATGAAAGTGGTCATGGCGGTGCGTTCCTGTCAGTATGATAAACTTAATAGAAAATTAATCGCTATCGGTAATAATCAGCGTAGCAGGCAGCTACGATGTCGGTACAACACTTTATTAACGGAGTTCATGATGCACACAGTCAATCATAAAGAATCAGGTTTCACCCTGCTGGAACTATTAGTGGTACTGGGTATTATTGCTATGCTGGCGGGCATAGTGGGTCCTCAGGTGATGAAGCACATGGGGGAGTCGAAAGTGAAAGCCGCCAAGGTGCAGATTGAAGAGCTGGTCGCCGCTCTGGATATGTATAAACTGGATTTGGGCAGTTATCCGACGGGCGACCAAGGCTTGAAGGCACTGATTGAATCACCTGCAAATGCCAAATACTGGAACGGGCCTTATCTGCGTAAAGCAAAAATTCCTGTCGATCCGTGGCAGCATGATTATTTTTATGTTATTCCCGGTAAACATGGCAAATTTGATTTATACAGTTTAGGAGCGGACAGCGTGGAAGGCGGTGAAGGTGAAGACAGGGATGTGCTTAGCTGGGAATGAAAAACCAAGGCTTTACGCTATTGGAGCTGATGGTGGTGTTATTTATTATGATGCTGGGATTTTCCGTTATCGGCATTAATCTTTCATCGGGTAATAACGCCACTGCACAGCAACGCGCGGCACGCGATATTGTGTCGGCGTTGCGTTTCGCCAGAGGCACGGCGTTGATGTCGCATCGGGAAGCGGCAGTGACGTTTAATCTGAATGACAATAGTTATACGGTGACCAATCGGGATAAGGTGTATGCCATTCCTGAGCGTATTAAGGTGACACTGGTGACTGCGCAAAACCAGTTGCTGGGACAAAATCGCGGCAGTGTCCGCTTTTTTGCCGATGGTTCGTCTACAGGCGGGCGGGTGTCGTTACAGCGCGATGATAACGTGTGGAAGATTGATATAAATTGGCTGACAGGACACATTGAACTTGAAAACCATTAAGCAACAGGGCTTTTCGTTGCTGGAAATCCTGATTGCGTTTTCAATTTTAGCGGTGTCGTTAAGCATATTGCTGAATATATTTTCCTTGGGCGTGACGACCGCTGGTGTTTCTGAAGATTACACGGCGGCGGTACAGATTGCCGAGTCATTAATGGCGAAAACAGGCGTGGAAAAACCCCTGCAAGCGGGTGACTCAGTGGGAATTATCCATGATAAATACTATTGGCAGGTGCTGGTACAGCCGTTTGCATTGGCTTCTGAGCCGATTGAAACCACGACATTAAACACCGCGCTGTTTAAAGTACGCGTGACGGTAAACTGGGGTGATGACAGGACGCATAGCCGAGAAGTTAAATTGGTGACCTTAAAATTGGTTAATAAACGGTTATGAAAGGTTTTACGCTGATTGAAGTGCTGATTGCCATGACCTTGTTCAGCATCATGGTGGTGTTGCTGTTCGGCAGTTTACAAGTGTGTGCCAATAGCTGGCATAAAGGCGAAACAAAAATTGCCGCTGTGAATGAAATGGCGGTGGTGAGTCATTTTTTTCAACAGCATTTAGCGACTACGCAACCGTTATTGAACGCGGGATTGAACACCGATAAAAAAAGCGATTTGCAAGCCCCGTTGGCATTTCAGGGCAAACGCCAGTCGATACAATTTGCCTCGGCATTTCCTGCCAGTGCAGGACGCTTGGGTGTACAGCTGTTTACTATCAGTCTGAAAACAGAAGACGGTCAGCAGCATCTTAAAGTAAACATTACGCCGCTTTCTCCGCTGAATAATAGCCAAGAGCATGAAGAGGTGGATCTGTTAAAAGGAGTCAGCGATTTTGCCATTACTTATTTTGGTTCTGACGATGGTCTGGATAACAAGCTAAGCAAGAACGTATGGCGTGATGACTGGCTGGAAAAAAAAACCTTGCCGCGTTTGCTTAAAATCACTATCAAACTGGATAACGGTTTATTTTTTCCCGATATGCTGATTGCCTTGAAAATTACCGAGCCGCCTGTGTTGGCTATTAACACTGGCACACCCAATAATGACTAAGCAGCAGGGTATGGCATTGGTGCTGGTACTGTGGATAGTGAGTTTATTAACCATTATGGCGGGCAGTTTCGCGCTGACTATGCGACGGGAAACGGTGATTGTGTCAGGGCTTAAACACACTGCCGAAGCACTGGCAGTGGCAGAATCGGGCGTGGCACTCGCGGAATTTATGCTGCTGAATCCTGATCCGAATAAACGCTGGCGCGCCGATGGCAGTATTTATCAAATCGACATGGACAATGCCGCACTGCGCATTCGGCTGTTATCAGAAACAGGGAAAATCAATATCAATCTAATCGAGCTGGGCTTGTTGCAAAACATAATGCTTCATGCACCGAATGGCAGTAATGCACAGTTACCATCAGCAACTATTAATCGCGCCGCCGCGATTGTTGACTGGCGCGACAGTGATGATTTGATGAACATCAATGGCGCGGAAAAAAAGCAGTATCAAGAAGCTGGATTGACTGTTCAACCCAGCAATAAACCCTTGCAAACGCTGGAAGAATTGCAACAGGTGTCAGGCATGGATGAAGCGACGCTCAAATGGCTTGAGCCATTAGTGACCGTGTATAGCGATGCGCCGCAGGTGGATTTACAACTCGCGTCTAAAGAGGTCTTACAGCTCATCTCAGGCGTAGATGCCAGATTGATTGACACTTATGTCGCCGCCAGAGCGGAGAGTGCAAAACGCAATCAACCCGCACCCACGTCGCCCTTAGACCCGACACCGTCAACGCAAAATGCAGAAGTCACGGTACTGACCATTGTGTCCGAAGTGCAACAGGCAGAGCAATCAACGGCGATAATTAACGCACTGGTCAAAAAATCAGCGGAAACACAAAGCTCGCCTTTTCAGGTTATCAGATGGCAGACCAACACAGACAATCCGTCATTATTCGCCCCTAACATGAACCCATTAGTCGTTAAGCATTATGCTGAATCTGAATTCAACCATTGATCTGGATGTTAAAACGTTTCTGCGCTGGTGGAGGCATGAACTCAGCTTTCTGATGCCTGAAAAAATACGGCAACTGCTCAGTGAGCCACAGGGTTTTATCATTGTCCGCGCCGAAAAACAGCAATTAACCCTGACTTATCAGCTTGACGGGCAAGTCGAACCGCTGGGCATTCTGGTGCGAAATGGTTCGGCATTCGAGCAGTATAAAGACTTGCTGGCAACGGATGCCAGACTGAACAAAGCCAAGGTTATTTTGCGCTTGAGTACACAGGATGCGATTCAAAAAGAATTGGCATTACCGATTGCCGCCAAAGAAAATCTGCATCAAGTGGTGGCGTATGAAATGGATCGTTACACGCCGTTTAAGGCGGATCAAGTGTATTTTGCGGTACAGAAGCTGCCGAAAAAACTTAATAACGACCCGAATCAGCTGAAAGTATGCTTGGTGCTGACACCAAAAACAACACTGAACACCCTGTATACCGATGTCCACACACTGGGTATTGTGCCGCTGATTGCCGATTATGAAGGGGTGGCTAATGATATAGCACACCGTAATGACGGCTACAATTTGTTACCCGCCCATTTACAACCTGAAGTCGCCAAAATATCACGCATTGCTCATGCAGCCCTCATCGGTTTCGTGTTTTTATTGCTGGGGGCAATCATCGTTATACCTGTTTGGCTGGAATCGCACGCGATTGACGCATTAACGCAAAAAGTCAAAAAGCTGGAAAAAGAAGCCAATACAATCAAAGCCTTGCAATTGGAAACGCAGGGCTTAATGGAAGAAACCCAGCAATTACTGAATGAAAAAAATACCGCGCCCTCGGTGCTTAATCTGCTCAACACCTTAAGCACCCTGATGAAAGATGATACCCGCTTAGCCTATCTGCAATACAGCGACGGGCATCTGCAAATACAGGGTGAATCACCCGCCGCATCCACCTTAATTTCCGTATTGGAGGATTCTGAGTTATTCAATAATGCTGCGTTTGCCTCCCCTGTCACACAGGACAGCGTCACCAAACAAGAGCATTTTCAAATTACCGTTGATCCCACTAAACCTATGACTAAAGCAGATTCCGATGTCAAATGACACTTTGACGGCACAGCAACAACGCTGGTTGGCGGTCGGTTTACTCATTATCGTCATTGCCATTGCAGGCTTACTGATTATTGTTCCCGTGGTCGGCAAAGGCATGGAGCTGAACGATACTAAAAATAACCTGCTGTTCAAATTACAACAATACGAGCGGATTCTGGCTAAGAAAGACGCGATTATCGCCAGTCGGGATAAAATAAAACAGCAAAGTGCGGAACAAGGCTATTTTAACGCACAGGATACCGAAGCAGTCGTCTCGGCGGATATGCAGGATTTGATTAAACAAATCATTGTCGGTGCAGGCGGGCAACTGACCAGTACACAAGCTATTCCCTCAGAGAATAACGCCCCTGACAGCAACTCCCCCTTCAATCACATTGCGGTCAGAGTCAGCATGACCGGCAATAGCGAGATGCTGCGCACCGTGCTGTATAAAATAGAAACCGCAATCCCCTTGATGATTATCGACCAGATAGACATCCGACCTGTACGCGGACGGCGCAATCACAAAACAGGGCTGATTGATCCGACCAACGAATTAATGATTAATTTTCAAGCCGTCAGCTTCATGAGAAAGCCGCCCAATGAATAGCAAACTGATTAAAACACTCAGCGTTATTTGCCTCTTCCTTATATTGATTATTGCGCTGGAGTGGATTTACGGCACCCGCGCACAAAAAAAACTGCTCAGTTCGAGCCATTCCCCAGAAAAACACACATTACCCGACCAAATGCCTGTTATTGGTCTAAACTTACACTCTGAAGGCAGTTATGCTGATTTGGTCAATCGCCCGTTATTCATCGAAGGCAGACGACCTGTACCCGAGACTCATCAAGGTCAGACAACAAGCGGCACCAATGACTTCGACTGGTTGTTAAGCGGGGTTTACAGCAGCAGACATGGTGCAATGGCATTACTCACGCGCACCACACCCGACCCTGCGGCTAAAAGCAGTGAAAGGTATCGGAAAGTCATCACAGATGCTGATATTGATGGCTGGAGGGTTGCTGAAATTCATGCCGATGCCATCGTATTGACACAAGGCAGCATGGAAAAAAAATTACCGCTGAGAAAAGTAAAAATAAAAGTAAAAGTAAAAGTAAATCAACCACAGGAACAAACCGACTCCCACGGGATGCGCAGACCGACACCTGAAGCAACTCCGCCGCCAATAGAACCTGAATCGAACCAATAATTCTGAACATGATTATAATGCCCGTAATGAGAAAACCCATAACCATAGCAAGTCTGATACTGACTGGTTTAACGCTGTCCGGTTGTGAGTCATTCGGCATAAATCAGATGCCAAAACTGCCCTTAACTGCCGCGACCGAAGCCGTGGTAAAACCCCAGTTACCGCCCGCCAAAGAACCCGTCAACGCGTCACCTATGATTGCAGTGATGCAGACTAAAAGTGAACTGTATCCCGCGATGGGCAACGCTATTTCCAGCGCGCCGATGGCGAGTAAAAAACCCAAACCGACAGGAACAGGTGCATACACGCTCAATTTTGATGATGCCGATTTAGCGGAAGTCGCAAAAACCATTTTAAGCGACAGTCTGGGTGAAAATTATGTCTTAAGCCCTGAAGTCAAAGGCAGCGTCACCCTGCAAACCACCCAAGCCCTGACCAAAGAAGAACTGTTGCCCACCTTGGAAATGGTGTTGCGCATGAACAATGCCGCCTTGGTGAAAGATGACAATATCTACCATATCGAACCGACAGGCAGCGCGGTCTACACCTCCACTATCGGCGGTGCAAGCACAGGCTATCAAACCCGCGTTATTCCCGTACGCAATGTCGCCGCCGATGAAATCGCCAAATTATTAAAACCGCTGGTACAAGAAAAAACCATTCTGCAAACCGACAATAACCGCAATATTCTGCTCGCCTCAGGCTCATCGGATGAAATGCAGCGGGTCGTGGAAATGGTCAGCACCTTTGATACCGATGTGCTGAAAGGTCGGTCGTTCGCCTTATTCACCTTGGCGCACGTTGAACCCGAAGCGGTGATTAAAGAACTGAATGCGGTGTTTAATAATAAAAGCGGCGATAAAGACAAGGATGCAAGCTCTGCTTTTTTCCGCTTTATCCCCATTGAACGGCTGAATGCGATTCTGGCTATCAGTCATCAGGCGCGTTACTTACGCGACATTGAAAGCTGGGTGTTTCGCTTGGATAAAGCCAATGTTGCCTCAGGCGGCGGTGTCAATGTTTACAAAGTACAGCACGTTGATGCCGTCGAATTAGCCGACACCCTCAACGAAATTTTTAATTCCACGCCCAAAAAGGCGAAAGCCGCCAAAGTAGCCGCAGGTGAAACTGCCGCTGAAATCAGCTCGACCGATTCAGAAAGCAGGCAATCATCGGTCAGCAATGCAAGCATCGCCGATGTCGCGGTGTCTCATGTCGGTAAAGTCAGAATTATCGCCGACGAACCCAATAACTCTATCGTCATCGTCGCCACCGCGCAGGAATATGAAATCATCCGCCCGATTATCACTCAGCTGGATGTCATGCCGCTGCAAGTGCTGATTGATGCCACTATCGTTGAAGTCGATCTTAAAAACGATTTGAAATACGGGATGCAATGGTCATTTGATACGGGTAATTTTCATAACCTGTTGACCGATGTCAGCTCGGGTAATTTAAAAGCAATCGGTCCGGTCACGGGTTATTCGTTATTTTATTCAGGCGGTACTGCCAAAGCGGTACTCAATGCCTTAGCAGAAAAATCGGCGATTAATGTTATTGCCTCGCCCTCGTTAATGGTGCTTAACAATCAGGAAGGTTTTATCAACGTCGGCGACAAAGTGCCGATTGCCACGTCGCAATCCACTAATAACAACAGCGTCAATGTCACGCCCAGCAGTGGCATTCTGCCCTCTAACAATACCAATGTCAGTGCGATTGTTTCCAATAACATCCAAATGGTGGATACGGGGGTCACGCTGAAAATCACCCCGCGCGTTAATGCAGGCGGTTTGGTATTGATGAAAATTGAACAGGAAGCCAATCAAGCGGTGCCGACAACCACCTCTTCATTGAATTCGCCCACCATTCAACAGCGCAAAATCAACAGCTCGATTGCGGTAAAAAATGGCGAAACCATTATTTTAGGCGGCTTGATTAGAGAAGAAAATGGCAGCGGATTAACAGGTATGCCTATATTGAGCGACATTCCGATACTCGGCTCGCTGTTCGGCACCACCACCACCGACAGTAAAAAAACCGAGCTGGTTATTTTAATCACCCCCCGCATCGTGCAGGACGAAAAAAATGCCCGCGATGTCACCAATGAGTTTAAACGTAAACTGACGGGTATTTATCAGAACGTCGCGCGCTAGTAGTCAGTCCATTTTATTATGACAAAGACCTGCGAGGTTTTTAAAACCTCGCAGGTCTGGCAACTTTACCCGTCATAACTGAACTGACTGCGTTGATGTGAATCATTACAAATGCGGCTGTCCACGCACGGGCATCCAGCCCGCAGGTAATTTAATACCGCCGTTGTTTATATCCAGCAACAAGTGCGTGTACTTGGATTTGTGCTTATGCTTATGATAATGCTTGTGTTTATGATGGTGTTTCTTTTCATGCCAATAGCGTTTGCCATAATGTCTGCGCGCTTCATAAGTGATTAACTGAGTCAGATAAGGATCTGCTTTATACTGCCCGAAATCATAGTCTATGTAGTTATCATCGTTAGTAAATCGGTCATGATACCCATGCAGAAAGGTAGTTGAGACTTGTAAAGGTGTCAGCTGTGCATATTCAACGTGCAGAGTTGCCTGAGTCACAGATAGCGGCAACGTTGATGATGCAAACAACGGTAATAAAAGGGGGGTCGCCGACGGTGCAGAAGCCACAGGGAATACAGATGCAGGGGGGGCGGCAGGCACATCGGGCGGCGGTACAAACAATGCAGGTGTGACCGTCAGTTCATCAACGGCATTGATATTATCAGTAAACGCATATCCCAAGGTGCTGACCAAGCCGCTTAAATAGCTCACATTATAACTACCCGCCGCACCTGTGAAATTATCAATACCAAATACCCCCGTGCCGCTAATACCCGCTGTGCTATTGGTATCCCCATCAATAAAACCTGTGATGTCGGTAGGGATAAAGCTATCGGGTGTCATACCTTCGGCTATTGTTTGACTACTGGGTGTTACCGTTAATACAGGGGTTACACTATACAAAAACCAATTACCCGAGGTTGCATAACCGGGGGTTACGCCTGCCGTGTAGATTTGCGCATAATGCTTATTAGCGGCGGTTAAGCCGTTGGGGGTATTCAGTGACGGGTCAGTGGAATAGACCAGCCATTGACTGGCGGTAATCGGGGTCGCTGAGCCTGTGTTATTAACGAAGTTACCACCAACCGCCGCTAAAATGACTTTTCCCGACCCCGCATTAATGGTCGCACCTGAGCCTAAGGTAAGCGTGGGCGTACCTGCATCACGGTCGGCAGCAAGCGCATTAGGATCACCCGCAACCGCTGTAAAATCACCGTTTGCTGTACGAATACTGGCATTCAAATTGATATTACGCCCTGCTTGCATAGTCAACTTGCCGCCTGTACTGCCTGCAACATTAATGTCAGTGCCTGCATTCAGCGTAATGTCATTACTGGCTTGCAGGGTGATATTAGTACCCGCTGCCAGTGTATTGGCGATGTTCGAGGGGTTGAAGGTCATGATTTGACCGACACCATTATTGAACGTAATATTTTGCGGCGTACCGATGAGTACCCGTCCTGCATCCACTAAGTTGCCGTTATCCCATATACCGCTTTGCAGTACATAATTACCGTTGCTGAGCGGTGTGACTTTATAGCCGCCCTCGCCATCAAGATCATAACTGACAGAGCCTGTCAGACTGTTCAGCGTGCTGATTGCGCCGCTGCTTCCCGTCACGCCATTGCCCCACGTTGCTGCACCAGCATTGCTGACCGTGCCGTTTTTCCAGCCATTGCTGCCGACCACATAATTGCCGTTCGCCAATGCGGTAATGCCGCTATAAAAACTCACATAGTCGCCTGCATTGGAGCCGACCAAGCTGTTGCTGGAGCCGACTACGCCTGCACTTCCCGTGCTGCCGTTGCCCCACGTTGCCGCGCCGAAACCGAAATCGGCTCCGCCATGCCATTCACTGCTGCCGACGACATAATTGCCGTTGCTTAGCGCGGTAATGCCGTCGCTGCCGACACCGTCGCCATAATCCGCACCTATGAAGCTGTTGGTCGCATTGATAAACCCGCGAATGCCCGTTACGCCGTTGCCCCACGTTGCCGCGCCGACATCGGTGATGATGCCGTTATCCCAATAACGACTGGCTACCACATAGTTACCGTTGGTCAGCGCAGTAACACCTATTCGACCTTGATAGTCTTTACTGGCGACTCCGTCATCATCGGTCGAACCCACCAAGCTGTTAGCAGAACTCACCGTACCTGTGATGCCTGTACTGCCATTGCCCCATGTTGCCGCGCCTTTATTGCTATTCCAATGATCGCTGGCTACCACATAGTTGCCGTTGGTCAATGCAACAATAGCTTCGCCGATGCCATCATTAGCAAATACGCCTATCAGGCTATTACCCGCATTAAGCGTGCCTGTCATCCCTGTCGCGCCATTGCCCCATGTTGCCGCACCTTCGTGGTCATGATTGGAATTAACACTCCAGTTGCTGCTTCCTACCACATAATTTCCGTTGGTCAGAGCCGTGACCCCGTTGCTGCCGACATTATCGCCCGAAGACGAACCTATCAAACTATTAGCCGCACTAAGCAGACCTTTAACACCTGTTGTGCCATTGCCCCACGTTACCGCGCCTTCATGATTCTGACCTGCATTAACGCTCCAGTTGCTGCTTGCCACCACATAATTGCCGTTGGTCAATGCGGTAATGCCTTCTCTACTGATATGATCATTTGACCGAGAGCCGACCAAGCTGTTGGTCGCGCTGACCACACCGCTCACACCTGACGCGCCATTGCCCCATGTTGCCGCACCCAGATAGGACGCAGTATAACTGCCGCTCCAGTCGCTACTGCCGACCACATAATTGCCATTGGTTAACGCGGTGATACCACTGCTGCCGATATTGTCATTGGCAACTGTTCCCACCAGACTGTTTGCCGCATTAATCGCGCCTTTGATACCCGTTGCGCCATTGCCCCACGTTGCCGCGCCTTCGTGGAGAAAATCAGTGCCGGAACTCCAGTTACTACTCGCCACCACATAATTGCCATTAGTTAAGGCAACAATACCATTGCTGGACACAATGTCGTTTGCGTGAGTACCGACTAAACTATTGGCGGCATTTATCGTACCGCTGATGCCTGTTACGCCACTGCCCCACGTTGCCGCCCCTGCATTCTCTACCGCGCCATTGTCCCAGTTGCGACCGCTTACCACATAATTGCCGTTGGTCAACGCGGTAATGCCGCCTATATTACCGACCCCATTACCGCTGCCCAGATAATCGTTCACGCTGGAGCCGACCAGACTGTTGGCAGAACTCACTACGCCGCTGAGTCCTGTTAAGCCATTAGCCCACGTCACCGCACCTGCACTGCTTGCTGTACCGTTGTTCCAGCTACTGCTGCTGATAACATAGTTGCCGTTAGTCAATGCGGTAATGCCATTTAAACCCACTTGGTCATTGGCACTTGAACCTATCAGCGCAGACAATAATGCACCCGTGGTGCTGTTGAACAGATACACCGCTCCCGAATGACTCGCCGCTAAACTATCACCTGAACTGGTGACCGCAATATTGCCGTTTTCGGTCAATACGCCGCCTGCGGTTGTACCCAATACCGCGGTGTTTGCGCCGAACAAATTGCCTGCCGCTAGATGCGGATCAATCAGCTCATAATTAGCCACGCCCGCATTGGCGGCAATAATGATATTTTTCGGATCCAGCAATAACTTACCGCCGACACCTGCATCAGCAGCCCCTGCATAAGTCAGCGTACCTTTGCTGGATACTTCAATCTCACCTGCTTTATTCGCACTGATTGAACCGTAATAATCGGTTTTTTGTTCCGACCAGACCACGACTTTACCCGCGCCGCCATTGGCTTTCAGCTTGGTCGCACTGTTGACAATCGTGGTTTTGGCTTTATTGGACAGCTTGGTGGTCGCACCATGAAAATCGCCGCCGACACGAATGACTCCGCCTTTTTTACCGCCAGATGCGTCCACATCTGCCGCCGCCAACACCACGCGATCAGATGACACGACATTAATTGTGCCGCCTTGTTGCCCTGTTGCAGCGATTTTGCCTGAACTGTAGACGCTGTTGGCGGCTTCCAGATGCACAGTGCCGCCTTGCGCTGTGCCGTTGGCGTGCGTATCAGCGGCGGCGGTTTGAATAATGGCATCACTGGCTTTCATGGTGATAGTGCCGCCATTGCCTGCCGTGCCGTCGGCGTTGGTTTTACCTGCATCCACGATGGCGCGCGCGTTAATATCAATCTTGCCGCCTGTATTGCCTGACGCATCCATGATGCCCGTCTGGCTGACCGTGCCGCCTTCGAGAATGATTTCGCCGTTGCGCTCCACCATGCCCTGCGCACGAATCACACCTTCTTGATTTATCACGGTGTCGATAAGCTGCCCTGCGGCTTTGGCAGTCAGAACCACGCGACCGCCATCCGCTTGTATCGCGCCTTTGTTGGTAATCTGAGCGTTTAACGCCGCTTCCGACACTTTGACTTCAACCAGTCCGTCGCCTTTGAAATCCAGATCAACGGTTTTACCTGCGGCGAGTGCGGTCGTGCCTTTAGGGGTGTTAATCGTGCCTGTGTTGGTGACTTTTTCGCCGATCAAGGCGACGACACCGCCGTTTTGGGTATTGATGGTGCCGTGATTGTCTACCGTGCCTTGCGCGCCGTCTTGGGTAAAATGATTTTTACCCGCCATAAAATCAGCGTCTTTGATGTTGTGTGTGGTTGCCACCAAACCGCCGACATCGACTTGCGCGCTTTTAGTGAACACTACGCCGTTGGGATTGGTGATATACACCTGACCGTTAGCGTTGATTTTGCCTTGAATTTGACTGGCATCCTGACCGACCACGCGATTCAGCAACGCGGCATTGGCATTGGGCTGGTGAATATTAAGGGCTTCGTGTTGATTGACGGAAAAACCCTGCCAATTCACCACCGCTTTCTGGCTGGTCTGGTCAATCTGCATCTGCCCCGCCGTCGGGGTACTGACGCTGACGTGTCCTGCGACCAGTTGCTCGCCAGTGGGTAATGCCCAGCCGGTTGATGAATAGAGCAACAAGCCCGTTGCCAAAGGTAAGTAATACAGGTTGGGCTGCCATCTTTTTAGCAACCCGATAGCTTGACATTGGTTGGCTTGCGAAAGAGCCGCAACCCAACCTGCACTATTGGCAGTCGTTGGTTTTTTACCACGTTTGACTGAGCGTTTGCCTTGTCGCTTGTTGATTTGCGGTACAGTAATCCACACACCTGACGACTCGTTCCAGACACTGTGATAGATGTGGTTCATAAGATACCTGTGTTACAGTCGGGCGGGCAAACCTTTTAAGTTGTACCGAAAGAAGGAAATAAGCAATAAATGATTTGGAATATAACACGCTCCAAGCAGTTGTCATGCGCGGCTGAAACAGCCGCGCATGACTCGGTGTTGCGTTTAAATATTAAAAAGGAAACCGCCATCCTGCGGGCAACCTAATGCCGTTGTTTTCTATGAGAATCAATAAGTTATCATAAATTCCTTTAAACTTATTGTTACGTCTCTTTTCATGCCAATGTTTCTTGCCATGACCTCTGCGTGTTTCGTAACTTAAAAACCTCAATCCGTAATGATCGCCTTTATACTGACCATAATCATAATCTACCTCGTCATCATGGTGAGCGTGTCTTTCATGATACCAGTCCAGATAGGTTGTACTGACTTGCAAGGTTGTGATTTGTGAATACCAGAAATTGAAGTTGAAAATATTATTGATGATTATATCGCGTTTAATATCAACCGCAGGGGATGGCGTAACAGTCAGCTCATTAATAGACGCGGTATTATCGACAAACGCATAACCCAATTTACTGGCCAAACCGCGCAAATAGCTGATGTTATAACTACCCGCTTTGCCAGTGAAATTTTCAATGCCGAATACGCCTAAGCCGTTAATACCAGAACTCTCGCGGGTATCGCCATCAATAAATCCACTCAGGGTAAAACTAAAATCACCCAATGTGCCGCCCTGAGCGACAGTCTGGCTGTTAGGAGTCACTGTCAAGACAGGCGTGATGCTGTATAAGAACCAGTTGCCTGCGGTCACATAGTCAGGGGTAACGCCCTCGGTGTAGGTTTGCGCGTAATGCTTGTAATCCGCGACCATGCCGTTACGGCTGTTGAGTCGCGGGTCTGTGGAATACACCAGCCATTGATTGGCGGTAATCGGTGCGGTTGAGCCTGAGTTGTTGACAAAATTACCGCCGATTGCCGCTAAAATCACTTTACCCGTGCCTGCATCAATGGTCGCGCCTGCCCCTAAAGTAATGGTCGGCGTACCTGCTTCACGGTCTGCGGGAACGGCATTGGGATCACCTGCAACACCAGTAAAATCACCGTTGGCGGTACGGATTTTACCGTTCAGGTTGATGTTGCGTCCTGCCTGTATGATAAATTTGCCGCCTGTACTGCCCGGTACAACAATATCGGTATTCAGCGTGATGTCATTGCCGGCTTGCAGCGTGACACTGGTGCCTGTCGCGAGGGTTTCGGTAATAAACGACGGGTTAAAGGTCATGTCCTGACCGATGCCATTGTTAAAGTAGACATTTTGCGGAGTGACGATACGCACCTGCCCTGCATCCACCAAGCCGTTATTATCCCAAACGCCGCTCTGCACAACATAGTTGCCGTTATTTAACCCAGTGACGCGATAACCACCGCCTTCACCACCACCAAAATCAAACAGAACAGAGCCTGTCAGGCTGTTCAGCGTATTGATTGTACCCGTTCTGCCTGTCGTGCCATTGCCCCACGTTGTCGCACCTGCATTAGCGACTGTGCCGTTTTTCCAGCTGGGGCTGGAAACGACATAATTGCCGTTATTCAGTGCAATAATACCGCCGCCGCCCACTCTATCACCAAGGCTGGAACCCACCAGACTGTTAGTAGAGTCGACTGCGCCTTTAACACCTGCTGCCCCATTACCCCATGTTGCCGCACCCAGACTGCCCGTACAGCCATTGGTGAACCAGTTAGGACTGGCGACGACATAATGACCGTTTTTCAGGGCAACAATATTCTGCCCGACATTATCATTTAAGTTAGAGCCTACCAAACTGTTGGCAGAACTCACCGCACCCGTAATGCCTGTTGCGCCATTGCCCCACGTTGCCGCACCTGCATTGCTTGCAGTGCCGTTTCTCCAGTTACCGCTGCCGACCACATAATTGCCGTTGGTTAAGGCAGTGATAGTGCTGCCGACACCGTCAAATGAATTAGAGCCGACCAAGCTGTTGGCTGAGCTGACCGCACCCACAGTGCCGCCCGTGCCATTGCCCCACGTTGCCGCCCCTGCACGGGTTGCAGTGCCGTTGTTCCAGCCATTGCTGGCGACCACATAATTGCCGTTGGTTAAGGCAGTGATATTGCCGCCACCTACACCGTCAAAGAAATTAGACCCGACCAGACTGTTACCCGCGTTGATTGTGCCGGTGATACCCGTAGCACCATTAGCCCACGTTGCCGCACCTGCACCGGTTGTTGTGCCATTTGACCAACTACCGCTGCCCAGCACATAGTTACCGTTCGTTAAGGCAACGATATAAGCACCTACAGAGTCGCCGTCAGTAGAACCGACCAGACTGTTGGCAGAACTCACCGCGCCGCTGACTCCCGTGATTCCATTACCCCATGTTGCCGCCCCCCTGCCGTTAAACCATGACAGACTTCTCGCCACATAATTACCGTTGGTCAAGGCGAGAACACCGATATTACCGACACTGTCACCCGTTAGAGTACCGACCAAACTGTTCACACTGTTCACAACACCGACAGTACCTGTGCTGCCATTGCCCCACGTTACCGCACCCGCATTAGCTGCTGCTGTACTCGCATTGCTCCACTGCGAACTGGCGACCACATAATTGCCATTGCTTAAGGCGGTCACACCATTACTGCTGACTGAGTCACCTGACGTAGAGCCGACCAAACTGTTACCCGAGTTAATCGTACCGCTGATACCTGTCAACCCATTGCCCCACGTTGCCGCACCGACATTACTGAAACTGACATTACTGCTCCAGTTACGACTGCCGACCACATAGTGACCGTTGGTCAAGGCGGTGATGCCACTGTTGGACACCTGATCATTCGCGCGTGTACCGACCAAACTATTCGCCGAATTAATTGTACCGCTGATACCTGTCGCGCCATTGCCCCACGTTGCCGCCCCTGCATCGACCGCACCGCTGCCATTGTCCCAACGGCTGCTGCCTACTACATAGTTGCCGTTGCTGAGTGCGGTTATTGTTGAGCCTTTTCCGCCACCCACAAAGTCATTCGCGCTGGAACCGACCAAACTGTTGGCAGAACTGACCACGCCGCTGAGACCTGTCGCACCGTTGCCCCACGTTGCCGCGCCTGCACTGGTTATCGTGCCGTTGTTCCAGTTACCGCTGGAAACCACATAATTGCCGTTGGTCAACGCAACAATACCATTGCTACCCACCTGATCATTGGCTTTAGAACCTGTCAGCGCAGACAGCAATGCCCCTGTGGTGGTATTGAATAAATACACCGCACCCGCATTAGCGGCTGCCAGACTGTCGCCTGCACTGCTCACTGCGATATTGCCGTTTTCAGTGAATACGCTGCCTGTAGTTGTACCCAACACGGTGGTATTCGCACCGAACTGATTATTTGCCGCCGCGTGCGGATCAATCAGCGAATAATTAGCCACGCCCGCATTAGCGGCAATGACGATATTTTTCGGGTCAAGCAACAAGCTGCCGCCGACACCCGCATCGGCACGTCCTGCGTAATTCAGCAAGCCTTTACTGGAAACTTCAATCTCACCTGCTTTGTTGGCACTGATAGCACCGTCATAGTCGGTTTGTTCATTCGACCAGATGACGACTTTGCCTTTGCCGCCGTCGGCTTTGATTTTGGTTGAGCCGTTGACTATCGTGGTTTTCGCGTTGGGTAAGTTGGCGTTTGCACCATGAAAATCACCGCCGATTCTGACCAAGCCGCCTTGGCTGGTTCCCGATGCGTCCACGTCCGCCGCCGCTAATACCACGCGGTCATTGGACACTACGTCAATCGTGCCGCCTTGTTGTCCTGTCGCACTGATTTTGCCTGAGCTGAATACGCTGTTGGTGGCTTCTAAGTGAACTGTGCCGCCTGTGCCTGTACCATTGGCGTGGGTGTCTGCTGCTGCGGTTTGGATGATGGCATCGGTGGCTTTCAGGTTGATACTGCCGCCATTGCCCGCTGTGCCGTCGGCGTTGGTTTTGCCTGCATCCAGTATGGCTCGTGCATTGATGTCAATCTTGCCGCCTGTGTTGCCTGAGGCATCGAGTGTGCCTGTCTGTGAAACGTAGCCACCGTCTAGGATAATTTCACCGTTGCGTTCGGTCATGCCTTGCGCACGAATCACGCCTTCCTGATTGATGACGCTGTCTATCAATGAATTGGCGGCTTTGGCGGTGAGTACCACACGTCCGCCATCGGCTTGTATCGCGCCTTTGTTGGTAATCTGTGCATTTAACGCGGCTTCGGTGACTTTGACTTCCACCAGTCCGTCGCCTTTAAAATCCAAGTCTACGGTTTTACCAGCGGCGAGCGCGGTTGTGCCTTTGGGGGTGTTAATCGTGCCTGTGTTGCTGACTTGTTCACCGATTAAGGCAACCACGCCGCCGTTCGCGGTGTTGATTGTACCGTGATTGGCTACCGTGCCGCTCGCGCCGTCTTGGGTGAAGTGGTTTTTACCCGCGATAAAATCCGCGTCTTTGATGTTGTGCGTGGTGGCGACCAAACCGCCGACATCGACCTGCGCGGTTTTGCTGAACACCACGCCGTTGGGATTGACCAGATACACCTGACCGTTGGCGTTGATGTGTCCTTGAATTTGCGAAGCATCCGCACCGACCACGCGATTCAATAACGCGGCTTGGGCATTGGGTTGATTAATGTTGACCGCTTCATTCTGCCCGACAGAAAAACCCTGCCAATTCACTACCGCTTTCTGGCTGGATTGGTCAATCTGCATCACGTTGGCATTGGGATTGCTGACGGTGGCTTGTCCTGCAACTAATTGATCGCCTGTCGGTAACGCCCAACTGGGCGATGAACACAGCAGTAAGCCCGTCAGTAGGGTGGGCATTGCCCAGCGTTCGGACTCGTATTCTCTGGTGGGCGATGCCCACCCTACGTTATTGGCGGTCATCGGATTTTTACGGCGATTCGCCGAGCGTTTACCCTGACCTTTGCTGATTTCAGACACCGCAACCCACGCGCCTAAGGCTTCGTTCCAGACACTACGATAGATATGATTCATGATAGATTTACCTTATGTTGGACGCGCTTATTGGAACGTTTTGGTTAATTGAAAATAGGCTTGCGGGTCGTTTTGGTTGGGGTCGGATTGCGGTTGTGTACCGACATCGCGCCACGCTAAACTGGTACGCAGGTTGAATCCTGCCGCACCCAGCCAGTTAATGCCGAACCCATAGCCTGTCAGGTGACGATTTGCCCCTTGACCTGCCAACGGTTTGGCATTGATGCGTGAATAGCCTGTATCAATAAAGCCGATAAGCTGTAACTGCCCGGGAATCACTGAAAAATTCGGTAAGCTGTAGCGGGTTTCGCCGTTGAATATCCAGCCTTCATCGGCACTGCCTTCACCGACTGGATACGCACGAATGGCGTTGGGGCCGCCCAAGCTGATTTGTTCGGAGCTGTCGAGGTTTTTGCTGGCAACCTGTCCGCTGAAATTGGTGTATAAACTCACATCACCAATGCCTGTCTCACCCCAGATGTTTTGTGTGCGATTTAATTGCCAGTCGAATTTGTGATAGCCGCCGCTGGAATTTAGTCCTGACAGGTTGTCGGCGAGTGCCGCCACTTTATTGGTAAAATAAACCTCCCCTGCCGACACATTCAGGAAACCTTGTGTCAAGCCGCCTGCGGGAAGCAGTTTGTCATACAGGCTGCCTGCAAATGAAAAACTCATCACGTTCAGTTCGCGGCTATTATGGGTGTCGAAGGTGTTGATATTGTCTTGCAACCAGCGGTGTTCATAGTGTGCAATACCCGTTAAACGCGCTTCACGACTCAAATACAACGGATGCGTTAAACTGGAGCCGACGGTACGCGCCAGACCTTTAGCATCTAACGGGGTGAAACTGCGTCCCAAGCTGTAATTCAGTTGTGAGAAGTTCACCCCAAAACGCGTACCGTAGCCGTTAATCGGCACGTTGTAGTTCATAGATCCCATCACAGAACCCGTTGTTTCGGTGGTTTGCATCCGCAATGCCAATTGATCGCCCAAACCGAACGGGTCGGTGATAGTGATGCCGCCATCAAAACGGTAGTAACCTGTGGAATACAAGCCGTGATTGTCCGTAGACAGGTAACCGCTGACCATAGGGTCTTCTTTGGCTTTCAGCGTCAGCGCGGTTGTGCCGGTTTTATCACCCGGAGCGAGTACCACTTTGCTGTCAATACCGGGTAAGTCATTGATGAGTAAACTCAAATGACTCAAATCGGCATCGGTAACCACGTCGCCTTTTTTGCTGGTATCGATGAATTTTTGCAACACGCTTTTGTTGATGCGGGTATCGCCCATCAATTCAATCGAATTGCCTTCTAAATGCGAACCGTCTAAATGCCCTTCCAGAACCACAATCTCGACAATACCGTTTTTAATCGACTGCGCGGGTAAATAGGCGTGGGCAATTAAATACCCTGCTTTGCGATAATAGTCGGTGATGATATTGGCGGCTTCCTGCAAGTCATTGAAGCTGACAGGATGTCCTTTGTATTTCGCTAACAGGGCTTGCAGTTCGTTATTGCTGAACTGACTGTTACCGCTAAAGGAAAAATACTTGACGGTGACTTGCAGACTGCTTTGCGGCTGCATGGGCGGGCGTTGTGTCTCGGGGGTTTCAATGTTGACTTCAGGTTTTGGCTTGGGAATATCGGGCAGGTCACGATTTTCACGCATTAATAAACCTGCCCCGCCATTATGCAGTGCCTCCAAGTTGGGTGCCTGCGGTGGAGCAGCCTGCGCTGACGATACTAGACCGGTAAAAAGCAATAAGGCAATCGTATTAAGAGCGTAGGGATGAGATAGGTTCATAAGAGCCACTGTGATGAGAAATTGAAAAGGAATTAAACAAACTTTAATTTATGTTATGAATTGTAAAGTTATGTTATGGATTGTAGCTAACACTTTAACCTAATGCAATTAACTCATTTTCCCGCGCAATTACCTCATTTTTAATGCTTTTTACGCCACAGTGACAAACACCTCGCCGCCGCGATTACGCGCACTGGCAGTCACAAAACTCAGATTGTCAAACTGCGCAAACTTGCGCCGCGCCTGTTCAGTCAGAGATTCTGCTGATTCCGCACCATCAACCGCACAAAAGCCCGTCGGCCCCCATGAAGTCTGACCAATTGCCACCGCGCCTTGTTCGGCTAACCAGTGCATCGCTTGCGTCACTTCGGGGCTGGTAAATACGCCGCCCTGTGCGACGGAAAAATGTTCACCGACTGATTGCTGCAACTGGCTGATAACCTCGCCGAACTGGACAATATTATTTTCCGCCACCGCAGGCAAGCCGCGCATCAACAGCAAATAACACAAGCGGGCGGCTTCCTGCTGGGGAAACGGCGGTAATTTTTTAAACGCCTGAATTTCCTGCTGTCCATGCAAACCTTGTCCGCGTTTATCGAATACTAAAATAAATCGCCAGTCGCAGGGTATGTCAAAATGCACCAGCACGGGCGGAATAATGGTGTTTTCACCGCGTCCGCCATCGACCACCAAACCGCCTTGTTCAAACACGCCGATACCGATACCCGAACGCAAACCTCTGTCCATGACCGAGGCAATTTCACGCACACTCAGCCCCAAACCATACAGCGCGTTGAGTGCCGAACCGATAGCCAGCGACATTTGTGTGCCGGAACCCAAGCCGACGTGTTCAGGAATCGCCGCTTCAATCTCAATATGCACCTTATCGGACACGTTCAACGCTTTGCACAGCATGGTTAAACATTGGTCGGCACGTTCTGCGCAATCGCCTGTAATCGTGCGTTGTGCGGCAGGGGTCACGGAAAGCCGCGTGGCGTGTTCATTCAGTGCGACACCGATACTGCCGAAATGGCGACCGAGTGAACCGCTTAAATCAATAAATCCCATGTGCAATCGAGCAGGGGCAATAACGGAGACTGTTGGCTGTTGAGTCATCAAATAAAGTTGGGCGGTGGCTAAAAAATAGCGAAATTATACATGACCTGCGTACTAAGCACGGAACGATTCCCGCACCGCGCGTAAATCAGGCAGCATCACATCACATAAGGCGAGGGTCAGCGGGTCTATCGGCAGCATGGAAGGAACGAATACGCTGAACGCACCCGCCTGTGTCGCGGCAACAATACCCGCATGAGAATCTTCCAGCACCAGACACTGTTCAATCGGTACTTGCAGGCGGGCGGCGGCGCATAGAAAAATATCGGGCGCGGGTTTGCCGTACTGCACATCATCACGGCTGATAATGAGGTCAAACACGTCGGGTAATCCTGCCAATGCCAGACATTCCCGCGCGTTGATAGTGCGGCTGTTGGTTGCCAGACAATACGGTATATCGTGCTGAACAATCAATGCCAGTAAATCATGAAAGCCGTGTTTTACCGCGATACCGTGCTGCCTGACATGGTCATGCCAACACACACCCGCAGCTTGTTTAAAGGTGGATAACTCAAAACCGACCCCGCATTCTGCCAGTAATTTTTGCGTACCCGCCTCGCCACTCAAGCCGGACAATGACGCACAAAACCCATCGGACAGCGCATAGCCCATGCTCGCCGCCGCCTGTTGCCACGCGATAAAATAAGTCGTTTCGGTGTCCAGCACCAAACCGTCCATGTCGAAAATAACCGCTGAATAATCGCTTATAGTTAATTTAATAGTTTGCTGCATGGGAACGGAAATGGGGGTTTATGTTGAATGACTGCAAGTCCTTTAGAGGACTGGCAGTCATGTTAGTACCTTAATATATTCACCGTGGGCTTCACGGCTGGAACCGACCACGATACGCTTATCACCCTGCGCGTTTTGTTCCACTACGCCCGACACTTCAATCCATTCACCGCGTATCGCCTGCCCTGTATAAGTGGCGGTGAAACACACCACGGTGCTGATGTGTTCATGGTCTATGCTGAATTCCGCAGGATAATCAAACGCATAACCGTCCTCAATCACTCGGCATTGCAGGGTGATTGCACCGCATTTTTGATAACTGGTAGTGGATAAACGCGAGGCATCACTCAGGCTGACATCAAATTTTCGCCCGTTAATCAGAGCCTTATTAAATTTACGCTGTTCATGCCAGACGTAATCGGCAAAACTGAGTTCACAATCGCGGCGTTGATAAGATGCCTGCCAATCTGCATCACTGAGCGTATGCAGCGCGTGTTGTGCGATAAGGTCACGCACTACCGCGCGGCACTGGTGAAACACCTCGCGCCCATAACACACCAGATCAATATCGGAACTGGCTTGTTGCGCACCGATTAATAACGAACCCGTGACACCGCATTGACGTAAATCCACGCCGTTTTTATGCAACAAATCACACAATGCAAGCAAATCCTGCTGAATGTTATCAGGCTGGGCGATATGCAGAATGTCCTGCAAACGGCGTTTCGGTTGATGATGCTGGATAATGCGATGCAGAGGAACGGCATGAAGATGGGCATCCAGCACAGGCGAATAATGCAGATAATCGGGATGGTGCTGTTTGAGCAAGTCATTCGCCGCGTCGGTACTGACTTTTTTGTGCTGCGCATAACGCAAAAAACACAGCACTTTATCCTGTTCCATGCCGTCGGCGACTACGGCAAATATCAGGTTTTCGGCAGTTTCGATAAAATCTTTGGCAAGGAACATGAGATGTTATTTAATTGACTGTGGTAGCGGGCATTTTACCCTGAGTCAGTAATGCCCGTCGCCTTTACGCACTGACTGATAAACGATTGTCCACGAAAGACACGAAAAGCACGAAAAAGAGTAAAAAATAATGAGGTAACCGTTGGTAGTGAGCCAACCCTGTGTTTTTGAAATGATTTACCTGCATTGATCAGTGCTTGGACTGCACAAAACTTCCAAAACGTGTTTTGGACTCCTAATGACAGATATTGATTTTTTCGTGTCTTTCGTGCTTTTCGTGGACTACGGCTTTTTCATGTGTAACATCGGTAAATAAGTTGATTTATTTATCGACGGCGGCATACTCATCATCTGTTAGTCAGTCTCTCAGCCCAGCGGTCGGCTAACATACATCATAATGGGCAATAACAAGGTGAAAAATATGAATTGGTATCTTGGTGTTCTGAAAAAATATACGGTGTTTAGTGGTAGAGCGCAACGCGCAGAGTATTGGTATTTTATTTTGTTCAATATGCTTGTCGGTATTGCTCTTTCCATAGTTGATCAGGCGACCGGCACGTTCGACCCTGAAACAGGCGCGGGTTTATTAGGCGGGCTTTACAGTCTGGGTGTTCTGCTTCCCGGTATTGCGGTAGCAGTACGCAGGCTTCATGACACAGGTCGTAGCGGTTGGTGGATGTTTATTCTATTAATTCCAATCATTGGCTGGATTGCACTGTTTATTTTTATGGTGCAAGACAGTGACACTGGAGGCAATGAATACGGCGATAATCCAAAAGGCATGGTCAAGTAGCGTTGCTATGGCACTAGATGGGTCGCGGCAATCACCAAAACCCATCATTCATCTGTCGTTTATTAGCTTTTATCCGCGTTCAACTTGTCCGCAATCGCCTGCGCCATATTCATAAATTCGGACGGCATTAACATAATCGTGGTGGTGTTCTGCTCCGCGCCCACTTCAGTAATCATCTGCATACGCCGCAGTTCTAATGACATGGGATTCTGGGCAATTTCTTTCGCGGCTTCCGACAGTTTCTGTGAGGCTTCATATTCGGCTTCGGCTTTGATAATACGCGCGCGTTTTTCTCTGACGGCTTCCGCTTCTTTCGCCATTGCGCGCTGCATATTTTCGGGCAATTCAACATCTTTCATTTCCACCAGTTCGATGCTCAAACCCCACGGCGTGGTAATTTGATCGACCATTTCTTTGATGGAATGGTTGATTGTGTCACGGTTGCGCAATACTTCATCCAACTGATGCTGCCCGATAACGTTACGCAACACCGTTAACGCCGCCTGATACGAGGCGTTTCGGTAGTTATATACCGAGATAATGGCTTTTTCGGGATGCGTAACTTTGTAATACATGACCGCGTTGACTTTGATAGTCACGCTGTCTTTGGTGACGGTTTCCTGTGATTCAATATCAACGGTGTTGGTGCGAATATCCACTTGCTGTTTGCTGTCAATAAACGGGATTATCCAGTAAAGCCCCGGCCCTTTGACGGCTGAAAACCGCCCCAGTCGAAAAATAACGCCGCGTTCATATTCCTGATCCATACGCAGACCCAGAATAATGAAGCCGATAATGATAACCAGACCAATTAAAAAGTTCATTTTGTACTCCTCATTGTCGTTATTTAAGAATGTTACACATGAAAAAGCCATCATCCACGAAAAGCACGAAAGACACGAAAGACACGAAAGACACGAAAAAATCAACATCTGTCATTTTGGAGGTTTTGTGCAGTCCAAGCACTTATCAATGCAGGTAAAAATACAGGATTGGCTCACTACCAGCAGTTACCTCATTATTTTTTACTCTTTTTCGTGCTTTTCGTGTCTTTCGTGGACAATCGTTTCTGGTGCGTAACATCCGTTATTTATTGTTTACAGACCGTTGATGTACAAACCTGCACCCACCGCGCCCAGCAGCGTGCCACCGACTCTGAACGCTAACGCACGATTGCCGATTGTTCCTGAGAAAATACTTTTCACCGCTGAATTGACCGATACCGCAATCAGAATCGCCTTAGCGGCAACCGCGACTTCCAAGCCGTCCTTAGTCATTTGGGTCATCGACACCGTAATAGGATCAACATCTGCCAGACCAGACGCGGCGGCAAGGACATAAGTTCCTGTATCGCCGAAATAAAATTTCAGCACTTTGGACAGTAGCATAATCAGCACTAAAAACGCCCCGAACTTGACTGCCATACCCAGTTGGAACGGGTTTTTCAGAGCTATGTCTTCATGAATCGGCAGTTCTCGGGCAGTTTTCCACAACAAAAAAGCCACGATATAAGTAAATAATGCCATGACCAGCAATGCAGGGAGCAGGGCTTGGGACATGATGGGATTTATCACCCACGTCAGCAACAGGGTGCGGGCAAACATAGTGGCGCAGGCGGTTAAAATTCCCGCCGCCAACACGTTTTCCATGTGTGGATAGGATGTGGATAACTTGGACAGATTGAGCGTGACGGCAGTCGAAGATACCAAGCCGCCCAATGCACCCGTCAACACAGGGCCGTGTTGATTGCCGCCTATTTTGATAGCGAAATAACCCAGATAGGAAATGCCTGCAATCAGCACCACCATCCACCAGATATGATACGGATTAAACGCCTCCCAAGGGCCATAGTTCTGATTAGGTAATATCGGCAATACGACGACTGAAATCAGCAACAGTTCCAGTGTGGCATTCAATTCATGCTGTTCGAGTTTTTTCACCCAACTGTGTAGCAGAGGTTTAAAACCGAGTAGAGAAGTAATGACGACGGCACTGGCAGAAGCCAGCGTGATATGACCGAAAACGGTCAACGCGCCCAAGGTAAAAGTGACCAGTGTGGCGATGATGCTGGTGATACTGAAATCTTCAAATTTATCGAGACTTTTACTGTAAGCAACCAGTAATACGGAGGTCAGCCCCAGAAACACAAAACCGACTAAGAAAGTGTTGCCTTGCTGCGCCAGAATGCCCGACAAACCGCCCAGCAAACCAATCAGCCCGTAAGTGCGCAATCCAGCAACGCGCATACCTTCAACGCGGTCACGAGTACGCCAACCGCGCTCCAGACCGATGAGCAAGCCGATTGCCAAGGCAACACCCAGCAATTTGAAGTGTTCCAGTTCAGTCATAGTAGGCTACAGGTTGGGTGAGTAATGTTATTTTTACTCACCGTTGTACTGATAAAACGGTGGGCAGAACAACGCTGCCCACCCTACATAATTGCTTTATTCGTAACCGTTCGGATTATTGCTTTGCCACCGCCACGCATCGGTCAACATATCATCAAGATTTTTTTCGGTCTGCCAGTGCAGTTCGGCTAGGGCCAACGCGGGATTAGCGAAACATTCAGCTAAATCGCCTGCTCTTCTAGGAGCGATTTTGTAGTTCACAGGGCGACCTGTGACTTTTTCAAAGGTGTTGATAATTTCCAGTACGCTGTAGCCTGTACCTGTACCCAGATTGTAGGCTTTACACGCACCATCTTTAAATTGTTCAGCATCCAGCGCGTCTATGGCTTTGATATGCCCTTTGACTAAATCAACAACGTGAATATAGTCTCTTACGCCTGTGCCGTCGCGGGTCGGATAATCATCACCCCAGACCGATAATTGTGCTAATTTGCCGATGGCAACTTGGGAAACGTAAGGCAGTAAATTGTTGGGTATGCCGTTGGGATCTTCGCCTATCATGCCGCTTTCGTGTGCGCCGATGGGGTTGAAGTAGCGTAGTAATACAATTTTCCACGGTGTGGCAGATTGGTTGATTTTATCGGCGATGGACACATCGCGTAAAATTTCTTCAATCATCAGTTTGGAGCGACCGTAAGGATTGATTGATCCTAAGGGAAAATCTTCTGCATATTGATTGATGGTTGATTCTTTATAAACGGTTGCCGAGGAGCTGAATATCAGGTTTTTGACATTGGCTTCGTCCATCGCTTCCAGTAATACCAGCGTACCGTAGACGTTGTTATGATAGTAATTAAGCGGCTCGGAACAGGATTCGCCGACCGATTTTAAACCTGCAAAATGGATGACGGCATCAATGTTTTCTTTGGCAAAAATATCGCTGAGAGCGTGTTTATCACGAATATCGGCTTGGTATAAAGTGGGCGATAAGCCGGTGATTTTTTGTACTCTGTTTAACGATTCGGGCTTGCTGTTGGAAAAGTTATCCACAACCACCACTTTAAAACCTGCTTGCAACAGTTCAACGCACGCATGACTGCCGATATAACCTGCACCGCCTGTAACTAATATCGTTTGCATAATTAGCTCTTCTTAAGTTTGATTAAATGAATACGGCGATTGTCTGCTTTAACAATTTCAAAACGCAGATTATCGACGATAAGATGTTCGCCTTTTTTAGGCATGTGCTGCAATTCATGAACAATAAAGCCGCCAACGGTGTCGTATTCATCGGTGGTCAGGTGGGCGGAGAAATACTCATCGAATTCGTCTATCGGCATCAGTGCTTTTACCATGAATTCGTTCGGGTTGCGCTCGCAGACGTAACCTTCGTCTTCATGGTCGTCGTGTTCGTCTTCAATTTCGCCGACAATTTGTTCCAGTATGTCTTCGATGGTGACCAATCCTGCGGCTTGACCGTATTCGTCAACCACAATCGCCATGTGATTACCTTGGGTACGCAGTTCTTTCAATAGGACGTTCAGGCGTTTGCTTTCAGGGACGACGCTGACACAGCGCATGATTTCCCAGACTTGCAGGGTTTTATTTTCCAGCACTTTTGCCAGTAAGTCTTTGGCGAGGAGAATGCCGACCACTTTACTGCGGTCGCCATCAATAACGGGGTAACGGGAATGTCCGAATTCGGTGACCAGCGGCAGGATGGTTTCCAGCTCTGCGTCTTTGGGTAATGCCACCATTTGTACGCGCGGAATCATAATGTCCCGAACGCGCATTTGTGATACTTGTAATACGCCTTCAATCATGGATAACGCATCGGTTTCCAGTAAGCGATTTTCCCGTGCTTCGCGTAATATCTCTACCAGTTCATTCAAATCTTGCGGTTCGCCACTCAGTAAATGGCTGATTTTATTTATCCAGCCTCGGCGTGGCAGGTTTCTACTTGGAGGTTGTTCGTCGCTCATCGCTCTGCTACCTGTTGATAAGGATTAGGAATATTCAGTGTTTGCAATAGTGCTATTTCTTTACTTTCCATTTCGTCTGCTTCTGACTCATCAAGGTGATCGTAACCCAGTAAATGCAAGACCCCGTGAATAATGATGTGCGCCCAATGGTGAGCGAGGGGCTTGCCTTGCTGTTGTGCTTCCTGTTCAAGGACAGGGGCGCAGATGACTAAATCACCCAGTAGGTTCAAGTCTAAGTCGATGCCTTCGGGTATTTCAACGGGAAAGCTGAGAATGTTGGTCGCGCCTTGTTTATGGCGGTATTGCTGATTGAGTTCGGCACTTTCCTGTTCATCGACAATACGCACCACAATTTCGGTATCATCCTCAATGCCTTGCAGTGCCGTATCAATCCAGAGTTGAATGTGCTGCTCGTCAGGTTGCCCTGCGGATGCAAAAATGGTTTGTATTTCTACGCTGTTCATAGTTTGGCTGGATGGGTTTTTTCGTAGATTTCATACGCGGACACAATGCGTTGTACTAATGGATGCCTGATGACATCGCGTACGCCGAAAAAGGTGAAGCTGATGCCTTCTACATCTTTTAACACTTCCAGCACATGGCGTAAGCCTGACATTTTTTCCGAGGGTAAGTCTATTTGGGTGACATCGCCCGTAATGACGGCAGTAGAGCCAAAACCGACGCGGGTTAAAAACATCTTAATCTGCTCCACTGTGGTATTTTGCGCTTCATCGAGAATAATGAACGATTCATTCAAGGTTCTGCCGCGCATAAATGCCAACGGTGCCACTTCTATCATGCCTTTTTCCAGCATTTTTTCTACGCGCTCAAAGCCCAGCATTTCGTAAAGTGCGTCATATAAAGGGCGTAAATAGGGATCGACTTTCTGTGCCATATCACCCGGCAAAAAGCCCAGTTTTTCTCCCGCTTCCACCGCAGGACGCACTAAAATTATTTTGCGTACTTTTTCATGCAGCAAAGCATCAATCGCACAGGCTACCGCCAGATAGGTTTTGCCGGTTCCCGCTGGGCCAACGCCAAAATTAATATCGTGAGTAGTAATTTTGCGCAAATAATCCTGTTGATTCAGTCCACGCCCTTTAATCATGCCGAATTTGGTTTTGATGGTGATGATTTGTGGCGAGGGCAATTCAGGCGCGGCGAGCAGTTCGTCTATAGTAGCGTCCTGCATGGCTAAATGAACGTGTTCGGGTGTCAGGTGTTCTGTTGCGGTTGTATCGAACAATTTTTGCATCACCGCCCCCGCCGCTTTTACTGCCGATTCTTCACCTGTGACATTAAATTGATTGCCGCGATTGGCAATATCAACCTGAAGCCGTGCTTCAATATGTCGTAAATGACAATTCAGCTGACCGCAAAAATTGACCAAGCGACTGTTATCAGCAGGAAGTAGACTAATTTCTTTAGAAATAATAGGCATAGTGGCTTAATGAGTGGGGATAATTTTATCGACCGAGGTGTCAACCATGCGACCGCGTAATGAATTAGGCAATGCTTCGGCTATCAATACATCAACAAACTGTCCTGCTAAACGCGGATGCCCGATGAAATTAACCACGCGGTTGTTTTCGGTTCTGCCCTGCATTTGCAATGGATTCTTTTTCGATTGTCCTTCGACCAGTACCGTTTGTACCGTGCCGATCATCGCTTCTGAAATAGCGGCGGTCATTTCATTAATACGCTGTTGAAAACGCTCCAGCCGTTGTTTTTTGACTTCGGCAGGTACATTATCAATGAGTTCTGCCGCAGGTGTTCCAGGGCGTTGGCTATAGATAAAGCTGAATGATAAATCAAAACCGATGTCTTCAATAAATTGCATGGTTTCTTCAAATTCGGCATCGGTTTCATCGGGGAAACCGATAATAAAATCCGATGACAGGCAGATATTAGGACGCACCAAGCGTAATTTACGGATGGTTTCTTTATAGTAGGCGGCGGTATGACCGCGTTTCATGGCTTTTAATATCGCATCACTGCCGCTTTGTACGGGTAAATGCAGGTGGTCAACCAGTTGCGGAATTTCAGCGAAGGCTTCAATCAGGCTATCAGTAAATTCCACAGGATGCGAGGTGGTAAACCGAATGCGGTCTATGCCGTCAACAGCGGCAACGTAATGCAGCAGCAAGGAAAAATCGGCAATGTCACCGTCATCCATCATGCCGCGATAGGCGTTGACATTTTGCCCCAGCAAATTGACTTCACGCACGCCTTGTTTTGCCAGCGAGGTGATTTCAAGCAGTACATCGGCTAACGGACGGCTGATTTCTTCGCCGCGCGTATACGGCACAACGCAGAATGTGCAGTATTTACTACAGCCTTCCATGACCGAGACAAAGGCTTTTACGCCGTCGGCTCTGGGTTCGGGCAGGGCATCAAATTTTTCGATTTCAGGAAAAGAAATGTCAACCACAGGTTTGTGTTGTTTGCGGACTTCATCAAGCAGTTGCGGCAGACGGTGCAAAGTTTGCGGGCCGAAAACGATGTCTACAAACGGCGCGCGTTTTTGTATGCCTTCGCCTTCCTGACTGGCGACACAGCCGCCGACACCGATAATGACATCGGGGCGTTTGTCTTTGATTTTGCGCCATTTACCCAGTGCGGAAAATACTTTTTCCTGAGCTTTTTCGCGGATGGAACAGGTGTTGAGTAACAACACGTCGGCGAGTTTTGGATCATCAATCAACTCAAAACCATGTGAGGCTTGGAGTACATCACGCATTTTGTCAGAATCGTATTCGTTCATCTGACAGCCATTGGTTTGAATATACAGTTTTTGGGTCATATTTTTGGGATAAATAAGCTAGTCATGACTAGGATTAAATGTTGTGGTACGAAATAGCGATTATAACCTTAACAGTAGCCAACCCGTAATTTAGTCGCGTATGCAGTAGGTCGATTATTGTTCGTCAAATACCCACGCCCGAAACAGTTCATAACCTAAAGCCAGTACCACCGCGCCGACGAACAAGCCGATAAGCCCTGAAAATATCATGCCGCCTATTGCGCCGATAAAAATAATCACCATCGGTATGCTGCTGCCTCTGCCCATCAACAGCGGTTTTAATACGTTATCTATCAAACCTGCAAAGACCGCCCAGACCAGATAAATCAAGGAAAACAAGGTGTCATGACCAGAAAAAACGTAGATGGTGACAGGAATAACCACCAGCCCCGGCCCTACTTGAATCACTGCCAGAAAAAAACACACCAGTGTCAATAATGCCGCCGCAGGCACGTCCGCCACCCAAAATCCCAAGCCCACCAATAATGATTGGATGATGGCAACGCCTAACACGCCAATGGCAACGCTGCGAATGGTCTCTTCGCTCATGCGCTCAAATTCCGCGCCTTTGTCGCCGACAAATCGTTTGCTGATTGCCAATGCCAGACGATGACAGCCTTCAGCATTTGCTAATAATACACCGCTGATAATAATCGCCAATACTAATTGAAAAACTGAAACCGTCAGTGAAAAGCCGCTGCTGATAAGCCATTGCCCCAACAGTTTAATCTGCGGTACTATCGGTTTCAGCGCGTCCATCGGGTTGGTGGCAATCAGCATCCAGTATTTGTGTAAGGTTTCACCCACCAGCGGCCACGAAGCCACTTTTTCCGTCGGCAACGGAATGCTGAGCGTACCGTCTGATAATTGCCGCGCCAAGCCTTCGGCACTGCCGGCAATTGTGCCGCCCAATACCGCGCACGGTACAACAATGATGAGCAGCAAACATAATGTCACTAGAATCGCCGTCAGTTTCTGCCGCCCTTTGAGCAACAGCAACAGCCGACTGTAGATGGGGAAAATACTGACGGTGATAATCAACGCCCACACCAACGGCACAATAAACGGTTGGACAATATAAAAACACCATGTAAACAGCAATAACGTCATGGCGATTTTAATCGTTGTTTCTATAGGTTTTTTTGTAAAATCATTCGTGTCAAGTGTCATGGCATTGGCGAAAGTGTAATTAAACAGTTTATGATTCTACCGCGTATTTTTTGGAAAAGTTACTACTTCCTGACTCCACATAAGCCATTCATAGCAAAAATACAGCATCCGCTATAAAATCACACCGTCAGCATTTTATTTAAAGTCATTAAGACTATAATTAGACGCTGGATGTTTCAAATTCAGGAACAAGAACTCAGTCTGTCGAGCAAGAATCCAGCTTTTATCATTTGAGTGGATACTCTATATAATGATAGAGGTTATTTTGTTTAGTGTGCGTAAACAATATCCGATTATCGCTATTAACTTCAAAAACTCACTTATTGAAAAAATGATCATTAAGCCCGCTGCTTATCGAGCCTTATTACTTAATCCCCTCTTGGCAGGAATTTATTTTCTGTTGGGACAGCTTGGCTTATGGTTTGCAACCAATACGGACAATGTCACTCTGATATGGCCGCCCAGTGGTTTTGCATTAGCAATACTTCTATTGGGCGGTCTGCGCTATTTACCCGCTATTTTCTTCGGTGCGTTTGCTTGCGGCATTGTGGCAGGCGACTCCATCGGTGTTTCTGCGGGTATTGCATCAGGTCATACGCTAGAACCGTTATTAGGCTGGTGGCTGCTGAGTCGATATGTCAATTTTGATATAGCACTAAATAAGTTGCGCGATTTTTTCCTGATACTTTTTTTTGCCGCTCCTTTAAGTGCGGGTGTAAGTACCGCTATCGGTATTTCATCACTGCTGGCAGGCGGTCTGATAACAAGCGGACATTGGTATTCCAGTGCTTCTGTGTGGTGGATGGCAGACGTACTCAACATTATTTTACTGACCCCTGCCCTTATACTTTGGCGTACACCACCCCCCCGTTTGCAGGGAATAAAACAGATTGTTAAAACCCTGTTGCCGCTGCTACTGACATTTTTAGCTGGGCAAATTATTTTTCTGGGTTGGTTTGCCGGCAGTTTCAACGGAATAGCCAAAGGTTATCTGATGTTCTTTTTTATTGGCTGGGCAGCCATAAAACTGGGCAGACGCGGCGTAACAACCGCTCTTATTATGACAGCGGCGCAAGCTCTACTCGGCGTTCATCAAGGCATCGGTTATTTTGGCTATGATTTTGTTGATAGCCAACTGACTCATTTATGGTTGTATATGCTGATTTTAGCGGTCGTCGGCATAACTTTGGCAATCTATGTCCATGAACGGAAACAAACAGACATCGCCTTACAGGAAAGCGAAGCGCGGTTTCGTCATTTACTGGAAGATATTCCCTCGGTAGCAGTACAAAGTTATGGGCAGGATGGCGTTATCCACTACTGGAACAAAGCCTCTGAACGGCTTTATGGCTATAACAGCACCGAAGCTATCGGTCATGACATTATCAAGCTGTTGTTTCCAACAGCCATGCAAAGCACTTACAGACAGGCGTTAAAGCGCGTATTCACCACCACCCAGCCCATGCCTGCCGCTGAGTTATCCCTGTTGCACAAAAACGGCGCAAAGGTTGATATTTTTGCTTATTATACCTACATTCATACCCCCAACCATCAGCCGGAAATATTCTGCATAGCCGTTGATATTTCTGAACGCAAGTACATGGAAGAAAAATTGCGCGCCAGTGAAAGTCGCTTGCGTTCCATTATTGATGTCTCTCCTGTGCCGATGGCATTAAGCGACAAACACCACCACATCACGTTTCTCAATCCCGCCTTTCAACAATTGTTCGGCTATGGCACCAATGACTTGCATACCACAGACGACTGGTGGCGCAAGGCATTCCCTGATTCAAATTATCAACAGGCAATGAAAGCAGCGTGGCAGGAAGCGATGGAACACGCGGCACGCAATGGCAAAGCCATTGCACCTGTTGAAGTAAACGTTATTTGTAAATCGGGCGATACCAAAACCGTGCTTATCAGCGCGGCGACGATAGAAAAAACCTTTCACAATATGTACCTGATTGTCTTTTATGACATTACCGAGCATAAGCAAATTGCCGAAACCGTCATGCGCAACGAAGCACTGCTGCGTAAAAAAGATGATTATCAACAGGCTTTACTGGACAATTTTCCCTTTAAGGTGTGGTTCAAAGATACCTCAGGGCATTTTCTTGCCGCTAATAAGCAACTCTCAACATCACTGGGTGTCGATGCTCCTGAGCAACTGACAGGAAAATCAGATGCTGATTTTTTTCCGCCCGAAGTCGCAGAACACTACCAGCGTGATGACAGACAGGTTCTGTCATCACGCCGGCAAAAAACCGTTGAAGAAGAAAACGTGAATCCGTTCGGTGTATCCCACTGGTTTGAAACCTACACCGCCCCTGTCATAGACAGCAACGGCGAAGTATTGGGTACAGTAGGCTTTAGCCGTGATATTACCGAACGTAAAAACAACGAGACCGACCTGCGCATCGCCGCCACGGCATTTGAATCACAGGACGGGATGTTTATCACCGATGCCAATCGCATCATTTTGCGTGTTAATCGGGCATTTACCGCCATCACGGGTTACACCTCGGCAGATGTCAATGGTCAGACCCCGATGTTATTTAATTCCTACCATCAGGATGATTCCTTTTATGCCGAACTGTGGGACTGCATTTTTGCAACGGGAACGTGGCAGGGTGAAATCTGGACACAACGCAAAAACGGCGATGTTTATCTGGCGTGGTTAATGGTCACGCCCGTCAAAGATAATAATGGCAACATTACGCATTATGTCACTGCCATCACCGACATCACGGTACGCAAAGAAGCAGAAGAACAGATTAAACAATTTGCCTTTTTCGATTCACTAACCCGCTTGCCCAACCGCCGAAAATTACTCGAACGCTTAGAACACAGTATTGCGGTCGGCATCCGCGAAAAATCAAAATTCGCAGTATTGATGCTGGATTTGGATCGTTTTAAAGCTGTTAATGATAACTTCGGACATTCCGCAGGCGATGAATTGCTCCAGCAAGTCGCCACTCGTATCAGCACCCGCTTACGCAGTACCGATATGGTCGCACGTTTAGGCGGCGATGAATTTGTGGTGTTATTAGCAGACATCAGCCATAAAGAAGATGCGGCTCGCGTGGCAGAAATGATTGTTGCCGACTTGAGTACCCCTTTTCAACTAGGGCAACACGGTGATGTACACATCGGTACCAGTATCGGTATCAGCCTCTACCCCGAACACGGCGATGCAGCAGAAATGCTGATGGATAATGCCGATGTCGCTCTGTATCAGGCTAAAAATAATGGTCGCGGCTGTTTCGCGTATTTTTCAGAAAGCCTGACGCTGGCGACCCGCCAACGCCTGCAATTGGAAACCAAATTACGTCAGGGTCTCATCAAGCAGGAATTGCGCGTGTTTTATCAACCCGCTTGTGATATGCAGACGGGCGACATCATCGGTGCTGAAGCACTGGTACGCTGGCAAGGTCTTGATGAATTACTGCTGCCCAGCCACTTTATCCCCATTGCGGAAGAAACGTCGCTGATTATTGATATTAGCGAATGGGTGCTATATGAAACCTGCCGACAAGGACGCGCATGGCTGGATGCAGGACTTCCGTCTCTTGTCTTATCGGTCAAAATATCCGCACCGCAAATTCAACGCAGTGATTTAATCAGCCTTGTCTACGATGTACTGACAGCAACAGGATTCCCTGCCGCGCAACTGGAACTGGAAATCACAGAGCGAAGTTTAATGGATGCACAGGATGCCGAACTGATTGTTGATATGCTGAATAACCTGCACACACTGGGGGTTCGCCTTGCCATTGATAATTTCGGCACAGGGTATTCATCATTAACTTATCTTAAGCGTTTCCCATTGGATACCCTGAAAATCGACAAAAGTTTTATCAGCCCACTTGCACAACAGCAAGAAGGTATGGGGATTGCCAATACCATCATTGTTATGGGACACAGCTTAGGTTTCAAAGTGCTGGCAGAAGGCGTGGAAACGCCCGAACAACTGGCATTTCTACGCGAAAAAGGCTGCGATGCTTATCAGGGTTACATTACCAGTCAGCCGTTACCCGCCAACGAATTCACCTCGTTATTGCAAGAACACCGGTTATGAGTTCGCACGCTGCTGAATACATGACCTAATCATAGATTCAACCTAAGGAGTATCTTCATGTCCGATTTATTCAAACGTATTAACGATGTCATCAGTGCCAACATCAACGATTTAATTGATCGCGTTGAAGACCCTGAGCGCATGATTAAACAAATCATCCGTGAAATGGAAGACAATATCAGCAAAGCCAAAGAAGGCGTGGTACTCGCAATTGCCAGTGAAAAACAACTGCAAAAAGAACTGGAAACCAATCAAAAACAATCCGCTGAATGGCTAAGCCGCGCTGAAACTGCGTTAGAACATAATAATGACGATTTGGCGCGCGCCGCATTAGCGCGTAAAAAAGAACACGATGCCATCTGCAAAGTATTAGAACCCTCGTGGCTATCGGCTAAAAATACCAGCGATAAACTCAAATCCCAGTTAAAAGCCTTGGAAGCCAAGCTGGAAGAAGCCCGCCGCAAACGCACCAGCTTAGCCGCACGACAACACGCCGCCGTTGCACGTCAGCAAATGGACAAAACCCTGTCCAATTTTGAAGCGGGCATAAAAGCGCAAACCAGTTTTGACCGCATGGAAGACAAAGTCGCGGCAATGGAAGCGCGCACCGAAGCCTTGGAAGAATTGCGCAACGACTCCTCACAATTGGAACGCGAGTTTTTAGACATGGAAATCCACGCTGAAATTGATGAAGAATTGCGCAAGCTGAAACAGAAAGTCAAAACCCAGCCCAAAACCGAATCAGCGACGCACAGCGATAATTCAACCAATATTTTACTGTAAGCCAACGATATGAAAGCATTTGTTGCCTTCATCATATTTGTGATTCTGTGGGTGAATATGCCCGTTGTCGGCTTTTTAACAACCGTCGGTGCTATTATTTACTACCTGTTCAAAAAGCCTGTCCAGCATGACGATGAAAGCAATGAATCCGCACAATGGCACGAGGCATTCCCTATCAAGGCAGGTAATCTAGTTGACCTGACCTTATTACGGATAGAATTACGCTGCCTGATGGAATCGGGCAATATGGACAGGGAGCGACACGCGCTATTGGAGCAACAGATTGACGAATTGTGTCTCCATTATCTGGCACAATTTTCTGTGAGTATCGGCAATCATTTATGGCGACAACGCCGTGTCGCTGCATGGAATTTTCTCAATCGTTACGCAGAAACACCGCTAGGAAAACCGCCTTGGCAATCAGAAACCGATGATTCCATGACGGACAGTTCTGTAGACGACGAACCGTCATCGGCAACATCGGATAACGTCTCGCCACTCGCCACTGATACCGCACCTGCCGTCACGCTGACAAAACAATCCCCCACATTTGACACCATAGACTACGAACCTGCACAGTCGGTACAGCACAACGCCGCTACCGACACACACCAGCCTGCGGTGTTTGCCATTGATGAAGCCGAGCATCCATCGACACTGCTACAGGTTAATAGTCCAAGCCAACAAACCAGCAAAGCCGAACCGACGCTGAACCAATACGCATGGCAACCCCATGAACCCACGCGCATAGAACGTGCGTTAAGCGCGTTATCAGGTTGGCATTCAATGGCAGTGCCGTTTTTAATGCAGAACATCGGCTGGTTTATCGGCGTATTCTGTTTTATTGCGGGTTCAACGTTTCTGGTGCATTCCACCGAAGGTTATGCCAGTAACCTGATTGCCTTTTTTGCGTTTTTTATTTTCACCCTCGCCTTATTATTCGGCGGCTATCAACTGCGCAGTAAACGCCCCGAACTGGAAACCTCCAGCACTGTGCTTTTTATCCTGAGCCTGTTGCTGATACCGCTCACCACACTCACCGCCACGCAATTATTGATGAGCAGTGACAGCGGCGGTTTGCGCATTTTCAGCAGTTTGCTCATTCTGGTGGAATTGGGCGTGTTTTATTTTGTAGTCACGCTGGTATCTGGCTTGATGGACAGAAGTTTGCAACAGGGCTTGCCGCGTTTTTTTATCGCACTTACCGCCGCGTGTGCCTTACAACCCTTATTGATAGCCTTACCTTTCTGGCAATTACTCGCGGTGATTCACTTGCTGATTATGGCGATATTGAGCGCGGGGATTTACACCTACGCCACGCAATGGCTGCAAGCCATTTTTATCGACCAACGTAAAATTTCTTATTTTGCCGCAGGTACGCTGGTTTATGCCGCCTTGGTGTCCTTCGTTTTTATCAGCACAGGTAATGATATTGTCTTACCAGACGGCTATTACGGCTTTTTCCTGATGCTGTTGTCGGGGTTGTTATTTTTTGTCGATGCGCAATTTAAGCACTGGACGCAACAAGCCGCCTATTTATCACGCTTTAGTTTTTTTGTGTATGGCTTGTCGGTGTTGGCATTGTGCTTGGTCGCGGGTTATCAAACTGCCGCGATTCTGACTCTGATTCTGGCAATCGGGCTATACGCTTTTATCGTGTGGCGGTATTTAACACTCACGCCGCTGAGTATTTTTCTGGCTTGCTGCTTCTGGCTATACGACTTGCTGGTGTTGCAACACCTACCCGAAGCCACCCATTTACTTGCCAGTTTACCCGTATTACTGGCACTGCACCGCGCCGCACACTGGGCATTAAATAAACGCCAATCGGCGTATTTAGCCCTGATTGTCTATCGGGTATTGTACAGCCTGCTTGCCGCGCTGACCGTGTGGAGCTTGAGCTACAGTGATGCAGGCTTATTAGCAATGATGACCGCGTTGACCACAGGTGTATTAACCTATTACGCACTAAAATCCGCACCGCAGGCGATTTTTACCCCGTATTCTAAAATCGCCGATAAAGTTAATGTAAACAGCTATCAAAATCTGCTGACTACACCTTGGTTTTACACGCTACCCGCGTTAGGCATCTTGATTGTGTGTTACGCGCCACCGTTGGCAATATTGGGTGAGGCGCAGTTTTCTTTAGGCGTGTTGTTACTGTCGGCGGCGTGGGCTTATTTAGGGTTATCCACATTTTTTAACGCGAACAGCTCAACCAACAAGCCGATTGCACAACGGTTAAACAGTGCCTTACTGAGTTTATTGCTCGCCTTATTACCGTTATGGAATATGAGCAACCAGCCGCGTATCGTGGTGTTATTGCTGGCGGGAGCTATCGCCCTGTGGCTGAGTTATAAATTATTATCACGCGGCTTGTTTTATCTGTTGTTCGCCTTGTGGGGCGCGGCATTCGCATTGCTGAAACTGACGTATTTTCCACCGCCGTCCAATGGCATGGTGACGGTCATATTAGGTATCATTATCTGGTGTTGGCTATGGCGCGTTGAACGTCAGGAACTCTCAGATTCGCGCCAATTGGAGCGCGAGGTGGCAAGCCAAAAAATGGCATTGCTACCGTCATTAAATGTGCTGGGCATCTATCCACTGCCCAGTTCAACGGTATTATTTAAAGACCTGATAGCCACGCCGATGGCGCAATTGATGGTGTTAGCGTGGCTATTAACCATGAAGGCAGTCATCATGCGCTGGTTGCTGGAAATGCCGTCTTATGGCTGGTTGGCGGCGATTTTACTGGCGGGTGTATTGGGCGGTTTGTTGATTATTCGTTATCTGCTGATTCAGTTATTGCCGATACCTATCGCGCTGGTGCTGGGTGCATTATTACTGTTGCTGAAATTTATCGGCTTACCCACAACAAGCCTGTTACTGGTCGCGGTGTTGTTTGCCGTAACGGTTTGGCAATCGACACGCTATAGCCTAAAACAGCCCATGTTTATCAAGCTGATGGACATACTCAATCCCGATTTGCCCGATGAAAGCGAACGCATTGCACGAGTTACCCATAACACGGCGTTTTTTATCGTATTCAGTGCGGTCGGCATACAGTTATTGGGTATTGATAGTGTGCGTAATTTAGCCACTTTATTGACCTTAGTTAGCACCGCAGGGTTTTTCTGGTTAAGTGATAAAAGTTATCCACAAAAACTGGTGCGTTATTGGGTGTTAGGTTTTGCCTTGTTGGCAACCAGCGAACTTATTTCCTTAACGCTGCATCCATTCACTTGGCAAACCATCAACCACGATGCGTATGCGGGGTTGTTATTGACTGCCTTAAGTCTGCCGCTTGCCGCCTTAGGTACGCGCCTAAATGCTTACGCCAAACCTGCCGCTATTACGGCTATCACGCTGATATTCAGCAGTGTGTATTTGCAAATACAGTTAGCCACGCAGGCGATTGTCCCGTTGGATTATGCGGTGTTATTTTTAGCGGGTTTCAGTTTATTACTGGCAAACACCAGACCAAAATGGATTCCATGCACCACTGCCGCGTTGATGATGTGGGTACTGGCGATATTATGGATGTCGCATAGTTTGCTTCACGCCACTGCGCCGTTCAGCTTATGGCTGGGCGTACAAACATTTGTCGATTCATGGCTGGTGTTGAGCTTATTAAGCCTAGTCATGGGGTTGTTGTCATACCGCATGGAAAATAAACCTGACATGACGGCTTACCGTGTGCCGCTCACGCTCGTTGCAAACCTGTGTTTCGGCTGGGCGTTATTAAGTTTATTTTTTACCAGCACATGGCATGACAATGCCTTGCCTTGGCTGTTGCTGATTTTATTAATTAGCAGTTTTCCGTTGTCCAAACACTGGTACGACGCGGCACAGTGTCGTGGCTTGGCAAGTGCCTGTTTTCCTACGTTGGCGGTGTTCAGTTTATTGCCCGTATCGCTTGATGGCTCTGGATTACAAACCGCTACCATACTGACTGGCTACGCCTTATGGTGTTGTGCCACGTTGATAGTGCCACGCTTTAATAAACAATGGAGCGAATTGGCAATTGATGAAATATTTTTTCCGTGGCTGGGTTTGGTGCTGATTGCACTGAGTCCTTTTTGGCGGTCATCGACTATCGTTAACGTCGATACATGGCGTTATTATCTTGCGCTGTCGGGTTATTGCGTATTGATGTTGCGCTACAGCCGCTGGAACGGCTTCTCTTGGCTTGCCGCTGGTGCGTTGACTGCCGCTGGTGTGCTGACTACTGGCGGTGTCGTCTTCAATACCGATCAAGATAATCAGTCCATTAACCTGTTGCTGTGGAGTAACGCCCAATTATTACTGGCTAATTTTTGCTATCGCAAAGCTGAGGCAATCGCTCTGCGTTGGCAATGGCAGCAAACATTATCGGGGTTGGCGTTTGAATGGATGGTACGTCTTGTTTTAATTATTTATTTACTGGTCTTTAGCGCGTTTCTGGGCTTTGCTTTTATTAACGTGAACACATTTATTAATCTGGACACATTCTATACGTTTTCTAATCGTATTGCGCAAAGCCTACCTGCTAGCCTTCTGCTCATCGCATCGTTCGCACATTTATTGTGGCTGCGGTTTTCTAAAACCGCGTTGGATGGTTTGATTTGGGCAATGTTATTGGTGTTGTGGACGCTCTACATAACGACCCTGAACACACTGTTTCATCCGCCGCTATTTTTAGCACTATGGAGCGTCCTGTTATTCGTTGCCCATTACGCCTGCTCACACCTGCACCATGAAATCCCCGCTATCATCGCCCGCTGGCAAAAACTTAACGTCGTGTTTGCCACCGCCGCGCTGTTTTCTTATTCAGCATCCGACCTGCCCGAATTATTGCTCGCATTAGCGATAATTACCTGCCTGAGTGCCGCATTAGGCGAACGCTCACCGCGCTCATTCTGGCAGCTTATTGCCAGTCTTGAAGGCTTGGCTTTTTTACACCTGTATCCCTTTTTGTGGGTTGATACGCAGAATTTTTTAGCCTTATTACCGTGGTATGCCTTACAGCTGATTGTGCTTGCTTGTGTGTGTATGCGGCTATTAGCCAATACCGATTATGCCCGCTATGCCGCGTGGTTGACAGCCTTGAGCCTATTGGAATTGAGCGGTCATGGACTGCTCATCAAAATCTGGGTGATGACCAACGCCCCGTTGCACTTTTTATACGCACCGTTGGACGCACTCGCCGCACTCACGACAGGGCTGATAATCTGCGCTATCGGTGTGCGTCATGTCCGTCATCTGCCCAATTCCAGCTGGTTATACGGCATAGTGACACTGCTCTGCGCGTTGGCGTTTTATAGTCGATTGTTATTGTTGGGCAACGACCCTGTGAGCTTATGGGACACCACGCTGCTCATCGTCTTTGCCTACAGCCTGTTTTTCTCACAACGGATTTTCCCTTCCAAACCGTTGCTTAACATGGCGTTATTCATGCCCGTATTGGCATTGTTTACCGTGCCGTTACAACTTGCCAGCCCAGAAACCAGCGCGACCTTAATCATATCAGGCGTGTTATATGCCCTGATGCACCGCCACAGCGAGCAAAAAATCCCGCTGTATATGGCATTACTGGCATTCAACGGCGGCGTATATTTATGGATACCCAGTCTGGTTGACAGCAGCCAATTACTGCAAATCTATGTCATCCCTGCCGCGTTGAGTGTCTTGCTATTGCTGCATTTGCACAGCCGCGAACTCAAACCCAGCGTATTAATGGCAAGCCGCCTTGCCGCTATCAGCAGTATTTATGCCTGTGCCACAGTGGATGTATTCTTACGCGCTGAACTGAGTATTTTTATACTGGCAATGGCGTTGAGTATTGGCGGTATTTTGCTGGGTATCGCCCTCCGAACACGCGCATTTTTATACGCAGGCGTGAGCTTTTTAGTGCTGAATGTGCTGGGGCAATTAATGCGTTTTTACCCAGAGCAAGGCTTAGGCAAAGCCATCGTCCTCATGGTCATGGGCGCAATCATTATCACCCTGATGATTTGGTTTAATATCAAACGCACGGCGATTTTACAACGCATCAACGCGCTACAAGCTGAAATGCAGACATGGGAATAACTACTTTTATTTGCTGGATTATTGCCTTGAAACTAAACACAAGCCTATTAAAGCCGCTGGTATGTGAATCGAGTTTTACAATCCCTCTTTTCCACACCTGCTGATTGTGAAAAGGAACGGATACGGATAATTGAAAGCTAAATTCCTGCATAACGCTGTTTGCACAACTAGCCAATTCAAGCCCTATTTTTAGCGGTATTAATGACAAGTATGTTAATAACAAGCCTGATACAAAAACCTTGGTATTGCTGGGTAATGGTTGATTAACTCAACAGACGAATCGTGTTATTACTATTGATATGATGGGTTTTGCGTTGCGCTCCATCTGTAGCTTGTGTGGAGCGTAGCGGAACACGGGGAACAGTGAAATCATCACGAAAAGCCCCACATTCCGCAAGCTCCATGCGGAATACTCGTTAATTAATTATTTCGTCAATTACCCATCGAGAGTTTTTATACCATTCAATAAATTCTTCTTTTTCCCATTCAGTTTCTTCACCGTCAATACCCTCATCAAAAACTAACGATTCGCTGACTGAGAATAAATGAGTTGCTCTCATAGCACCTGTATTTGATACTCGGCTGGCTTCAATAAGTTTTCCTTTATTGAGATAAAGAAATTCATATAATTGCTCGATAGTTAAAATTTCTTTCATATTTAATTATCCAGTATTTTTTGTCTTTCCACATCAAACGAATTTAAGAAAATAGGTTTTCTTAGGCTTTTTAAATCCTCTAAATTTCCTAAATCCGAAAAATGAAAAAACCTATGTGTTGCAATAAATGAATATTTTTCTATTTGGTCTTTTAACCAATCGCTTGTTATTTCATCTAATTTCTTAGATGATTTAGAGGCATTCCCATCTTTAGGTAAAAGTGCGAGATTATATAAGTTATGCTGAATAGATTCTTTGTCTAGTCGTGTTGATTGCTTAAAGAGCGATTGAGGAAAAATATGGTCTACTTCATATTCATATTGCGAGTCAGGCGCACTCATTTTTTTTAAGCAATAAAAATGAAATAAAATAGGTTCTAACATTTTTTGACTTAAATCAGAATCATCTGGCAATCTGTTATTGTCCATAATCTCAATTAATAACTCACTCCATTTTTCTTTCTCTAAATGCTCAAAAATATCTCTATTTTTATCTATTTTAGCTAAATTTGCCGCTATTTTTGAATCACTTGAACCGCGCCATTCTTTCATAATATATTCGTATATTAATTTATCAAAAAGAATAAACGCATTTTTTTGAAATTGTTTTGCTCTGACTGATGTCTCAGAACCGTTTGGTTTACCTTTTAGTTCAAAATCTTTATACAGTAGCAGGAAAAAGTTTAATGCTATTCCTTCACTTAGAAGTGAAGCGATGGGGCGTTTCCATGATTTGAAAAATTTAAAATAATCTGAGCTGGATATTAACTTAATCATTGAATTACTATCGTTTATGACCGTTTCAATATCATTTTCCCAGTTAATTTCTATTTTACTTAAAGTATCAATATCTTCCCGTCTAACACCACTACAAAATAATCCAGACAAAATTTTAAAACCTAAAGTAACTTCTTTCTCATGTGATTTTTCATCTGAAAGTTTGAATAGTATTTCTGAATTTTCCAAACGTCTTAAAAAAGTGGCTGGAATATCCCACTTAACTACATCAGCAATAGAATTAACACCTATCTTTTTGTATAGATTTACCGTTTCCTCTTGCTGTTTTATAGATGGGTTTTTAATTGGTATATTCCAGCTTGGTTTTGCAGATGAAACCTCAACAGCAGTAAGTTGAGTTCCTTCGGTGTTAATAATATTAAATATTTTCTGTGAATCGACAGCTGATAATCCTTTAACTTCAATTAATCCTATTTTTGAATCCATTAAAAGAGCATCTATTCTGTCCATAATTTGAATTCGCTCGCAGATTAAATCCCAGTTCTTTTCGATTTTAGGGAAAAGTTTATTTTTCTTTGCAACATCCAACGAAAACCTGCTAGCCATAAACTCTTTGAAAGAATCCATTGAATTTGAAGCTATTGAATTATCCGAACAATGAGTTTTAAACTGAATAATAAAGCTTTTTATTTTTTTAGAAGCCAATTTATATTGACCTGAAGAGTTATCAACATAAGGCAAATTTTCAATCATCCCTGAAAAATCGAATGGCTTTGAAAATCCTGTGCAATGCTTGCCTCTATTATGTGTAAGTTTAATTATTGCTAATAATAACTTAAGCCCTGATAATTTATTGCAATCAATGTTGGCTGGTGGTTGCTCAGATATTGAATCAATTTCTATTTCTGGCTCTATTTCATTTTCAGTAAATAATTCTAATTTTATTGATTCCTGCTCTTCTTCTAACTCTAACTCTAAATATTCATTAATTTTATCCCAAAAAAGTTTTTCTAACTCTTGCGGTTGGGTATTATTTTTAAAACCAATAAATTTTTGCGCCCAAAAGTAAATATTTTCAGGGTCATTGTATAAATTCATTAGCGCATTTCTTCTTTGCCTGCCATCTAATAACCACTTAGTTGTACTGGCATTTTCTTTTTCAATATTTAGAATACAAACACCAATTGGATATTCTTTAAAAATACTGATACATAATTTAAAATTTTTCTTATCATCCCATGTTTGCTTACGTTGAAATCTAGGCAATTTTACACTTGAATCTGTGATATAAGTTTTTATTGATTCTGGTCTTATTTCATACATTATGATTAATCCTTATAGTTTTGATAACAACGAAACTCGTAACATTTGCATCAAATGATTGTAGCATGAAGCCATGTAGGATATGCAATGTGTACCCTATGTTAATTTCTCATTTATATACGTTCAATTTCCCACCATAAAACGCCTTTTTTACCTTTCAATCCCTTTGAGTTTTTTAATGATGTGGCAACTGAATAATCTTGACAAGGAAAACCGCCAACTAATAAATCACAATCAGGTAAATCATCGGTAGGAACAAGAGCAATATCTACATTTACATGATTTTCTTTTCCCCAGCGATTTTCATAAACTAATGAAGCGTGTTGTGTTTTTGTTGAAGGCTCGAATTGATTACTCCAGACGACTTGATAATCAGAATTTAAGTCTTCGGTATAATTTGATAATGCAGATTTATTATTCCATCCTTCTAATCCCAGTCTAAAACCACCCACGCCTGCAAATAACTCAACAACTCTAATTTTATTTTTCAAAATAATTTACCTCTAAATTTTAAATTTTTCGTGAATCAACCCGATAAATCTGAAAAGCGGCATTCATAATATATAGGACGCGTTTTTTCAACGCTTAATATCATAACAAGAAGAATATAGTAGCGCGTGAAGCTGATTTAAACCGCTTTGGCAGTTATGTTTGTGCGTGGGATTGAGTGGCAACGCTTGCAGGTGTTTTTTCGATATGCAGTCAATAACTTTCATATAATACCCAGTAGAGTACCCTGAAACCGCTCAATGACTTTTTAGTGAAATTTGAATTTTATAACTAATTAATTTTATTGGTCGGAACGACAGGATTTGAACCTGCGACCCCTTGTCCCCCAGACAAGTGCGCTACCAAGCTGCGCTACGCTCCGATTATTTTTTTGGTGATTTTATTGAATGAGATTGTGAACACAATCTCTGGTAAAGCAAGAGGGCGGATTATACAGCATCCGCCCTGTTTTTGCAGCTTATTTTAGTAATTCTAAAATATCTTCGAGATCGGCGACCATTTGATGAATAAGCTGTTTGGTGATGGTGGCATTGTCTTTGTTGTCATCACTGCTTAAATGCGCTCGTGCGCCGCCGATGGTGTAGCCTTGTTCGTAGAGTAGTGAACGAATCTGCCGTATCATCAGCACATCATGACGCTGATAATAGCGGCGATTACCGCGTCTTTTTATGGGGCTGAGTTCGGTGAACTCCTGCTCCCAATAACGCAGTACATGAGGCTTGACTCCGCACAATTCACTGACTTCACCGATGGTGAAATACCGTTTTGCGGGAATGACAGGCAAATCATTATTACTCGGATCCAACATACGATTCTACTCGGGCTTTTAGTTTTTGACCTGAACGGAATGTTACCACACGCCGTGCTGTAATGGGTATTTCTTCGCCTGTTTTTGGATTTCTTCCCGGCCGACTGCTTTTGTCGCGTAGTTCAAATTTACCAAACCCAGAGATTTTTACTTGCTTTCCTTGTTCCAGAGAGCTTTTGATTTCTTCAAAAAAGAACTCTACCATGTCTTTTGCTTCGCGTTTGTTTAAGCCTAGCTCGTCAAACAAGGTGTCCGCAAAATCTGCTTTTGTTAATGCCATGAATCAATCTCTCAATTTTGCGCCCGTTTTCTGGGTCAATGTGTCTAACAACGTGCTAACTATAGCATCTATTTCTGAATCTGTAAGGGTTTGAGCGTCATTTTGCAGGGTTATGCTCAATGCCACGCTTTTACAGCCTTCTGCTACGCCTTTGCCGCGATATATGTCAAATACGACCACATCTTGCAGCATAGGTTCATTGCTGTTTTTAATGCAGTCTATGAGTTGGTTGGCGGTGATGTCGTCATTGACCAGCAAGGCTAAATCGCGGCGTACTGATGGGTATTTGGACAGCGATTTGAATTTAGCAGGGGTTTTATTCAACACTAAATCTTGTGCCAGTTCAAATAAAAATACTTGGCTGTCAAAGCCCAGTTGTTTTTCCAGATTAGGATGCAGCATCCCTAACCAACCGATACTTTGCCCGTCTTTGTTGAGTATTTCAGCGGTTTGGTACGGATGCAAGGCGGTTTGTTCAGCGGGAACAAACTGCACTTCACAACCCGTTAAACCGAATAAGGCTTCTACGTCAGCTTTAACATCAAAGAAATCGACTTTACGGGTTTTTTCGCCCCATTGTTCGGTGTACGCGCTGCCTAAGGCTAAACCTGCGAGCATTTTTTCCTGTTGGGTTTCGCCGTCTCTTTGTACGAAACGCAAGCCTGTTTCAAATAAACGCACGCGGTTTTGTTGGCGGTTGGTGTTGTGTAATGCCGCTTTGATTAAGCCACACCATAAGGTGGTGCGCATCACTGCCATATCGGCAGAAATAGGATTTTTTAAGCGCACCACTTCATCATTCGGCGCGATGGTTTGTTGAATTTCTTCATCGACAAAGCTGTAGGTGATGGCTTCTTGATAACCTCTATCGACGAATAAATCTTTCACGCGATCGAGTTCTAATACGCTTTCAGTCGCTAAACCTAATGACGAGCGCATAAGTAAACTGCTGTTAGGCAGGTTGTTATAGCCAACAATACGCGCAATTTCTTCGATTAAATCGGCTTCGATAGCAATGTCAAAACGAAAGCCAGTGGGTTTGACTTTCCAGCCGTCGGCTAGAGTTTCTACAGCCAGACCTAAGCGTTGAAAAATCGACACCACGCGCTCATCGGCAATGGCAATACCTAAGGTTTTTTCTAGGCGTTGTTTTCTTAACAGCACGGCATCACGGTTAGGTAATGCAGCTTCTGTAGTGACTTCGGTAATCGCACCGACGCTACCGCCTGCAATATCGACAATCAGTTGCGTTGCGCGTTCGATAGCGCGGGCTTGCAAGGTGAAATCCACGCCGCGTTCAAAACGGTGTGAGGAATCAGTATGCAGACCGAAAGAACGCGCTTTACCTGCGATAGTTTGTGGGGTGAAAAACGCGCATTCTAAAAAGATGTCTTGCGTGCTGTCGCTGACAGCGGATTCACTGCCGCCCATGACACCCGCTAGAGCTAAGGCTTGGTTATCGTCGGCAATCACTAACGATTCGGTGTCGAGTTTGATGGTTTGCCCGTTTAATAACGCCAGTTCTTCATCGGCTTGCGCATAACGCACGGTGATACCGCCCGTTAATTTGGCGGCATCAAAGGCGTGTAGCGGTTGCCCTAATTCGATTAACACATAGTTAGTGACATCAACCACTGCGCCTAAACTGCGCACACCTGAACGGCGTAGACGTTCCTGCATCCATAACGGCGTTTCCGCTTGTGGATTAACGCCTTTGATTAAGCGACCTAAATAACGCGGACAGGCTTCGGGGGCGTTTACACTGACGGTTAATGATTCAGCATGAGCAACCGCGCTGTTGTCAAACTGCGTTGCCGTCCAGTCCATTTCATTTAATACCGCAACTTCACGCGCAATACCTTCCACGCTTAAGCAATCGGCGCGATTCGGTGTTAAATCGACTTCAATAATCGAATCATTCAGCGATAAATACTCACGAATATCGACACCGACAGGCGCGTCATTTGCCAGTTCCATCAAGCCGTTGGCATCGGCGGCAAGTCCGAGTTCTTTTTCAGAACACAGCATTCCAAACGATTCCACACCGCGCAATTTGGATTTTTTGATTTTAAAATCTTGGGGTAATACCGCGCCGCATAACGCCGCTGGAATTTTCAAACCCACGCGCACGTTAGCCGCGCCGCAGACAATTTGCAGAGGTTCTGCTTCGCCGACATTGACACGGCACACGCGCAATTTATCCGCGTCTGGGTGTTTTTCCATGTCGATAACTTCACCGACCACGACACCGCTGAATACTGCCGCCGCAGGTTCTACGGAATCAACTTCCAAGCCTGCCATTGTTAATTGCGCGACCAATTCATCGGTCGTAACGGCTGGATTTACATACGTTCTTAACCATGTTTCACTGATTTTCATGATGACTTCCCTGTTAGTTAAATTGTTGTAAAAATTTCAAGTCATTTTCAAAAAACAACCGTAAATCATTAATGCCGTAACGCAGCATCGCCAAGCGTTCCACACCCATACCAAAGGCAAAACCGCTGTACTGTTCGCTGTCGATACCCACGGATTTAAACACTTCAGGGTGAATCATGCCGCAACCCATCACTTCTAACCAGCCTGTGTGACTGCACACGCGACAACCTTCGCCGCCACACATCACGCATTCAATATCGACTTCGGCAGACGGTTCGGTGAATGGAAAATACGATGGACGAAAACGCACTTGTATGTCTTTTTCAAAAAATGCGCGTAAAAATTCATACACCACGCCTTTTAAGTCGGCAAAACTCACATCAGTATCCACCAAAAAGCCTTCGACTTGGTGGAACATGGGCGTGTGGGTAATATCGGAATCACAACGGTATACGCGACCGGGAGCAATCACTTTTAACGGCGGCGTTTCCGATTCCATGACGCGAATCTGCACGGGTGAAGTATGGGTTCTTAACACACGGTGTGCGTCAAAATAAAACGTATCGTGCATGGCGCGGGCTGGGTGATGCGCAGGAATGTTCAGGGCTTCAAAATTGTGATAATCATCTTCAATTTCAGGGCCTTCAACGACATTAAAACCGACGCTGGCAAAAATTTTGTTGATGCGGCGCAGTGTGGTGGTGACAGGATGCAAACCTGCAACCGCCTGTCCGCGACCTGCGAGCGTGACATCAATGCGTTCACTGGCTAAACGTGCGCTGAGTGCGGCGGATTCCAGTGCAGTTTTTTTGGCTTCCAGTTCGCTTTGCAAGCTGTCTTTGGCTTGATTGATGACCTGACCGACGGTGCGGCGTTGTTCAGGATCAAGTTTGCCGAGTTCTTTCATCTGGTCGGTAAATAAGCCTTTTTTGCCTAAATAATGCACGCGAACGGCATCAAGCTGCATAAGGTCGGTGGCAGTCGCAAGGGCTTGTAAGGCTTGCGCGAGAAGTTCGTCTAAGGATGTGGACACGGTGTGAATTCGCTGTATGGTGTTAAAAATAAGGGGATTTTATCACGGGATGGCGACATAAACCTGCGAGGTTTTAAAAACCTCGCAGGTTTGCGCTAGGCATAAAGCTCATCACTACCATCCATATCGCCTGTTTGCTGATACAACAACGGTTTGCCTTTATTAAGAATTGCCCCTGCAATCACGTTGCACACTACGATTTTATGATCGCCTGCCTCGGTATCATGACTGACCTGACAATCAAAATACGCCAGCGCGTCAGCCAATACGGGCGCGGTCGATAAACCTTGTTGCCACACAAAGCCCGCCATTTTATCTTTATCGTGTGAACGACCAAAATGTTCGGCAATACGCATTTGATGTTCTCCCAATACATTGACGGTACACACGCCGCCTTCTTGCAATAAACCGTAAGAATAATGCTCAGGGTTGATGCTGATTGCCAATAACGGCGGATCAAACGATACCTGCATCACCCACGCGGCAGTGAATGCGTTGTGATGTACGCCATCACTGACGGCGACCACATACACGCCGTGCGTCAACTGCTTAAATAACTCATTCATGATTGAAACGCCAGTTTGATACGCATTGATAAATCCACCGCTTTGATGTGTTTGGTCAACGCGCCGATGGAAATAAAATCCACGCCTGTGTCGGCAATGGTGCGGATATTGGTTAAATCAATATTACCCGAAGCCTCCAGTTCCGCGCTACCTTGTGTTAAGGCAACGGCGGTGCGTAAATCATCCAGACTGAAATTATCCAGCATAATGCGGTCGGGCGCGGCGGCGAGTGCTTCTTGTAATTGCTCAAGTGATTCAACCTCCACTTCCACCGCCACCGTGCTGAGTTCACGCGCGGTCTGTACCGCTTTGGCAATCGAACCCGCCGCCATAATGTGATTTTCTTTGATTAATACGCCGTCATATAAACCGATGCGGTGGTTATAACAGCCGCCGCACTTCACCGCGTATTTTTGCGCATCGCGTAACGCGGGAATGGTTTTGCGGGTATCCAATACTTTACAGTTCGTGCCTTTGACGGCTTCCGCGTATTGTCTGGCAACGGTTGCGGTTGCTGATAAAGTTTGTAATAAATTCAACGCGGTGCGCTCACCTGTCAATAACGCTCTGGCAGAACCTTGGAGTTTACACAACAGGGTATTTTTAGCCACGTTATCGCCGTCATAAACCTGCCAGTCAATCTGAATATCAGGATTCAACTGTTTAAACACCGCATCAAACCACGCCTGACCGCATAGCACCATATCTTCACGGGTAATCACTTCCGCTTCCGCATAAGTGGCTTCTGGAATAATGGCGGCGGTAATGTCGCCTGTGCCGATGTCTTCGGCGAGATAAGGCGTGATGTCGATGGTTTTTTGTAGGCTATTCATAAGGGGAATCATCTGGTTATGTTGATGACACCACTATATTGAGCGGCTCTGTTGATGTCAATTTTCCACAACGTGTTTTATCACTGACCACGCGCTGAGTTTTTGCTCAAACGTTAAACTTGCCATCGCAGGACTGGTAGACGGCAACCGTGTACACGCCACCATCTGCCATTGCTGGGCAAGCGTCGGCTTAACACGTTTATGGTATTCCTGATACGCACAACTGCCGTTGAAAAAAATATGTTGTATGTGCGGATGCTCGGCAAAAAAAACCGCAAAATCATTGCTGATAATAGACGCATTACTAATGCTACTATCCAGACTACCCTCACGTTCACACCGTTGAATCACATCCCACAGGGCAAGTTTGTGCTGTTGCAACGCCTGCAATCTATCGGCATAAGCCATATCCGCATTAAAACCGAACAACTGCGCCATCATTGTCCAGAACGCATTACGCGGATGCGCATAATACTGATGCTGCGCCAACGACAGTGTACTGGGCATAGAACCGAGGATTAATACCCGCGCATCGGCACGGGCAACAGGGGCAAAGCTGATTAGCTCATCAGGAGTTTGTGTGGGGTTGTCTGTATTCACTCTGAATCGTGGGATATTTTGGTATGGTTTAATATAACGTTGGTGGAGCTTTTTGGGGTAGTGTATTTACTTTCAAATGACTGACGTGACCAATTTGACCAGCAACATAGAGTATTAGGACTAATGACTGCCAGTCCTTCAAAGGACTGGCAGTCATAAAATACAGTTAATGCCCTATGCCGTCTGGTAATTTTATCCCACCATTTTCAATCACAATGTTTGCTTCTGAATCATGCTTAACGAGTTGTTTTTTTTGGTTGTCCAAAAATGTCGTGGCAACTTGTAGCGGTACGAGTTGATCTTCCATATTGAACGGAGAGGGTTCAATGGTTAATCTCCCATCCTGATAACTGATTTGGTAATTGTCCGCATCTAAACCACTGGGGGTAATCCAGTAATAACCTGCATTAATCGCACCTTGGCTACTGCCACCATAACGAAGCTTGCCGAATAGCACCGCATCGGTTTCACCGTTGACAAAACCCGAATAACGAACGCCATTACCGCCAAAGTATCTGCGTCCATCATAAACTTTGTTGGCATCGTTTGCGGTGATGAGTAGATTGGCTTTGTTAATGGTCAACACGCCATCAACATAACTGATGTCATAACCTTGTTGGTCTGAATAAAGCCCTGTTGGTGTGTAACTGCCAACATTTTTAATACTATAAGGATTGGCTTGATTAAATAAATGCCCGCTGGTGGACGCATCCGCTATCGAATAACTGGCATTGCTTAAGACACTATCACTTAAACCATTGTAGGTTTTAGTGATGTTATCCGCAGTGATGGTTAACGGGATTAAAAAAGAGCGTAGTAAAGGCGCGGTTTGTCCTTCGTAGATACGCCATATTGCGCTACTGCCGCCTGTATTGGCTATGTCCCAACCTGCATTGCTGAACGTTGCCAGTTGCATCATTTCAGCAGTGGTTTTTCCTGAGACATTGTTTAATGTGCCTCGATTAGAACCAATGCCACTATTGCTGTCTTTGCCCGTCGTTTCTGTGTTCCAGAAGGCGTTGTTGATAGTAGCAGGAAAAAAAGAATGCGTGAACCTGCCGACAGTACCGCTGTTGTTTCCTACCAGACCGCCAATATTATAATTAACATTACCTATGGCGTAGGCATTGCTGATAGTAACCTCGTTGCTCCCCACTAGTCCTCCGACACCGTAAATACCAATGACATTGCCTGTTGCGTAGGCGTTGTTAATCGAACCGTAGTTATCTCCTACTAGCCCTCCGACATAGCTGCCAGTACCAATGATATTGCCCGTTGCATAGACGTTGCTGATAGAACCTCTATTTTCTCCTACCAGCCCTCCGACAAAGCTATATCCAGTAATTTTAACATTGGTTAGTCCCAAATTTTTAACTGCCCCAGTTACTATTCCAAACATACCAAGCTGGCTAGTAAAAGATTGATTAAGCGTAAGATTAGAGAGAATATGACTCGCGCCATCAAATTCACCTGCTAGATATGGAATAAACAATCCAGAAGCGGCGGCAAGGTTAACATCTGTATTAAGACGAAATTTGTAAGTTGGATTATCCGCAAAACCTAACAGGTCTCTCAGGCTTTGCAGGCTATTAATGCGGTAATAGCCAGTGCTGGTATCTAACGGTAAAGTAACGGCATAATTACTGATATTAAGTGTTTGGTTGTGAGTCATCCAATCTTGATATTGAGCATCATAAATACCGCCTTGTGTGACAAAATGACTACCATTAATTAGCACTTGGTCAATATTGTAATGCGAGTTGTTGATAGTGCTTCCGTTGCCGTAGATGTTGTATCCCACCAGTCCACCAACATCGCTAGTACCACTGACATTGCCCGTTGCGTAGGCGTTGCTGATAGTTCCTCCTCTAAATAAGTAACCTCCCACCAACCCACCAATATTATTATTACCACTGACATTGCCCGTTGCATAGGCATTGTCGATAATGCTGTAGACGGAACTTACTCCCACCAGTCCTCCAACAAATATAACACCACTGACACTTCCAGTAGCGTAGACGTTGCCGATAGTATCGCCAACAGAATTCCCCACCAGCCCGCCGATATTATAATTACCACTGATATTGCCCGTGGCGTAGGCAGTGCTGATAGTGCCAAAATCGCTTCCCGCCAGCCCGCCAATACTATCATTACCCCTGATATTGCCCGTGGCGTAGACATTACTGAGAGTACCCCAGTTAATTCCCACCAGTCCACCGACCACCCACTTTCCACTGACACTGCCTGTTGCGTAAGCATTACTGATAATACTGTCGTTCTCTCCCACCAGTCCGCCTACATGGCTAGTACCACTGACACTGCCCGTTGCGTAGGCATTGCTAATAGTGCCGCTGTTGTTTCCGACCAGCCCCCCCGTTGCACTATAAGAATAAGAAGTAGTAGAAACCAAAGCATTAATTAAACCAACGTCACGCAATATCCCACCAGTCCCCACATCACCAAACAACCCCACACCATCGAAAGTTCTTGCACTATTAATGGTTAAGTTAGAAATAGTATGTCCCAAACCATGAAACTGCCCAGTAAAAGTTCCAATAGGCTCAAACCCCGTCCCAGTCGCGGAAGCCCAATTTTGCGCAGGAGTCGCATCAATATTGCCGCCGAGGGCATAATTGCCTGTCAGGTTATTTTGAATGCCTTGCAAGCTGGTGGTGGTGGCATCGTTGACTACGCCCAAGTTGGTAATCACAGTGTAATTGGTTAGCGCACCATCCGAGCCCAAGCGGGTGCTGAAATTATTGCCTGCGGGTAAATTAACCGCCGCCCGCACAATATAATCACTGGTATTGTCCGCTGCCAGCGCACCTTGCCCATATTCCAAGGCCAATTGTGCCGTGCCTGAGCCGTTTAGATTGCTGTCTATGTTGATGTTGCGGAACGCAGACAGGGTGAGGTTATTGGCTGCCCAAGTAATCACATCTCTGACAAAAATATCGCCGTTACCTGCAATATTGCCCGCTCCACAAACCGCGCCCGTACAGGTTGCCGAGAATGCGGCTGTTTGAATGGTGACGTTACCGCCCGTCAACGCGGTGCTTAATGCCGTGCCTGTAATGTCGCCGCCTGTCGCGGCAATGGTGAAGTCATAAGGGTCTATCAGCCAAGTGCCACTATTGCCGTATTTGGCTTGGGTGTTGATTTTTGCGGAATCGGCAATTTTAACGTGAGCGGCGGAGGTATCAATTTTGCCGCCATTGCCTGTGTTGGATGCCGTGGCATTGAGCTTGCCTGCCACGTTCACTGTGCCGTTGTTCATGTTGGCTAATACGTTGATGGTGCCTGCGTTGCCATGATCGAGGGCGATGGCGTTGACGCTGGCATTTTCAGCGATATTGGTTTGCTGGGTGGTTTGTTTGCTGCCGATGTTGATAACGCCACCGCCTGCCTGACCTGAGGCGTTAACCGTCGCGCCGTTGTTCAGTTGTACAGTTTTACCTGTGACGCTGATAGCTCCGCCTGTGTTTTGTCCGTCGGTGCTGAGTGTGCCGCTGACGTTGACCTCGCCGTTGTCGCCGCCGTCGAGCATAATCTCCCCGTTACGTTCGATTAAGCCTTGCGCTTTCACAATGCCGTTTTGGTTAAGCACGGTATCAAGCAATTGGTTGGCGGCTTTGGCGGTCATGACGACTCTGCCGCCGTCGGCTTGTATCGTGCCTTGGTTGTTGAGTTGCGCATTCAGTGCAGCTTCGGTGACGTTGACGGCAACCAGTCCATCGCCTTGAAAATCCAGATCAACGGTTTTTCCTGCCGCCAGCGCAGTTGTGCCTTTCGGGGTGTTTATCGTGCCGGTGTTAGTGACTTGTTCTCCGATTAAGGCAACGACACCGCCGTCTTTCGCGTTAATCGTGCCGTGATTTTCTACGCTACCTGTCGCGCCGTTTTGGGTGAAGTGATGGTTGCCGTTGATAAAATCCTGATTGGTCATGTTATGGGTGGTAGCAACTAACCCACCGACATCGACTTGCGCGGTATTACTGAACAGCACGCCATTGGGATTGACCAGATAAACCTGCCCATTGGCGTTGAGTTGTCCTTGAATTTGACTGGCATCTTGTCCGACGACCCGATTGAGTAAGGCGGCTTGGGCATTGGGTTGTTGAATGTTAACCGCTTCGGCCGGATTGATAGAAAACCCTTGCCAGTTAATAACGGCTTTTTGACTGGACTGGTTAATCTGCATTTGCCCCGCGTTGGGGGTGCTGACGGCCGCTTGCCCTGCCACCAGTTGTTCGCCTGTCGGTAATGCCCAACTGTTAGCAGAACACACTAGCAAGCCTGTCGCTAACCAATGCGCGTTCTTTAACAGGCGGGCAGTCATGGCACAGACTTTTCCATGACAGCTTGATGAGTTTTTGCTCTTGCCTTTGGTCAGCTCGGAAACGGCTATCCATGTGTTTAATGCGCCGCTCCATATACTGCGATAAATAGGATTCATGACTGTCTCCTTATTATGAAGCTCATTTCCCAAAATTAATTTGGGAACGAATAAAAAATAGTTTTTTACTGTTAAATAGACAATTTTTTATTCTGATTGTCACCTGAATAAAGTAACAAATGCAATCACTCAGAATGGAGTATTAACGGGTATAGATTAGGTACTAAAAATACCCATTGTGGATAAAATGACCATTGAATTACGCTGTGTTGTTTGGGTTAGCGGTAACCTGACCCAAACTCTGAATTATCAAAATCCAGTATCAACGGCTAAGCGCAAGATGGTAAGGCGTGGTTAAGGTATATGCGCCGCCGAATGCTACGGCTTTTATGTAATAAGTCGCGGTCGTTGCGCTGGCGTTCTTGTATGTCACTGATTCGTCAGATTCTGTATCGGCACTGGTTTTCAGTGTTGTCCCTACCGTGCTGAGCAGATAGAGGTCGTAGTCTTTTGCGGGGCCTGTCATCCTGATGGTGAGGCTATGACCTGCCGCGACGTTGATTTTGAAATAATCTTTATCGTTTGCGGCTCCGATATAAGCGGTAATGTTGGTGACGCTATCGGTGATAAGGTTGGCGGTCTGGGTTGTGCTGTTATTTTCCACTTCGTTATAAGTGGTGGGAGTTTCTGGATTATTGACGGTGAACGGGATGCTGGCGAATGTACTTATGTTACCTGCGGCATCGCAGGCTTTACCGATCAGGCTATGCTCGCCATTTTTTAAGCTGCGCGAATCCAGCTTCATACTGTACGGCGACTTGGTATCCGTGCCTTTCAGGGAGTTATCCACATAAAATTCTACTTTGCTGATACCGACATCTGGGGTCGTCGTTGCGGAGAAGGTAATGATTCCGCTGTTGCCTGTTTCCGTAACAGTCATTCCGACATCATGATGTAGCGGCTGAAAACGAACGTGCGTCTGTCCGAGCGGATTGGGCGGTAAATTTTGCATTTGAAAGGAGTGATTTGCATCGAGACCCGATTCCTCGCGTATGTCGGTCAGACGTTGCTGAGACTTTACCGTTATTTCCGCGTCAGAAGTATTTTCCGCTGCGTCTGAAAAACCCATCAATAGAAAAATAATCAGAATAATGACGAATTGAATGTGTTTCATAAAATATACCCCCCTATTTTTAATGTGCGTTTCGTCGTCTGCAACGGTGAGCGTCACAGTGTATTCGGCACAACACATAACCCCCCGCCACAGGCTTTTCAAAATGATTGTCGCCTAGAAAAACAGCAACAGCAATGACTTAAAATGGAGTATTAATAGGTAGAAAATGGATATTGAAAATATCCATTTTGGGTGTCTGAGGCTTATTGATGAAAGCGTTATGATGAAATAACGCTTTTTTAGCAGGTAACGGAACGGCAGATAAAACAATCAGTCTTTTTTATCCGCATAGATGTTATCGACGAGTTTTTTAAACCAGTGCGGGCGAAAAATAACCACCAGCAAGCCGATTGTGCTGGTAATCGGAATGGGGCTGACGCTGAATATCATGAAGATAATCAACACAATTGCACATTTGATTCTGAGCCAGTTGGAAGTGGTGTTCATGGCGATTACTCCAGTCGTCTGTTTTTAACTCGTCGAGACGGTTTTTAATGATGGCTTGCTGCTGCCTTGGACGGGGTTGCTTTAATACTACGCAACACATAGCGGTCGGCGAGTTTACCTGCAATAGGCTCACCCTGATTATCAAGCTGAGTCAGCGTGCCTTCGCCGATTGAATAATGCCGTGTTTCGGTGCTGTTGCGCGGCGTTAGCACGATGCTGTTACCCTGACTGCCCCACGCAAATTTGCCTTTTTCAACCAGCTCTCTGTCTGATTTGCCGACGAATTGGGTGAGTAAGATATAAGTATTATTTTTGCTTAGGGCAAGTGATGTTTTTACACCTTTGCAATCTTCACAAGGCAGAAAACCCTGATACACATTGGTCAAATCAAGGCTGGTTTGCGTATGGTGTTCGGCGGTTGCGTGATCGCCAGTCTCTGCGGTTTCAGCAAATACCGTGTTGTAACTGGAAAACGCGGCGAGAAAGAAAAATAAAGTGATGGTTTTTTTAATGGTTCGCATAGTCGCTCCTGAACGTGTGAGGGTAAAAGATTGACCACTATATCAGCAAGCGGTCATAAAGGGTATACACTCAAATTATCCCTGCATCAAGCGACTGCCATGCTGTTTCAGCCAGCGGTGCGGGGTTTTGTAATCGGGCAAATGCTCCGCAACCAATGCCCAAAAATGCGGCGAATGGTTGCGAATTTTAATATGACATAACTCATGCACCACCACATATTCCAGCACGGCGGGCGGTGCCATCATCAACAGGACGTTGATTTGAATGTCGTTATGAATGCCGCAACTGCCCCAGCGGCTTTTTTGCTTTCTTATATTGATGGTGCGCGGCATGAGCTGATATTTAGGGGCGTGCTGTTTCACCGAGAGCGTTACTTCATGCAGCAGGCGTTTTTTCATCCAGTTTAATAATGCGGGTTTAATTGCTTCGCTGTGATGGGTTGTTAAGGTGTCGGGAATATAGGCGATAAAACCATCACTAAACTCTATTTTTACGCGCTTTAATGACGACGGTTTCAGGGTCAGCGGGTAGGATGCGCCTTGATAAACAATCATTGTGCCTTCGCCATAGACAACAGGCTCTGGATGCGGCTGTTGGCGTTCGGCGATTTTAGTTAATGAGGCAATAATCCACGCTTGCTGGGCGATAACAAATTGATGAATGTGTTGTTCGGCAACTTTAACAGGCGCGACCACTTCGACTTTATCCACAGTGACGATAATGCGCACTTTGGTCGCCCGCGCACTGCGGCGTATCGCATAGCTGAACGGCATGGTGGTCGTCATGATGTGTTTATTCCTGCGGATTTAACGTAGGTCTGCACTATATTGACCGCTGTCATCTCTGTCAAATATTGCCCGTCACAGTCTCCTGAAAGCATAGGTCGTTTTCTGTCAGAAGCCCGCGCATTGCCTGATTTAATCGGTAATGGCGCGGCTACCGCAGTGGCTGAAAAATGGGAAAATGAATTGGATATACAGCGATTATATGAGACTATTTCCACAAAAAAAATAAGTATCGCACAATAATCCATGACCATAATAAAGTAGATGAACAATGCTGTATTGCAGTTAGAAGCCATTTTTGCCACCGCTATTGATGCGATGGTAGTCACTGACGCGGTCGGTAACATTGAAATGTTCAACACTGCGGCTGAGCAAATGTTCGGTTATCTCAGTCAGGAAGTCATGGGGATGAATGTCAGTCTGTTAATGCCCATGCCTGATAGTTTGCATCATCATCTGTACATGGAACGCTATATTGAAACCCGCCAACCGCGCATCCCCAGACAAGGACGTGAAGTCATCGCCAAACGCAGAAGCGGAGAGAATTTTTTCGCCGATATTACCATTACCGATGTAGAGCAGGATGACGGTATCATTTTTATTGCCGTCATTCGCGACATCAGCGCACGAAAAACCAAAGAACAACACATTATTCAACTAGCATTTTTCGATCAGGAAACAGGATTGCCTAATGGGTATTATTTATGCGAAAAATTAGCGTATTTGCTGCAAGAACAAAAAAGTAATTACCACTTAATTTCTCTTTATCTGGGCGATTTAACAGACTACGTTAATATCTTTGGTGTACACGGTGTTAAAGATGTCATTGTCGCCGTGAACAATTTACTGATGGATAAATTACCCCTGCAAAGTTTGATAGTGCGTTGCGGCTTACGCCATTTGAAAATAATTTACGCGCCTGTGTACGGCGAACTGTTATCCGCTGAACAACTCGCGGAACACATTCAAACGGTTATCAGTCAGCCGCTGCACGTTGCCAGTTATCGCATTTTTTTAACCGCGACCTTCGGCTTACTAAAAATTGATCCGCAACAACATACGGTTAAATTATTGCTTGATCATGTTGACATAGCACTGCACGTTGCAAAACATCACATCGGTAGCAATTATCAGATTTTTAAAACCGAATTTACCGACAATTTGCACAGACGGGCTTTGATTGTCCAGAAACTGCATAACGCCATGAATACAATGCCGTTTCAACTGTATTTACAGCCGCAAATCAGTCTGGCAACGCAGCACATTGTCGGTGTAGAAGCCCTGATTCGCTGGCAGGATACTGACGGAGAATGGATTTCGCCTGCTGAATTCATTCCTATCGCGGAAACCATCGGTTTAATTAAAGACATTACTTTATGGACGTTAAAAAAAGCCTGCGCTATCGTTAAAGAATGGCAAAACAGCACTCCTCATCAGTATAGTTGTGCCATTAATATTTCCGCCCAAGTGCTTTGCACACCTGCTTTTTTGCACGAGATAACATTACTGATTGCAGAAAATGAACTTGATCCGCGCATTTTAGAGCTGGAAATAACCGAAACCGCACTCATGTTGAGCATTGATACCGCAATCAGCACAATAACGGCATTATCTGCGCTGGGTATTTCCATTTCTATTGATGATTTCGGTACGGGATTATCGTCATTGGCTTATTTAAAATCCTTTAAAATAAATCGCTTAAAAATAGACCAATCATTCATTACCCATATACTGACGGACGCACATGATAAGAAAATGGTCGCCGCGATTATTACGCTGGCTCATGAGCTGGGTTATCAGGTGGTGTGCGAAGGCGTGGAAAATAAAGCACAACTGGGCTTGCTCCAGCAATTGGGCTGCGATGAAGTTCAAGGCTACTATTTTGCCAAGCCCATGCCGTCTGCTGAATTTCTGACGTTTGCTGAAAATTTTATATTTGAATAATACGTTACTCTTTTAACACCTGAGGAAACAATAAATGCCTGATAATGAGTGGTTTGAACAATACAAAATCGGCGTACCGTTAATTGATGCCGATCACTTGAATTTGTTCATGGAAGTGGCTCGCTTTAATGAGCATTTGCAAAGCGGAATGAGTGCCGAAGAGCTGGGAAAATCGCTGAATTTTCTCGATAAATATGTCGGTGCGCATTTTGCCCGTGAAGAAATGCTCATGCGCGAAAAAACCTACCCTTATTACACTCAGCATAAGACATTACATCTACAGTTAAAAAAAGTGGTCTTTGCTGTTAGGCGCGTTTTTGAAACGGATATAGAGAAAGTGGATAAAGAAAAGTTACATCAATTTTTGCGTGATTGGTTAATCGAACATATCCTGAAAGTGGATACCAAATTAGTGCCTTATGTGAATGGTGCTTATAGCATTGATTCCCGCAGCACTGAACGCTTGCAATTTATCGGACTCTCAGAAGAAATCACCTTGGATGAAGAGTGGGTGGAAGTCACTGTTAAAGTGCCGCAAAGCAAACAAAAAGTCATTGAACGTTGTGCGTTTGCCTTAATGCACAACACGCCTGAAGCACAAGATCTGGAAGAAATCGCACTTGCCGCCACAGGTATGACCATCGAAGAAGCAATGGAACTGGCGGGTGCGGTGTTGTACTAGCGCATAAAAAAATAAACCTGCGAGGTCTTCAAGACCTCGCAGGTTTGAGCTTAACCGTTGACAGCGAGATGCTGAAAAATCACACCACATCCGCTAAATTGCCTTTCGCTTCCAGCCACGCTTTTCTGTCTTGCGCGCGTTTTTTTGCCAGTAATAAATCCATTTGCGCACTGGTGTCATCATCGTCGCTAATCGTGAGCTGCACCAAGCGGCGGGTATCAGGATTCATGGTGGTTTCACGCAACTGGCTGGGATTCATTTCACCCAAGCCTTTAAAGCGTTGCACATTGATTTGTCCTTTGAGCTTTTCCGCTTTGATTCTATCCAATACGCCTTGTCGTTCGGCTTCATCCAAGGCATAAAATACCCGTTTGCCCACATCAATACGATACAGCGGCGGCATGGCGACGAACACATGACCTTCACGCACCAGCGCGTTAAAGTGCTGATAAAACAACGCGCATATCAGTGTCGCAATGTGATTACCGTCGGAATCGGCATCCGCCAGAATACACACTTTACCGTAGCGCAGATTTTGTAAATCATCCGAACCCGGTTCTATACCCAACGCAACGGCAATATCGTGGACTTCCTGCGAAGCCATGACTTGGGTGGATTCCACTTCCCATGTGTTTAAAATTTTGCCGCGCAACGGCATGATGGCTTGAAAATCCCGTTCCCGCGCCTGTTTGGCTGAACCGCCCGCCGAATCGCCTTCGACTAAAAATAATTCGGTGCGGTTGATGTCTTGTGCGGAACAATCTGCCAATTTTCCGGGTAGTGCAGGGCCTGAGGTGATGCGTTTGCGGATGATTTTTTTATTGGAGCGCAGGCGTTTTTGCGCGCTGTTAATAATAATTTCGGCGATTTTTTCGCCTTCGGTGGGGTGTTGATTCAGCCATAAACTGAAGCTGTCTTTTGCCACACCCGACACGAACGCCACGCATTCGCGCGAACTGAGGCGTTCTTTGGTCTGCCCTGAAAATTGCGGGTCTTCCAGTTTGACCGCCAAGACGAAATGGCAGTTTTCCCATACGTCTTCAGGCGCAACTTTGACACCGCGCGGTAAGATATTGCGAATATCGCAAAATTCACGAATGGCTTCGGTGAGTCCTGCGCGTAGACCATTAACGTGCGTGCCGCCTTGCGCAGTGGGGATTAAGTTGACGTAACTTTCATTGAGGATTTCAGCGGGGTTTTCCACCGCCCACACCACGCCCCATTCGGCGGCTTCGTGGTTGGTTGCCACCTGCCCCATGAAGGGTTGTTCGGGGAAGTAGTCAATGTCACCGAGACGGTCGAGTAAATAGCCTTTTAAGCCGTCTTGGTAATACCATTCATAGCTTTCATCGGTCTGGTCAATGGTTAAGGTGATTTTTAAGCGCGGACACAGTACCGCTTTGGCGCGTAATACTTGTTTGAGTTTGGTAACGGATATTTTGGGCGAATCAAAATATTTTTCATTGGGTAAAAATCGAACCGATGTACCTGTGTTGTTTTTACCCACGGTGCCGATTTCGGTAAGTTCGGTTTGCTTTTCACCGTCGGCAAAACTCATGCTATACATTTTACCGTTGCGTTTGACTTCTATCTCCAGTTTTGCCGAGAGTGCGTTGACCACCGACACGCCGACACCGTGCAGACCGCCTGAAAACTGGTAATTCTGATTGGAAAATTTCCCGCCAGCATGGAGCTGGGTCAGAATAACTTCTACGCCTGTCATGCCCTGTTCGGGGTGCATATCCACAGGCATTCCGCGCCCGTCATCTTTCACCAATACCGAACCGTCTTTGTATAACACTACGTCGATGACTTTGGCGAATCCTGCCATCGCTTCATCAACGCTGTTATCCACCACTTCCTGTACCAGATGGTTGGGGCGCGTGGTGTCGGTGTACATTCCCGGACGTTTGCGCACGGGTTCCAAGCCGCTTAATACTTCGATTGCCGCCGCGTTATATTCGTTACTCATTTATTCCTAGCCAATGTGATTTAAGTTTATCAATACCTTGATAAACACTGCGTTATTCGTGTGGTGGGGTTATTATTCATCTATGCCTTTCCTTTGTTTGGCATAATCAAAAAACATCGGCTCTAAGGTGATTTCATGTTCAATCGGCACCATCGCTAATTGACTATCATCTTTAACTACAGTGCTGCCGCGTCCACCATCATCTTCTGCCTGCGCTCGCCGACCGATAAAAATATTGAGTCCTTCCAACGCCAATTGCTTGGTATCGTAAGGGCCGAAAATACCTTCACGGGCATTGAAATACCATTTCATCAAGCCTGTTTCGGTACAACGTTGAGAAAAAGTTCTATCAAGTTCAAACATGACCTTTCTCCAAAATAAAATCAATTTAAAACGGAGCTAAGTGCCTGATAATCAATCAGCGATGTTATTTAAGGGGTTACTGATAACATCGCGTGACAGAATGTTATGTCGAACCTAATTTATTGTCTGCTAAGAGCCTATCAACTTGCGGGTGGCACATAACCCTCGGGCATTTCATTATTACCTTCAAATAAAAATTTTGTTCTTTCTTCTGCCAGATAAGCGCGGGCTTTAGGATCAAAACTAGCTAATTTGTTTTCATTAATCAGTATAGTTTGTTTCCCCAACCATTCCTGCCACGCCACTTTGGATATTTTTTCAAAAATTTCCAAACCTTTTTCACCAGGAAACGGCGGTGAATCCAAACCATCGGCTTCTCTACCTAATTTTACGCACTGTACTCGTCTGGTCATAATTATGCTCTGTGTTGTGTTGTTGTAATAGTTGTTTGATAGGTGCAGCTAAACCTAAGTTCAATTGAGTGTTATACCAAAGACTTTGATTGGCTTCCATCACAAAATTTGTCTGACTATGAGTCTGTATCACCAGCGGCGTGTAGTCCAGATGGTAATGCGAAAAGGTATGACGCGCACTGGGTAATACTTGCTCACCGTCAATAGTGATATTTTTTGTTAAGCACCAGTCGCGTGCCGCGTCGATACTGTCAAATTCGGGTAAGCTCCATAAACCGCCCCATATCCCCGTCGGCGGTCTTTTTTCCAGCAGTATGTGCTTATCTTGATTGCTAAGCAGTAAAAAAACCACCTGTTTCACAGGCACGATTTTTTTCGGTTTCGGTGTGGGCAATAATGCCACTGTACCGTTAATTCTGGCTGCACAATGACTGGTCAACGGGCAGACAGGACACGCGGGTTTACTGCGGGTGCAGAGTGTCGCGCCCAAGTCCATCATGGCTTGTGTGTAATCGGCACAGTGTTCGATGGGTGTCAGTTCGCTGCTGATGTCCCACAATTGTTTAGTCACCTCGCTACTGCCCGTCCAGCCGCTAATGGCTTTATAGCGCGTCAACACCCGTTTCACATTGCCGTCCAGTATGGGATGACTTTTATGAAACGCAATACTTAAAATCGCCCCCGCTGTCGATTGCCCGATGCCCGCTAATGCCATTAACTCTTCCAAGGTGTCTGGAAAACGCTGTTGCTGATGAATAATTTGCGCGGTTTTATGCAGATTGCGAGCGCGAGCGTAATAACCCAAACCTGACCAATACGGTAATACTTCATCAATCGGTGTGTTTGCCAAACTCTCCAAGGTGGGGAATTGTTCAACAAACGCATTGAAGTACGGAATGACGGTAGTGACTTGGGTTTGTTGCAGCATAATTTCAGACAACCACACGCGATACGGCGTGATGTTCTGTTGCCACGGCAAGTCTTTCCGTCCTTGTTCATCAAACCATGCCAAAATGCTGTGTTGAAACGCGCTCGGAGTCATGATTTTTAGAACAGTTTTTTAAATAATTTGCCCAATTTCGGGGCGAGTTTTTTCACTTTTTCCTGATCTTCAGGTTTCAGATTATCCAGAGCCTGCTGAATTTTGGCTTTGTTTTCGTCAGTGTGCAGATTTTCCAGCACTTGTTCCACTTTGGCTTTGGTTTTGTCGGTGATTAATGCCGCCACATCCAGCGTGTAAGTCGGTTTGCTGAACGTGCCGCCGACTGCAATAATCATCGGCGTGTCATGAAATTGTTCGGCTTCGGTGGCGGTAGCTTGGTCTTTCAACAGATTGGCGGTGAGTTTATAGTCCAGCTGTTCAGTCACCAGATGCGCCGTACCGATGCCTGTGACACGCACTTTTGCAGCTCTGGCTAACAAATCCTGATTGCTGATTAAGCCGTTATTGATTGCCGCCGTGCCGCTGATTTCCATAAAAGGCGTTTGTTCGTTACCACTGTCTACCCCTACATCCGCGCCTTTCAGCATGGCTTTGGCTTTATCGAGCATTTTTTGCAGACTAAAGCCGATAATCGCGCCATCTTTACAGGTAAAACGGAACGCACCGTTCAACGACGATTTTAATTCCGCTGTGGTATTACCGCGTCCGTTGAGTTGCGCGCTGGCATCCAGTGTACCGCGTAACACCGCCTTGTTTTTAAAATCGGTAAGCAACGGTTCAATCTGAACGTGGCTGAGTTTTTCATCAATCGCCAATACTTTTTGAGCGTTACGCACATCCATCGTCAGCTTGCCTGTGTATTCGCCCTGATAAAATTGCTTGATGGTTTGTGCGCTGTTGACCACGCCGTTTTGAGCATCGAGATGGAAATGCACATCTTGAACACTCAAATCGTTAATGTTGAGTGCCGCTATCGCTAACTCGCCATTGGCATTGAGTTTTCTCAACAGATCAACAGGGATTGCCGCCGCTCCTGCGGTAAGCGCAACCGTCGGGCTGGTGATGGGCTTTTTACTTTTGTCCGCAGGCGGCAAATAGTTATCCACATTCAGGCTATCGACCGCTAAATTAAACGCGATACTGGGTGCGGCAAAATGTTTAATGCTGGTTGCACCGCTGATAGTTGAACCATCGATCTTGAGAGCCAGATTTTGTAAATCCAAGCTATCTTTGGTTGCGCTGACATTAACACTGAGTGCCAGTTTATTCAGCGCGGTCGGCTCACGCATTACAGGCATAGCAAGCGCAAAATCCTTCATCACTTTGGCTGGGTTAAATTCCGCGACACTGAGCTTGCCTTGAAACACAGGATTGTCTTGCAGATGCTCAGCTGAGCCTTCGGCATCCAGCGTTAAGTCAGCTGCTTTCAGTTGCAAGCCCGTAACTTTAAGGGTTTGTTGCGGCACAGATAAACTACTGTCGGCAATAGTCAGTGAGCTGGTGAAGGATTTATTGGGGATGCTGTCGCCTGTGGTGACGGTGTGCAGATTACTATGACTCAACGTAAAGCTGTCGAGTTGGTCATTGACGGTCAATAGCGTGTTCAGCTTGATAGTCTGGGTGGTTTTAGCCTCCGTGTTATCCACAATAAACGCCAAATCAACGGTAACAGGCTGATTAGTTGTGACTTTATCAGTCTTCAAATTCAGGTCTTTAAACACCAACTGCTTGCCCGTTTGCTGATTCTGCCAGTTGATTTGCGCGTGATCCAGCGTGACCGCGCCGATGGCAAACGTGCTTAATGCGGCGGTTGGCAAGGCTTGCGTGACGGGAGGCGCATTGTTGCTGGGAGCAGGTGGCGTATGATGCGTGATTAAATCATCCCAGTTATGCACACCTTGCTGATTTTTACTCAGATTCAGCGTCAGTCCCGTCAACACGATACCGCTGACTTCAATTTTTTTTGCTAATAACGGCATTAATTCAACGTTGATATGACTGGCTTCTAAACTGGCAAGCGGTTGATTATCAAAGCCTGCGGTATTGCTGAGCGTCATTTTGCCTGTGGTCACACCCAATGCGGGAAAAAAGGCGAGTTTAACATCACCGTCAATCACTAAATCCCGCCCCAGTTTATTTTTAACTGCGGCAATCATTTCAGGTTTAAAACTATTCGGATTGATGAAAAAAACCGCCGCACTCACGGCAATGATCAGCAATAAAACTACGCCTGCCACAATTGACAGTATGATTTTTAAAGGATTTCTCACGCGATGCCCTGCCATTAAAAGCTACAATAATGATTTATTATCGAATATCATGCGGTACTTAGCTAGTTACAACTAGCCTGAGATGACACAACAATAATACGATGAGGTGGAAATATGATGTTTTTAGCGAAAGCACTGGCAATTGCTGTTCTGGTTTGGTTTTACACAAGCGCGAGAGAAAAAGGCGAGCCGCCGATTAACTGGGCAATTACAGGCTTGATTGGGTATGTAATTGTGTGGATAGCGGTCAGGTTCACCGTAGTGGCAGCCTTATCAGGCATGGTGGCGAAAAGCCCCACAGGGACGGTGATATTGTTGCAAATACCTGCACTGTGTGCGATTGCAGGAGCGGCATTAATCCGCCAAAAAATGATTAGCAATGCGGCTAAAAAGACCGATTAGCATAAGCAAGGAGTACAAACCAAGGTTTGTACTCCTGTAGCCGTTAATTACAATTTATCAGCATTTTTATCCAGATATTCCGCAACACCCGCTGGGTTTGCATTCATACCCGCATCACCTTTTTTCCAACCGGCTGGGCAAACTTCACCATGTGCTTCGTGGAATTGTAAGGCATCAACCATACGCAATAATTCGTCCATATCACGACCTAAAGGCAGATCGTTGACGACTTGATGACGAACAACACCGTTAGGGTCGATTAAGAATGTACCGCGGAAAGCCACACCGATTGCGTGTTCAACGTCATAATCTTTGCAGATTGAGTGCGCAATATCAGCTGCCATAGTGTAACGAACAGGGCCGATACCGCCTTGGTTGATAGGGGTATTGCGCCATGCGTTGTGGGTAAAATGCGAGTCAATAGACACGGCAATCACTTCAACGCCACGGCTTTTGAATTCATCCATACGATGATCCAACGCGATCAACTCGCTGGGACAAACAAACGTAAAGTCCAGCGGATAGAAAAATACTACGGCATATTTGCCGTTAGTGGCTTCAGAAAAGCTGAATGAATCAACTATCTGACCGTCGCCCAATACGGCTGGAACTGTAAAATCAGGTGCTTGTTTACCGACTAAAACGCTCATTGATTGTCTCCAAAAATAGTTATAAATCAAATAGTTATAAAACAACAAAGCCACTATTGCAGTGGAATAGGCGATATTCTACACCAGAACAGTAGGTAATAGGGTAGTTATTTTTAACGCCTCGTCCGTACCAATAAAAGTATTATAAATCAATTTGTTATATAATTAATACTCTATTCGCACGTTGTCTCAATCAGACTCAGAAAATTACCGATATGAAACAAAGTACCGAGTTTATCCGCAATTATGCACACTGGCTGACACAGCTTGATAACAACGATTTTTTGGTCAATATTCTTGACCTTTGCAATGCGACAAATTTTTATATTGTCGATAAAAATCAAAAACTTATTTACTGGAGTCGCGGCATGGAAGCCTTGACCGGCTTACCCGCTGATAGCGTCATCACCACCCCCTGTTTGCCGCTTTACCGCATCACCTCTGCCTGTCCGTCCAAAGAGCAAATCCAGCCACCCGATACGGAAACCCGCTTTCACAAAATAATTCAAATTTTACACGACAAAGACGGCATTTTTGCAGGCGGCTTAGGCTTGTTACTGCCCTGTACCGATTCAGCCGAGCCGTTAACCGCAACATCCAGATTGGAACGCGGCAGTCAAAATTTTCACGGCATACTCAGCCGTTCACCTGCGATGCAGGACGTGTTTCATCTCATTGCCAATGCCGCCGAAACCGCTGTCACCGTGCTGGTCAGAGGCGAAAGCGGCACGGGTAAGGAATTGGTCGCCAAAGCCATTCATGACCTCAGTGTGCGTAAAAATGCCCCCTTTTTAGCCATCAACTGCGCGGCTTTATCCAGCAATTTACTGGAAAGTGAACTCTTCGGTCATGTACGCGGCGCATTTACAGGCGCGATAAAAGATCATAGCGGACTCTTTCAACGCGCACATGGCGGCACATTGTTTTTAGACGAAGTGGCTGAACTACCCCTCGAACTGCAAGCAAAATTACTGCGCGTTATCCAAGAAAGAAATTATATCCCCGTGGGCGGAGATTGCTCTGTAAGCGTCGATGTGCGAATTATAGCAGCTACCCATAGGTCACTGCGAGAAGAGGTCAGGAACGGGCGTTTTCGTGAGGATTTGATGTATAGATTGCGTGTTGTCCCCATCTTTTTACCGCCGCTAAGAGAACGCCGTGAAGATATTGGTTTATTAATCTGGCATTTTATCCACAAACACAACGCCGCAAATTTCAGAAAAATTGAAAAAATAGAACCCTTGGCAATGCGTACCCTGCTTGACTATCCGTGGCTGGGAAATATCCGTGAATTACAAAATGTCGTCGAATATGCGTTTGCCGTAGGACGCGGCACAACACTGCGTCTTTCTGAACTGCCCCCCGAATTCAGAGATCCGCAGCGTATACAACCCGCTAAACACACGCCGTTGTTGTCAGACGAACAAGAAGCCGCCGCTATTCGGTCGGCACTTGAGCAAAGCAACGGTAAAGTCACTCTTGCTGCGCAATTAGCGGGCATGAGTCGAGCGACTTTCTGGCGTAAACGTAAGTTGTATTCACTGTAAAATTTTACCCGAATAATCTGTGACAAACTATGTTACATTTTCAGTGATTGACCAAAAAATGTACAGTTACTCACGTTTATGCCCAATCATGCCGTTTATGGACTGCGCAGTTATGCACAAAATCCCTTGTGGATAACTTTGTGGATAAAACCTGTTTTTCTGTGGATAACTCTGTGGATAATTTGTGTTTAACTTTTTACTTTCAAGTTATCCACAAGTTATCCACAGATAATGCCGAGTTATGCACAGGGTTATCCACAGGAAAAACACAGGTTAAAGAATTGATTTTAAAAGTAAACTTCAAAGTTATCCACAAAAAAACCGCCCCTTAATAGTAATAAGATAAAGATAAAAGAAATATATATATTATGAAATTTATAATCAATCGAGAACAACTTTTAACGCCTTTACAACAAATCGTCAGCGTGATTGAAAAACGCCAAACCATGCCGATACTTGCCAACGTGTTAATTGAAATCCAAGACGACCAACTCACACTCACAGGCACAGACTTAGAAATTCAAATTATCGCCAGACTCAACATCGACTCAGCAACCGCAGGAGCTATTACCGTACCTGCCAGAAAATTCTTAGACATCTGCCGATTACTACCCAGCGGCGCAGAAATCAAATTTGAACAACACGATGACAAAGTAAAAATAGCCTCCAACAAAAGCAGATTTTCACTAAGCTGCTTACCCGCCGACAATTATCCGGAATTTGCCGAAGCAGAATTGGAAAATCAATTTTTCATCAAAGCAGGTCAATTTAAGAAAGCACTAGATAAAACCTTGTTTTGTATGGCAAATCAAGATGTTAGGTATTATTTAAACGGCTTATTACTGCATATTTCTAACAGCCGTTTAGAATTAGTTGCCTCCGATGGACACCGATTATCCATTTATGAAGACCAATTGGAGCAAGCCACAGGCTTTGAAGCACGCATTATTTTGCCCAGAAAAGGCGTTTTAGAGCTAAATCGCCTGCTTGACGACCCCGAAATCGAATTAAAAGTTGAATTTTCCAGCAATAATATTCGTATTTTTATCAAAAACTTAGTATTTTCAGCCAAATTAGTCGATTCAAAATACCCAGATTTTGGCAAAGTATTCCAACAAGACTTCTTTAATAAGATTCAAATTGACAAACAACTGCTTAAAAACGCATTAACCCGCGTAGCTATCTTGTCCAATGAGAAATTCAAAGGCGTAACCTTTGACATGACTGCCGATAGCCTGCGTATCAGCACGCATAATCCAGAACACGACGAAGCAGAAGAAGAATTAGCTATTGAATACACAGGCGATCCCTTATCTATCGCCTTCAATGCCCAATACCTACTCGATGCAGTTTCAAATTTAGATTCTGATATTGCCGTCTTAACTATCGCCAGCAACGCCAGTAGTTGTTTTATCGACGAACCCGACGGCTGTGCATATAAATTCATCGTTATGCCCATGCGCTTATAAAATGTAAGTAAGCCGTGAAACACCGCACACAATGTTCCACGTGGAACATTGTTGTGTGGATAACTAGGACATCTCAACTAAAAACAACTGTCATTATCCGTTTTACTCCTTATATATATAGGCGACGAAAAAACCATGACTAAAATCACCCGACTGTCACAACTGGATTTAAACAGGACTTATACTTTTAGGAAGTGCTAACAATGAAAAATCTAAAATATATATCTACCGCGAAGGAGATGATTACGTTTCGAAGCCCCTAGTTTTTGGTCAACTATTGATGAAGCTCTAGCCAATTTAAAATAAGCCGTTGAGTTATATTTGGAAGATGATAATGCCGCGAGTAATTTTCACGAAGTCGGTGAATTTATGCTGGGCGAGTTCGCACTTCATTCCTAAGTTACTGTCATCAAAAGAAATTATCGCCTTATTATTGGCGCATGGTTTTACAAAAGTGAGTCAGAAATGCAGTCATCAAAAATATTGCAAAGACAATCGGGTTGTTATTGTGCCTAGTCCTAAAAAAGAAATTCCAATCGGCACATTACAATCCATTATTAAACAAACTGGATAGTTCAAAAAATACATAAGGAAAAATTAGCAACAATGAATGATAAATATCACTATCCACCTGAAGTAATTAATCTGTTAATCGATGTAATTCCGTTGCTTTGCCGTTCAAAAAAAGATGTGATTATGTTCTTTCGTGGAGCAGGAGTTTCTGATAATGAACTAAGCGATATGAACAACAGGGTAGACAATGACCGAACAAATATAAATAAATATGAAATAGCAAGAACTATCCTTCAGTGTACTAATGAAAAAGGTGATGCTGGACTTCGGGTTAGACGAGAAATTATCAAGCGAGTTGTTGAATATGAAGACTTTTCAACTTGTTGGGAAAATGACCAGCTTAAAGCTAAAGGGCTAGTTGCAGAATTAAGGAGGGTTGTAAATGTGAAAGACTCATTTACGCGCATGAATCAAGAAAGGGAAAAAGAAAAAGAAATACGAACATCCGAGGCAAGAGAGAAAATTCAACAAGAATAACAACGAAGAGATGCAATTGAGCAAATAAAAAAAGAATTCTACGCACTTTTTGTATTAGACGATAAACCGCAAGAACGGGGAAAACTTCTTGAGAACGTATTAAATAAAATTTTTTCAATTTATGACATTCTTATAAAAGAAGACGTTAGAAGAAAAACCGAGGGCGTAGGTGTTGTAGAGCAAATGGATGGTGTAATTTCGTTTAATAGTGACATTTATTTAGTTGAGATGAAATGGCTTTCCAAGCCTATCGGAGTTGATGAATTATCCCCGCATCTTTGTCGGTTATATCGTCGTGCTGATGCTAAAGGAATTTTTATTTCATCAAATGGATACGCTAAAACAGCTATAAGCCATTGCCGAGAACTGTTAGCAGAAAAAATAATTTTGCTATGCACACTAGAAGAAATTATTAAACTACTTGAGCGAGAAGGTGATTTAAAAGAATTCTTAAATAAAAAAGCTCAAGCTGCAACCATAGATAAAAACCCATTTCTTGAGTTATTGAGTTAATGGACAAATTAGCACGGTAGAGTGATAACGAAACCCATCTATATCGACAATACGATGGTTTTCTAGTTGCTTTACCCATACCTAAGCTACACCGCCAATAGTGTATAATTACCCCATCATAAACAAACACATACCACGCCAAAATCCAGATTGATAGTGTTCCACGTGGAACATCGCAACACAACACAAACAATGTTCCACGTGGAACATTCATGTAACAACAGGAAAACAAAGACTCATGACTAACGCTAACGATCATTACGACAGTACCAATATTCAGGTTTTAAAAGGTTTGGACGCAGTCAGAAAGCGTCCCGGTATGTATATCGGCGACACCGATGATGGCTCTGGTTTGCATCACATGGTTTTTGAAGTTGTGGATAACTCCATTGATGAAGCCTTGGCGGGGTATTGCAAAGAAGTTCGGGTGACGATTCATAGCAATGGTTCTGTGACGGTTTCCGATGATGGGCGCGGTATTCCTGTCGATATACATGAAGAAGAAGGTATTTCTGCCGCCGAGGTTATTATGACCGTGCTTCATGCGGGCGGTAAATTTGATGACAATTCTTATAAAGTGTCAGGCGGTTTACACGGTGTCGGGGTGTCGGTGGTGAATGCGTTGTCCGAAGAACTGAATCTGGCGATTCGTCGTAACGGCAAGTTATACCAGCAGCGTTATGTAATGGGTGTTCCACAAGCACCATTGGCAGCGGTTTCAGATGCTGAAGGTACAGGGACTTCGATTAATTTTAAACCCAGCGGCACGACCTTTACCGATTTGGAATTTCATTACGACATTCTGGCAAAACGTTTGCGTGAACTGTCGTTTTTAAATTCAGGTGTGCGTATCAGTTTGACTGATGAGCGTAACGACCGCCAAGATGTGTTTGAATTTGAAGGTGGTATCAGTGCATTTGTTACCCATTTGAACAAAAATAAAACCCCGTTATTTCCTGACGTATTTTATTTCATTGCTGAAAAAGAAGGCGTAACCGTTGAAGTTGCCATGCAGTGGAATGACTCCTATCAGGAAAATGTATTTTGTTATACCAATAACATTCCGCAACGCGATGGCGGCAGTCACTTGGCAGGTTTTAGAGGTGCGTTGACGCGCACTATTAATCAGTACATCGAAGCCAGCGGTGCGGCAAAAAAAGAAAAAGTATCCACCACAGGTGATGATGCCAGAGAAGGTTTAACTGCCGTGTTGTCGGTCAAAGTACCTGATCCTAAATTCTCGTCACAAACGAAAGATAAGCTGGTGTCTTCCGAAGTGAAACCGTTAGTTGAATCAACGATGAATGAGAAGCTGCAAGAATTTTTATTAGAAAAGCCGCAAATTGCTAAAACTATTGTCGGTAAAATTATCGACGCGGCACGAGCCAGAGAAGCGGCGCGTAAAGCCCGCGAAATGACCCGCCGTAAAACCACGCTGGATATTGCAGGTCTTCCCGGGAAATTAGCCGATTGCCAAGAGAAAGATCCTGCTTTATCTGAACTGTTTTTAGTGGAAGGGGATTCAGCTGGTGGTTCAGCCAAACAGGGGCGCGACCGCCGCACTCAGGCGATTTTGCCGCTTAAAGGTAAAATTTTAAATGTGGAAAAAGCCCGTTTCGATAAAATGATTTCCTCCGAAGAAGTCGGTACGCTGATTACTGCGTTAGGTTGTGGCATCGGTAAAGATGAATACAATTTAGAAAAACTGCGTTATCACCGCATTATTATCATGACCGATGCGGACGTGGACGGTTCACATATTCGTACTTTATTGCTCACATTTTTCTATCGTCAATTACCTGAAATTGTGGAAAAAGGTTATATCTACATTGCACAGCCGCCGTTATATAAAGTCAAAAAAGGCAAGCAAGAGCATTACGTTAAAGATGATGCACAGTTGAATGAATACCTGATTCAGCTTGCATTGGATAAAGCGCAGTTATTCACCGATGCGGCAACACTGCCGATTCAAGGCGCGGGTTTGGAGAAATTGGCGAATGAATACGTTGGTGTGGTTGAAGTGGTTAATCGTTTAGCGCGTCGTTACGATCATGTTTTTCTGGAACAACTCGCTATGATGAGCGTGATTAATGATGACATTAAACAGGATGAACAGCAGTTAAGCGCGTGGTTTGCAACGATGCAACAGCGTCTGGTGGACTGTGATAGCAAGGCAATTTTTACCATCACGCTAGATTATAAATCCAGTCAGGAGTTTTCCGTCACTATGACGAAACGCCTGCACGGCATTACCAAAACTTTTGTTTTACCTTCGACATTCTTTAACGGTAAGGATTATCAGAAAATCGCACAATACGCGCAAAACACGGCGGGAATGTTCAGCGAGGCTTCTTTTATGCAAATGGGCGAACGTCAATACCCCGTGCAGGATTTCAAACAAGCCTTTGATTGGATGATGAAAGAAATCAAAAAAGGTCAGCATATTCAGCGTTACAAAGGTCTGGGTGAGATGAATCCTGAGCAATTATGGGAAACCACACTGGATGCCAACAACCGCCGTTTGTTACAAGTACGCATTGAAGATGTAATTGCTGCCGATGAGATATTCACCACGCTCATGGGTGATGTGGTCGAACCGCGTCGTGATTTTATTGTCGCGAATGCGTTGAATGTGGGCGTGTTGGATGTGTAATTTATAGTCATTCGACAGTCACATTCTCAGGTTAAACTCTTAAAGAAGGCGTACAAGTTTTACTTGTACGCCTTCTTAATATGTATCGTAATTACACCCTCCCAACGTTGGTTTTCATTATGAATAATAAAATTTACGCTTTACTGATTGCCCAGTTTTTATCCGCGTTTGCCGATAATGCCATTTTGTTCACCGTGATTGCGATTGTGATGCAGTCGGGAACACAGCCCAGTTGGTACATACCCGCATTGCAAAGTGTGTTTCTGATTGCTTATGTGGTACTTGGCCCGTGGGTCGGTGGTTTTGCCGATCACCATCCAAAATCACGGGTGTTGATTATTGCCAATTTGATTAAAGCGGCGGGTGCAGGCTTGCTGTTGCTGAATGTAGAACCGTTGATTGCTTATTGTATTGTCGGTGTTGGGGCGGCAATTTATAGCCCTGCAAAATACGGTATTTTGCCTGAATTGGCAGGACATGAAGCGTTAGTGAAAGCCAATAGCTGGATTGAAGGCTCAACCATTTTGGCGATTTTAACAGGGATGAAAATAGGCGCGATGATAGCTGACGGTTCAACCCAAACGGCGTTGGTAATGACGATTGTGTTGTTTATTATTTCAGCCGTAACCACCTTGGTATTGCCTGTAAAAGTCACTAAAAAAACCAGCACCGATAATGCACTGGTTGAATTCGGCAAGCAAATGGCGTTGTTTTTTACTACCCCGCGTTCACGGTTTTCCGTATTAGGCGGTTCATTATTCTGGGCGACGGCGGCGAGTCTGCGCGTTATTTTGGTGGTGTGGGCGCCGCTTATTTTATTGTCAAAAAATGCCAGTGAAATTGCCGACCTGACTTTATATCTCACCATCGGCATTATCGTCGGCTCTGTGGTCGTGCCTTTTCTCATTCCGCTTGAACACTTGCGTCGAGTCCGAGTGCCTGCGTATCTTATGGCACTGTCTATTGTCGCGCTCAGTTTTACCACCAGTGTGATGCCTGCTCAAGCGGTGTTATTTGTGATTGGTATTATGGGCGGTTTATTTATCGTACCGATTAACGCAGCCTTGCAGGAACAAGGGCAACAAACCATTGGTAGCGGTAGTGCCGTTGCGTTGCAAAACTTTTTTCAAAATCTGGCAATGTTATTGGCAGTCGGAACGTATACCGTAGCAGCATCACAACACGTTGATCCTGTGATGGCGATGTTGTTGCTGGGCGTGGCGGTGTTTATTGCGACGTTTTTGGTGTCGTTGAGTTTGCCTAAAAAAAATTAAGCAGGCAGAACGCTAGACTTGCCAGCCGTGTAGAAACGTTTTAAGCAATAACTGCACGGATGCTTCTGAATGAGTGGTGTCTGGGGATAATAAACAGATACCCTGAATGCCTTGCCATAGCGCGGATAGTGTCTGTTTTTGTTCAGGTGTGGTGGGAGTGAAGTAAGCCGAGAATTGCTGGAACACACTGTCTAATTGAGCTTGATACCAATCGGGTAATGACTTGGATTCGTGGGTAAAAATCATTCGCCAACGCTCAGGATTGGTGCGGATGTACTGTAAATAGGCGTTAAGCCATGTTTCAATATCGTTTGTACTGGCTATGGGTTGTAAGCGGGTGCTGATGTCTTCTAAGGTGCGGGCGTTGAGGTGAAGGATTAACTCGGCGCGACTGGCAAATACCATGTAAATGCTGCCGACGGTGTAGCCCATTTCCATAGCAATTTTGCGAATGGTGAGCGCGGCAAAACCTTCTTCGATGATGATAGTTTCAGCGGCATTCAACACCATTGCTTTGATTTCGCTCAAGCTGTGTTCGTTTCGTCTTGCCATTGAATTTTATGGTAGCCGTTGACTGGCTTTGATGAGTGAGGGTGTGGCTGGAATAGCCTGAAAAATGTTGGCGGAGCGGACGGGGCTCGAACCCGCGACCACCGGCGTGACAGGCCGGTATTCTAACCAACTGAACTACCGCTCCGTTATGTAGCCGCGTATTTTATAACATCTTAGCCATTCGTCAAGTGTTCAATTGCTAGTCGATGGCAATAAGATGATATAAAATTGTGTTTTTCTTATTATCTGATTAATTTTATGGTCTGCAAAACAAATTCTCCACTGCCGCTTGATGTAGAAGCGGGTAAAACGTACGGTTGGTGTACCTGTGGTTTTAGTCAAACCATGCCCTTATGTGATCGCGCGCATCGTGAATTGTCGGATAAAAAATCCTTCAAATTTGTCGCAGAAGAAACCACGCGCTTGTATTTATGCGGGTGTTCAGAAACCAAAACACCGCCGTATTGTGATGGCGGGTATTGCAAGCAGGAAGTAATGGATGGCAATTGAAATAGAACATAAATTTTTATTGGCAAATGATGGCTGGCGTGAGTGCGTGACGCATTCGGTACGTTATCGCCAAGGTTATTTAAGCTCACAAGCCACCAGCTCTATTCGTGTGCGTATCAGTGATGACCACGCATGGTTGAATATCAAATCTGCCACCATCGGTACGCACCGCCATGAATATGAATATGAAATTCCGCTAGCTGATGCCGACGAGATTTTGACCAATCTGTGTCGTAAACCGTTAATTGAAAAAACGCGGCATTTTGTGCAGGACAATGGGCATACTTGGGAAATTGATGAATTTGATGGTGATAATCAAGGGCTGATTGTTGCTGAAATTGAATTATCCGCTATCGGTGAAAACTTTGTAAAACCCGTCTGGTTAGGCGCGGAAGTCACCGATGATATGCGTTATTACAATAATAATTTATCGCAACACCCATATTCAGAGTGGAATGTAACGTTGTGAACAAGTGGCTGGGTATGCTGTTAATACTGGTCTCCAATACCTGTTTTGCGGAGGGTCTCGATGACGCGCTTAACAGTATTGAGTCTGAATGGGCAATCGTTCATTACAGTTTACCGAAAGCCAAGCAACAAATCGCCTACCCTGCCCTGCTTGATAAAATCAAACCGCTCATGGAACAGTATCCGAATGATGCAGGGGTTATTTATTGGCAAGCTTTGGTGAAAGCCTCGTATGCGAATTTTCAAAATCCAGTGGCGGCGTTGCAGGCGGTACACGAAGTGCGTGATTTATTGACCAAAGCCATTGCCATTAATCCGCGAGTGATGAATGGCGCGGCATACATTGTTTTAGGCACACTGTATGACAAAGTACCCAGCTGGCCGATTGGTTTTGGTGATGATAATACCGCTAAATCTCTCTTGGAAAGCGCGTTAAAAATTAACCCCAATGGTCTCGTCAGTAATTATTTTTACGGTCAGTTTTTGTTAGCGCATGATGATGAACAAGCCGCTGAACGCTATTTTAATAAAGCCCTCGTCGCGCCGATACGCGCCGACCAGATTTATGCCGATCAGCAAATGCGCCATAACGTAGAACGTGAGCTGAAAAAATTGCACCCCTTATCTCAGCGTAGTCATTAATATGTGGACAGGAAAACTCGCGGTACTTTATGAAGGACAAGGCGATAGTCTGGTGTTTCAACACTTGGCGGAACGCTTGAATGTACCGTTACGCAACACCACGCAGGGCGATGTATTAGCCGAAGCGTTTTTTTTATGCTGGCGTGATGGTTGTTTAAAATTACTGGATAGAGAGCTACTGAAAAAAGGCGGCTTAACCGTTGATATAGAACCGCGCAACGGCGAACAACGCTCCTATCCCGCACCCAAACAAGGCGCGTTAGCCCAAGCCTTAGGACGCAAAACCAGAACCGTGCTCGATGCTACCACAGGCTGGGGACAAGACAGCTTGTTTATGTTTCGCATGGGTTATCAGGTCAGCTGTATCGAACGCTCACCGATTATGGCTGAATTATTGGCGGATGGGTTTCATCGCCTCAATCAACAAGACTGGATGCAGCGTCTGCACTTATCTGCGCCAGAGTTATCCACAGGCAATGCGATTGAATTATTGGCTGGATTGGAAACACCGCCCGATTGTATTTATCTTGATCCGATGTTTCCGCCGAAACGCAAAAAATCGGCGTTAGCCAAAAAAGCAATGGTGATTCTGCGCGATTTATTGGGCGATGATACCGACAAAGACCAGCTGTTTACTGCCGCATTACAAGCGGCTGGTAAGCGCGTAGTGGTCAAAAGCCCCGATGATGCTGAACCCTTAGGCGGCAAGCCTAATGAAAGTTTTTCGGGAAAATTAGTGCGTTATGATATTTATTTAAAGGGTTGAATATGTCCGACTGGCAAGATGTAATAGCTGAATCCGCTCTCGCTGAGGGTGAAAATACCGTGGTTGATGTTGATGGCACCGACGTAGCAATTTTTAAAATTGGCGGTCAATGTTATGCGATTGCCGACGTGTGTTCCCACGACGGCGGCGAAATTGCCAGTGGCATCGTTGAAGGTGATGAAATTGTCTGCCCGCGACACGGCGCACGGTTTTGTATTAAAACAGGCGCGGTGACTGCCCCGCCCGCTTATGAAGACATCGACTGTTTTCCCGTGCGCATTGAGCAGGGCAAAATACAGGTGCGGGATAATCGCTGGGATTAGCGGTTAAGATTTTCTCAGTCCGCCGCATGGGGAATAATAGCGACTAAATCGGTGACTGCACTCCTGTGCCGACCAATTCTGCCATTGCCTGTTCCTTGTGCGCATTCAGTCCTTTAATCACGCTATTTTGATTTTGCGGCGGTTGATTTTGACTGACTTTCCACTTGCCCGCCAAGCGGGTTATTACCAACTCAATGCCCACCACCGCTTCAATCAGCTTTTCCGTAAAATCGGCGGGGGCATCTGACACTGCCCACGGATGCGGAAAAGCGGCTTCATTATGCTGTGTTAATGCGTCCATCTGACAACGAACCCAAACAGCATCATCAATAACACGCAAATAGCCATAGGCATGAACCACGGCGTAATTCCATGTCGGCACCACTTTTCCTGCTTCCTGTTTAGTGGCATACCACGATGGGCTGATATACGCCTGTGCGCCGTGAAAAATCGCTAAACTTTCATGCTCACCTGCACAAGTACGCCACATTGGATTGGCGCGCGCAACATGACCGCGCAATACACCGTAAGGTTCAGGTGTTGGCGACAGATGTAACGGAATATGATTTGCCTCAATGCCATCCGCACCCAGCGTGACCAAGGTTGCCAGAGGCTGATTGCGAATCAGCTCGTGCATGATTTCAATATCAGGTTGTTCAAACTGTGGCGGAGTGTACATAAATCAGTGAGCAAGCAGCACGTCGTTTATTTGAATAATCGGCATGATGTCAGTGTAGTTGGGTATATCGCCTTGCAATTGCATGGCGTGCGGCATGAAAGCCGCCATAAAATCTTCTATGGAAGTAAATAGAAAATGGCACAAAACAAGATAAGTGGCTTCGGTATTCGGCATCGCACCGCTCAAACCGCGCTCAACGGACACGCCTTTATAGCCTGAATGTTCACTTAATAGCCTGATTGCCAACGGCATATGATTGTTGAGGTAATAATCAAAATCAAATCGTGCGCCTTGGTTGTTCGGGTAAAGAATGGTGATTTTTATCATGGGATGTGTAAGGGTTAAGTGGGAGAGGTGATGTTCAATGACTTGGTGTACTCCTAGTGTACTGGGTCAATGTATTTATTGCCAGTGGTTGTCGGTTCAGCCGCTCTCTCGGGAAAAATATTTCTAATCGGATGATTAAGAAAAAAGAAGAGGTTTCGCTGGAGTGAATGATGTCTACGGCAACCTTTTTATGCACTATGATTCAACGTTCTGATAATTGAACCAAAACGCTGCTCGGCGATTGTTTTCCGCTGAATATAACGCGGTATTTATTCACCGCTTGTACGGTATCATTATTTGAATATTGTATGGTGCAGGTATTCAGCGCAATCAATAATCGCATCGAACCGAAAATTTTTAACCCATTGATTTTATGTTATAAATAGTGATTAATATCAGTGGATATGTTATCTTCTGCTTAATTTAAATCGGATATGCAGGCTCGTATTTATGCCTTGTCATTCCTTATTTTGTCGATGGAAACTATACTATCCAAGTGACTTTGAAGGTATTGCATATACCATACCGTTAAGGGCTTTAAACAGATAATAAATAATAATTACGCTGCGTTATAGTTAATGAAGATATAAGTGGCAATATAATTAACATAAGTTCTAAAGGAAAATATCATGATAAAAAATAGCCGCATTCTGATTGTCGATGACATTGTTGACAATATTCGAGTTGCGATGAATATCCTTAAAGAAGATAGCTATGATTTTTCCTTTGCGTATAACGGCGCGGAAGCTCTGCGATTAATTTTTGAAGAAACAGAATCATTCGATTTGATTCTATTAGACATCATGATGCCGGGAATGAACGGTTTTGAGGTGTGTAAAAAATTGAAAGAGTGTCCAGACACTCAGGATATACCGATTATTTTTTTAACCGCAAAAACGGATATTGACTCGGTTACCGAAGGTTTTCAGGCAGGCGGAGTCGATTACATTACCAAACCTTTTCATGCCAATGAATTGCTGGTCAGAGTTAAAAATCAACTGGATCTTTATCATGCTAAAGAATTGCTGAAAAAAAATAATATTGATCTGAAAACCAAAAGCTCATTTGCAATAAGCCGCTTGTTGACCGAGCTGGAAAACAGTCAGAAGGATATGATTTTTATTCTCGCCGAGCTGATGGAACGAACGTCGGATGAAACCGGCAAGCATATAAAGAGAGTGGCGGAAAGCTCCGCATTAATGGCAAAATACCATCCCAGCTTGGATGATAACGATGTGGACGCGCTGTATCATGCGTCGCCTATGCACGATATAGGCAAGATGACGATTCCAATAGAAATTTTACATAAAGCGGGTCAATACACCGAAGACGAATTTACCATTATGAAGCGGCACACGACAAATGCTTATAAATTATTGTCAAACTCAGAACGTAAACTCATGAAAGCGGCTGCCATTATCGCCCACGAACACCATGAAAAATGGAACGGCACCGGCTATCCGCGCGGATTAAAAGGTACGGAAATTCATATTTATGCCCGCATTGTGGCGTTGACCGATGTATTTGACGCACTAACGCATAAACGCCAGTATAAAGAGGCATGGGGAATAGACGATGCGGTTCAATACATTGTAGAGCATCGCGAAACCCATTTCGACCCGCAGCTCATTGAGATTTTCCAGACACATCTGGATGAATTTATCGCCATTGCCAAATACAAATAGCCACTGAAATTCAGCTTTGCTGACAGGACGCACATTGATGCTCACTGAGTTCCCGCCCATTAATCGGCATAAGTGCGGTCAGATGCTGATGGCATCATTATTATTCATTTGGCTGGTTTTTCCTGCACACTTATTAGCGGCTGAGCCTGCATCAGCATCAGACAACCAGCGCATTCAACAATCGCAACACGGTTTGCAGCGCACTGATTATCAAGACATGATAGTTCCTGAGCGGATTGAACGCGACTATGTTGAGACGTTCAATAATCAGCTGACAGCTGACATTTATCGGCGATTAGGATTAACCGACAACCGTTTTTTTTATCATGAATCAGAGCTAAACAATACCGACATTCCTTTTACAGCAGAAGAAAAAGCGTGGATTCAGCAGCACCCCGTCGTCCATTACGGTGCCGAAAAAGATTGGGCTCCGTTTGATTTTGTGGATAAGCAGGGCAAGCATACAGGGCTTAGCCGTGATTTTCTGTACGCCATCAGTCAACTCAGCGGCTTGACATTTCAGGCAAAAGTAGCGGATTGGGATGAATTATTGGCAGATATTAAAGCGCGAAAAATAGATCTGCTGCCAACCATTTATTCTTCTGAAGAGCGGCAAAACTATCTGCAATTTACCCAGTCTTATCAACAGACCTTGAGTTATTTTTTCATTCATGAAACCGTTCATGCCAAAACGCTGGATGACTTAAGGGGTAAAACCATCGCCATCACCAAAGGCTATATCCAGATTGACGAAGTGAAAAAACAATTTCCGTCACTCAACATTATAGAAACCGATTCATTGATGGGATCCGTGCAGGCTGTCATTGAAAGAAAAGCCGATCTTTTACTTGAAACCTACGCAGTGATGGATTATCTGCTGAAACAAAACAGCCTGACCTCCATTCGACCTTTCATGGTCTTGCCTCCGGGTGAAGCACAAAAACTATTCATGGCAGTGCGTAAGGACGCGCCTTTATTGCTGTCGATTATCAACAAAACGCTCGCTGCCATTCCAGAAAAAGAAAAACAGGACATCAATAGTAAATGGTTGGGCTATCAGGACAACCAGAACAATCAGGATAGTCAGATTATTGAAATGAATGAAAGTGAAAAAAAATGGTTGGGCGAGCATCCTGTTATACGCTTTACTGGCGATCCCAACTGGTTGCCTTATGAAGCTTTTGATAATAAAGGACGTTATATCGGTATGGTTGCCAAGTATTTGGAGCTGTTTGAAAAGAAACTGCCTGTTAAATTTGCCATTGTTCCGACCCGTTCTTGGAGCGAATCCGTTGATAAAATAAAAAACGGTGCAGTGGACGTGCTATCAGAAACCGTTGATTCCGACTTGCAAACACAACTGCTTTTTACACAGGCTTATTTAACAAGTCCTATCGTTATTGTGATGCGCGATGACGTGGATTATGTTGACTCTATTAATGACATTAAACACCGTCGTTTAGCGGTTGTTAAAGACTACGGCTATAACCCGACTATTTTTCGCAGCTATCCGGACATTCAATTTTCAGAAGTCGATACCGTCCAAAAAGGCTTACTGGCGGTATCCACAGGAAAAATAGACGCGCTGATTTGCTCATTGCCCCAAGCCAGCTACCAAATTGCCGATCAAAGTATCAATAATGTCAGGATAGTCGGTAAAACCGAATTGATAACCCAATTAGGTTTTGGTGTCCGCAAAGATTTCGCCCCGTTAGTCCCCTTGCTCAACAGAGCGTTGAACAGCATCAGCGAGCGTGAAAAACAAGGCATTAGCGATGTGTGGGGCAAAGACCGTTTCGCTGCCAAAACGGATTACCACTTAATCGGTAAAATAGTAACTGGATTTTTACTGCTGTTAGCCCTGATTTTTTTCTGGACTTATCGGCTTATCAAAGAAATCTCGCAACGTAAACAAAGTGAACAACAGGTCATGCGGTTAAATCGCCGCTTTGCTTTGGCTTCCAGCATGGCTTCAATCGGCATTTGGGAGTTGGAATTGCAAGCCGATACGCCGATTAATTTTGATGACAATATTTATGAAACCTATGGCGTGACCGATCATGAACAATTGTCTGGAATGGTACAGCGTGAAATAACACTGAAAGAATGGCTGCAATGTGTACACAATGACGACCACGACCTGATTGAAATCGCGCTTGCCACCTTGAAAGACGAGGGCATCAATCTGAATTTTGAGTACCGCTTTTTACTGTCTGATAATACGCTGCGCAATATTTACTGCGCCGCTTATGCGACAAAAAAGGAGGGAAAACCGACCAACATTATCGGCATAACGTGGGATATTACGGATCGTAAAGACATTGAATCATCGTTAGAAAAAGCCAAAATTCAAGCTGAAAATGCCAACCTTGCCAAATCGCAGTTTCTTGCCAATATGAGCCATGAAATCCGCACACCGCTGAATGCGATTATCGGCTTTACCGAATTGCTCACCGAACAAGTCAAAGACCCGAAACTCATCTCATTTGTAAAAACCATTCAAAGCGCGGGGCATAATCTGTTAATCCTGATTAACGATATTCTGGACTTATCGAAAATTGAAGCAGGAAAAATGCGCATCGACAAAAAAGTCTGCAATCCGCATGATTTGTTTACCGAATTAGGGCATATTTTTATGATGAAGATGCGGGAAAGGAATCTGGATTTTATTCTCGATATAGATCAGAAAATCCCGAAAAATCTGCTGTTGGATGATACGCGCTTGCGCCAAATTCTGCTTAATCTGATTGGTAACGCGGTTAAATTTACCGAACAAGGTCATATTTGTCTGCGGGTGCGTACAGGAAACGAAGACCGCATCCGCAGCAAACTGGATTTATATATGGATGTGGAAGATACGGGGATTGGCATTTCCGAAGACCAGCAGGCGTTGATATTTCAGGATTTTGAGCAACTGGAAGGTCAAGATGAGCGTAAATATGGCGGAACAGGTTTAGGGTTGTCAATCAGCAAACGCTTAACCGAAATGATGGGCGGCAAAATATCGCTGACCAGTCAATTGGGTTCGGGATCAACCTTTACCCTGCATTTAATGGACATTGATGTGTCCGCACTGACGCTGGAATCCGCTCCCGTTCAGCCGAATCAATCGGTGATATTTTTCCCCGCGACGGTACTCGTCGTTGATGATGTCGAAGACAATCGCAGTTTGCTGAGAGAATGCTTCTCTGATACTGCATTGAATGTGCTGGAAGTCGAAAATGGTCTGGAAGCGGTTAATAAAGTAAAAGCAGAACATATTGATTTGGTGCTGATGGATATTCGGATGCCCGTGATGAACGGTTATCAGGCATCCCAAAAAATTAAAGCGTTTTCAACAGTCCCCATTATCGCGCTGACCGCATCGGTCATGCAGGATGAGTATGAACGCGCTAAAAGTTTAAATTTTGACGGCTACTTGAGAAAGCCGATTCTAAAGGCGGATTTAATCAAAGAACTCAAACGTTTCCTGCCGTTTGAAGTCGTCAATGAAACGGCGATACAAGCTGTTTTAACACTCTCACCGCAGGAATTGCAGGCTTTACCCAATGCGATGATAGAGCTGGAAAAATTGCTTAAAACGGGTGAACAAATTGCAAAAAATAATAATATCTCAGAAGCCGGTCAATTTGCCGACACGCTGCTCAATATTGGTCATCGGTATGCGATAACCGCTGTGATTGACTATGCCGCGCAGTTGCACGCCGATATTGATTGTTTTGATATTGTGGCGATTAAACACTCACTGAGCGCGTATCCTCAACTGTTGGCACAATTATCTGCTCTTTGACCGTATCGTATTTCATGGCGTTTTATCGGGTTGCCATTGTGGATAACTTGCCATATTTTCATAGGTTAACCATGATACATCATGAGATGTCCAGATGTGCTGTTGTGGTGTCATGAGCGGGTCGTCATCCAAGGTTGCCACGCGCACAATAACGTGCGGAAGATTGACTCGTTCAGCCATTAAATGCGAACCGCAGACAGAACAAAAATGACGCAGTTTACCCGAGGATGACTCAAAAGCGGACAGTTTTTCTGCACCTTTCAACCAGCGAAAATGTTCGCGCATTACCCCCGCAGTCGTTGCGAAAGGCGCGGCATGGGCTTTTCGGCACGTTTGACAATGGCAATGTGAGATAGGCAAATCCAGACTGTCCGCTTCATATTCAATCGCGCCGCATAAACAACTGCCTTTCATTTTTCAGCCCTCATTTTGAATACTGCATTCATGTCGATAAATCCTGATTTTATACATTGGGAATCACCGCAAGCAGGTCGGTCACACCGACATCGACACCTGCCTGTAACAATAAGGTTGTCACTTGCCCTCGGTGATGCGTTTGATGGTTGAACAGGTGCATCAACACGCTAAATGAATTTTTGGTTGCAGGAATACCTTTCATATTGGTGTAACTCACATTCTGGTCAAGTTCAGCGGCAGTCATTGAGGTTGCCAACTCAATCAATACATTATCCAATTGCTGGCGACAGGCATAAAGTTCTTCAAGCGTGGAAAACAGCGACTCATCCAACGAGTGCGGCTGATTGCACGCGCGAATAAAATCTAACTCGGTGTGTGTTGCCAATAATGAGGTAAAGCGTTTTAACCAGAGAATATCGCCAACCACAATATGATTCAATGTACCGAGAATTGAGCCAAAAAAAGCCCCGCGATGCCGCGTCAGCTCTTCTGCGGACAGTGTTGCCGCCGCTTCATAAATGTTCGTATTCATCCAGTGATTGTAGTCTGCCATCAGGCGTAAATGTTCAGTAAGCTGCATGGCTTTGATTCCTAATGAAATAATGAAAGGTTTTCCACAATGATTGTCTCGGGTGACGAAAATAATACGGTTCGATTGCCTAAGCCCGCTCCACCTGCACCAGATTATCCGAAAAAGTCGGTGCGTGTCCCATATTCACAAACTCCGCAGAACTGATGCTGTTGACCGTGCCTTTATTGAGTTGTCGCCAATATCCCAGCGTTGCGACAATCAAGCCCGCATTGACATCCTCGGTGATTTTCGCCACGCCCTCAAACGCGCCGCGCTGATTGAAAACCCGCACCGTATCACCTTCATTAATCGCGCGATTGTGCGCATCAACCGCATTGATCAGCACAAATTGTTCGCCCTGCCCTGCAATTTTCTGTTCCATATTCGCGTAACAGGAATTGAGAAACCCGTGACTTTTCGGTGAAATGATATTCAGCGGGTATTTTTCGGCTAATTCAGGATTAGTCGCTGCGGATTCTCTGGACGGTACATAATCGGGCAATGAATCCAAGGCTTCACCCGCTTGAAAACCCTCGTACATTTGCCGAAAAGGTGCGGCGACAAAGTTGCTTGCGCCTTCGGCTTGAAATTGACATTTGCCTGTTGGCGTTGGGAAATTGCCTTCTTTATGCGGTGCGCGGTTATCTTTGGTGCCGACACTTAAATGCGCAAAACCGTGTTCACGCAGATAATCCAAGGTAATGCCTTCACAGGCGGGAGAATTCCAATCGACATAATTTTCCAGACACTGTGAATCCGTCCATTTAAAATTCTCTTCTTCATAACCCATCCGCGCAGCCAAGCGGCGGAAAATCTCATTATTGGGAATCGCTTCGCCCGCAGGTTCAATGCACTTGGCGTTATAAGTCAGATACAAATGCCCCCACGATAAAATCATGTCTTCCATTTCCGCACCCATCGCCGCAGGTAACAAAATATCGGCATAACAGGCGGTGTCAGAAATGAAATGTTCAGCAGAGACCAGAAATAAATCTTCATTCATTAAGCCCGCGACAATTTTGTCAGTTTCAGGGGCTTGTGTCACAGGGTTGGCATTCCAGCACATCATGGATTTAATCGGCGCACCTGCTGGGGGTTCATCGGTAAGGGCGCGACCAATTTGCAAGGCATTAATGACGCGCGTGCCTTCGGGAATCAAATCGGGGCGACACATTACGTCAAATTTATACGGATGCTCCCACACCGAAAACTGCATTGCGCCACCGCCGACATATCGCCACGCGCCCGTTAATGCAGGCAAGCAACTCACTGCGCGAATGGTTTGACCGCCGCCATAATGCCGCTCAAGTCCAACACCGATACGAATTGCCGCAGGTTGGGTGCTGGCGTATTCACGCGCTAAGGTGCGAATCACCTCGGTAGGAATGCCCGTAATCGCTTCCGCCCATTCAGGTGTTTTGGGGTTTGCGCGTTCTTTTAATGCCTCAAATCCTACCGTGTAGTTATCCACATAATCCTGATCCACCAAACCTTCTTCAATAATCGTGTGAATCATCGCCATTGCCAACGCGCCGTCTGTGCCTATTTTCGGTGCGATATGCCAATCGGCTTCCTTTGCGGTTTTGGACGCATAACTGTCAATCACCACTACTTTCGCGCCTTGTTTTTGTGCTTGTTTAACAATATGCCAATGATGCAAATTGGTACTGACGGAATTACACGCCCAGATAATGATGTATTTGGCGTGTATAAAACTTTCAGGGTCTACACCTGCGGTTGCGCCGACTGTCAAGAGCCACGCGGTACACGACCCTTCGCCACAAAAAGTGCGCTCTGTCACCGTTGCACCCATGCGATTAAAAAACGCATCGCCGCCGTTTAAACCATGCACCAAGCCCTGATTGCCCAAATAACTGTACGGCACAATCGCTTCTGCACCGTGTTCGGCAATAATCGCTTGCCAACGCGAGGCGATTTCATCCAAGGCTTCGTCCCAGCTAATCCGCTCAAACTGTTTGCTGCCTTTTGCTCCCGCGCGGCGCATCGGGTATAACAAGCGGTCGGGGTGGTAATGGCGTTTTTCATAATCTTTTAATTTTACGCACAAACCGCCGCGTGTCATCGGGTGTTCGGCATTGCCTTTCACGCCCGTCAATTTACCGTCTTCTACTTCAAACACCATCGAACAGGTATCAGGGCAATCATGCGGACAGCCGCCGTGATGGGTGGTTTTTGTTGCTGCATTCATAGTTTATTTCCCTCTCTGCTGTGATGGATGATAATCAACATGACGGTAGTCCGTCGCGTTATTATTGTAGTATACCGCTCGGTATAGTTATAGGTTTTTTTGTTACTGCTTTATGTTGATCAATGGATAAGAAAATTCTGCAAGCCGCATCTGAACGCTTTAGTTTATAAGTTTTTTTGTATTGCGATTTTGATAATACGAAAAACACAAAATCCCTATAAAAAAATAGGTTCACTTTTTTGCTGATGAATGCCAACCAAAACGTCAGGCATTGATGGACTGCATCTTATCGTATGAGCAGCGGACAATAAAAAATTGGCTTGACAAGGATTGTGATACCTTGCGAGACTTGACGGTGTCGATTGGAGTGTTCAATCACTTGTTCTTAATCTAACAGGAAATAACCATGAAAAAGATAGTTCTCGCTGTAGCTCTTGTATGTTTGTCATCAACCGTTGCTTTTGCTAAAGCGAAAGGCACGCCTACCCCGCAGAATCACAGCTGTGTGCTGAGTGGTGCTGTGGTAGAAAAAACCAAAAAAGAGTGCATCAAAGCGGGCGGCAAGTGGGAAAAGAACGCGGCTATTACTACTGCGCCTGTTGAGACTAAAGCGGTTGAGACTACTAAGCCAGTCGAATCTGCGCCTGTTGAAGCACCTGCAACAAAATAATCTGTCAGATTCAAATAGAAAAAGCGATTTGAGCATATCAATCGCTTTTTCATCTTCATTATTGGCGATTGCCGAATGAATAGCGGCAGATTTCAATTTATCAATGTGACTTAACTGCACTGATTCTATACCAGCATAGCTTGTTGAAATGCTCGCGGACTGACTATCAAACTACTGATAAATAAGAATTTCGCTGATTTGAATAATCGGCTCTATGTCGGTGTAGTTGATGATGTCGCCTTGCAATGTTGCGGCGTGCGGCAGAAAAGCGGCGATAAAATCATCGTTTGAATTAAAAACAAAATGGCACATAACAGAGAATGCCGCTTCTGTTTCCGGCGTTGCACCACTGAGTCCGCATTCGACGGAAACACCTTTAAACCCTGAGTAGGGACTTAACAGTTTGATAGCCAATGGAATATGATGGTTGATGTAATAATCTCTATCGAAACGGGCATTTTTATTGTTCTGGTACAGAATGCTGATTTTTATCATGGTCGTTCTCGTTACTGGTGAATAGCGGGGTGTATCACTTCAATATCGGGTAAATTTTCGATAACGTCTTCTACTGTCTTGTACTGAGTCAATGCAGTGACTACGATAGGCAACGGCTCAGCCCATATTTCAGGAAAATCCCTTTCCAAAGGGTCAGCAATTGGGAAAGCTAATTTTTCCAATGGCGGGCAAAATTCAGCATTTACTCCTGCTTTATTACCGCGTGCATCCATGCGATACCAGCCATATTGCTTGAGGTAAACCGCATTCAAGCCATGCAGACAGTAAGGCGGTGCATCGTCTGCAATGGTTAAGCGTTGGTAACATAATCCTGCTGGAATGGCGTTGGCTCTTAACAATGCGGCTAACAGATGGCTTTTGGCATAGCAATAACCTGTGTCGTGAATCAATACGTCTGAGGCTTTGCAAGTAACAGGATTCAGTCGGTAATCCCAACTGTGTTTTATGCTATCACGCACAAATTCAAAACACCGTTTTGCCACGGCTTCATCATTGGGACAATGTTCAGCAAGCTCTAATGCTTTTGCCGTGACTAAAGGGTGCTGCCAATCAATGTATTCACTGTTGGCGAGATAGTGTTTCGAGGTATGAATCGTTTTGAGGTCGAATAAAGGCATTAATGCGGGTGATATTAAGAAGTTATCCACAAAAACACATTAAAAATCAGTGTTGGGGTCATGGACAAACCCCAAGCCACTGAAATTTAACGGTGCAGATTTTATTTGTTGATGATTTCTTTGCCATCAATAACCAGATTAGATATACCGCCTAACTGACCATTGAGTGTGCATGAGGCGGTTTTAAAGCCTCCTTTTTGCGCATTTTCACCCGCCCATATCAGGGTGACGTAAGTTTCTTTATCGGTTTTGGTTTCGGTTGGAAAATAAACCTGTTCGCCTGTTTTTTCGGTCACAATTCGGGTGCATTTATGGTTTGCCATTTCCTGCATGGCAACATAATTTCTCATCGTAGCGGCTTCGGTGCTGCCTTGACCTTTGGCGGTATCCTCTTTACTCATCCAAACCACAGCAAAGCCGATGACAAATACGCCGACAACGGCGTACATTATTTTTTGCGCTTCTGATGTTTTTTCTGTTTCTGGGATTTCTTCTGACATTATTATCTCCTGTTGGATGTTCGATTGACTATCGACCTTACGAATTCTATGTGAATTAATGCTATTGGGCAATGAAAGTTAAAATTCAATGCCTTGTTCTGCCTTAATCCCTTGTTCATAGGCGTGTTTCACTTTTGTCATGTCGGTCACGGTGTCGGCAATGGCAATCACTTCAGGTGCGGCATTGCGTCCTGTGAGAATCAAATGCTGCCATTTTGGTTTATGTTCGGTAATAAAATCGGCGATTTCCTGTCCTGAAATCCAGTTGTAACCACAGCAATAATTAATTTCGTCCAATAACACCACATCAAATTCTTCGGACAGTATTTTCTGTTTACTCAATTCCCAGATTGCCCGATTGGTTTTAATATCCTGCTCAGGATTTTTGGTATCCCAAGTAAAGCCGTCGCCCAAGGCGTGCCATTCGATATTGTCAAAACGTTCGGATGCCTTGTGTTCGCCTGATTGCCATTGCCCTTTGATGTATTGAATCACGCAGACTTTCAAGCCCCACCCTGCGGCGCGGAATACCATGCCGAACGCACTCGATGATTTGCCCTTGCCTGTTCCTGTATTCACAACGACTAAGCCGCGTCGTCTGTCTCTGGATTTCATTCTGTATTCCTCTATTTTGTCATGTGATATAATTATGAATAAGTAAGTGAACATAAGTTCTCAGGTATATGACTGCCAGTCCTTTAAGGACTGGCAGTCATTCATACACACTTTAACACGCAATGTGTTTTAACTTTACGGATGGTGTGACCTGAGCTGTGCAACCATCAAATCGACAAAGGTGCGTACTTTTGCCGAGGTATAACGGTTTTCGCGGTGAATCACATGAATCGGTAGCGGCGCGGGTTCAAAGTCGTTTAATACCGTTTGCAATTGCCCCGATGCCAGATAAGGCGCGACTTGATAGGATAATAAGCGCGTAACTCCCATGCCTCTTATCACGGTTTCAATGGCGGCATCGTTACTGGTGACGGTTAAGCGCGGTTTCACCCGCACCACCAGCCCCTGAGCAAATTTCCATTCGACGACGGGCGATACCGCACTGGCTGAAATGACCAGATGTTGCGCTAATTCAGCTGGATGGGTCGGCGTGCCACGACTTTCCAGATACAACGGCGACGCGCAGACCACACGGCGCACCGACCCCACGCGAATGGCTTTCATGCTGGAATCGGGCAATTCACCAATCCGTATACCCACATCCAGCCCTTCTTCCAGCAGATTTACCACGCGATCCAAAAATACCGCCGATACATCCATTTCTGGATAACGTTGCAGATAATCCACGATGCAGGGAATGACAAATAACTTACCGAATAATATCGGTGCGGTAACCGCTAAATGACCGCGCGGCTCGGCATGAATACCTGCGGCGGTTTCATCCGCTTCATCCACTTCATGAATAATGCGGCGGGCATCTTCCAGATAACGCTGCCCTGCATCAGTTACCCGCACATAGCGCGTGGTGCGGGTCAGGAGTTTAATGCCGAGTCGGTCTTCCAATGCCGCAATTGCCCGCGTTACCGCAGGGGGTGACATTCCCAGCCGCCGCGCCCCACCTGCAAAACCCTGTTCTTCTGCCACCGCAACAAACACGGTCATCAAATGTAGTCGATCCATTTATTATTCCAGTTAGCGTAATAATGTATTGTAAATAATGGCTATTCTTCTTCCCAACGGCGTTTTATAAACTATAGCCACTCGCAACACAATGGGTGCAGCGAAGTAACCAAACACATTATTGAGAGAATTATCATGAGCCGTATTACTGTCATTACCAACGAAACCGCCAACGCCGAACAACAGGCTTTATTAGATGCCATTCAAGCGAAACTGGGCATGGTGCCGAACTTTTTAAAAATTCTTGCGAACTCGCCAGCGGCATTACGCGCTTTTCTGGGTTTACACGGTATTGCCAACGAAGGCAGTTTGACTCCGCAAACCCGCGAACGTATCGCCCTCGCTGTTGCACAACAAAATTCTTGTGAATACTGTGTCTCCGCACACACTGCTATCGGTCGTAAAGCAGGATTAACCAATGCAGAAATCGCCGCCAATCGCGCAGGAACCAGCCAAGAAGACAAAGCCGCCGTTGCCGTCAAATTTGCCCGTGCCTTGGTGGAAAATAGCGGCGAAGTCACCACCGCCGACATTACCGAAGCGCGTGATGCAGGTTATAGCGACGCGGAAATTGTCGAAATTATCACCCACGTTGGCATGAATATATTGACCAATATGATAGGTAAAGCCAGCCGTGTAGAAATCGACTTTCCAAAAGTAGATTTACAGATAGCGGCTTAATGTTAAACCGTATTCGGCGGTCATCATGACCGCCGAATATTGATGGAGAATTGTCATGACAAGCACATTTGCTGACATTGCCTTTACACCCAGCGTAAAAGCCACCCAAACCATGTATGGCAGCCGCGAGGCGAACAGTCGATTTGAACGCATGGACGCGACTGAAACAGGGATGCCCGAACCGGTGATGAGCTTTATTGCCGCCCGCGACAGCTTTTATCAGGCGACCGTTTCTGAATCAGGCTGGCCTTATGTACAGCATCGCGGCGGGGCTGTCGGTTTTTTAAAAGTATTGGATGAACACCGTATCGGTTTTGCCGACTTTCGCGGTAATCGCCAATACCTGAGCGTCGGCAATCTGACTGCCGATAATCGCATCTCGCTCATTTTAATGGACTATGCCAATCGCCAACGACTCAAACTATGGGGGCGTGCGCACATTGTTCATGAACACGAAGACCCAGAATTAATCGCCCGGCTTGAAATACCCAGCTATCGGGGGCGTATTGAACGCGGCATCATCATTCATATTGAAGCTTACGATTGGAACTGCCCGCAACACATCACCCCGCGCTATACCCAAGCCGAAGTCGAAACCCTGATTGCCCCGTTGCTAGAAGAAAACCGCCGCCTGAAAGCGCAGCTCGAACAGCTATAAATCGGTTACTGTGATACTAATGACTGCCAGTCCTTCAAGGACTGGAAGTCATTTATCAGGTAAAACTTTTTCACCATGACTTACACGCTACTTTTTACACATCCCCTACTCTGATTGCCATAACCAGAGTGCGTAGTTTTTTAAATCCGCAACGTATTTTACGTTAAGCTATCATTCAAAATCTGGGCGGTTTATTTATACCGCCAAACTTATTAATATGAGATCCACAACCTTGCATCACCGCAACGTTGCCATATTCTTTATGCCATCCATTACAACCTCAAAAAAAATTATGACTGAAGCCACACGTTTATTCGACCAAGCTAAAACCGTTATTGCAGGCGGTGTTAATTCCCCAGTCCGCGCCTTTAATGGCGTGGGCGGCACACCCGTATTTATAGCTCAAGCGGGAGGTGCTTATATTTATGACAGCACACACAAACAATACATCGACTACGTTGGCTCATGGGGGCCTATGATTTTGGGTCATGCCCATCCTGCGGTGATTAGTGCTGTAAAAACCGCCGCTGAAAAAGGCTTGAGTTTTGGCGCACCGACGGAAATAGAAACCGCAATGGCAGCGCGAGTCTGTGAACTCATGCCCTCCATTGAATTAGTGCGCATGGTCAGCTCAGGCACAGAAGCCACCATGAGCGCGATACGCTTAGCCAGAGGTTACACGCGCCGCGACAAAATTGTGAAATTTGAAGGCTGTTATCACGGGCATTCCGACTCCTTATTAGTCAAAGCAGGCTCAGGCACACTCACGCTAGGCGTACCCAGTTCCTTAGGTGTACCTGCCGCCGTTGCCGCTGATACCATCACCCTACCCTATAACGACAGCGATGCAGTAAAGCAACTATTCGCCGACATCGGTGAACAAATCGCCTGCATCATCGTTGAACCTGTCGCGGGCAATATGAACTGCGTGCCACCCGTCGCGGGCTTTTTAGAAACCCTGCGCCAAGTCTGTGACGACTACCAAAGCGTGCTTATTTTTGATGAAGTCATGACAGGTTTTAGAGTCGGCTTACAAGGTGCGCAAGGCGTGTACAACATCAAACCCGACTTAACCACGCTGGGAAAAATCATCGGCGGCGGTATGCCCGTCGGCGCATTCGGCGGACGACGTGACATTATGGAATGCCTCGCCCCCTTAGGCGGTGTCTATCAAGCAGGCACATTATCAGGTAATCCCGTCGCAATGGCGGCAGGTTTAAAAACGCTGGAACTGATTGCCCAACCTGATTTTTATACCGATTTAAGCGCGAAAACGGCGTTTTTATGTGACGGTTTAACACAACGCGCCCAACAAGCGGGCATAGCTTTCACCACTAACCGAGTCGGTGCAATGTTTGGCTTATTCTTTAGCGAAGAAAGCCAAATTTCCAGCTTCGCCCAAGTCATGCAATGCGAACAAGCCCGCTTCAAACGCTTTTTCCACGCCATGTTAGACGCAGGTATCTATCTCGCACCGTCCGCCTTTGAAGCAGGTTTTGTCTCCGCCGCACACAGTGAAGCGAATTTACAACAAACGCTGGACGCGGCTGAGGTGGTTTTTAAACACTTGTAATTTTGTCCACGAAAAACACGAAAGGCACGAAAAAGTAGCCTGCATGGAGCAAGCTCCATGCAGGCTAGTTGTTACAACGCTATCGTTCTCACTCGGTGTGGGAATGGGAAATATTATGGAATTATCTGAATTCGCCGATAAAACACAGCTCGCGCTAGAACGCGGAGATACCGCTCTAGTGAAAGCACTTGAAAACATAGCCAGACAAGCAGACGATCCATACTACTACCATTGGCTAGCGTGGATGTTCGAACCAATTGGAAAAGACGTAATCGAAGCAGAACGAAAAGAACAAGAAAGGCGGCGTTGCAAATCGGTAGCACCAAATCCATCAGCATTGCTTGATAATATAGATAATCTATTAACGATCAAAGACTGTGTGTCGGCGAACTACTATTTCTCATTGGCATTCAAAGGGTTTATAAAACTTGCCGAGAACAACAGTGACCCTGATGCAATGTCTGTGCTTTCAGATATGTTCGCATTAGGACTTGGTACTGCTCGCAACATGGAAAAAGCAACCTATTGGTTAGATAGGTGTTATTTAATAAAAACAGCCAAGTAGGGTGGGCAAACAGTTTTATCGTTTGCCCACGCGGAATCGAGATAAACGGTGGGCAAGTAAAAAGACGCTTGCCCACTCTACAATCCTTCATTTAACAATAAGGAAAAACCATGCACATAGAACTTCAACCTGAATTCTCCGATATATTACAACCGCTGGGTAATCATGCGGCGGAATTCTTTTTAGCTGCCAGTTTATATCATGCGAGAAAAATCAGTTTTATGACTGCTGCGCATATTGCAGGTTTAGATTTTGAAGGATTTAAATCACGGTTAAGCGAACATTTTGATAAAGGCTATATCATGGCTGATGAGTGTGTTTTAGAAGATATAAACACGGTAAAAAAATTATAACCACCATGAAAATTGTTCTTAATACCAGCCCGATTATATTTTTAAGTAAGATAGATAGTTTGAGATTATTAAGCGAATTTATTGATGATATTTATGCACCCGAAGCTGTTATTCATGAATTACATGAATATAGTCCGCCTGCATTTATAAAAGTCGGTACGCTTTCGGCAATTGGAGCGGCTTATGTACAAGGCGCGTTAGGACGATTACATCAAGGCGAACTTGAAGCAATGCTATTAGCGCGAGAAATAGCGGCGGATTATGTTGTTCTTGATGATTTATTAGCACGGCGTAAAGCGCAACGCCTAGAATTGAAAGTAATAGGAACATTAGGTTTATTATTGTTAATAGAAAAACGCGGGATATTGAATGCGGAACAAACGTGGCAAAAAATCCGCCAATTAACGGAACAACACGGTATGTATTTATCACCACCGCTTTTACAACAAATAAAAAATAAATTGTTAGGTATTCATTAAAACGAACGAGAAAAATTTTGATTAGGTTGTCAGTAATGGCATGGATATAAACTCTGCAATGAAAAATAACGGTAGAAAAAGACAATGAAAAACCATTTTTTAACGCCTGTCGCATTGGTTGTTTTTATGGCTTTATCTGGTATTGTTGATGCGGCTCAATGGGGTGGTGGGACAAGTCTTAACTACCAGTTGAATCAATTGAATCAAATTAATCAGATGAATCAACTGTTAGATATGCAGCAGCAAATAGCCAAACAAAAGAAGGCGCGAGTATCTCCTGCAACCACGCATACTGGGCAATCAAAGCATCAACATTAAGGCGGAGAGCGGCAATCTAACCCGTATTTCTAGCCAAGGCTGCTTCAATGCTACGCAGCACTTGGGCGGCATCGGTGTAATGGTGTGGAATGGGCTGAATTAGGTCATTTTGTTGTAGAAACAGTGATGGGTAGCTGTTGCCTCCTATACTGCGGGCAAAACGGATGTCGGCAAGTAAGGCTTGATGCGTGGTGTCATCATCCAACGCGCTGGCGAATACTTCTGAATCTAGCCCGATTTGTTGTGCCAGTACTAAAGCAACGGCAACATCTTATCAGGATTCAATATGCCTTTCGGGTCAAATTGGCGTTTAATCGCCCGCATCAGTTCTATGGAATTGGCATCCAATTCACGGTCAACAAAATCGCGTTTTTCGATGCCGACACCGTGTTCACCTGACAGTGTGCCGTTCAGCGACAGCACCAAGGAAAAAATTTCATCTAAACAGGCGTGGGCTTTGTGGCTTTGTTCGGGGTCATCGGGATTCAGTAATAAATTAACGTGGATGTTGCCGTTACCCGCATGACCAAAATTGACGATGGGCAGCTGGTATTTTGTGGATAACTCATCCAAGCCTGTGATGAGCGCGGACATTTCGGTGACAGGTACGACCACATCTTCATTGATTTTTTTCGGGGCGACTTTGCGTAATGCAGGGGACAGGGCTTTTCTGGTTTTCCACAACGCGGCAACTTCGGCTTCGGTTTTCGCTAAACGTATATCCAGCAAGCCGTCATTGCGTGCGGCGGCGGCGACTTTTTCAGCGGCTAAATCTAAGCCGTCGCGTTGTCCATCGACTTCTATCATCAACATCGCGCCTGCATTGTCAGGCAAATCGGTTTCCGTGTAATCCCGAATCATGTTGATGGCATTGCCGTCGATAAATTCCAGCGCACAGGGAATGACGGGTTGCGCCATAATCGCGGACACGGCTTTGGCGGCATCGGCAACGGTGTTATAAATCGCGCGTAGGGTTTTTTTCGCTTCGGGTAACGGGGTGAGTTTCAGCGTGGCTTCGGTAATAATTGCCAGTGTGCCTTCTGAGCCGATAAGCAAGCGCGTCAGGTCATAGCCGACCACGCCTTTGCTGGTGAATACGCCGACTTTTATTTCTTTGCCTGCACCTGTCACGGCGCGTAAACCCAGCGTATTTTCACGCGGTGTGCCGTATTTAACAGCTTTCGGGCCTGCGGAGTTATAGGCTAAATTACCGCCGATACTGCAAAACGCGGCACTGGTGGGATCAGGCGGCCAGAAAAAGCCTTGGGTTTTCACGAGGTCTTGGACTTGTTGATTGGTTAAACCCATCTGCACGGTGATGTAACGATTATCAGGCGAAAATTCCAGCACTTTGGTCATGCGTTCCAGCGACATGACTACGCCGTGGTGTAACGGCACAGTCGCGCCTGTTGTGCCTGTGCCGCGTCCTCTGACTGTTAGGGCGATGCCGAATTGATAACAGGCTTGCACCGCGCTGACTACTTGTTCATGCGTAGTGGGGAAAACCACTGCTTGCGGCAAACGGTGCAAGCGGCTGTTGTCATAGCCGTACGCCCAGCAGTCTTCGGGCGTGCTGAGCAGTTCCTGCTGGCTGAACGCCTGCTTGAGCAATGCTAAAAAATCAGCGGGTAAGTTAGTCGAACACGGTGATGATTTGTTTAACATTGGAATGGTTAATGTGTGGATTTTCCTAGTGCGGCCTGATAATCGGCAAGCCCTTTGAGCAGGTTGCTGGTTGCTTCTGCCTTCAATAAAGCTGCGTCTCCGTTGGCGATTTCGCGCAGATTGACAAACAGTAATGTGGTTTCGCCTAATTCAAAACGGGTGCGCTCACCTTCTTCGAGTTGTTCGGTGGCTTTTTGTTGTGAGCGGGTCAGATCCAAGCGTTTTTGTGCTGCGGACAGTGCGGACAGAACGTCTTTAATATCAGCGGCGATGCGATTGTCTAATAAATTCTGCTCTAATTTTAAGCGTTGCAGATTAGCCGCAGCGACTTCACTACGCCCTGTAGCCACGCGGCGTTGTAATGGAATATCTACATTCAATCCTAGGTAGAGTTCATGGCGATTGAGTTTTTCTTTACCCACACCCGCACCCATATCTTGGCTTCCTGTCACGGATAAATCCACCGCTGGAGCGCGTTGATTTTCTTGCAGTTCCAGTTCTGTCTGGCTTTGTTGAATTTGTAAATCCAGACGCTGTAAGTCGGGTCTTTGTGCGCGAGCTATGTCTAGGGCTTTGTGGTAATCCAGTGTGTTGCTTTGCTCATGAGGCGGAAAGGCGGCAGGCAATTGCTGACTATCGGGCAGCTGAGGTTCTCCATTGGCATCCCGCCAGTACAATGACAGTTGAATGGCAGTTTGTTCTAACAAACGTTGTGCCGCGACTTTACGCTCTTGGCGTTCAATAATGGCGCGTTGATTATCCAGTGCTTCAAATTCAGGAATATCACCCGCCGCCACTCGCTGACGTATGCCATCATTACGTTGTTCGGCAATGTTCAGTAAATGTTCAGTGATTTGCAAGCGTTGCCCTGCCAGTACCCAATCCCAATAACGATGTGTTGCTAAGCGATTGATTTCCACTAAGGCTTGCTCAACGTCGTAATCAGCGATGTCCAGACCCAGATCGGCTTGTTTTAAGCTGGCTCGACGGCGGTCTATGTCGCGGTTACGCCACAGTGGAATGTTGACACCCATACGCATTTCTCCGTCTTGGGCGGTGAGACTTTTGCCATCGTAGACAGGATAATCACCCGCACCCCGCCGCCAGCCACCAAAAAATGTAGTGCCGCCTAAGGCGGTCGGTTGTTCAATGCTGATGTCATTATTCTGGTTTTCGTATAAACCAATCACCGAGTAACGGTTTTGCACTTTTAGCAAGGTATCAAAACCGCCTTCTGCTGTTTTATATTCACCTTCAGAGGCACGTTGTCGCTGCTGGGCAATCAATAAACTGGGAAAGGCGCGTTGTGCCGAAGTCAATACTTCATGCAATGTTAATGTGGCACGCGGTTGTCCAGCGACGGACACGCAGGGCAGCAGCAGGATAATAATCAAGGTCGTGATTCTGTTCATTTGTCTTTTTTCTCGCTACTGTCTTGCGATTTACTTTTATCGTCGTTTTTGTCGCTTTTACTGTTGCCCTTGCCGCTTTCAATGGGATTGGGTTCAGGCAATACCAGCGGTGGAAAGCCGTTAAAAATTCGCCATAATTCGTAGCCTAATGTGACTCGCCCTAATAGTACCCAGCCATTGACGCGCACGCCTTGGCGTAAAAAACGAGGGCTGGGCCAGTCTATACCATCATCAACAACAGCAGTAACAAGAATGCGAAAATGCCCTTTGCCATCGTCGGTAGAATCAATCAGGGCGACTTTGCCGGCAAATGAGCCAATGGAAAATTCCGGCCAACCGCCAAACTGTATGGCAGGGTAGCCTTCAAACTGAAGGCGCACATGACTGTCATTGATAATCAGCGGCAGGTCATTGCCATCCACCCATAATTCAACCGCGCGTTGGTCGGTGTTGGGAATCAAAATTGCCAAGGCTTGTCCTGATTTTACTAATTCCGCGTTTGGATTGGCGAGTAAACGTAAAATTGTGCCGTCACGCGGCGCGGTGATGACTTGCGTTTGCTGCCGCGCCAGTTTGGTTTCCATTTTTAATACATCGGCGCGAATAACGCTCTGATCTTCCAAGGCTTTATTGAGTTCGGCTTTGGCTTTTTCAACCCCGCCAGCGGTATCGGCGGTCAGTTTTTGCCGATCGGCACTCAGGGCATCAACTTCGCTTTTTGCCGCCTGCAAGCTTGCTTGCGCACGCTCAACTTCGGCATGACGTTGTGCCATTTCCAATGTGGATAATTCCAAGGTACGTTGCGATGCCAAGCCTTTCACTTGCAATTGCTGTTGTCTGGATAAATTCAAACTCGCCGTTTTTTTAGCGGCTACAGCGGCATCGACTGACTGCACAGCGGCTTTATAGCGTTCATTCGCCATGTTGATACGCGCTGATGCCGCAGTTAAGGCTTGGGGGCGTGCCTGTTCAGTCATGCGCAATTGTTCGCGAAAGGTTTCGACACGACTGTCGGTCGCACTCTGTTTGGCTAACAGTGCCTGCTGTTCGCCTGCTAAACGCTGTAATAATAAGGGGTCGTTATCCAGCAATTCTGCCAGTATGTCACCTTGTTTAACCGTTGAACCTTCTTTGACAAAGAATTGCTTTATCCGCCCTTCCACGGGTGCGCTAATCATTTGCTGCCGTTCTGCGGGCGCGTAGGCGATTACCCGCCCGATACCACGCACGTTTTGTTGCCAAGGTGTAAGCAGCAGGATAATCATTAACAACAAAAATAACATCACTAAAGATCGCGCAAGTCGCCCTGCCAATGGGTTTGTGTTTGCATACGCTAAGGCATCGAGTTCTGGGAGAGCTAAATGGTCTTGGTTTTTCATGCGTTTTTACCGTTAATGTCAGTCGTCATTTCAAGCAATACACCGTGTTCGATACGAATGTGGCGTTGGCAGCGGTTGATTACCTGTGGCTGGTGGCTGGTGATAATTAATGTCCACGGGGCATTGTTGGTCAACAAGCTATCCAGTAGTGTCGGTAAAATCTCGGGGTCAATACGATCCAGTACCCCATCGAGTAATAACAGCCGTGGTCGCTTGAGCATTGCCCGCGCCAATGTCAGGCGTAAGCTCTGTTCAGATGTCAGCGGTGCGCCATTGACACATAAATGGCTGTTTAAACCATCGGGTAACGCACTGATGACTTTTTGCAGACCGACCTGCATCATGACTTGCTGTAGCGTGTTTAACTCAAATTCAGTGCCGAAATGCAGATTATCCAGTATGCTCGCTTCAATCAGCTCGGCATCACGCACTAAACTGATATTATCGCGCAATAGCCCCAAATTAAGGTCACGCAGATCATGATTATCAAGGCACACATAACCCGTGCCAGGAGTGCGCAGTCCAAATAAGACATCCAGCAAACTACCTCGGCTGCACCCCTGACTGATGACCAGTGAGTCACCGCTCGCAAGATGCAGTTCAAAACCGCGCAGGACATCTAAATAGGGTGTATTAGGTAAAGAAATGTTGTAAATATCAATCTGATAGGGTTTATCTGTGACATGGAGTGCCATGCCTTGATTGACTTCTTGAGGTAAATCCAGTAAATGCCCGATTTTATCAGCGTTGACCAGCAGGGTGTAATAAGTATCCACTGTTTTGCCTAAGCGCGTCAGACCATAAATCATGGCACTCACCACTAATTCAGCGGCAATTAATTGCCCTAAACTGAGTTGGTGTTCAATCACCAGCCAGCCGCCGATGACGAGCAACAAAGTGCTGGCAAGCGTATGCAGCACTAAGGCGGCAATATTTTGCCGGTTCAATATGCGAAAATGCCGAGCGCAGCTGTCTAGGTAATCCCGCGCGATACGCTCAGTTTGTGCCTTTAGAAAAGCACTGTCACCGGCTGATTTGCCTAATAAAGGATTGATTGCAATATTTTCCAGCCATGCCGCCGCCGCGTATTTGGCTTTTGATTCTTCAACAGCAGTTTTTACGCCGTTTTTACTCATGACAAACAAAATTATTGCCAGCGCGGTGATTAAAAACAAGTCAAAAGCCAATAGCATAGGATGATAAAACCCCAGCAGCAGCATTCCTATTACGGTTTGCAGCACATACCCCAAGGTTTCCAATAACAGCACGGAGGCGGTTTTCTGTAAGCTGATGACATCAAAAAAACGGTTCGTCAACTCAGGGAGATAGTGATCGTCATGAATGGTCATCTGGGCTTGTTGCAGACGCAACGCTATATCGCCAAACAGGTGTACAAATAAGCGGCGTTGTAACATTTCCACCACATAAAATTGCAAGGCAACTAACGTATTGCTAAAACTAAGCAGTGCCAGTAACACGAGCGTCAGTACCAGCAACGGCTGAAACAGTGCGCCGAAGGCAATGGTATTCACCAGTGCCTGTACTGTGACAGGTGTTGCCAGTGACAATAAACCGATACCGACACTGTAGGCAATCAGCGTACTGATGTCTTCACGATTCAGATGAATGAGCTGTTGGATATGTTGCAGTGGAGTCTGTGTTGTTTCGGTACGCATAAAAATAAGAGGAGGGGGTCAGTATGTGAGTGATTGGCGCACAAATCTGGATTGAAGCGCGCTACTTTATACAAATTCAGTCAAGGTATTCAAACACCGTGATGATTTGTTTCACATCGGGTTGCAAGCGGGTGACGTTAATCACCACGTTGCCTTCTTCTCTGGAGACCTGCCCCATCAAATACACGATGCCGTTTTCCGTGACCACGTTCACCATTGCGGGATCAAAATTGGGCAGGGTGTGAATTTGTTGCAGAGCGGCGTTTACTTGCGCAGTCAGGTGGGCATCATTGGCGCGGGTCGTTTTGTTGATGGGTTCTGCAACCACTAAACTGTCGCGTACCATTTTGACGTGCGGAATGACGCGCACAATGTCGAGAACATTGGTTTTAACGGTTTCATTCGGTACTTCGCCTGTCATTAATGCCAAGCCGTTATAGGCGTGGATATTGATATGACTGCGACCGAGCAATTCCTGATTGTCCGCCAGTTCTTCGCGTGCCGCGTGTTCGATGGCTCTATCGCTGGCGATAATGTCAGGGGTGCGGCGGTCGGGTTTGGCAGCTGATTGACTGATAGTCGAGTCATCTACGGGTGCGGTTTTACACGCAACCAATAAAACGCTATTGACCAGCAATACCAGCCATAATGTGTGACGCATGGGTTATCCTCCAAATAATTGTTGGTCAATCAAATCGCATAAACAATGGGTAATCAAAACATGAACTTCCTGTACGCGCATCGCTGAATGCGAGGGTACGCGAATTTCTATATCGGTTTCTTTCAGCAGCGGGCTGATACGCTCATCATGATTGCCTGACAAGGCAATGACCATCATGCCTTTGTCATGCGCCGCGCTGATGACTTTGGCAAGACTGGCACTCGCGCCGCTGGCGGTATAAATCAGCAATACATCACCGTTCGCACCCAAGGCGCGCAGTTGTTTGGCGTATACATCATCAAACGTAGTGTCTGTGGCAATGGCGGTAATGGTTGCCATGTCGGTGGTCAAGGGAATTACAGGCAATGCAGGGCGTACACGGTCAAATTGATTGAGCATTGCCGATGAAAATAACTGTACACAGGTTGCCGAACGCCCATTACCGCAACACAGGATTTTTTTATCGTTCAATAACGCGGTTACCAGTCCCTGAGCGGCGTATTCAATAAATTCGCACAGATTGGTCATTGCATATTGATGAATTTGCAGATGATCGGTGAAATGATTAATGATGCGGTCTTGTTGGCTCATAGCGCGATGCTGTGCGGGGGTTAAAAAGCATTTTGAATCCAGTCTACTTTACCATTACCCGACAAGGCGACAACATCAAAACGAATGGGTTTATTGATTTTTTGGGCGGCTAAATACATCTGCGTTGCCGCAATGATACGCGCTTGCTTACTGCGCGTGACGCTCTCTGCGGCACTGCCGTATTTATCGGTTTTCCGAAAGCGCACCTCAATAATCACCAGTGTATGGTTATCCAGCATGATTAAATCGAGTTCGCCCTGCTTGCAGCGAAAATTACGCGCCACAGGCTTCAGCCCTTGTTTCAGCAGAAAATCATGCGCCTGTTGTTCGGCACTTTCGCCGCGTAATAAATGCGCGGCTTTGGTTTTAAGCTCAGCAAATAACACGCTCAGTGATTATCCAGCCATTCTTGTGAATGCAAATCGTCTTCATAGCTGTCATTGTGTTCCGCGTCACCGCGATAACCTTCCGCGATGAACATGGATAAATCCATGCGCAAGGTTGCCAGTGCATCATTTAATTTTTTTGCCGCCTCGCTGTCAAAATTGGGCGCGAGGGTTGCCGCGCTATGATGTATCAACACGTCATAAAGTAATTTTGCCTGATCTTCTGTGTATTGCGGGTTATTCATGTATCACCTTGTGAGTTGTTGCGGTAGGACAGGGCATTTTAGAGGTGGCAGGGTTTTATAGCAATCATAGCCGCTAACTAATTGATATTTCAGCAATGATGGTCACGTCACAAAACCGTCACCCAACGTTTAATAGACTGTCACAATTGCTTGTTATCCTGACCGCTTCGTAACCTTCACTGGAGTACGCTGTCATGGCATTACACTATCGTTCAATTTGGATATCAGACACGCACTTAGGCACTAAAGGCTGTAAAGCCGAGCAACTCAGAGATTTTCTTGATAACGTCGAGTGCGACACCTTGTATCTGGTAGGTGACATTATCGACTTGTGGAAATTCAAATCAGGTCTGTACTGGCCGACGCTGCACAATGATATTGTGCAGCGCATTTTCAGCAAAGCCAAAAAAGGCACACGCGTCATCTACATTCCCGGCAATCATGATGAGCAATTACGCAAACACGTCGGTATGCACTTTAACGGTGTGGAAATTCAACTGGAAGCCATTCACGAAACCAAAGACGGACGCAAATTTTTAGTGGTACACGGTGACGGCTTTGACAGCATCGTCTGCAACAATAAAAATTTAGCCTACATCGGCGGCGAAGTGTATGAAGTGTTATTAGACATGAACCGCTGGTTTAATCATCTGCGTCGTTTTATGGGCTACCGCAGCCACTGGTCGCTGTCGGCATTTTTAAAACACAAAGTGAAGAACATTATTCAGGTGATGGATAATTATCAGCACATTCTCAGTTTGGAAGCGCACAAAAAAAATGTTGATGGCATTATTTGCGGGCATATTCATCATGCCGACATTGCCGACATGGAATGCGGTAAAACTTATTGCAATTCAGGCGATTGGGTGGAAAGCTGCACCGCATTGGCGGAAAATGACGCAGGACAGATTTCGCTTATTCATTGGCTGGAAGAAAGCCAGCAGCTGTTGGATGAACAGCTGGAACGCGAAACCAAGTACCCGCAAGCGGCATAGCAGGCGGGGCATGACACAGTAGATGCAATCAAACTGCGCGGGAGTGCTAAAATGCGGCATTTATCCCGCTTAGCCGATACGCTGAAATGCGTACCTCACATATAGTTGCACTACTGTTATGAATCCCGAAAAACCCAATCGCCCCAAAGTCAGCATTACTGAACATCGGCAGTTAGTTCCGCGCAGTCAAAGCAAAAAACTGGCGGCTATCGCCAACAAATTTCCCGCTGATGTATCGCAATCACCACCCGCAGTCAAAGCCGAGTTATCCACAGGCTTAAAATCCGAGTTTGAACTTGCCCTGCACCACGCCCAACAGCTGATTGATGCGCGTATTAACAACATCATGAACAACCTGCCGCAAGGCAAGCGCAATAAACTGTTCAGCTTTCGTTTCGGTTCAGTGGAGGCGATAAAATCGCTGGAACTGACAGCGGCGTTCAAGAAATTAGACCTCAACGCCCAACACATCAATCTGCGGGTGTTAAAATCAGTCAATTATCACGGCGACAGCATTTAACGCGCCGCTTTCCTTCCTTCTATTCATTGTCACTATGATTAATAAACTCAAACCGTGGCTGTTGCCCATCCTGTCAGGTATCTTCATCGGCACCAGTTATATTCCTTTTCCACCGTGGGCTTCGTTATTTTGTTTTGTGCCGCTGTGGTTGTTCTGGTCGCAACAAACCAGCTTAAAAGCCGTATTAATCGGCGGCTTCATTACCTCGTTTGTCTTCACCCTGATTGGCTTTAACTGGATGACCTACTTACTGCATGAGTTCGCGCATTTGCCGTGGATAGTCGCAGGCGTGGGAATGTTGATATACGGTTTGATTGCGCATTTATTTGTGCCATTGGCAGGTCTGCTGTGGTTTTTGGGGCAACGCAAATTTCAATGGTCGGCGCGGTTATCCTTGGCATTGATGACGATGATTACCATTTTGTGTGAAGCCTATTCGTTCACCTTGTTCGATTGGAATTTCGGCTATTCGTGGTACGGCTCTAATGTTCCCGTGTATCACTGGGCAGAAGTTATCGGCTTTAGCGGCTTGAGTGCCTTGACCTTGCTGACCAACTTGCCGTTATTACTGGCGTGGCAACAGCGCAAACAGGCATCGGGCAAGATTCTTGCAGGTGTCGTGTTGACGGGCTTTATGTTGCTCAATATGGGCGGTTTATGGCTGCAAGCCCGCTTAGCCAAACCCGATGCGTCGTTTAACACCCTGATGATACAAGTCAGTACCGAAAACTCCGAAAAACTGGCGGCAGAATTAGGCAAGGGCTTTAGCAAAGAAATCCTGCATCGTTACCTGACCCAAACCGATGCCGCGCTTAATCGCTACAAAGACCGCAAAATTGATTTTGTCCTCTGGCCAGAAACCGCATTCCCTGCGTTATTAGGTGAACAATTCAAAAATGATCCGCCCTCGCTGGAATTGAGCGCGTTTCTGAAAAGCCGCTCCATGCCCTTGATTACAGGCGCGTACAGTGTCGATGAACAACTGCGCTTAATCACCAACTCCTTGTTTGTGCTGAATAAAGACGGTGAAATAGTGCCGCCGCATTACAGTAAAACCATTTTATTGGCATTCGGTGAATACATTCCGCTGGAACAATATTTCCCTATTATTCGCAACTTTCTACCTGCCACAGGGCATTTTGCACGCGGCGCAGGGCCGACGGAATTATTAGCGTGGAACGGTTACAAAATGGGTGCGCAAATCTGCTATGAAAGTTTGTTCCCGAAATTTTCCCGCGATTTAGCCGATTTAGGGGCGCAATTTATCGTCAACGTCACCAATGATTCATGGTACGGCAGTTGGCAAGAACCCTATCAACATTTTTACATGACACTAGCGCGGGGCGTGGAATTTCGCCGCCCTGTGTTGCGGGTCACGAATACGGGGATTTCAGCGGTGTCATTGGCATCGGGTGAAATTCTGGAGCGTTCGCCGATTCATCAACAATGGTCAGGTTTGTACGAAGTGCCGTACCTGACCAACCCGCCCAGCACCTTTTATCAACGCTGGTTTTGGTTAGTACCGAGTTTATTGTGGGGCAGCTTGCTGGTGCTGTTGGGTTTGGGATTTAGAAAACAAGCTCAGTAATAAGTATGACTGGCAGTCACATTTTCTCGTTCCACGCAGGCGCGTGGGAACGAGGGATATTTGTTAGACGTAAACCTGCGAGGTTTTAAAAACTTCGCAGGTTTTATTATGTGAATAACCGATGTTTAACGCAACCGCGCTCCGCTCACCGCATCATAAATCGCCGTTTCCTGTGCCAGTTCGCCGACTTTGCCGTCCAGAATAAAAATATCACTGTCGCCAAACACGCTTAACACCTGCTCAGCGGTTCTCATTGCAGGTTGCGTGGTTTCGTTGGCACTGGTGGACACTAACGGGCTGCCATAATCACGCGCTAATTGCTGGGAGACGGGGTGTGCGGTGACTCTGACTGCAAGGCTGTCATGTGCGCCCGTCAGCCATTTCGGTACATCAGCACGCGCAGGAATCACCCACGTCACCGCACCCGGCCACGTCGGCGTTATCCGCGCCACTATCTCCTCATTCAACAGCAAATACGGTTCAAGCTGTTGCAATGAAGCGGCAATTAAAATCAGCCCTTTTTCTACTGGGCGTTGTTTGATATGCAGCAAGTGCATCACCGCCGCTTCATTCAGCGGATCACAACCCAAGCCATACACAGCTTCAGTCGGATAGGCAATAACCTTACCTGCTTTCAGTTGTTGAACGGCGGTGTTGATGTCGGAAGAATAATTTTTGGGCATGATAAAACTCTGGATGAAGAACAGGGGGTATTTTCTAAGATATTATACGCAATATGGAAGCGGGAGAAACTTAAGCAACCACTTGTTTATTGCATTGTTTGGTTGTGTCGGTTCGATGTAATTCATTGAGAAATTTAATTAAATTGTTGCCTACTGCGTAGGCTAAATTGACTGGGACAGCATTACCGATTTGCTTATATTGTGCTGACATTGAACCCATAAACTGCCAATCATCGGGAAAAGTTTGTATGCGGGCATATTCACGCACGGTTAAAGGTCGGGTTTCATCAGGGTGACAGCGTTCGGTTTGATTTTGCGCAGGTGCGCAGGTCAGTGTTAAACTCGCTTCATCCCACGATAAACGCCGTGCCATGCCTGTTTTGCCGCCGCCTAAAAAATAACTTTTCTTCATGTATTCGCGTTGTATCGCATCGGGTAAATGTCGCCAGCAACCACCTGCGGGTACTAAATCCAATACCGCTTTCTTTTTCAGCGGATAAATTTGTCCAGCAGATTCAGGAACATCGCAATCATATAACTCCCCTGCTTTTAAGCCATCACGCAAAGTCATCACTCGGTCATGGTGTTCAGGAAAATTAAAATCGGCTTTATTCGCCAAGTCATTGCGCACACCGACTAAAAATAAACGTTCACGTTTTTGGGGTACGCGGTAGTGGACGGCTTTTAAAACCGACGAACCCACTAGGGTATAACCTAAATCGGCGATTACATTTTTAATCGTCGCCAAGGTGCGCCCGCCATCATGATTTAATAAACCGCGTACATTTTCGGCTAGAAACACGCTAGGCTGAATTTCGCCAATCGCTCTGGCAAATTCAAAAAATAAAGTGCCGCGCACATCATTAAAACCACCCTGTTTACCTGCATACGAAAATGATTGGCAGGGAAAACCGCCCGAAACAAAATCTACTTTGTAGCGATACGGGGTAAAGTCGATGTGTTCAATGCTGCTCTCAATGACATTCCACTGCGGGCGATTATGGCGCAAAGTCGCACACGCCTGTTTATCAATTTCATTGAGCAATACCGCGTTAAAACCTGCTTTTTCCAAGCCCAAGGCTAAACCGCCCGCGCCTGCAAATAATTCAATCGAGCTAAATGTCATAGCTCAAAATCCTCAAAACCTTGGTATTTTTTAAATGCCAGTAAATACAGGCTTTTTGATAAATTCGGAGCTATTTTTTCAAGTTCGGCAAACACCGTGTTTACGTTGCTTCTTTGCGACATTGAGCGGATAACATCTTCAATGACAGACGGCAGTTTTTCGCATAACTGCTTAAAGGCTGTAGGCTCTCCTGTGACCAGCGCGTAGAATTGGTCGATGGAAACACGGCGGATATTTTCATGAGACTCACGTTGTCCATCTAAACTAATTAGCCATTTTACATTTTGGCTTTTGGTGGCAATCACTTCAACCAGCATACACGTTGCTGCGGGGTCATTAATTAGCACTGATTGCATTCTCATATAGGTTTTTTGCGATGAAGATGAATTCATGGTGTTGTGTTTGTTTTTCATTTCGACGTAAATTTTCTTAGCGTCATTGACCACATCAAAACCGCTATCGGGAACACGCCAATCATTACCGACGTATTTGAAAATATTTTGGTGAAAATAACCGATATGATTGGTATTGGATTTATCCAACTGCCTTAAAATCTCAGATTCGACAACGTCTTGAATGCTTTTATTATAAACCTTTGCATCAAACGTCAGCTTGATCGGGTCGATGATGTTTTTATTAAATTCAGCTAAATCAATAGTGAAGCGATATTTTTCAACCGTTTTTCGGACGTGATTGAATAAATCGGTGTTACTGATAAAAGATAGATTGTAATTGTTCATTAACATATTATTCTGAGTTCGCAGGGCAGGTATACAAGGTCGGGTCAGCGTAGCGTAACCCGATAATCTTGATAGTATTATGACTCACCCTGCCCATCACCCAGCTCACCCTCATACGGCGTGGCGTATTTACATTCTTTTTGCGGACAGACTTTTTCCACGCCACGGCGTTTGGTTTCTTTGATGGTTAATATCGGCCATTGGCATTCGGGGCAGCTTTCTTTGACGGGCTGATTCCAGAGCGCGTAATCGCATTTTGGGTAATTGGAGCAGGAATAGAATATTTTTCCTTTGCCCGATTTACGTTTCAGGATGCTGCCTTTTTTACATTGCGGGCATTCCACGCCTGTGTCGGTGGGTTTTTCTAGGGGTTCAATGTGGCGGCATTTTGGGTACGCGCTACAGCCGATAAATTTACCGTATTTACCCGTTTTGAAAATTAACGGCGACTCACATGACGGACAGGTACGACCTTCGACTATTTCAGGTTCACTGGATTCGCCGTCGCCTGTTAAATTGCGTGTGTAGGAGCAGTCTGGGTAGTTGGTACAACCAATGAAACGACCATTGCGACCCAAGCGGATAGATAAAGGACTGCCGCAGTCTGGACATTTTTCATCTATGGCTTCTTGGGTCACGTCTTTACGTTGCACGCTGGTTTCTTTTTCCTGAATCAGCGTGGTAAAGGGTTGCCAGAAGGCGTGCATCAACGGAATCCAGTCTTTTTCACCGCGTGATACCGCGTCCAAATCGTCTTCCAGATTGGCGGTAAAGCTGTAATCAACGTATTTGGTGAAATGTTCGGTTAAGAATTTATTCACGATACGACCCACGTCGGTGGGGTAAAACCGCTTGCTGTCCAGCGTGACATATTCGCGGTTTTGCAACGTGGAAATAATCGCTGAATAAGTAGACGGTCTGCCGATGCCGTGTTCTTCCAAGGATTTAACCAAGCTGGCTTCGCCGTAACGCGGCGGTGGCTCGGTAAAATGTTGCCCTGTGAGGATGTCTTGCAGCGGCACAACGCGCCCTTCGGTTAAGTCGGGCAGGAAACTTTCTTTGTCGTCGCTTTCTTTGCTGTCGTCTTTGCCTTCTAAGTAAACGGTCATGAAGCCCGCATTGGCAATGCTTGAACCCGTGGCTCTGAAAATATGCAGTCCATCTGCACAGCTTAAATCGACGGAGACGCTGTTCAGCGTGGCGTGAATCATTTGACAGGCAATGGTGCGCTTCCAGATGAGTTCATAGAGTTTGAATTGTTCCGCGCTTAAATACGTTTTGATTTGGCTGGGTGTGTAACGCGGATTGGTCGGGCGTATGGCCTCATGCGCTTCTTGGGCGTTTTTGGATTTGGTTTTAAAAACCCGTGCTTCTTTGGGCAGGTTAGCCGCGCCATAGTTTTCCACAATCAGCTCGCGCAATTCGGCAACGGCTTCTATTGCCAGATTGACCGAATCGGTACGCATATAGGTGATAAGACCTGCGGTTTCGCCGCCTAGATCTATGCCTTCATACAATTGCTGGGCAACGGACATGGTGCGTTTGGTGGTAAAGCCCAGTTTGCGCGAGGCTTCCTGTTGCAGCGTTGAGGTAATAAACGGCGGTGCAGGATGGCGTTTTTGCTGTTTCTTTTCCTGTTTGCTGACGATTAATTGCCCGTTGGCGGCGGCTAATAGCGTTTGTTTGCTTTGCTCGGCAAGTTCGGCGGTGTTGATGCGGAACTGGGTGAGTTTTTCGCCTTGTAAATAGGTTAATTTGGCTTTAAAGGTTTGGTCATCGGCGTTTAACAGCGCGTCAATCGTCCAGTATTCGCGGCTTTTGAAGGCTTCAATTTCCAGTTCGCGCTCGACTATCATGCGTAACGCGGGGCTTTGTACCCGACCTGCGGATAAGCCACGGCGAATTTTTTTCCACAATAATGGCGATAAGTTAAAGCCGACCAGATAATCCAAGGCGCGGCGGGCTTGCTGGGCGTTGATTAAGTTGGTGTCTAATTCGGCTGGGTTGGCAATCGCTTCGGTGACGGCTTTTTTGGTGATTTCATGAAACACCACGCGATGCACGGGTTTGTCTTTAATGAGTTTTTTGGCTTTGAGCAGTTCGTATAAATGCCACGAAATGGCTTCGCCTTCTCTATCAGGGTCGGTCGCGAGATATAACACATCGGCGGTTTTCAGCGCGGCACTGATGGCTTGAACGTGCTTTTGATTACGGTCGATGACTTCGTATTTCATGGCGAAGTCATGGCTGGGGTCAACTGCGCCTTCTTTCGGTATCAGGTCGCGGACGTGTCCGTAGGATGCCAATACTTGAAAGTCTTTGCCGAGGTATTTCTCGATGGTTTTGGCTTTTGCAGGTGATTCTACAATAACAAGATGCTTAGTCATTTAATCAGTAAGAGGGTATGTTAGGAACAAGTGCGGCATTCCCGCGTTGTGCGAGAATACCGCTGTTGACGCTCTTGCGTCGTGCAACGCCTGCATCTTTGGATAAAACTCAGGACGGGCGTTGCTGGATGAATTCCCAACGCTGGTGCGTGGGAACTATGAATAACTCAATGCAAATAGGTCGGCACAAGATCGTATACAAAGTCTTCCATGCGCGAGAAGGCGATTTCTTCATCGGGCTGACTGAGCAACACCATCAGGGTAATCCATTTGAGTTTTTCCAGCGAAATTTCTTCGTCTTCCAGTGCCATTGCTCTATCAATGACTATCTCGCGGTTGGCGGAGTTTAAAATGCCGTTTTTTTCCAGAAACAGGATTAAACTGCGGCATTCTATATCCAGTTTTTCAATTTCCTGACGGCAAAAAATACGGAATGTGGGCGCGATACTGGCTTGTATCAAGCCTTGCAGACTGAGCGATTCCAGCCAGTCGAAGGCTTTATTGACTTGGAGTTGTTGAAATCCCGCTTCCAGCAATTCGGTTCTAATGACATCGGTATCTGGAAAAATTTCAATTTCTTCTTCCATATAGTTTTCAAATAAGTACATTAGAACATCAAAAATATTTTCTTTCATGGGCAGTGTCTGGTCATTTTATACGGATATAGCAACCGCCAGCGGTTGCTTCTAGGTAGCCTTGCAGTTCCAAAATCAATAACATTGAGGAAAGTGTTTCCACTGGTTCACCGTTGTCGGCAACTAAATCATCAATGGAAGTCGGGCTGAATTGGACACGATTCAATAATGTTTGTTGCCCTAGGTCAAGTATTGATTGCATCGGCGCAATAGGTAAATCTGTATCTTGTTGATTATATTGATTAAGTTCTTCGAGAATATCTTGGGTGGTTTCCACCAGCTTTGCCCCTTCACGAATCAGGGCATTACAGCCGCGTGCCAATGGGTTGTGAATGCTGCCGGGAATGGCGAAGACTTCACGATTTTGTTCCAATGCCATCCGCGCGGTAATCAATGAGCCGCTTTGTTTGGCGGCTTCTACCACCAATAATCCTTGGCTTAAGCCGCTGATAATACGGTTGCGTCGGGGAAAATGATTGGCTTTGGCGGTTGTGCCGGGCGGAAATTCAGACACCATCGCGCCTTTGTTGACGATTTCGGTGGCGAGGTCTTTGTGCCGTGCGGGATAGACGCGATCCAAGCCTGTACCTGCAACGGCAATGGTAAAGCCACCGACGTTTAACGCGCCTTGGTGACTGGCGGCATCAATGCCTAATGCCAAGCCGCTGGTAATGACAAAACCGCAATGACTGAGACTTTTGGCAAATTCAAAGGCGGTTTGTTTACCGATAGTAGACGGGTTGCGACTGCCGACAATGGCGATTTGCGGCAGGGTCAATAAGGCGATATTGCCGCGTACAAATAACACGGGCGGCGGATCGCTGAGTTCTTTTAATAACGGCGGATACAGTGCGTCTTCAATGGTGATTGCCCAGTTGTTGGCTTGGTCTATCCACGCTAAATCGCTATCAATCACTGCCCAATCGGGATTTTTAAGCGCGGCGATGGTTTCGCTCTTTAACCCCAGACGCGTCCAGTTATTGGCTGATTCAGAAAATAACTGTTCGGGCGTGTGGGTTTTTAAGAGTTTGAGAAAAGTCCGGCAACCGATAGCTGGCGTACGCAATAGCGCAAGCCAGTATTTCAGGTCGTTGTTTTGGGTTGATGCGGTGGTATTCAGGGGGTTTGAACTCTATCTAAAGTGTGCAATGGTTTTTGTGCTTCCATGACCAAGGCATAACTGACACGGTCAAAGGTACGAAATACCATCAACATCCCTGCCAGTTCATCGGGAAGGTGAACCGTATCATTTTTAATTGCACTGTAAGGGTCGCGGGCTACGCCGCCGTTTTGATAAATATCCAGTTCATGACCGGGTAACAGACCGTCCTGAGCGCCTTTATCAATCACCACCACGTTATTAACACCGATTTGTGTTACGCCATTCATGACACTGATGATACTGCCTTTTATCGGTTGCTCAGGAGGTCTGGCAAAATAATTCAGGCTGACTTCATCGTCTATTTGCGGCATGACCCGATCACCCATACGAATTTCGCTGTCTGATTGAATAACTGCCAAGGTAGCGGGATCGCCTGCTTGCAACAGTGTCGTTTCGGCAATATATTTTGCCTCGTAGCCTAATATTTCCTGTGTGTCGGCATCAATAAAGGTTGCGCCTGCCCGATACACCATAAATTTTGTGTTGGGTGCGTGGTATACGGCACGCACATACACTTTATCGCCCGCGCCTGCAATAACGTGGTCATTGGCAACATCAACCACATAAGGCGAATTATTCAGGTCATTTTCACCGACCACTTTGGGTGAGCTTAGGTATTTTGCGATTTGATGATAGGGAATCAGTCTAATCGGTTGTTCAATCTCAGACTCTCGAATACAGGGTTTTAGTTTCCCGTCTTTGGTCAGAGCAAAATCTTTACGCCCATTTTTAAAGTCTTCTTCTTTAAGAATACAGGGTGCGTCGAATTGCGCTTGCTGGGAATTACGGCTCAAGCTCAATTGCGGTTTACCGTTGACCATCGAAAAATAAATGGTATCGCCCGGATAAATAAGATTCGGGTTTTTGATTTGGCTGTTCTGACTCCACAATTGCGGCCACTGCCAAGGGTGCTGTAAAAATTTACCCGATATATCCCATAAAGTATCGTGTTTGACTACCGTATATTGTTCAGGATGATTGGGTTTTATTTGAATATCCTCAGCCCACACCGTCATGCTGAAAAAGAGCGGAATAATGAATCCGAAACGTAATTGAAAAGCCATGTTGATTCCTAACGAGTCTTTAGTGAGTCATGTGTTGCTTAGAGTGTAAATCAATTTAGCCAGAATTCCAGTATTCGATAGAGATAGCGCGGGGATTTTCAATACGATAAAAAACCCGCAGAGGTTTTAAAACTTCTGCGGGTCAGGTGTTTATTCAGAAATGCGTTTGGCAATGCGCTGGTAAGTTTCTTTTAGTTCGTCGCCGACTATTTTTGCTTTGGCAATAAATTCTTCCGAGGTTTCTACCGAATCATCCGCTATTTCGGCGGCTTTGGTTTTGACCAGATGCCATTGTTCTTCCGCACCTGCAAATTCTTCTTTGGCTTCCATTGAGGCAAGATGCAGTTTTAACGCAATCTCGTCCCGTTCGGTTTTCAGTTTGTCGATTAAGTTGTCGAAGTCTTCTTTTATAGCCATAACACATACCTCACTATGATAAAAAAATACGGACGGTAGGATAAAAAATCCTGTTTGTAAGTCTATCGCGTTAGACAGCACAAAGCTATTTAGTTCTTATCTATAGCTTTTTAGTGTGTTTTACATTCAAAGTCAGGTCAAATTCAGATAGAATCCACCACCTGTTCAATTATTAATAGTGGAGAGATTGTTGAGTATTTTAACTATTCTCGAATTTCCTGATGACAGACTGCGCAAAGTCGCCGCTGTTGTCAAAACGGTCGATGATAACATCCAAAAACTGGTCGATGATATGCTGGAGACAATGTATCACGAGCGCGGTGTCGGTTTGGCGGCAACGCAGGTCAATGTGCATCAGCGTATTATTGTCATTGATGTCAGTGAAAATAAAGATGAGCCGTTGTGTCTGATTAATCCTGAGATTATCGAAAAATACGGCGAGAAAGAAAACGAAGAAGGTTGTCTTTCCGTGCCTAATTTTTTTGAAAAAGTGAAGCGGTGCGAACGGGTGCGTGTCAAAGCCCTCGATAGACACGGTGAATCGTTTGAATTTGAAGCCACGGATTTATTATCGGTGTGCGTACAGCACGAAATGGATCATTTAAACGGCAAACTGTTTGTCGATTATATTTCCTCATTAAAACGTCAGCGCATTAAAAAGAAGCTGGAAAAGCTGCATAAAATGGAATCGTAACGCATGAAAATTATTTTTGCAGGCACACCCGAATTTGCCGTACCCAGCTTACAAATGCTGATTGATGCAGGGCATGACATTTGTGCGGTGTATACCCAACCCGACCGCCCGTCAGGCAGAGGGCGACACCTGCACCCGACACCTGTTAAAGCCGTCGCACTCGCCGCAGGACTGCCCGTCTTTCAGCCGTTGTCGCTAAAAACCGACGACGATTTTCAGCAACTGGTCGCGTTACAGGCGGATTTAATGGTCGTGGTCGCTTACGGCATGATACTGACGCAAGCCGTGCTGGACGTGCCGCCGCTGGGTTGTATCAACGTGCATGGTTCATTATTACCACGCTGGCGCGGAGCTGCACCGATTCAACGCGCGTTAATGGCGGGTGATGAAAAAACAGGCGTAACCATCATGAAAATTGTCCGCAAACTGGACGCGGGCGATATGCTGCATAAAGAAGAACTGGTCATCGGCAGTCATGATACCTCCAGCGATTTGCACGATAAATTAGCCGAACTGGGTGCAATCGGTCTGGCGAAAGTATTGCAACAAATTGACAACGGTACGTTACACGCTGAACCGCAAGATGAAGCTCTCGTTACCTATGCGGAAAAACTCAGCAAAGCGGAAGCAGTGATTGACTGGACAGAATCAGCGGAGATTATCGCGCGTAAAGTCAGAGGTTTAAACGCATGGCCCGTCGCACAAACTCTGTATCAAGGGCAGGTGTTGCGCATCTGGCAAGCCGAAGTCGTCCCCGAAACGACTGCCAGTCCTTCAGAGGACTGGCAGTCGTGTTCCGCAGGTGTGGTGCGTTGTGTGGATAAACACATTGATGTCGCCACAGGAGACGGTTTTGTACGTTTGCTGGAAGTTCAATTGCCCAACGGCAAACGCATCAGCGCACAAGCCTTTTTAGCCGCGCATCCTGTCGATGGAGTCCAACTCGGTTGAATACACGATTAATAGCCGCCCGCGTGTTGGCGCGTGTTTTACAAGACGGGCAGTCGTTAACCACTGCCTTGGATTCTCCTGCATTCATTTTTGATTCCCCGAAAGATAAAGCCTTTGTCCAAGCGATTTGTTTCGGCGTGTGTCGGCAATACCACCGCTTGGATTTTATTCTCAGCCAACTGCTGGATAAGCCGTTAAAAGACAGTGAAGTCAAAGCCTTGGCGTTGGTCGGTGTGTATCAACTGAGCTTTATGCGGGTCAAATCGCACGCCGCTGTCTCGGAAACCGTGTCCGCGCTGCCTAAGAAAAAATCGTGGGCGAAAGGTTTGTTGAACGCTTTGTTAAGACGCTATTTGCGGGAACAGGACACGCTGGAAGCACAGGCAAATCAAGACGCTTGTGCCGCTGTCAGTCATCCCGATTGGCTTATGCAACGCATAGCACACGATTGGGCAGATTACGCCGCGCACATTCTGCACGAAAACAATCAACAGCCGCCAATGGTGTTGCGCGTCAATCTGGCGCGGACTGAGCGCGAAACTTATGTACAACGATTAGCCGACTTAGGCATCACAGGCACGGTGGTGGATTTTTGCCCGTCTGCAATTGTGCTGGAAAAACCCGTCGCGGTTGATTTGTTACCTGACTTTGCCGACGGCTGGGTATCGGTGCAAGACACCGCCGCGCAATTAGCCGCAGGTTTATTGGACGTGCAGGCAGGACAACGGGTATTAGATTTATGCGCCGCACCAGGTGGTAAAACCGCGCATATTTTTGAATCCCAACCGCAGTTAAAAGAACTGGTCGCGGTGGATATAGAAGCCAGCCGAATGCAGTGCGTGACTGATAATTGTCAGCGTCTTAAGTTATCGCCTACGCTCATTGTCGGTGATGCCGCACAACCTGCATCATGGTGGAATGGTGAATTATTTGACCGCATTTTAGTAGACGCGCCCTGTTCTGCGCTGGGTGTTATCCGCCGTCATCCTGACATAAAACTGTTACGCCGCCCCGAAGATATTGCCGTGTTGCAGGGTTTGCAACGCGACATACTCAACGCCGCGTGGTCGATGTTAGCCGCAGGCGGGCTATTGTTGTACGCCACTTGTTCGGTATTGAAACAGGAAAATGAACAGCAGATACACGACTTTTTAGCCACCCATCCCGATGCCGCTGAATTACCTATTCACGCCGCTTGGGGCATAGCAACCACGCATGGACGGCAGGTGTTAACTGGCATGGAGTCTATGGACGGATTTTATTATGCGCGGTTGGTTAAAAATGCCGTCCACGAAAAGCACTAACATCACGAAAATGCCACCATTCATTTTTTTTCGTGCTTTTAGTGTCTTTCGTGGACAATTTTCTCGTTCCCACGCGCCGCGTGGGAATGCAGTGGCGGTGCGCCGCGCCGTGTGGCAACGAGTCATATCAGGTTTTCGTGGACAATTTTTATTGGTCGTTTTTTGCTTATGGGCTAACACGATATGTGCCACCGAAGTCCAGCAAGCAGAAATCAGCATACGCGGCACACAGTATGTATTATCCGCCGACATTGATTATCAGTTGAGCGACACCGCCAAAGAAGCCTTGCAAAGCGGCGTGCCGTTGTTCTGGACGGTGCGTATTAAGCTGCTGCAACAACGTGATATTCTGTGGGCTAAAACCCTGATGGAGACTTCGATTCGCTATCGTCTGCAATATCACGCCCTGTTGAATATGTATCGGGTGGTCATTGTTCAAGCGGATAGCACTGAACAAAACGGTGACACACATAATTTTTCTACACTATCAGGCGCATTGGACGCAATGGCAAACTTGCACAATCTGCCATTGATTGACATCTCTGCGATTCAACCAGACAAACAGTATTTCGTCCGCATAAAAGCCCAGTTTGAACGTGATGCCCTGCCGTTGCCGCTACGCCCCATCGCCTACACCAACACGCAATGGTATTTATCCAGTGACTGGACGGTCTGGTCGTTACTCCACGATTCCAACACCCAAGGCAAACCCTAATGATGACACCGCAATCCAGTGTCTGGACGCACGAACACTTTGAAACTCAGCTTTTCAATATCGAATATTTACTGCAACAAGGTGATATAGCATCGGCTGGGCAACAGGCGGAAGCCTTGGTAAACCAAGCTCTGCAAGCAGGCGAGTCCGCTTATCAAGGGGCGGCTTATGATATTGCGACAGCGGCGTTTATGCTCGGCAACGTGTGTTTTTTTCAACAAAATTACCCAGCGGCATTGAGCGCGTACCAACACGCCAAAAATTTATTCAGCCGTCTAAACGAAGCGCACAGTATCGCTGTCGCGTGGCATCAAATCGGCATGGTATACACCCGAATGCAGGACTACACACAGGCGGAACAGGCGTGCCGCGAGTCATTAAGTCTTAAAAATGCGCAGGGCAATCAAGCTGATATTGCCAGCACCTTAAACCAGTTGGGTAATATTTATGATGATTGGGGCAAGTTGGAATCAGCGGTGGACTGTTATTGTCAGGCGGCAGACAGTTATGCACAATTGGACGATAAATTATATGAAGGTGTGACGCGCAGTAATATCGCCAACAGTTTGATTCCACTGCAACGTTATGATGAAGCGCGGTGTGAGTTGCAACGGGCAATCGCTTGTAAAACCGACCTAGGACACGCTGCCGAGCCGTGGAAAACGTGGAATATATTAGCGGAATTAGAACAGGCGATAGGTAGTTCCGCCGCCGCGCACGCAGCTGAACAACAGGCGATACACAGTTATTTAGCGTATCGCCGTGACGGCGGGCAGAATCTGAGCGGTTCGCCCGTGCCGCACTATTGCCTAGGTACGTTACGCGCTATTCAGGACAATAACACTACCGTTGCTATACAAGAACTAGGCTCGCTTCCAGATCAGGGTGACTTTACACCCACCATTCCCAAACTGATTGCTATTTTACAAGGTGAGCGCGATGCGGGTTTAGCCGATGATACCGAACTGGATTTTATCAGCGCGGCAGAATTGTTGTTATTGCTGGAGCAACTTAACTGATTGTTTCTACAGCTTACAAGTGACGCAGGAGTAAAACAGCTTTAGCTGTTTCTATAGTTCCCATGCTCCAGCGTGGCGTGCAAGAAGACGCTGGAGCGTCCACGGCTGCATTCCAACGCTGGAGCGTTGGAACGATTCACGATTCAATAGGCATAAACACATTTACTATGGCTTTTAAAAAAATAAAACTCCCTATCAGCTTATCGGTATTCGGCTTAATTCTGCTGTCCTTGCAGTTGATGAGTTCGGCGACGCAGGAATCGTCCGAACTCAGTGCCATGTATTCGTGGCTGTTGCTTGCCAATGTTTTAGGTTCTATCGTGTTGCTGGGCTTGGTCGGTGCAAATATTTTCGCGCTCATCAAACAACTTAAAAAACGTGAGGCGGGTTCAAGCCTGACCACGCGCATGGTGTCGCTGTTTGTGGTGCTGGCATTAGCACCCGCCGCGATTGTGTTTTATTTTTCCATGCAGTTTTTGCATCAGGGCATAGACAGCTGGTTTAATGTCGAAATAGACAGGGCAATGGAAGACGCGCTGGAACTGAGTCAAGCGTCACTGGATCAGCGGATGCGCTGGCATTTGAAGCAAACCCAGCAACTGATTGAAAAGCTGGAAACCTCCAGCGAAAATCTGGCGACTCTGGAACTGGACAGTTTACGCCAACAGGTCGAAGCGGCAGAAATGACGGTATTTTCCCGCCAAGGCAGAATTATTGCTTCCAGCAGTGTCAATCCCAGCGATATTCTGCCCAATCTGCCCGATGAAAATATCTGGTTGCGCTTGCGGCAAAATGCGCAATATGTCGCCTTAGCTCCCATGCAGAATAACGTATTGATGATTCGAGTCATTGTCACGCTGAAAGCTCAGGAGCCGCAGTATTTACAGGCGTTATATCCCGTGCCGATTCGGATTGCCGATTTAGCCGATTCGATAGAGTTTGCGTTTAAACGTTATAAGGAAATGAATTATTTACGCAATTCCCTGCGCTGGAGTTTTTCGCTGGTGTTGTCGCTGGTATTATTAATGAGCTTACTGGCGGCGATTTGGGTGGCGTTTATCAGCATCAGAAACATTATTTCCCCCGTCAAAGAACTGGTAAAAGGGACGCGCGCAGTTGCCTTAGGGAATTACGACCAGCAGCTGCCCGTGATGGCGCAGGACGATTTAGGCTTTTTGGTGGAATCCTTTAACGACATGACCAAACGCATTGCGGTCGCGCGTGATGAAATCCGCCTGACCGGTGTGGAAGTCGAAAATCAACGCGCCTATTTGGAAACCATCCTCGCCAACCTGACTGCGGGTGTCATCAGTTTTGATGCCGATTACACCATTCGTACCGTCAATCAGGCGGCGTATCGTATTTTTCGCATTCAGGTGCAGCATTTTGTCGGACAGACCTTATTAGAACTTGCCTTGAATTACTCCGAATTGGCAGAGCCGTTAAAATCCATTCAACGCTTGTTAGAACAAGGTGATGATATTTGGCAGCAACGTATCGCCTTTTTAGGTGCGAACGGGCGGCAGGAATTACTGTGTCGCGGTACGCCGCTGTTTTCTCAAGAAGGTCAGCGCGTGGGTGCAGTGGTGGTGTTTGATGATGTCACCGATTTAATTCAGGCGCAAAAAAATGCCGCATGGGGCGAAGTTGCCCGCCGCTTGGCGCATGAAATCAAAAACCCGCTCACGCCGATACAGCTCTCCGCCGAACGCCTGCAACACAAACTGGCGGATAAACTGGAAACCGCCGATGCCGATATGCTGGAACGCTCGACGCGCACCATCGTTCAGCAAGTCATGGCAATGAAAGAAATGGTGGATGATTTTTCCGAATACGCCAAACCCTCCAAAAAACAGACCGTCATCATTGATTTACCTGTGTTAGTGCAGGAAGTCATGGCACTTTATGTGTTAAAGTCTGGTGTTAAGTTTAAAGCCGATTATGAAGCCGCTTCACTGTTGATTATGGGCGATCCTGTCAGTATTCGGCAGGTCTTGCACAATTTGATTAAAAATGCCTTGGAAGCCATAGAAGCGCAGGGCTTGATTGAAATCAACCTGCACCGCGTACAAAAAAACGACAGCGATTTTATCGAAATCGCGCTTTATGATGACGGTGCAGGTATCAAGGAAGAACAGATAGAAACCATTTTTGAACCCTATGTGACCACCAAAGCCAAAGGCACAGGCTTGGGACTGGCGATAGTGAAAAAAATTATTGAAGAGCATGGTGGGGCAATCTGGGTGGATACCAGTCGTAAAGTGGGCGCGGGGTTTATTATTCAATTGCCTGCTTATAATCCGCTGACCTAGGGTGGTAGAATCATGAAGACGCTGGATGAGAAGGTCGCCAAGCAGATAGGGCGGTTGAAGCTGTATGAAGAGCAAGCGATTAAGAAAACGCCAGCACCCAAAAAACAAAAGAGGTTAAACAATGAGTGCATTACCGTTTGATACACACGCTTTCTACGTTGAGTTGGTAGAAAGCGGACTGGCTGAAAAAACAGCCGACGCACTGACCAAGGCGGTAACTAAAATCGAACTGGCAAAGCTGGAAGAGCTGGCAACCAAACGCGATTTAAAAGAAATGGACTCGTCGCTACAGTTAAAAATTGAACAGACCAAATCGGAGTTACAGCGTTGGATGGTCACGGTTGTTTTAGGCACTGCGATTTTGCAAACTGCCATTATTGCCGCCTTGATACTGAAACTAACGGCGCATATTTAGCGGTTTCATCGTTCCAACGCTGGAGCTTTGGAATGATGAAAATATTATTTAACGGGACAAAGATAAATGAACACACAATTACCCAGAATTTTAGTTGTTGATGACGAACCTGATATTCGCCGCTTGGTCAGCGAAATTCTTGAAGATGAAGGCTATATCGTTGCTCAGGCAGAAAATGCCAGTGAAGCGCGGCAACTGAAAACATCCACGAAACCGAATCTTATTCTGCTGGATATATGGATGCCCGATACCGACGGTATTACGCTACTGAAAGAATGGGTCGCCGAAGAGACGTTACTGTGTCCAGTGGTGATGATGTCAGGGCATGGTTCAGTAGAAGCCGCCGTTGAAGCCACTCGTTTGGGCGCGTTCGACTTCTTGGAAAAACCGCTGTCACTGGCAAAACTATTGTTGATAGTGGAAAGAGCCTTGGAAGCAGGCAGTCTGCAACTGGAAAGTGCAGGGCTTAAACCGCACGCCGCCGTGGATATTGAACCCATCGGTAAAAGTGCCACCGTTGCCCGCACCAAAGACCAGCTTAAACGTCTTGCGCAACATGAGGCGAGGGTGTTATTTGTCGGCGAAGCAGGCGTTGGTAAAGAACTATATGCCCGCTATCTGCACAACAACAGCGCACATCGTGAAGGCCCTTTTGTCGATGTCGCGGTCGGCAGTATTTCACCCGAAAACGCCGCGGTTGAATTTTTCGGCAAGGAAAGCGACGGCAAAGTGTACTCAGGGTTACTGGAGCGAGCGCACAAAGGCACGTTGTTTTTAAGCGAAATTGCGGGTATGGATAAAGAAACCCAGTTGCGTCTGCTCAGTGCCTTGGAATCCAGCTCTTTTTTGCGCGTTGGCGGCAGTGAAGCGGTCAGTGTTGATGTGCGCGTCGTTGCGTCAACCCGCGTCGCTTTGGATGAAGAAGTCAAATCAGGACGTTTTCGCCAAGATTTATATTATCTGCTCAATGAAATCACCGTGGATATTCCACCGCTGAGAAATCACAGCGAAGACGTACCCGCACTGCTGAGTTTTTATGTCGATTATTTTGTTAATCAAGATAAATTGGCGTTTCGCAAATTTTCAATGGCGGCACAGAATTTTTTACGCAATTACAGCTGGCGCGGCAATGTGCGCGAATTAAAAAATCTGGTGCAACGCTTGATGATACTGGGTGTGGGTGAAGAAATAGAGCTGGAAGAAGTGAAGTCCGCGCTGGGTTCAGTGGTGGGTGATATTGCCAGTTCAGCCTCCGTGCCTGATTTTTTCAATCTGCCGCTCAAAGAAGCCCGCGATCATTTTGAAAAAGCCTATTTAGAATACCATTTTGAACGTACAGGCGGCAGTGTCGCCCGCTTGTCCGCCGCTGTCGGTATGGAGCGTACACATCTGTATCGGAAGCTGCATTCTTTGAATATCAAACTGTAAATTTAAAAACACTTTGACTTAATTATAAATAAGTGTTGAAAAATATCTCAATACTTAGTATGATTCTCAGTCTTTTATCAAGCCTTTAACCGCAAGACAAGTAACAATACATGAAAACATTTAGTGCAAAACCAGAAGAAGTTACGCGCGATTGGTATGTGGTCGATGCAGAAGGGAAGACGTTAGGTCGTCTCGCTTCTGAAATTGCACTGCGTCTTCGCGGAAAACACAAACCAGAATACACTCCGCACGTTGATACGGGTGATTACATTATTGTTGTAAATGCAGAAAAAATTGGCGTTACTGGCAATAAAGAAAAAGACAAGCTATATCAACATCACACAGGATACATTGGTAACCTGAAAACTGTCAGCCTAGGCAAGTTAAGACAAACGTTCCCTGATCGTATTCTGACTAACGCAGTCAAAGGTATGTTACCGAACAATCCATTGGGTCGTGCAATGTTCAAGAAATTGAAAGTTTATGCAGGTCCTGCGCACGATCATCAGGCTCAACAGCCAAAAGTTTTAGACATTTAAGCGAGTAGACCATGGCAGCAGCTCAGTATTATGGAACAGGTCGTCGTAAATGTGCAGTAGCACGGGTTTACGCAACAGCAGGCACTGGAAAAATTATCATCAACACAAAATCTATCGAAGATTATTTTGGTCGTAAAACCGATCAGATGGTCTCTCGTCAACCGTTGGAATGTGTTGATATGGTTGGCAAATTTGATGTCAACGTGATTGTTAAAGGTGGCGGACCGTCTGGTCAGGCTGGTGCTATTCGTCACGGTTTGACCCGCGCTTTAATGGTATACGATGAGACCTTACGTCCATCATTAAGAAAAGCAGGTTTTGTTACCCGCGATTCTCGTATCGTAGAACGTAAAAAAGTCGGTTTGCACAAGGCGAGAAAACGTCCGCAGTACTCAAAACGTTAATCGTTTTAAAAAAACCAGAAATAGGGCTACTCTTCTTAACGAAAGTAGCCTTTTTTTATGGGTTGAGCAAAATAATATCAAGTAATGGCTGGTTATTTTTGTGTGTCAGAACAAAACTATCAGCACTTGATGTGATTTTTTTCAGTAGCAATGTTAAACTCCACACAGTTTATAATGCTTCAGCTTCAATAAATACTGACAAACTCTCAAAAAATGTCCAATAACTTTCCAACACTAGAATTTAAGAGCGATAGTTTTTCCGTACCCGTTTTAATTCTTTTTACGAATGATTTAAAAGTTATTAGGCAGCAACTTAAGGAAAAAGTTGATGCGGCTTCCGAATTTTTTAAAAACTCACCATTAATCGTTGATGTGCAGGAGCTGAATAAAGCAGATTATTCTATTGATCTTCCTGCGCTGGTGGATATTATTCGGCAATTCGGTTTATTGCCAACAGGGATGCGTGGTGGTAATGCAAAGCAGAATAAAGAAGCACTGAAACTGCTTATTCCTGTTTATTCTGCACACAGCAGCAATGTACCTAGCGATACACATAAACAAAAAAACCTTACATCTGAACCCATAATAGAGTCTATAAGTACGACAACACTGATTACCCGCCCTGTTCGTTCGGGTCAACGACTCTACTCATCAGGTGATTTAGTGGTATTGGCTCCAGTCAGTGCAGGGGCTGAAATTATGGCGGAAGGTAATATTCATGTTTATGGAACGTTAAGAGGGCGAGCCTTAGCAGGTGTTCAGGGTAATGCCGAGGCGCGCATTTTTTGTTCTGATTTACAGGCAGAGCTTATTTCAATTGCTGGAAACTATAAAATCAGCGACGATATGCGTGACGTTGTGAGTAAAAAACCCGTTCAGGTTTATTTACAAGATCACACTTTAATTATTAAAGATATTGTCTAATATCGCTACAGTGGAGGAAACAAGTGACAAGAATTATCGTTGTAACATCAGGTAAAGGCGGCGTTGGTAAAACCACAACCAGTGCTGCTATCGCTATGGGGTTCGCACAAAAAGGTCATAAAACAGCGGTTATTGATTTTGATGTCGGCTTGCGTAATCTGGATTTGATTATGGGCTGTGAACGCCGTGTTGTTTACGATATTGTTAATGTTATTTTTGGTGAAGCGACGCTTAATCAGGCATTGATTCGTGATAAACACTGTGAGCAACTGTATATTCTGCCCGCTTCGCAAACCCGCGATAAAGACGCGCTCAGTCAGGAAGGTGTCGGGCAAATTTTAGAAGAGTTGGCGGCTAAAGATTTTGAATACGTTGTCTGTGATTCGCCTGCGGGTATTGAAAAAGGCGCGCATTTGGCAATGTATTTTGCCGATGATGCGTTCGTCGTCACTAATCCTGAAGTTGCCTCGGTCAGGGATTCGGATCGGATGCTGGGTATTTTGTCGAGTAAATCACGTCGTGCCGAACAAGGTTTGGAGCCTATTAAAGAGTATTTATTATTAACCCGCTACTCCCCAGAACGGGTCAAAATAGGCGAAATGCTCAGTGTAGAGGATGTACAGGATATTTTGTCACTGCATTTGCTCGGTGTTATTCCAGAATCAAAATCTGTTTTAACTGCGTCTAATTCGGGTATGCCTGTTATTCTCGATGAGAAAAGTGATGCGGGTCAGGCTTATGCAGATATTGTGGCGCGTTATTTAGGAGAAGATAAACCTCACCGCTTTATTGAGGAAAAAAAGGGACTTTTCGGGAAATTTTTCGGGAGTAAGTAATGAGTTTATTGGATTACTTCAAGATAACCAAAGCTAATTCTACTGCAACCATTGCCAAGGAAAGATTGCAGATTCTGGTTGCCCATGAGCGATCTTTCAAAAACCAACCATCGTATCTTCCGCAATTACAAAAAGAATTGCTACAAGTGATACAAAAATACGTTAATGTTGGGCAGGATGCTATTTCTGTTAATTTTGAACAAGATGAACATCAGGAAACACTGGAGGTTAATATCGTGTTACCTGAAAAATCACGCTAGAAAAATCTAATTTTTAATTAATCACAATAAAGGTAAACAAATATGAGCAATATAATCGGTGATGCAGCGGGTAAAATTTGGACTTATTTGGATAAAAATGGTCCGTCCAGTGTGACTAAAATCACTAATGAAACAGAAATTAATAAAAATGATGTGCAACGTGCCATCGGCTGGTTAGCTAAAGAAGACAAGTTGATTATTGAAGCTAAAGGTCGTGTTGAAACGATTTCATTAAAATAAGTTTTTTGAAAAGCCAGTTCTTTCGGGTATGCCTTGAGGAACTGGTTTTTGTCTGAACAGGGTGGGATTCTGCAATCAACCCTATGCGCTGTGCTTCCAACAGCTTAAAATTTTCTGCTTCACCCATACCTGCACAGTCTGGTTAGCGATGACGTATCTGAAAAAAACGGTGCCATTCCATACAGGCTAAAAAGCGGTTACTTGGACAGGGTAAAACTTTTTTGCAACAGACCTTCCCGATAATATTGGCTGACATCAAGATTCCAATCTCTGGCTTTGATGATGTTTTTAATGGTGTAGATTTTGCCGTTTTTATCTTTAGCCATACTTGCCAAATCAATAATGCGCTCAGAAACCGGTTTTTTTTCTTCGTCTAAGATAATAATAATTTTGGGTCGTAATTTAACGTTCTCATGAACTTCAATGACCATCGCGACACATCCATTAGTCATTTCGACCAGCGATCCCGGTGGATAGACTCCGATACTTTCGATAAATTTAATAACTAGGACAGGGTCAAAATGTGTGCCTGCCAAGTTGGTTAAAATATGGGTTGCTTCGAGATGGGTTTTGCCTTTTTTATAGCCCTTATCACTGGTCAAACCGTCATAAGTATTGGCAATCGACACGATTTTTGTAAAATGCGAAATACCGGATTCCTGCATTCGACGCGGATAACCTCTGCCGTCCAGCTGCTCATGATGGGTTAAGGCAACAGTCGCCGCGCTCGCGCTCATGTGATCGCTGGATTTCAGCAGGTTGTAGCCCAGTCGGGTATGCGTTTTCATGGTGCGGGTTTCTTCTTCATCCAAGGGCGTAGATTTATGAAGAATTTCAGGCGGTATCAGTAGTTTTCCGACATCGTGCATCATGCCGCATAGCCCGACTTTATTGAGATCTCCGACTGAAAGATTAATGTGCCGTCCTAAAACGATAGATAAAATACTGACATTCAGACTGTGTTGGGCAGTATATTCATCCTTATTTCTTAACTGAGATAGCCATAGCATGGCATCGGGAGAGTGCAGGACACTCTCGACGCATTCTGCAACGGCGTTTTTAGCCATAATGCTATCAATACCCCCGCCATTTTCGACGCTGCGCATAAAATTTGAAACAACAATTTCTGCGTTTTCATAGGTTTTTTCCGCCCGAACAAACTCTTTCTCAAATTTACCTAATTTCTTAGGCGGTGTACCGTAATTGGATATGTCAAGGGGTTTTTCGGTTGCAGCTATGCGTTTAAAAATTACTGGAGTTTGCACGCTTTTTTTTCTTTTTGTGGTGTCAACGTAAACGTGATTGCATACATCTTTGATGGCTCGGAGTTCTTTCTCGGTTTTAATTTCAAAGCCCTGAAACAAAAAAGAAGTTTCCACCCAGGGTCTGTCCAGTTCAGTGACATACATACCTATTGTCAGCTGGTTGACAGGGACAAGTATTTTTGCCACTGAGGCATAGTCAGCAGTGTCTTCTGCTTTCTTTAGGGTTTTCTTTTTTTTTCGACCGAAAGGCCACAATGATTCAATAGCCATTAATTACTCGCAACAATGATTGTTCATTATGAATGTATTATAGCTACAATTGCAGGCTTTCTTTTATCAAGCAGGTTAATCAATAAACCGCTTGGTTAAGTTGCCGTAGTCATCAATACGGCGATCACGCAAATAAGGCCATATTCGTCTGACATACTCACTTCTCGCGCTATCCAGTGTGCAGCTTAATAATTTGACTTCACTGTCATCGGCTTGGGTGATAATCTCACCTTGAGGGCCTGCTATAAAGCTATTGCCCCAGAATTGAATGCCTTTGTCTGAATCAGGGGCTTGTTCAAAACCGATGCGGTTACAGGAAATGACGGGGATACCATTGGCAACGGCATGAGCGCGCTGAATAGTAATCCACGCATTTAACTGGCGTTGCTGTTCTTCTTGCGTGTCTTCTTTGTCCCAGCCGATAGCGGTGGGATAAATCAGTATTTCTGCACCTGCCAATGCCATTAAGCGCGCAGCTTCTGGAAACCATTGATCCCAGCAGATCAGTACGCCTAATTTACCGATTGAGGTTTCAATGGGTGTAAAGCCTAAATCACCGGGGGTAAAATAATACTTTTCATAAAATCCGGGATCATCGGGGATGTGCATTTTGCGGTATTTGCCTGCAATACTACCATCTTTATCAAATACGACAGCGGTATTGTGGAACAATCCTGCGGCACGTTTTTCAAAAATGGTCGAGACGATGACAATTTGCAGCTTTTTTGCTACGGCTGACAAAATATCTGTCGTAGGGCCGGGGATTGGTTGTGCCAAGTCAAAATGATGGTGGTCTTCATTCTGGCAAAAATAGGGACCTAAATGCAGTTCAGGTAAGACCACCAAATCAGCACCTGCGGCGGCGGCTTCATGAATTTTGGCAATGGAAAAGTCAAGATTGGTTTGTCTGTCGGCATGGCAGGGCTGCTGAACAGCACTTACAAGTAAAGTTGATTTCATGATGATGGAAAGAGTGAGTAGTTTGTAACAAAATGTATAAAAATACGGCAATATACTTGGATAACGACTAGAATGCCATAGCCTGTTTCTTATCGCATCTATAATAAGTAAGCCTATAATGCGAGTGAACTATTAAGTGCCACTTAACACTCGCGGACGTTCTGTTTTTTCATCCATCAATGAAGTTATTAATATGAAACGGTCTCACCAATTAACGGCTATTGCCTTATTGTGATTGCCGCTCAGTATGACAGAAGAACAACAGAATCAGCATCTGAACGCCATGCAAGGGCAATCATTGATGATGCACGATTTATCCGATCAAATTCTCGCAGAAAAAGACCCTGCCAAAAAAGAACAGCTGAAAAAACAACAACGCGATTGAATGAAAGCACATCTACAGTCATGATGGCGCATCATTCTAAAATGTAATACTGGCATGAAGACCAAGGTGACATAATATCACCTTGATTTTTTTCGTTTCTGATAAGCCTATAAAAATGAAAGCCACTGAGTTAATTGACCAATTTTTAGATGCCGTGTGGGCAGAAGAAGGCTTAAGCGACAATACGCTGTCCGCCTATCGCAGTGATTTACGCATTTTCGCACTGTGGCTGAAAGGCAAGCCACTGTTAGAGGTAACCAGTAGCGATTTATCACAATTTCTTGCCAGTCGTTATAAAGACGGCATCAGCAGCCGCTCGGCTGCGCGTATTTTATCCAGTTTACGGCGTTTTTATGGCTATGCTGTTCGTGAAACCCTTATCGGCGTTGATCCTACCAGCTTAATCCAGTCGCCGCATATCGGTCAGCCGTTACCTATGTCGTTATCGGAACATGACGTAGAATTACTGCTTAATGCCCCTGAAATCAGTAATCCACACGGCTTGAGAGATAAAACCATGCTGGAAATGCTGTATGCCACAGGCTTGCGTGTCTCAGAATTGGTCGGTTTACAGTTTGAGCAGATCAGCTTTCGTCAGGGCGTGGTCAGAATTATCGGCAAAGGCAATAAAGAACGCTTGGTACCCATCGGTGAAGAAGCGATGAGCTGGATGGAAACCTACATGACCAGTGCGCGTGGCAGCTTGTTGGGAGAGCGGCAATGTGATTATTTATTTGTCACCAATCGGGCAGGTGGTATGACGCGGCAAGCTTTTTGGCATATCATTAAACGTCACGCTAAAACCGCAGGTATTAACAAAGAATTATCCCCGCATACCTTACGACACGCCTTTGCTACCCATTTGTTAAATCACGGTGCAGACTTGCGCGTGGTGCAATTATTACTGGGGCATTCTGATTTATCGACCACGCAAATTTATATTCACGTTGCCAGCCAACGACTAAAAGACTTACACACAAAATATCATCCACGAGGCTAAACATGACCCGACACATACACCCTACTGCTTATATCGCCCCAGACGCTGTGCTGGGCGATAACATTACCGTAGATCCTTTTGCTGTTATCGAATCAGGCGTTGAAGTCGGCGATAACTGTCATATCGGCGCACACGCCGTAGTGCAGCGTTATGTGAAAATGGGCAGCGGTAATGTGTTGCATCCTCATGCGGTATTAGGTGGCTTACCGCAAGATACCAGCTTCAACGCTGAAACTGTATCTTGGTTGCTGATAGGCGATAACAATACCTTTAGAGAAGGTTTTACTGCCCACCGTGCCTCTAAAGAACACGGCGAAACCCGTATTGGCTCTGGTTGTTATTTTATGAATAACAGCCATGTTGCGCATGATTGCAACGTCGGCAACAAGACTATTTTTGCCAATAATGTCGCCATAGGCGGTCATGTTGAAGTCGGTAATAACGTTTTTATGGGCGGGGCGGTGGTTGTGCATCAATTTTGCCGCGTCGGTTCATTCGCTATCGTGCAAGGCACGACAGGACTGAATATGGATGTTATTCCGTTCACGCTGATAGGCGGACGACCCGCGCGGCACTACCGTTTGAACACCATCGGTTTACGACGCGCAGGTATTACAGGTGACCGTTACAAGGTGCTGGAAAGTGCGTTTCGTTTGTTAAGACAGAAACAACCGCTGGATAATTTAGCAGAAACACCCGAATTACAGCAATTAAAAGACTGGTTGGCTGTCAAGTCAAAACGCGGCACACATGGATTTATGGAGTTGGCGCGTTCGCACCGCGAACAGCTTGAGTAAGCAGGCGGTCAAGCCGAATGCCAAGCATTTGATAGTCGAAAATTGTAAATTTAAATTTTCCTCGTCGCATTCTGACAATTAATATTGGCTTAACGAATGAAGGCTAATATTTTGCCAATATTTTTCAAGTAAAATCAATTGATGTATCACATTTAGGAATCGTTAAAATGAATATCACCAAGAAAAAAAACAACAGATTATTATTGACGGTTTGTATTCAGGGGCTGCTCGGATTGCAGCCCCTTTATGCGGCAACTTATTATGTTTCACCTGCGGGTTCTGATAGCAATGCAGGCACCTCACTGACAGCACCGGTCAAAACAATAAGCAACGGCTTAGCTAAAGCTAAAGCGACCGGCGATATTGTTTATGTCATGACGGGGACTTATGTCGAAACCGTTTCCATTGGGCAAAGCGGTATTACCTTGGCTGCATATCAGAATAATACACCTGTTATTGATGGCGGCGGCTCATTACCCAGAGGCGATTGGGGTGTGCTTTTATCTGTCGATGGTAATAATAATACCGTGTCAGGATTTGAAGTAAAAAACAGTAACAGCAGCGGCGCATATCTGGGCGGTTACGGTATTAATGTAACAGGAAATCATAATACAATCAGTAAAATGAACGTCCACCACTCATGGGAACAGGGCGTTATTATTAACGGCGATTACAATATCGTTGAAGATTCTTCAGTATGGCAAAATGCACGGCAAAACTCAGCAAGCCCCGGAACATCTGGATGGGGAACGGGCATGAGTGCGGCAAGAAACGTCAGTGCAAATGCGTTAAAACCGGGTATTGCCTCTTATGCCACATTTAGACGCAATAAGGTTTATAACAACTGGGGTGAAGGCTTATCCTGCTTTGAAGCCGACCACTGCACAATGGAAGATAATATTGTTTACGACAACTGGACTATCAACCTCTACATTTCAGATACCACCAATAGTTTGATTCAGCGTAATCTGGTTTATGTATCGTCAAGTCCTGCCATACCGACGCGAAGAAATACTGCGCCAAGTACGATTACCCTAGCGGATGAATTAGCAAACAAACCGCGTTCTGCCAACAATACTATTATCAATAACTTAACCTATAACGGGGATGTTGATGCGTTTAGCTGGACACAGGTTAATAACTCTGGTTTGAATAATGTATTGATAGCCAATAATACGATTGTCGGTGCGGGTTTGTTTACCGGTGACAGCAGTAGCAGTATAACCAATGTTAATTCTCAAATTAGAAACAACATTATTTTAGGCGCAGACAGTGGTGTACCCAGTAAAAACGGCATCACTTTTTCCAATAATAATTGGGCAGTATTGCCGCCTGTTCTGGCATCAACCAATATTGCAGGTGATCCAAGAATAGCGAAAACAGGCGCGACAACAGCGGGTGCGTTGACCCCTGATTATTTCAAACTATTGGCAGGTTCACCTATGATAGGTGCAGGCATCCCTGTAGCAGCAGTGACAACTGATTTTTTTAAGACTGCCAGAAAAGCAACACCCGATATAGGCGCGTATGAATTTACAACGACTGTAACGCCTGCACCTGCACCTGCACCTGCACCTGTGGCAACATCCACACCTGTGGCAACATCCACACCGGTGGAAACATCCACACCGGTGGCAACACCCACGCCGGTGGCAACACCCACGCCGGTGGCAACACCCACACTTGTGGCAACACCCACACCTGTGGCAACATCCACGCCGGTGGCAACATCCACACCGGTGGAAACGTCCACGCCGGTGGCAACATCCACACCGGTGGAAACGTCCACGCCGGTGGCAACATCCACACCGGTGGAAACGTCCACGCCGGTGGCAACATCCACGCCGGTGGCAACATCCACGCCGGTGGTAACACCTACACCTGTGGCAACATCCACACCGGTGGTAACATCCACACCGGTGGTAACATCCACACCGGTGGTAACATCCACACCGGTGGTAACACCTACACCTGTGGCAACATCCACACCTGTAAAAACTAAAAAAAGAAGGCATTACAGAAGATGGTAAATATGTCTGCCAACTAAGGTAAATGCGTTGAGTTGGCGCAACATCATTGCGCCAACTCCGTTATGTTAACTAAGTCTTGCCTGCCAGTTTGTTAAGAATAATTCTGAAATGCGCATAACTTTCAATTTTTAACACCCCCACCTCATCCAATACCGCTTCATAATAACCGGCAGACCTGCCGCCGACAATGAGCGCGACATCCATGCCGATCAGCTTTCTCAAGCGTCTTATTTCTTTAGGGATAATATGATCATCAGAACTAAAACTAATACTGATAGTTACCGCCTTGGAGTGGGTAAATTTCACAGCGGCAGCAATTTCTTCAGCGGGTAGATTAGCCCCTAAATACGTCACCCGCCAACCATTAAGCTCTGCCATAATAGCGGCAAGCAGCGCGCCCAATTCGTGCATTTGACCTATCGGCGTACTGACGACCATGCGTGGTGCATGATCGGGACAGGGGCTGTTATTGCGCAAAATATAAGTGAGTGACCGAATAACTGATGAGGTCATGTGTTCATGAATCGGTCGAAGTTCGCCTGTTTTCCACCGCTCACCAATGCGTGCTAATAACGGCGTGAGCAAATCTTCAATAAAGGCTTGCGATTGCAACTCAACAATCGCATTTTCAAAATGCGATTCTAAGGCTCTGGCATCAAACGCCAACACAGCGGCATAACATTTCTCGATATAATCCTCTGTCAAAAATTGTTTGTCACCCGTCAAGCTGATAGGCGTGTAGTTTTGCGTCTCCTCCTGCTGTAACAGCCGCTTCAATTCATCCAGTGAAAATCGGGCAATCTGACTGATACTGTGTCCGTGACTGGTCGCTTGATTGAGCAATTTAAGGCGAGCAATGTCTTGGTCGGTATAAACGCGATGTCCGCCTTCAGTGCGAGTGGGGGTCACCGCCTGATAACGTCGTTCCCACGCCCTGACCAAATCGGACTTAACGCCAGATCGTTTAGACACCGTACCAATCAAATATTGTGCTGAGTTTTTATGATAGTCATCCATTCGCGTACTTCTTTGTCAAAAAACAATTGCTTTACTATATCACAACACTTGTACAATAGTTTGACAAATACTCGGTAAATAGATTAACAAAGCGGCTTATTTCATGGCAGGGCGTTTTATTACCCTATATTGATACATAAATCGGCGAATTGAGTGCTGTGTGAGACGATTGCGCGTTGGCTGTTCCGCATAATCTACTGGGGAATTTATAAAAACCCGCTGTACAGCGGGTTTATATTAGTGTGCAGACTTATTGTAATTTTAGTTTTTGTGGATAACTTAATTACTGATTCAAAAAATTGCGCAGCATATCGTGACCGTGTTCGGTCAGGATGGATTCGGGGTGGAATTGTACGCCTTCAATCGCGAGGCTTTTGTGGCGCACGCCCATGATTTCATCCAGATTGCCCGCTTCATCCTGTGTCCACGCGGTGACTTCCAGACAGTCGGGTAAGCTGGCTTGTTCGATAACCAGCGAATGATAACGGGTGGCGGTGAACGGGTTGTTCAAGCCTTTAAATACGCCTGTATCGTGATGATAAACCAGCGAGGTTTTGCCGTGCATAATCTGTTTGGCATGAATGATATTGCCGCCGAACGCATAGCCGATGCTTTGATGTCCTAAACACACGCCTAATAACGGAATGCGTCCTGCAAAGGCGCGGATGGTTTCCACGGAAATACCCGCTTCTTTTGGCGTACAAGGGCCGGGTGAAATCACGATTTTATCGGGCGCGAGGGCTTCAATATCGGCGACGGTCACTTGGTCGTTACGCACCACGGTGACCTCCGCGCCTAATTCACCAAAATACTGCACCAGATTGTAAGTGAACGAGTCATAGTTATCGACCATGACGACTTTTACCGCGCTCATAATTGCTCTCCTTCCAAGCCTGCTTCTGCCATTGTCACCGCACGGAATACCGCGCGCGCTTTGTTCATGGTTTCGTCCCATTCGTTTTGCGGAATGGAATCGTAAACAATTCCACCACCTACTTGAATATGTAATTTCCCGTCTTTAATAACTGCAGTTCTAATAGCAATTGCAGTATCTAAGTTTCCTGACCAACCAATGTAGCCCACCGCGCCTGAATACACGCCACGTTTCACGGGTTCGAGTTCATCAATAATTTCCATTGCCCGAATTTTAGGCGCACCGCTGACTGTACCTGCGGGAAAAGTTGCCGCTAGGACATCAAACGCATTTTTGCCTTGTTTCAACTTTCCTGTCACGTTAGAAACAATGTGCATAACGTGTGAATAACGTTCGACAATCATTTTATCAGTCAACTGCACTGTGCCTATTTCAGCGATACGACCCGTATCATTACGTCCTAAATCAATCAACATCAAATGTTCAGCGATTTCTTTAGGATCAGCGAGTAATTCTTTTTCGAGTTCTAAATCTTGTTCTGGTGTAACACCGCGCCGACGTGTTCCCGCAATCGGACGAATAGTCACGGTTTCATCTTCTAAGCGTACCAAAATTTCAGGCGATGAACCAACGATATGAAAATCGTCCAAATCCAAAAAAAACATATACGGCGACGGATTTAAGCAGCGCAATGCACGGTATAAATTTAACGGTGCGGCAGTGAAAGGAATCGACATTCGTTGTGATAAAGCCACCTGCATCATGTCGCCGTTGGTAATATATTCTTTGGCTTTAAGGACGGCTTTTGCATGACCTTCTTGCGTGAAACCCGAAATAAAATCGCTTTCGTGAACAAGTTTAGGATTTGCATGACGCGCAGGTTTTGCTTGCGATTCGCGTAATGTTGTCGCCAATTCCTGCAAACGTTTTTCTGCACATTCGTAAGCATTTAGCTCTTCAGGATTTGCGTGTGTAAGCAATAACATTTTGCCCGACAAATTATCAAAAACCAGTAATTCTTCCGACACCATTAACAGAATATCGGGTGCGCCGATTTCGTCTGGTTTCTTAACTTTGCAAACACGCGGCTCAATGTAGGCAACTGTTTCATAACCAAAATAACCGACTAAGCCACCGTTAAAACGCGGCAAGCCCTCAATATCTGGCACACGATAACGGGCTTTAAATTCTTCAATCCATTGCAACGGATTTTCATGTGTCACGTTTTCGATAACTTTGTTTTCAAATGTTACCGTGATTTGCTTGCCAAAAACTTTCACAATCGTTTTACACGGCAAACCAATAATGGAATAACGCCCCCATTTTTCGCCGCCGTGAACGGATTCAAACAAATAGGAGTACGCACCACTGGCGAGTTTTAAATACGCGCTTAATGGTGTGTGAACATCGGCGAGAATTTCGCGGCTAATGGGAATACGGTTGTAGCCTTGTTTGGCAAAAGTGATAAATTGTTCTGGAGTCATAGTCGTTAGGCAAATGATAAAATTATAACAAAATCATTCTTCGTCTGAGTGTCTAAAATGAATGGTCAAACCTTGTAAAAAATTTCTGAGAATCTGGTCGCCGCATTTACGGTGATGTTTATGCCCTTCTTGTCTGAAAAACGCACTGAGTTCGCCTTTGGATAATTCAAAATCAGCGAGTTTCAGCGTGTGCAGCATATCTTCTTCTTTAAATTCCAACGCGATTCTGAGTTTTTTCAGTATGGCATTATTATCCAATTCAGACTCGGCTTTTTTGGCAGGGGGATTATCTTGTTTGCCGCGTTTGTAAGTAATTAAACCGTCTAAAAACAAACCCATGAGTTTATTATCAAGCGCAACAAAATGCTCTTCATTGTCTTTTTTAAGGTAGGTGAGTAATTCATCACGAGTGATTTCATAATCGCTTAGGGCGAATATCTCAATCATGGTGGCATCATTTAAATTCAGCGCGTAACGGACGCGGCGTAATACATCGTTATTAATCATAATTTTTATAGGTAGTTAGCAGTTGAGTGACAGAGCAAGGAGTTCAAACCTGAGTTTGTGTGCCTGAAAATCCTGTCTTTAAGTTTTCTCGTTCCCATGCGCTGCGTGGGAATGCCTTTGCACCGCGCTGCGGTGCGAGACGCGGCGCGTCTCTACTGCATTCCCACGCAGCGCGCGGGAACGAGAGGATTCCTATTTACTATTTGATTCGGTAATGCCCCGTGATTTTAAATTCAAATAAACGGTCTTCTTCTTGAGTCCCGTTGCCAATATTATGAATAATGAGCGGAGTATTGGTCATCGCCGCAGTTTTGTCACTGACTATCATAATATGCGGCAGGTTGGCTGGCAAAAGCACAGTCACTAAATCGCCCGCTTGATAATCTGTCGGTGTGGTGGAAATCGGTAACTCATAGCCTTTGCGTTTAAAATAGGTTTGCAGATTCAACACGCGGCGATGGTCGATATTCTTATCCGTGCCTTTCAAACCCCAGTGTTTAGGATAGTGAGAAAAAGCGTGCTGCATATCGTCATGCACCAGCTTTTGTAAATCCATATTATGACTGGAACGCAACGCGCGTATCACCACATCGGTACACACACCGCCTTCCACAGGCACATCACCGTTCGGATAAGCCAAGGTGTAATAGGTCGGATCATAACGCACGGTTTTTCCGACTTGTTCACGCGCCGCAACCACCAGCGACTGAGCCGCGCTGGTTTGCATCGGCAAAGTCATTGCCAGAAGAAATAGCCAGAAGTTGCGTTGAGTAGTCATAAGTCATTGGAAAAAGGCACGAAGCGGGCAATTATAGCGTAAAAACCACGCGGGTCATGTACTTACCGTATCGCAAGACCTGTCAGGTTTTTAAAACCTGACAGGTCACAGTGTTGTCGTTTGGCGCAGTCGCTTTTCAGGTGATACACAAGCTGTCACACGATTAAAAAACGAATGATGCTAGAATGCCCGCGCACAGATTAACCTGAGTTTAAGGCTAATCTGTAAAAAAATCAGCCGCGACTACCGAGGATAATCTTATGCTAAAACGCTTACTTGCACCTTTACTGACCTTGATGTTACTGGCAGGGGTAGGTGCAGCCATTTATGTTTCCGTTACCGATCAGAGCAGCAAAATAACATCACAAGCCCAGTATGAAATTAAAGGTGTTATCGGTTCAGAAAAAGAAGAGTTTTTTCGTGATCCCGATACCATCGCCGCATTAGCTAAATCCCCTTGGAATTTAACTGTCACGGTGGAAACATCTGGCTCACGCGACATAGCGACGATTCCCGATCTTGCCAAACAATATGCGTTTGCCTTTCCTGCGGGCGTATCGGCGGCTGAAAAAATTAAGCGCGATCAAAATGTCAAAAAATCAGTACAACCGTTTTTTACCCCGATGGCAATTGCCTCATGGAAACCGATTGCCGAGATATTAATCACCAATAACATCATCAAAAAACGCGGCGATGCCTATTACATCATCGACATGAGCGCGTTGTTTAATCTGATTATCAACGAAAAACGCTGGACGGATTTAAAAGGCAACGACTTATACCCTGCTAACAAATCCATATTAGTTTCCACCAGCAATGTAGCAAAATCAAATAGCGCGGCAATGTATCTAGCTCTCGCCAGTTACATCCTCAACAATAATGCAATAGTCCAAAATGAAGCGCAAATCACGCCCTTAGTACCTAAATTAGCCTCCCTTTTTACTCGCCAAGGCTTTGCAGAAAACTCCACCGAAATTCCGTTTCAAGATTATCTCACTATGGGCATGGGAAAATCGCCGTTAGTGATGATTTACGAAGCGCAATTTTTAAGAGAAAAAGCTAAAACCAACAATAGCCCGATAAAACCCGATATGGTACTGCTCTATCCAGAACCGACTTTATTTACCAAACACATTTTTATCCCCTTTAATGAGGATGCAGAAAAATTGGGCAAAGCCTTAATGGAAGATGAAGAGTTACAAAAAATAGCCGCCCGTCACGGCTTGCGTACTGTCAATGTAAGCGCGGCTAAGGACGGTAATTTTATTGCCCCGCCTGACTTAGTGAACGTCATTGACGCACCCAGCTATGAAATACTGGAAGCAATGATTAACCAGATAACCGCTAGCAAACAATAACAACCAACGACTGCCAGTCCTTAAAGGACTGGCAGTCGTATTGTATTCAAACACTGGAGATTCTTCATGACCGACACTGCCACTTTAACCGCACCCAGCATCCTGACACCACCCGAACCCGTCGCCGCAGTCCCCACCGACAAAGCCTTATCACAAGTGCCTGTGTCCGCCGAACAGCACGAACAACTCAACAAAAAAGTCGCCGAATTTATCCAAATAGTCCTCAGTAGCGAAGTCAACAGCGACAGCTTCAAAGAAAAAGTCAACGTCATCCACAACATGGGCAGCAACGAAATCAGAGCCGCCGCCAGTATGTCCAACCGTATGCTGGAACGCCCTGCCAACACCCTGAACAAAGGCGGCGTATTTGATAATAATTCCCCCATCGGCAAAACCTTAACTGATTTGCGTGACACCGTAGAAAAACTCGACCCCACGCAACAAGATTTATTTGCCACCCGCAAAATACTCGGTTTTATTCCCTTCGGTAATAAATTACTGGATTATTTTCATCAATATCAATCGGCACAAACGCATATTAACAAAATTGTCGAAGCCTTATATAACGGGCAAGATGAATTACGCAAAGACAATGCCGCTATTGAAACCGAAAAAGCCAATTTATGGGACATCATGGGTAAATTGGAACAATATATTTATTTAGGCAAACAAATTGATGCCACACTGGAAACTAAAATCGCAGAAATTGAAATGCAGTCGCCAGAAAAAGCCCGCATTGTTAAAGAAGAAATGCTGTTTTATGTGCGTCAAAAAGTACAAGATTTATTAACACAACTGGCAGTCAGTATTCAGGGATATTTAGCCTTGGATATGGTGCGTAAAAATAATCTGGAATTAATAAAAGGTGTTGATAGAGCTACTACAACCACTATTTCGGCATTACGCACCGCCGTCATGGTAGCGCAAGCCTTAACCAATCAGAAATTAGTATTGGATCAAATAAACGCGTTAAATTCCACCACCAGCAATATGATTGCTAATACTGCCAAAATGTTAAAACAACAAGCGGGTGATATTAATAATCAGGCAGTTAATTCCACCGTGGAAATAGATAAATTAAAAGCCGCCTTTGCCGATATTTATCAGACTATGGATATGATGGCAGATTATAAAATAAAAGCACTGGCGAATATGCAGAAAACTGTGAACGTATTATCAACTGAAATAGATAAATCCAAAGCCTATTTAGATAAATCACGGCAACAGGAAAGCGCGGCTGTGACTGCGCACACACAAATTCAGGATAATGACGTGCATTTATAATGCTTAAGCAGAGAACAATACATTTTAGGAACAATTAATGGGCATTGAGAAAATAGAATTCGATACAAAACTTAGAGGACAATTGATGCTTGCTCTTCAAGATGCAATTGTTAAGAGATTTGATGCTGGTAATTGGCATGAATTAGGTCACCTTACAGGCAGTCATGACTACATAACAAGGCATCAACGGTTATTACGAAGTCTTGCTTGGGGTGATGAGGATTATGGAAGTTGTGTATTTCAGGTTCTCGAATGTATTACCTGTGATGACAACGATTCTTTAATCACCATTATTGAGCATAAAGAAATAAAACCCTATTTAGAAAAAGAATATCCTGAAATATTATCTAAACTTGGCTTTAACGAAGCCCATGTTTTAAGGGTATTACCAACAATATCTGCTACTGATGTAGTAAGGAAAGCTCTTATTGATGCGGACAGTTTATTGCTATCGAGTGGCGCAATAAGTGCCATTGATAGATTGCATACCGCTCTTCACGGCTACTTACGGTCAGTGTGTGCAGCGGCAGAAATAGATGTGCCTGATAATGCGGCAATTACAGCACTATTTAAAGAACTTAGAACCAAGCATTCTGCGTTTAAAAACTTAGGTCATCAAGAAAAAGAAATACATCGAATTTTGACGAGCTTTAGTACAGTTGTAGATTCATTAAATACTATTCGTAATCATGGAAGCATCGCACACGCTAACGAACTTTTAGAAGATGATGAAGCTGAACTTACAGTAAATGCTGTGCGAACACTGTTCAACTATTTAGTCAAAAAAGTTGGTTAATCACTCGTTTCCACGCGCTGCGTTGTGTAACAGACCGTAGCGCGTGGGAACTAGATAATAATGAGGTATTTATCATGAAATTACTACGCACTTTATTATTAACAGGCTGTTTTGCCTTATTAATAGTATTAACCGCTTGCGATAATAACGCGACGGATGAAAAAACAACGGTATCTGATAACAGCACCGTTTTAAAAGTCATTGCAGGTTCTGAATTAAAAGATATAGAACCCATGCTGGCGACGATTAAAGAAAAAACAGGCGTGCAGTTACAAATGGAATATATCGGCACATTGGACGGTGCGGAAAAAATAACTGCCCAACAAGAACCGTTTGATTTAGCATGGTTTTCACACGCTAAATATTTAAGCTTATTACAAGCTGATAAAAAAATAATACAAGGGCAGGAAAAAATTGCCATATCACCCGTTATTCCCGCCGTTAAAGAAAGTTTAGCAAAAAAATGGGGCTGGATAGATAATCCTAATATAACGTGGGCGCAAATTGCCGACAAAGTAAAAGCAGGGCAATTAAAATATGCCATGACGGATCCGACGGCTTCCAATTCAGGTTTTTCTACCGTGATGAGCGTACAAGCGGCATTTGCTAATAAAGGTGATGCGATTACCGCGCAAGATGTTGATGCCGAAAAGCTGAAAAGTTTTTTTAGCGGACACAGTTTAACAGCGGGCAGTTCTGGATTTTTAAGCGACAGTTTTTTACGCGATCAAAGCAAATTAGACGGCATCTTTAATTATGAATCTGAATTACTGAAATTAAATCGTAATCCTGCCTTAACGGAAAAATTAGTATTAATTTATCCCAAAGAAGGTACAGTAACGGCAGATTATCCGTTAATTTTGTTAAATAAAGACAAAGCCGCCGATTATCAAAAAGTAGTCGATTATTTAAAATCCGCTGAATTTCAAAACTGGATGATGAGCAATACCGACCGCCGTCCTGTCAATACCGAAGTGGCATTAGGTGCGCAATTTCCTAAAGGTTATTTAATGGATTTACCGTTTCCTAATAATATCGCCACCGTAAATGAGATATTATTCGCCTATTTAAATGATAGACGCAAACCCAGTCATTCCTTTTTTGTATTGGATATAAGCGGCTCTATGGAAGGCGATAGAATTGACGCATTAAAACAGGCGATGAATAATTTAACCGGTGATGATGCGACGATGACGGGACAATTCGCCCGTTTTAGAAATCGGGAAAAAGTCACTATTATTACTTTTAACAATATTGTTATGGATGCCCGTGAATTTAATATTGATAAAAATGGCGGCGCGTTACAGGAAATAAAACATTATATAATGGATATGCAGGTTGGTGGTGGCACAGCTATTTTTACAGCATTACAGCAAGCGTATCAGCAAGCCGCTATTGCCAAGAAAGCGGATGCTAATCGGTTTTATTCCATTGTATTAATGACCGATGGTTTAAATCAGGATGGTATAGGCTATAGTGATTTTAATAATTTTTATGTCAAAGAATCCGATAATATTGCGGGTATTCGTGCATTCCCTATTTTATTTGGTGAAGCCAGTACCGAGGAATTACAAAATCTGGCAACATTAACGGGCGGCAAAGTATTTGATAGCCGCAAGGGTTCATTGGCACAGGCGTTTAAACAAATCAGAGGTTATCAATAACTATGGCAAATCGGTCGTTGTTATTATTTTTATACAGCACACCCAATATAGTCGGCACTATTTGGGGGTTAATCGGTTTGGTTGCTTTTTTTATTATCAGGCAGCCTGTTTGGTTATATCTTGTCCCCGTCCTGTATGCTTGCGGGTATTTTATTGCACCCAAAACAACGGTATTATCCAATCAGGCTATGGGCGAATTATCGGGGCGTGATTTACAGGATATGCTGGAGTCGTTAATAAAGAAAATCAGCAAACGGGTTGCACAGCCTGAATTAAATAAAGTTATTCATATTAAAGATAATATTTTAATGTTATTACCGCGTTTAAATGAACTGAATGCAGGAGATTATGATTTACACGTTGTTAAACAAACGGTAACCGATTATTTGCCGCAAATGTTGACCACTTATTTAGAATTGCCACCCGCATTTGCTACCATGCACAAAATGCGCAATGGTAAAACCTCACAGGCTGTTTTAATTGAGCAATTAACTATTTTGAACGATCAAATTGAGCAGATTATTGTCAGTGTGAATAGTAAAGATGCCGACGCGTTAATTGCACAGGGCGAGTTTTTGAAAAGTAAATTTGCTAATGATGGCGATTGGCTTTAGATTTTAAGTTTTTATACAGTTTTACTGTATAAATAAACCTGCGAGGTTTTAAAAACTTCGCAGGTTTGAACGATTTGTACCTGCTGATTTTTGGTAATTACTTACCAAGACTTATAAGGCAAAAACTTACCATTCATGGTAATAACCACGCGGTCGCCATTGGGGTTTTCTTCTTTATCTACGGTCATGCTGTAATCAATGGCACTCATGATGCCGTCGCCGAATTTTTCATGAATAATCTCTTTTAACGTTTCACCATACACGCCGACAACTTCATACAGTCGATAAATCAGTGGGTCTTGTGGCACTGCAAAAGACCATTGCTTGTAAGGGAACATTGCTAACGCGGTTTGTACTTCAATCGGTAGCTCTAAAACGCCGCACAGTTTTTCGGCAAGTTCTGGTTTCATGCTGTTCATGCCCAGACAGGCGGAAGCTAACCACACTTCATTAACACCGATTTGCTCTGCAATGGCTGTCCACGTCAGTTGTTTGGTGACTTTTGCGGTAATAATGCGGTCGGTCATTTGTTCTTTAGTCAGTAAGCACGCCGCTTTAGCAGATGATGGTGTTTGTGCAGGTGTGGTTTTCATTGTAAATACCTCATGATAATTTAATTAATAATGTGATAACGATAATGCTTAAAAGCAAAGAGAGTCCTTTCCAAAAGGCAATAGGGTTACGTTCTAGTAAAGGGGGGCGGGTTTTATTTAAACAGGTTTGGCTTGGGTGACGAAGTTCGTAGATGAATTCGGATAAGGCTTCGTAACGGTTATAGGGGTTTGGATGCAAGGCTTTTTTAAGGACGGTATCAATCCAAACAGGAATTTCTCGTTTATCATCGAGTACCGAATGATAGTGTAATTTCATTTGGGCGTAGCGTGAGCGGGCTTTGGCAACTTCAACACCATAAGGCAATCTTCCCGATAGCATTTGATAGGTAATGATGGCTAAGGAAAACATATCGGAACGCGGTGTGCCGCTTTCACCTAAAAAATATTCGGGAGCAGTATATTGGGCAGTGCCAAGTAAATTGTTTGTCGGAATACTGGTGGTCATTTCCAGAAGACCTGCCACGCGAGTAGAACCAAAATCAATAATTTTCACCGTGCCAGTGCGATCAATCATGATGTTTTCGGGTCTTAAGTCTTGATGCAGCATTTCCATGCGATGAAAAGCGCGTAAACCTTTGGCAATCTGTTCGACAATATTTCGCACGGTTTCCAAATCGGGTTTGGGATTATCTGTCATCCATTGGGTTAAGGTTTGACCGTCTATAAACTCCGTTACGACATATAAATAATTGCGTTTGCGGGTTTGCAGGCACGGTTTGAGTACATAAGCACTATTAATGCGCCGCGCAATCCAATCCTCCATTAAAAAGCGTTCTAAATAAGCCGCATCATCGCGCAGATCAACAGAGGGGGTTTTGATAATGACTTGGGTGTTGGTTTCCTCATCCACTGCCAAATAAACATGGCTGCGACTGCTGGCGTGAACTTCTCGAATAATTTTGTAACCATCAAACTGCATTCGTGCATCCAGTATGGGCGGAAAAGGCAGTTCGGTGAGTTGTTGATAGCATTCATTGGCATCTTGGGCAGGCAACTCATCGACGCGAACGATTTGCAAGGTTAGATTATCGTGACTGTTTCGTGCATACGCTTCGGCGACGATGCGTTGAGCGGCAGTGTCTAAATCATCGGCGTGGCTGTTGATGGTGTCGATAATAAAATTCGCATCGACATATTCATAAACCCCATCGGTTGCCAACAGGAAAATATCGCCTTGTTCGATAGCTAAGGCTTGATAATCCAGCTCAAGTTGCTGGCTAATGCCTAATGCACGGCTTAAATAATTTTTTTCTGCTGAAACCCATAAGCGATGGTCGTCGGTTAATTGTTCTAAGCTGTGACCTTGTAAACGATAAATACGCGAATCGCCGACATGAAAAATATAGGCGGTGGTAGATTTAATAACCATTGCACTAAAGGTGCAGACATAGCCTTTGTCTTTATCGAAACGGTACTGACTTTGCCGTGATTGTGAATAAAGCCAAGAATTGGTGGCAATTAAAACCCGTTGTGCCGATTTTTTAACTGACCACGCCTCTGAGGTGCAGTAATAATCGTCTAAATAACTGCTGACTGCCGCTTCACTGGCAATGTGACTGACATGACTGCTGCTGATACCATCGGCAAGCGCGATGGCAATGCCTTTTGAACTCAGTAATGGCTCTTTAGGAATGCAAATGCCATGAAAATCCTGATTCATGGTCTTGCGACCTTTATCGGAGTGCTGACCAATGGATATTTTTAATTGATTTGGCATAATATGAAAGCCTCAGCTACATAAACTGAGGCTTACACCTGCTTATAACTTACGTTGCGGACTGGTTTTTACATGAGTGAAATACAACGGTAAGCCGACAAACACAAGCCCCCCTGCTAAATTACCCAATACAGTCGGAAATTCATTCCAGATTAAATAGTCTGCTATGGTAAAACCGCCGCCCATAATCATGGAGAATGGGAATAAAAACATATTCACAATCGAATGTTCAAAACCCATAAAAAAGAACAGCATAATCGGCATCCACATTGCCATCATTTTGCCGCTTGCTGACGTGGAAATCATTGCACCGACAACACCCATAGATACCATCCAGTTACACAACATCCCGCGAATAAAAATAGTTATCCAGCCGCCAAGACCTTGTGCTTTATAACCTAAAGTTCTGGACTCACCAATTTTGCCTACTTTTGCCGCAATCTCGCCGCCATCAATCTGATAGCCATACGTCAGAATAAACGACATCATAAACGCCACGGTCAACGCCCCTGCGAAGTTACCGACAAACACTAACCCCCAGTTGCGTAATACCTGCTTTACCGTAACACCAGGTCTTTTATCAATAAGAGCCAGCGGCACTAAGGTAAAAACACCTGTCAATAAATCAAACTTCATCAAATACAACATAATGAAACCGACAGGAAACAGCACTGCGCCCAGTAAAGGCGAACCTGTATTTACCGAGACAGTAATTGCAAAAACCGCTGCAAGTGCCAACGTTGCTCCCGCCATAAACGCGCGAATCAGCGTATCCTGCGTTGACATATAAATTTTTGATTCACCTGCGTCAACCATTTTTGTAACAAATTCAGTGGGTTCTAAATAAGACATAATCGCTCTCACTTTGTTATAGTTAATATATTCTATATATGAAACGCAAACTATGTGCCAAGACAGAATATCGTGATTATTCGATTCAATGCTTTGTATATTCTGTGGTGTCAATTTATTTTGCCCGTTATTGGTGCTTTTTCTGCACAAATAAGGTGCGTAAAGAACAAATCGACTGAGCGTCGCGTAAGCCGCTGTTTTCGGCTAATGCAACACACGCGGTATAATGTATCCTGTTTCCGATTACACTATTTAATCCATAGTCATTATTTTAAAAGACCATGATTAGGTCTTTTACAATCCTAAAACAGGGCTATGTAAAATGTGCCAGTAATTGGCTTTAGATGTTAAGTATTATTGAGGAGTCTGTGATGAAAAATTTTATACTAAGCATTTTTTTATTGATGAGTTACGGTTCTTTTGCTCAAGCGGATAGCGAATTAATTAGCCCGAAAGAAGCCTCCACACTCACTGCTGAGAAAAAAGCAGTCATTATTGATGTGCGTCAAGATGATGAATGGAACGCGGGGCATATTGCAGGTGCGATACATATTCCGTTAAATCAACTGGATGCCCGTTTGCCCGAATTACAATCTTATAAAGACACTACTGTTATCACCCAATGCCGAAGCGGCAAACGCTCGCTTAAAGCCTTGGAAGTATTGAAATCTGCTGGATTTTCCAAGGTATCCAGTATGGATGGTGGTATCGTGGCGTGGAGTAAAGACGGCTTGGCAACGCAACAAAAATAATTTATTAATTTTAGGAGAAAGACTAATGACCGTGAATGCGGACGATTTTAAAAGTGCGTTGCAACTGTGGGCGAGCGGTGTCACGGTAGTGACGACGCAATCGGAAAAATTGGGTGTGCAAGGCATGACGGTGACCGCATTTTCCAGCGTGTCGGTTCATCCGCCGCAAGTGCTGGTATGTCTGAATGCATCGGCTGATACGGGTGATGGTATTGATGAGAGTCAGTGTTTTGCCGTCAATATTTTAACGGCGGAGCAGCAAAATACTTCCAATCAATTTGCAGGTGGCAGTAGTCAGGAACAGCGTTTTGCTGATGCCGATTGGACGGCAGGCATCACAGGCGCACCATTGTTAAATAACAGCTTGGTGTCGCTGGATTGCAAAGTGGTGGAAAAAGTCCGTGCAGGTACGCACTGGATTGTTATCGGTGAAGTGCAGGCGGTGGAGTGCCGTTCAGGTGAGCCGTTGCTTTATTATCGCGGCGGCTATCGGCAACTTGCCGACGCTTAACTGTTGAGGAGTACAAACCTGAGTTTGTACTCCTTTTTTCTATTTACACTGATTTATCAGCAGTCCATTCAGGCGGCATTGAACGAATATGAATATCCCGTTGTGGAAACGGAATGTCAATATTGTGTTCGCGTAATGCGTTTGCCAACCTGACGTGCAGGTCATGAGTGACAGGCATTCGATTTTTGGTCTCATTGACAAATACCCATATCTTGAAGTTTAAGGAGCTGTCGCCAAAACCCGTTAATATGACGCTGGGTGCAGGATCTTTCAGTACCAGCGGGGTTTCATTGACCACGTTCAACATGATTTCATGCACTGATTCAATATCAACATCGTAGGGTACGCCAATGGAAAGGGTGATGCGGGTGGTGACATCGCTGAGCGTCCAGTTGACTAATTGGGTGGTGATAAAGGTTTTATTCGGTACGATGAGTTCTTTTTGATCGAAGTCGATCAGCGTGGTGGCTCTCATGTGAATACGGCTGACTTTGCCGCTGACATCGCCAATGGTGACGGTATCACCGACGCGAATCGGGCGTTCAAATAATAAGATAATGCCTGAGACAAAGTTGGCAAAAATTTCCTGTAAACCAAAACCCAACCCGACACTGAGCGCGGCAACCAGCCATTGCACTTGCGACCAGTTGAAGCCCAGTTCGTTGGCAACACAAAAAAAGCCGATGGTGGTCAGCGTATAGTTGGCTAATTGATTGACCGCATAGCGACTGCCCGCTTCCAGTGTGACGCGGCGAAATATTAATATCTCGGTAATGCCTGAAAAATTGCGCACTGAAATGACAGTGATAAAAATATAAATCCCCGCCAGAAACAGATTAACCAAGGTGATGGATTGGTAAATATCTTTATTATTGACGGTGGTTTTGCTTTGCCACAGTTCGATGTGTTCTAAAAAAGTGAAGGCTGGAAATATATTCCGCCAGATCATCCAGAAACCGACGACCAGACTGAAGCAAATGAATACGTTGAGCATGGTGATGGTTTGCGCGTTGATGGTGGGTATATCAAGTTGCTCCTCTTCAAGCAATGCGGCTTCTTCGGAATCTTTTTCTGTGGCGGATTTCTCGCTTTCCACGCTGCGCTTGTGTTTTTGCTGTAAATTTTTTATCGCTAATTGCCGATCAATAAAAGTCAGCCAGCGTAAAGCGACTTCATAAAGCAGGTGGATGATAAAAATCAACAACAGGGTTTCCATGAGTTTTTGTTGTAATTCCAACGCGCTCAGGTAGTAACCCGTCACAGAAAAACCAATGATAGTTAAGGGTAGCAATGCCGCTAAATAGCCAAGATAACAGACAAATTGATTCCATTTGTACTGATAATGGCTAAGAAGGCTCTGCAATAAGCCCTGACGTGGGTGCAGCACGTTCATTAAAAACACTATCAGGGTAAATACGTCGATATTGAGTGCCACCCGACCTAAATTATCACTATAGGTGGGTATGCCGGAGGCAAGTGTCATTTTGATGATAAACCCGCAGGGGATAATCACAAAACGCACCCAGCCCAGTTGTTTGCGCATTAAAGCGGCGGTATTCTCTTGCCATTGAAAATGTTTGCGCATGATGCCTGCGGGTTCAAACAGGCGATAACAGAATTGAATGAAAAACAATACCAGTGCAACGCGATTCAAGCCCACACCGACCGCCTGCGTGAAATTACCGCTCGGCACGTTACTTAAAAACCAGCCGATATACGCGGTAATCAGCGGTAAAGGTGCCACTAATATCACGGTGTAAAACAGGGCTTCAACGGTGTAATAAAAGTTATCGGTATAAAATTTGCCGACTTTAGCGGAGGTGAGTACCAGTTGCCGCTTTGCCCAATTTTTAGTCAATAGCAAAAGACCGATATTGATGACAGCAAACAGTGTCAAAAATGGGTTTTTAACGGGAATATAGAGCGCGTTTTTCAACACGCTTTGCCAGTTATGGGGCGAGAGAAACCATCGGACTGAGCGGTAAAAGTCCCTGAGAAAGTTATCCGCAAAGGCAACTTCTGAGCTGCGTACCCACAATAGACGTTCATCCAGATACTGGGCGAATTTTTCTATTTTGCTGTGGCGTTGCTGCCTGACAAAATCAAAATCACCCAAGGTACGCAGATAGGTGTTGTACGCCACGGATAATTTGTTGAGCAATTCCACCTGATAATTCAACAGCACCCGCAATTCAGCCTGTGTTCTCATGCGCTCTTGCTTGGGCAGTTTTTTATCGACCTGTGTATCCATTTTTTGCTGCAAATACTCATCAAGATCATCAAGCTGTTTGAGCTTGTCTTCGACGGCTAACTGCGCCAGATTGGTCGTGGCGGTTTCGGTCTGAATGAACTCGGATTGGGTGATGAATTTTTCCTGACTCAACAGGTTGCGCCGTTGTTCATGCAGAATTTTACCCAGCGGCGGACTTAAGCTCGCTAAATCAATTTTCTTTGCCGCACTGCTGAAATTAGCGTCAATATCATTAATTTGTTTATCGGCGGTATTTTTTTCGTCGTTGTAATGATTGGTTTTGCCATTCAGGGTTTGTAATTGCAGGCTGTATTGAATGTTTTCCCGCGTCACGTCCTGAATAACGGCAGGCTTGCCCTCTAATTCCTTTTCCGCTTGGCTGAGTGCGGTCTGCCTGTCTTTTTCTTCTTGTTGTTGCAGGTTGTTCAAGACTTTTTCAATGGTGGCGATTACTGGACTAATCGCATCTTTTTGTAAACCGAGCAATTGCAAGCGCGCTTTGAGCAAGCCTAATCGCGCCGCATAACTGAGGGTTTCGGCATCCAGCATTTCCAATTTAGCGGTTTTAGCATCAATCTGGGTTTTTAAATAAATTTGCTGGGCATCAGTGGTCAGTTTGGAATCCGAATCGGTATCGACAGTTTCTTTTATATCTTTGTTGGCGTTATCAAGTTCCTGCTTGGCGGCGAGTTTTTCCTGACGAATAAGATTGGGGCGATTATTTTGTTCTTCCAATAAGTCATTGGTTAGTTTGCTGATTTGTTCATCTAACTGCTTTGCCTTGTCCTGTTCAATGACCAGCCGTTGAGTCAGTTCTTCGACAGGAATTTTGGTAAATTCATCTTCATCGGGCTTAGGCTGCGTTTCCGATGCCTGCTCAATGTCTTTTTGTAATTTTTTAGTTAAATCGGGGGCTTGTTGAATGGTATTTTTAAAGGAGAGCAGACGCTCATTGAATAATTGAGTATTCGTTAATTCGTCTTGTGCGGATTGATAAATGGCGATTAACTTGGACTTCAGTGCTTCATCCAAACCTTTGCGTGCGGACAGTGCGTCAATTTTTGCCTGCAAGCTGTCTTTGCTGATTTCCTGTCCCGCACTGTATTTTGCGGGTTCGGGCGGCAGTTGAGGCGTGTCGGCAAGTACCGTGTTTGCACACAGTATCATCAATAATAACAATGCAGGATAGGCAGTTTTTTTTGCCCGCCCGAATAAGTCAGGCACAACAGGAAACGAGATAATGTTCATTAATTCAGAAATAACTAAAAACGGAAAATTAAGTATAAAGCGGCTCTCTTAAAGCCAGTTTAAGCACAGGGAGGAATGGTATGAAAAACACAGATGTATGAATATCCCAGCATTTTACAAGCGTGTGTTTTAAAATGTAAGGCTTTGAACTTTCAACGACGTTTACTTTTCACAAAAACAATGCAAAAACCATTCAATACATTCAATAAAAGTGTCATCACCAATGTTACCGCCGTTGCCATCATTATCCTTGGCATCGCGTCCGAAATTTCCTTTATTAAATCCGTTGGTTTTTTTGCCTTATCGGGTGCGATTACCAACTGGCTGGCTATTTATATGCTGTTTGAAAAAGTGCCGTATTTATACGGCTCTGGTGTCATACCCGACCGCTTTGAAGAATTCAAAGCCTCCATTAAACAACTGATGATGGAGCAGTTTTTTACTACGCAAAACATTGAGCAGTTTATCGAAACCGAAGAACAACAAGGCGGCAAACTGTTAAATTTACAGCCCTTACTGGATGCGGTGGATTACGACAAAATTTATGAAGGCTTGGTGTCATCCATCATGGAATCGTCATTCGGCGGAATGTTAATGATGATGGGCGGCACGGAAGCCTTAGTGCCGTTAAAAGAACCGTTCACCGAAAAAATGCGCGTTACCTTGCAGGATATGACCGAATCAGAAGCGTTTAAAAGCGCGTTACAACACGGTTTAAATGCCCATAAAATCGGCGAAGACATCGTCGGCAAAATCGAAACCGTGATTGATAAACGCCTGAGCGAATTAACCCCGCAACTGGTGAAAGAAATGGTGCAACTCATCATCAGCGAACATCTGGGCTGGCTGGTGGTGTGGGGCGGATTTTTTGGCGGTTTAATGGGCGCGGTATTTGCGTTTGTTTAATCGCTATATTCAAGACCTGCGAGGTTTTAAAAACCTCGCAGGTCTCAATCGAAACACACGACGACTGCCAGTCCTTGAAGGACTGGCAGTCGTTATATCAGGGCATTAAACATAATGAAGTTAGTCTTTGAAGTATTCGGCGATAGCAATCATCCGCCGCTGATTATCCTGCACGGCTTTTTTGCATCGGCGCGTAACTGGCGCACGGTTGCCGAAAAACTGGCGACGCATTTCCATGTGTATGTCCTCGACCAACGCAATCATGGCGCGTCGTTTCATCATCCCGTGATGGATTACCCGACAATGGCGGCAGATGTACTGGCATTTATCGAACAGCATGGATTAGCAAAAGTCAGTCTGTTGGGTCACAGCATGGGTGGCAAAGTAGCAATGTGGTTTGCCCTGCATCACCCTGATAGAGTGCAAAAACTGGTGGTTGCCGATATTGCGCCCGTCAGTTATAGCCATTGCTTTAATAGTCTGATTAGCGCGTTGCAAGCTCTGCCCTTAGCCGAGATTAGCAACCGTAAACAAGCAGATGAATTTTTAGCCCCCGCGATACCCGAACTGAGTTATCGGCAGTTTTTATTGCAGAATTTAGTGCTGGACAATGGCGCGTATCAATGGCGCGTGAATCTGGATATTTTCCGCCACGCCGCGCCCGCGATTATTGCCTTTCCTGAGACCGATACCGTCGCGCCTTTTACAGGCAGTGCGTTGTTTATTGCAGGCGAGCAGTCCAATTATGTGACCGCCGACGACATGAAGCTGTTATTTCCCCACGCCAGTTTAAGCATTGTGGATAACGCAGGGCATTGGCTGCACGTTCAACAGCCCGCGCTGTTTATCAGCCGCGTTACCGATTTTTTAATGCAGGAATAGCACACCGATGAAAATAACCGAATGGGCGAAAACACAGATTACGGTCAATGAAATCGGCGGATATTGCGTGGCATTGTTATTAGTCAGCATTTATTTTTCTACCGCATTGGCAATTGCCTTTTCCGTGGTGGTGGCATTGTTATGGATAACAACTGGGCAATACAAACACTTGCCAGACACCTTAAAAAACTGCCCCGTCGCACTGTGGTCGCTGTTGCTGTTCGGCTGTTTGATTGTCGGCGCAAGCTATGGCGATGCGACCAGTAGTGATGCGATTGGGATGCTGAAAAAATATCGGGAATTATTGTTCATTCCGTTATTACTGCCGTTTTTAGCCGAAGCGCGTTACCGTCGCTGGGTGTGGATTGCCTTTATTGTTGCCTCAATCGTGACGCTGTTGGGTTCGCAACTGATGAGCATCCAAGTATTTTGTGTTGAAGCGCAATGTTTACCGTATTTTAAAAGCTATATTACCCACGGTATTGTGATCGCGTTCTTTGCATTTTTTGTTATGCACAAAGTGCTTGATACCAGACAGGAATTGCAGTTGCTGTGCTTGGCGACCTTATTACTGTGTTTATACAACCTGTTTTTTGTCAGTGCAGGACGTACAGGACAGCTGATTTTTGTCTGCCTGAGTTTGGTATTTGCCGTGCAACGTTTCAGTAAAAAAGGTCTGTTGCTGGCGGTCGTGGTAATGACGGTGTTAATCGGCGGTTTTCTCACTTTTTCCGATAAAGCCACGCGCATCAAAGAAGGCGTTGCCACACTGCAATCGCGCCTGCAAGGACACTCACAGGAGGGCGAGTATTCGATGGGGGAACGCTTCAACTTCTGGCAAAATTCCACCCAATTAATCGCTGAAAAACCGTTATTCGGGCAAGGCACAGGCAATTACACCAAAGCCTATCAGCGTATTTCAGGCAAGGAATCGTTCAATCCGCACAATGAATTTCTCTTAATCGGCGTACAGTTGGGCGCGGTGGGTTTGTTGTTTTATCTGGGCTTTTTAGGCAGTCAGTTCTATTACGCAAGAACCCTGCCTGAACACGATAAATGGTTGGCACAAGGTCTGTTAGTCACCTTAGTCACCACCAGTTTATTCAACTCGCCGTTGCTGGATCATACCGAAGGGCATTGGTTTACGGTGATGATTGCGCTGTGTTTTGCGGCGCGTAGAGATGTTGCGGTGTAATTTTCTCGTTCCCACGCGCCGCGTGGGAATGCCGTTGCACCGCGCTGCGGTGCGAGACGCAGCGCGTCTCTACTGCATTCCCACGCAGGCGCGTGGGAACGAGAGAACGAGAGAGAGTGCCGACCTACGATACTTAAATATCCTTGGCTAATTTTTCCGCATAACCCGTGTAATTAGCGGGTGTCAACGCCAATAACGCCACTTTAGCGTCTTCTGGAATCTCCAGTTTCTCAATAAAAATCCACAATTGGTCAGGTGAAATGCGTTGCCCTCTAGTCAATTCTTTCAGCTTTTCATAAGGTTTTTCCACACCGTAACGACGCATCACCGTTTGAATCGGTTCTGCCAGCACTTCCCAATTCGCATTCAAATCAGCGTTAATCACATCGACATTAATCTGTAATTTAGAAATACCTTTCAAACTGGCTTGAATCGCAATACTGGTATGCGCGATACCGACCCCGATATTACGCAACACGGTTGAATCGGTTAAATCGCGTTGCCAACGTGATACAGGCAATTTTTCTGCCAGAAAACCGAACATCGCATTGGCAATGCCCAGATTGCCTTCGGAGTTTTCAAAATCAATCGGATTGACTTTGTGCGGCATGGTAGACGAACCGACTTCACCCGCAATCGTGCGTTGTTTGAAATACCCCAGTGAAATATAACCCCAAATATCACGGTCAAAATCCAGCAAAATGGTATTAAAACGTGACAGTGCGTGGAAAAATTCCGCAATATAATCGTGCGGTTCAATCTGAATAGTGTACGGATTCCATTGCAAACCCAACGATTCCACAAAACACTGGGCAAATTCAGCCCAATCGACATCAGGATAGGCTACCGCGTGGGCATTATAATTGCCCACCGCGCCATTGATTTTCCCTAATAACGCCACCGCATCCAGTTGCTGTTTTTGCCGTAACAACCGCGCCACCACATTGGCAAATTCTTTGCCGACGGTGGTCGGTGTCGCTGATTGTCCGTGTGTGCGTGACAACATCGGTTGTGCGGCAGTTTCCAGCGCGACTTTTTTCAGCGCGGCGATACACTCATCCATCTGCCCGCCAATGACGATACGTCCCGCTTGCAACATCAACGCATAAGACAGATTATTTATATCTTCTGACGTACAGGCAAAATGAATAAATTCACTGACCTGCTCCAGTTCTGCGCAGCCCGCAATTTTTTCTTTCAGCAAATATTCAACCGCTTTCACATCATGATTAGTGGTTTTTTCAATCACTTTGACGCGCTCAGCATCAACAGCGGAAAAGTTATCCACAATATTATTCAGCAACAGCGTTGCCTCAGCACTGAACGGCGCGACTTCTGGAATTAAAGGATGCGCGGCTAATGCCTGTAACCAGCGCACTTCAACCAGTACACGAAAACGAATCAGCCCATATTCACTGAAAATAGGGCGCAAAGCCTCCACCTTGTCGGCATAGCGACCATCAATCGGTGAAATAGCAGTTAAAGCAAAATTGGTCATGGATTATCCTGTGGAATGACTAAATAGACCCAGTTTAATTCTCAGGCGGCCATTTGAAAACTAAAATGATAAGCAACAGGCAATAAAAAAGGTCTCGGCATATCGCCTAAGAGCTTATTTTCATGAAGCCGCTGGGCGTTGCTATGTATTGAAAGCGCGGCGTTCTGGCTACTCGCTGTGTTGATGAGTTCTACAGCAGTCGGCGGCTCACCGCCCACAGTTAAGCCTGACGGGTCGTAACCGCGTAGCAGTGAAATGGTTGTAGCAACACAATATAAACATAACCAAGCCCCAGCGGGGTGAAATGTGTGTTTCCCATCCAATATTTCACCCCGCTGGGGTTTTTCCTTAACTGTGGGCAGTGAGTCGGCGGTTGCAATACGTCTTAACAAGAGCCAATCTTACGCGGCTATCAACGCCGCCAGTTCAGCCTGTAAGCCTTGCTCTAGTTCAGCAAAATAATCATCTTTACTGGTAATAGTCTGCATACACAGATAGGTTTCATCGGCTTGCAGACGTTGAATATCAGCTTCTAACGCGGCAATGTGTTCGCGTAAGGCGGCGATTTTGCTTTGTAATATCGCTTTGTCAGTAATGCTATCGGAGGCGGTGCTTAAAGTCGCGCCTGTTTCTAACGAGTGTAAAATCTCCAGAACGCGCTGTAAATCTTGGCGGCGATACGCATCATTGAGAGCTTTAAAAAATTCTGTGCCTTGGGCTTTAAATTCATCGGCGAGTTTATCAGGGTGACATAAGCGGCTGGCTTTGCGGTACGCGGCTTTGAGTTGCTGTTGCTCTTCTGGCGTTAAGGTCTGTGGCGCGTCTTGAAGTTGTTGCTTTAAACTCTGTTCAAAGTTCTCATAATCCTGTTGGGCTTCTTGCTGTTCGGCGGTGTCATGACTAAACAATTCAGCGCGTTTTTTCAAAATTGCTTCAATCAAACTACCTAAACGCTGCATATACTCGCTGTTGAATTCATTGATTTGCCGTTCCAAGTCGGCTTGGGTGTCGGTCAACTCATTCAGGCGATTTTCTAACAGCTTCAATTCCAGTTTCAGCCCTTGAATCTGCGGGTCTTGAAACACCATCACGCCGCTGTTATCGTGTTTATACTGCTCAATCAACTGAATCACATACTGGAAACGCTTAGTATCGTAACCCCGCTACCCATCTACGAGTTTAATTTAATCCTTACAATCACAAATTTTTTCTCCTTTCTTAGAACAAACACAAAACTTTTTTTCTTGTTTTATTTTTTCACCACACTTGGGGCAAAGTTTCATTACTTTACAACACTGTGTACAAACTGGAGTTTTTAAACTAGGAGATAACTGTATATATTTATTTAAAGCTTTATTAATTTTAGCTCTCTCTGTCTCAGATAAAGCATCATCCCAAAAATGACGCAAAGGTTCTATAAATTTAATTTTTCTCTGTTTTGCTTTGATAGCGTCTTTATCAATTACTTCTTCAACATCGCCATAAAAGAAATTATCATCAGTAAGATAAGAATATGATTCCAATTTTTCATTAATAACCCTTTCTAAAAAACCACTTGATATTCGACATTTTCTTGGTTCTTCTTCTTGTTTTTCAGGTTCAATTTCAGTGAAGTTAGGATTTTCATATAGTGTTCTGTCAAAACAATATCTACGAATATACCAAACAGTTTCATCAAGATTATAAAGAGCATACTTCTCTAGTAAAGCATAGTCATCAAAATAACGGTTTTCGCCATATTCGTTTAAATATCTAATAAACGATTCAACATTTTTAGGCAAACGTAAATTAATATTTCCAATATGTTTAACTTTACACAATAATTTTTCAATGTTATGGCTATAGTTTTTTGTAGAAATTTTATTAAAAAGTAATATAGCCTTAAGATACTTTTCTATTGCATGAAGACTAGACCATAAAAAAGGCTCAATTAAGCCTGCTTTATAACTCATTCTTGCGGCAATATAATCTTGGTCTGCGGTATATCGAAATGACTCTCTTGCAAAATCGTTAAGGGCTTCATACTCATTATACCCAGATTCAGGAGGTTTTTTTTCTAAAATTTTCAAAATATGCACCTTACGAGTTAGTTACATTCCTTCCATTAAAGCTATTTTTTGTTTTAACTCCTCAGTTCTTTGGTCTGTCATTTCTGCCATGCAATGAATTTTATCATCTTGTCCAGAACAATCCCTTTCACGTTTTTTTAACCAAGCCCGTTGTTCTGGTAAAAGGGCTTTTCTAATCGCTTTCGTTGTTCCTTGCCAAACGACATTAATTCGATTATTTGCTTCGTCTAATTCATTTGTTGGTTCTATAGTATATGAACTTTTTTGATTATGATTTTTTAAAAATTCTAAAAGAGATTGATAAAAAGATTCAGCTTCCTTATTAAATTCAATTAATCTTTCTACCATATAATCAATATCATCTTTATAAATAATAAAATCATCGTTATTAAATGATAATGTTCTAAATGTGCTATCTGAAAGCTTAATTTCATTTACTTTTTTTATGTTTTGCCTAGCGACTTCAATTTCAGACAGATACAGATTTTTTGTTTCTGGTAATTTATCTACTAAGATAATACCAATTTGAAATAATTGTTCTGTTCCATCTTGATTTTTTATGCTTAATGGCTTTTGAAACTCAATATATGTAGCAACCATTTTTTGTAAAGGAAGTAATCTATTAGATATATCACTAATAGCGGCTTCTTTCTTAGCTTTCTCGCCTAGTTCCTTCGCTTCTTCTTTTAATACATCTAGTTGAAGTGTACTAATCTTATGTTGTAAGTCTAGTTGACGTTTCTTAGAATCATAGGCAGTTAAATGTCCTTGTTTTTCGGCAACAATAGTTTTTGTTATCTCAAGTTGTAGTTCAGAAGTTTTAACATCGGCTGTTCCCTGTAACTGTTGCTTAGTTCTATTAAAATCTGCTTGGATAGCTTGCTCAATTGCGACTCTAAAAGCATTAGTATCTGACATAGTTTTATCAATTAAATCAGAAACTATTGTTTGTTTTGTTAATTCAGAAGAATATAGTGCTTGTTTAGCACGAGTAATAGAATCATCAATTTGAGATTTATTTTTTGATTTCATTAATTCTTCTTGTTCAACTTTTGCTTTCTTTGCTGCAATTTCCTGTTCAATCTTTGCTTTCTGTGTAGCAGTTTCTTGTTCAGATTTCGCTTTCTTTTCAGCAACTTCTTGAAAATAATCTTTTGCTGGTTTTGCTAAAAGACCAACACCTATAATAAAAATTAATATTGCAACTATTCGCTTTTTCATTGGATTTATTGATTTTTTAAATATTCACTCGCGTAGGACGCAATATGTCACTATTGCGTCTTCTCTCGCTAATCCGACCTATTTGGATTTCGCAACCCCCTCAAGATAATCATATCCACTTGCTGTTAAGCGAAACTTTATTGATACAGTGCCAGTGGGTAGTTTAGAAGCATAACGTTCATCGTCCACTTCAATAAGTTTCATATCCTCAAGAAGACGAATATGAAAAATAAATTTTTTGCCTTTATCAGATTCCATGCTTATATCAGAATCAATCTTCTTCAAATCCTCAATACTGATATTTAGTTCGTTCGATGACTCAAACACTTCTAACAGCTTTTTTATATAGTCTTTGTCTATTTTCATTGTGACTTTCCAATAATACAGGTTAAAAAAACAAGCAAGCCCGTATTATCGATTATTTTTATCATTTTGTAATCTTTTATTTTAAATAATTGAGCGATATTTTTTTCTACGATATTTACACCTGTTATATGTTAGTAACTAAGTAATACACTTGTTATATATTAGTAACTAAGTAATACATTTGTTATATGTTAGTAGCTAAGTAATACACTTGTTATATGTTAGTAGCTAAGTAATACACTTGTTATATGTTAGTAACTAAGTAATACACTTGTTATATGTTAGTAACTAAGTAATACACTTGTTATATGTTAGTCATGTACGGTGGGCAAATGGCTCTATCATGTGCATCGCGCTGAATTGGCATAATTGGCGGGGCATAGCAAAAAGACGCTTGCCCACCCTACATAACCGAGCAGCGTGAGCCATGCCGCCGACCATTGCATTTTGATGAAATTGTCGCGGGCATGGGTGATTTTTCTGATTTGGCAAAACATGATGCAGCGTTGAAAATCTGGCTACCCGAACCCGTTAAGCACACGCTTGTTGAGATAAGCGAGCGTAGCAATTTATCAGTGAGTGAATTTTTACGGCAATTCCTAGCGATTCATTGCTATGGGCTTTATGCGTTTTATCAGATGATAGAAAGTACGCCTAACTTATTCAAAGATAGGGATTCATCGGGTGTTAGGTTTTCTTTTGCTATGGAAGAGCCACCAGAGGGTAAAAAGCGGGTTGATACTTATTGGGTGATTGAGCTGGGAAAAAATGTTGCTCCGATTAAAATTTGGCTGCCAACGCGCCTGAAAACGGATTTGAAAACCTTAGCTGAACACGTTGGCTTAACGCCTTCCAATTATGTGCGAGAAATCCTTATTTCACGTTTGCTAGGGCATGGAATGCTTCCTCAACGTCCAGCGATGTTCAAGCCATTTCCTGCCCCTGAGGCGGATATTTGGGAAGCAGATCAACAAGTGTGGCGCGAAGTTTCACAAGAGGAATTTCATCACTATCATATCGGTGAAATACGCACGGAATGGGTTGATGAGGACGTTAGCCATTCAAATTAGCCAAGCAATAGCACAACACGGCTTTATATTATTGAATTCTGAGGGGGGGGGTAATCAATTAACAGAACGCCAGTTGATGTTTTTGGATTTAGTGGGATTGCGATAGGGCGCGTGGGAGAGGTATTTATGATTTGTAAATGTTTTTACGGTGTCCTAGCTCAATAACCAAAATAATTAACTCATTATCTTTTATTTGCGCTATCAAGCGATAATCGCCCACTCGATACCGCCATAATCCCTTTAAATCGCCTTGTAAGGCTTTACCCGTCAAGCGTGGATTAACCATAACAGGCAAGTCAACATCTAAAAACTGCTTAATTTTTAAAATTTGTTTATGGTCAAGTTTCGCTAAAGACTTTAACGCCTTATCGGTAATATCAATTGTCCAAGTCATTCAGCATTGTCCACGCTTCAGCTAATGATAAAACCTTAACTTCTCCACGCTCAATTTCTTTGAGCGTTTGTTCAGCCAGTTGGATGTCGTGATAGTCTTCTAAATATTCCTCTACTAATTGCGCTAACAGCTTATCAGCCGATTGATGCTGTTGTTCAGCTAGACGTTTAAAAGGCTGTTCTAAATGTTCGGGTAAGGTAATCATGACTTAGCCTATCTGTTTTGGTGAAAAAAACGGCGATTCTACGCGCCATTTTAGCGGCACACATTGCGGTTTATTGTGGGTGCTGTTTGTGACACAAATCTGTCACAACTGGAAAAAAAGGCGTAACAGTATTTTTTAAGTGTTTGATTTTTAAAGCCGATGGGCGGAATCGAACCGCCGACCCACACATTACGAATGTGTTGCTCTACCGACTGAGCTACACCGGCAACGATGTGATTGTACACATAAATCATGCGCTTTTAAATAACCGCATTGTCAGTGGGATTTGGCTATAATGCGACACATATTTTTGTAACCAATTGATGAGTAAGGCGTATGACATTTATAGCTAATGCAATTAATAAAACTCCACACTATATTGAATCGACAATGGCGCGTATTCGATCCACGGAAAGTTATCAACGATTGATGGAAATGTCACCGTTAAAGCGGTGGTCAATTATTGCGGGATTGTTCCTGTTATCGCAGGCGGTGGTTTTCGGCGGCTTGTACCTGATATTCGGCAGGATTGTTGTTATTGGTTTTGCTGCCAGTATTTTTGCAGGTTTGGCGACAGGTGTCGGAGCGTTGCCTGCGTTATTTTTCAAGAATATTTCTACTAATTTGTTTAATAGCCTATTGGGTGCGGCGGCGGGTGTGATGCTGGCGGCAACGGCGTTTTCTTTGCTGGTTCCCGGTATTGAGTTTGGCAATGCGATTTGGCCCGCTAAAGGCATTTATATCGTGTCGTTGGGGATGCTGGTCGGCGCGGCGTTTTTGCATTATGCGGATAAGCAGTTGCCTCATGTGCATTTTGATTCAATTTCTGATACCCAATTGAATTCATTGAAAAAAATCTGGCTGTTCATTATCGCTATCACGATTCACAATTTTCCTGAGGGAATGTCGGTTGGGGTCAGTTTCGGGTCGGGCGAAATGAAAAACGGCGTGGTGTTGGCAATTGCGATTGCCTTGCAGAATATTCCTGAAGGTTTGGCGGTCGCGTTGCCGTTGGTCGGTTTGGGTTATAACAAATGGCGTGCGGTCGGTATTGCGACCCTGACAGGTTTGGTTGAACCTGTGGGCGGCTTGCTGGGCATTACGATGGTAACGGCGTTTCAATCTATTCTGCCGATTGCAATGGGTTTTGCGGCGGGTGCGATGTTGTTTGTTATCAGTGAAGAAATTATTCCCGAAACCCATTCTAATGGACGGTCACGTTATGCGACGTTTGCGCTGATGGTTGGCTTTATTATCATGATGGTACTCGACAATATGCTGGGTTAAGCGGCATGGATATTAATGTGGTCGAGACTGTGCAAGCCTTATGGTTGTCTTTGAATACGGGCAGTGTCGCGGAGTTATCGGCAACCACGATGACCAGTTATGTGTTGATTGTGGCGGCTGAAATGGGGGATAAAAGCCAATTGGTCTGTATGACTTTAGCCGCCAGACACAGGGCGATGCCGGTGATTTGGGGCGCGATTGCCGCGTTTGCGTTGTTGAATACCTTGGCAGTGGTGTTTGGTGTCGCGATTGCCAACTGGCTGCCTGAGTATGTGATTGCCGCAACAGTGGCAGTGTTGTTTACCGTGTTCGGTATTCTTGCGTTGCGGGTTGAAGAACCAGACGACGATGAGGAAGTGCAGGAAAAAAGCGGGCATGGCATATTTTTCACCACATTTTTATTGATTACCGTGGCTGAATTCGGTGATAAAACCCAATTGGCAGTAGTCGCGTTGAGTAGTACCGCCGTGCCGCTGGCGGTGTGGCTGGGTTCAACAGCGGCATTGGTGTCAACGTCAGCGGTGGGTGTGTTGGCAGGTCGGACAATTCTGCAAAAAATACCGCTGACCTTGTTGCATAGAATCAGCGGTTGTATTTTTCTGATATTGGCGGCGATTGCGGCTTATCGTGCCTATAGTAGTTATTTTCCATCTGATGTCTGAAATTTTGCTATCAATAAAGCACTGCTGATTGCCCGTATTAACCACACATCAATCTGTCGCGATTGATGGGCTTCGTACCTCAGCCCATCCTATCTGCTAACTATAAATAATAGGGGCAATATGGAAATTTCTAATATATCTGTAGAAGTGAATGAGTATCTATTGAAACGTCGTTTACAACAAGTATATTCTTGGGGAAAAGATAGATATGACACAAATAATCTGCAAGGGTGTCTGAGAAGCAATGAATTAAAACCCGATATTCGTATAGGTAAATACTTCAAAATTCCTAATGCTGAAAGATACCAAGCAGTGGAAACTCTAGCACAGAAACGTACGCAAATACTTACCTTATCAGATAGCGTTGATTTTATAAGCGATCAACCCGTTTCGGGCAGGCTTTTATGCTTTTATCCTGACGATAGTTTAGGTGATGGTTTTGTTGCTATAGACTCAGGGCAATTCATAGATGACCAAGACTGTCCGCCATGGGATACTTGGTTATGTTTTTCGTTATTAAATTTTGAAATAAACTCTTCATACGACCTCATTGAAATACCATGCTTATTGAGCTGGATACCAGAAGCGGCAATCGACTTTATAGACAATGCAATGGAGCAAGACGCGAATGATTGCTTAATATGGGCGGTAAAAACAGAGAAGCTATTAGGGCTGTACTGAACCCGTAAGATGGGTTTCGCAAGCTCTACCCATCTTACGAAACTGGTTATTTATGCCATACACAGTCACCACTGGATTTTTCAATGGCGGCTAATTGTTGTTGATGTTGTTGTAATTCTTCTTCATTGCAGGGGATTATTTTCAGTGCGGGGCGGTTGCTCAGCGTTCGTTTCACTTCTTGGTGAGTAGCGGCGTTTTCTACTTCGGGCGGATTATCCAGCAGGGAGAATTGTCCGCCTGTCATTAATAAAAATACATCGGCAAGAATTTGCGCATCCAATAACGCGCCGTGTAAGTCTCGATGACTGTTATCAATGCCGTAGCGTTTACATAATGCGTCTAAGCTGTTGCGTTGCCCTGCGTGTTTTTTGCGGGCGTAGGCGAGTGTGTCAAATACTTTGCTGTACTCTTTCACTGTTCCTAAAGACAGTTTGGCGAATTCGTGGTTGATAAAGCCGACATCAAACGGTGCATTGTGGATAACTAATTCCGCGCCGCGTATAAAGTCGATAAATTCATCGGCAATATCGGCAAAATACTGTTTGTCCTGTAAAAATTCGTTGGTGATACCATGCACGGCAATCGCGCCGTCATCAATAGTGCGGTTGGGATTGATGTATACATGAAAATGCCTGCCTGTTAGTCGCCGTTTAATCAATTCCACACAGCCAATTTCAATAATGCGATGCCCATCTTGCGGGCTTAAACCTGTGGTTTCGGTATCGAGGACGATGAGGCGTTTGTTGCTGGTTGCGGTCGTCATGTTGTTCATCCTGTGTTTAAAATTCTGTGTTACGCTAATCCATCAAAATGGTCATAAAAAGGGTACTCTAATGGACGCATTGAATCAAATATCAACCACACTGGCTCTGACAATGGGCTTGGCGTGGGCGAGTGGCATTAATCTTTATGCCACTTTATTGACATTGGGCATTCTGGCTAATACGGGCAATATTGCGTTGCCGCCTGATTTACAGATTGTCGCTAATCCTATGGTGATTATGGCGGCAGGTTTGATGTATTGTGTGGAATTTTTTGCCGATAAAGTGCCGGGAGTCGATACGGGCTGGGACACTATTCATACCTTTATTCGTATTCCCGCAGGGGCAATGTTGGCGGCTGGTGCAGTGGGTACGCTGGATCCTTCGGTGGAATTGGCGGCGGCTATTCTGGGCGGCGGATTGGCGGCAGGCACTCATGTCACGAAAGCAGGCACACGGGTGTTGATTAATACCTCGCCTGAACCGTTCAGCAATTGGTTTGCTTCCATCACTGAGGATGTGATGGTCATCACGGGTGTTTGGGGGTGTATCAATCATCCTGTCGGCTTTTTAGTCGCACTGGCAGTGTTTATTGTGCTGATGATTGTGATGCTGCCCAAAATATGGGCAGGAATACAAAAGGTTTTCGGCTTTATTATCAATTTATTCCGACCTGCGCCACCGTCTGCAAGTGGCAATCCTCCGTAATAAATTGTGACTGGCTATTGACTAGCATCTGATTATCGAGTCTAATGTCCGTCTTTTGTAGCTTTACGCCCAGGTAGCTCAGTCGGTAGAGCAGAGGACTGAAAATCCTCGTGTCGACGGTTCGATTCCGCCCCTGGGCACCACTACAAAAAATCAGCAACCACAGAAGTTGCACCGCATTTTGCCCAGGTAGCTCAGTCGGTAGAGCAGAGGACTGAAAATCCTCGTGTCGACGGTTCGATTCCGCCCCTGGGCACCAAATTCTAAAAGCTCCATTTTTTAATGGGGCTTTTTTTATGCCTGTCGTTTTTGAATATAACTCATGTTACGCACAAGAAAATATTGTCCACGAAAGACACGAATTCTTGATGAAATGACAGCTAATAAAGTCTGCATTATCGCCTCTATTTTTCCTGTCTTGCGTGGGCTATGGCTTTTTCATGCGCATTAAGTTCAGGTTCACAAAACGGCTTTATCATGACAGCAAATGCGCTTGCTAGTTAGAATGACGGCTAGTTTGGTTGTATCTCGTCGTCTGCGTGTCTGCTTAAACGATAGATAAATGTGAACTTGCTGAATCCATAATGCCAGTTTAGGTATAATGATTGCAGTAACGCTTGAATGTAAAGCAGTGTGAGGCTATGGCAGATAACAAAAAAAAGCTCAGTTCCCGATACAATAAAACTAAAAAAATAATAAAAAAGAAAAAACCTACGCATTGGTTTAGAAATATTTTTCTGCTGTTGCTGGTGGGCTGCGGGTTTGTTTTATTGAGCTATCTGAAATATCTGGATTATAACCTGCGTGAGCAATTTGAAGGCAAGCGGTGGGCGATTCCTGCGCGCGTGTATGCCACGCCGATGGAGCTTTACGCAGGACATAATCTCAGTGCGGACAAGTTTGAAGAATTGCTGGGAATGCTGCATTACCGTAAGGATACGCGGCTGGTTGCCGATGGTACTTATGCCAGAACGGGTGCGAATTTTAAGGTAAAAACCAGAAAATTTACTTTTCCAGATCAACAGCAACCCAGTCTGTTGATGCAGGTGTCTTTTAGTGATGCAGGTATTACTGCCATTACCGATGTTGAGGAAAATAAAAGCATTCCTATTATTCGCATGGATCCCGTGCAGATTGGCAGTTTTTATCCCAAAATTAAAGAAGATCGCATCCTGATTAAGCTGGATGAAGCCCCCGATTATTTGATTAAGGGTTTGCTTGCTTCCGAAGACCGTGATTTTTATCATCACTTTGGTGTGTCGCCGCGCGGTATTCTGCGCGCATTATTGGCGAATTACCGTGCAGGTGTCATGGTGCAGGGCGCGAGTACCATTACCCAGCAACTGATTAAAAACTTTTATTTAAGTTCCGAACGCAGTTTAGAGCGCAAAGTGAAAGAAGCCCTGATGGCGTTGGTTTTAGAATATCGCTACAGTAAAAACGAAATTCTGGAAGCCTATTTGAATGAAATTTATTTAGGTCAGGACGGCGGCAGTGCTGTGCATGGTTTTGGTTTGGCGAGTGAGTTTTATTTCGGCAGTGAGCTGAAAGACCTGTCATTGGATCAGGTGGCGTTATTGGTCGCCGTGGTGCGCGGCCCTTCTACTTATGATCCCAGACATTACCCTGACCGTGCGTTACAACGGCGCAATCTTGTCTTGGATGAGATGGAAAAGGAAAATTACATCACCCATCCGCAAGCCTTGGCAGCGATTGCCAAACCATTGGGCGTGATTCCTAACGCGCATCGTTCCAACAATATTTACCCCGGTTTTCTTGAATTAGTCAGACGGCAACTGGCAAAAGAATATCATGAGGATGATTTAACCTCGGAAGGGCTGAAAATTTTCACCACGCTGGATACGCAAATTCAGGAGACATTGGAAAGATCCGTCGCGCTAAAATTACGGCAGCTGGAAAAAACCACGGCGGCTAAAAATCTTGAATCGGCAGTGGTGGTTACCCACCGTGACAGCGGTGAAATTGCCGCTATGACCAGCGGTCGGCAGAATTTACCCGCAGGTTTTAATCGCGCACTTGATGCGGTGCGACCTATCGGCTCGTTAATCAAACCTGTGGTGTATCTGACTGCGTTGGAATACCCTGAAAAATACTCGATTACTACGCCAATCAGTGACCGAGCCATTGTGGTGGAAAGTAAAGACGGCGGCCCTGATTGGAGTCCGAAAAACTACGATCACAAAGAACACGGCACAGTTCCGCTGCATAAAGCCTTGGCAAAATCGTACAACTTGGCGGCGGTGCGCGTGGGTATGGATATTGGTGTTGCCAGAACCGTGAAAACTCTGCGTGACATCGGCATTACCCGTGAGATTGAAATGTTTCCGTCATTATTGCTGGGGGCGGTCTCTTTAACGCCGATGGAGGTGACTCAGATTTATCAAACCTTGGCAAGTGACGGTATTCCACCGCCTATCAGAGCAATCAGAGCGGTTATTTCCGCAGAGGGTCAGCAATTACAAAGCTATCCTTTTGTGGTCAAGCAAGTGGTAGACCCTGCCGCCACGTTCATCACCAACACCATTTTGCAGGAAGTGATGCTCGAAGGTACGGGGCATTCTGCTTATAAAACCTTTCCTAAAGATTATGGTTTAGTAGGTAAAACAGGCACCACCAATGATGCCAAAGACAGCTGGTTTGCAGGTTACACAGGCGATTATTTATCGGTTGTTTGGGTGGGTCGAGATGATAACAAACCTATCGGCTTGACGGGCGGCGAAGGCGCGCTGCAAGTGTGGATTTCGTTGATGAAACAAATTTCCACCCAGCCTGTGGTATTACTGCCGCCTGATAATATCAAAATGGTGCGTGTTGATCCGTACAGCGGTTTATTAGCCAATAATGCCTGTGGCGGCGGCAAGCAATACCCTTATGTTGAAGGGTCTGAACCTAAGGTGCATTCATCGTGCGGACAACCTGCCGAGGAAGAATCAGACCAACCCGAAGAGGAAACGTTCGCGATTCCTGTTCCCAATTTTATTCCAGAATAACCTTAATATTGAGTATCTTATGAAGAACATCAAATTGTTTGTCGTTGTGTTATTAACGTTATCGTTACACAACATCGCTTATGCAGAAGAACCGATTGCTCAATTGAAAAATTTTTTAGCGGCATCCAAATCATTTTCCGCTGATTTTGAGCAAAAAGTCATTAATGAACAAGGCAATCCCGTGCAAACCAGTTACGGGCAGTTTTATCTGCAACGGCCGGGCAAATTCCGCTGGAATTATGCCAAACCGTTTCAACAGGAAATTGTTGCTACCAACGGCAAAGTATCGTTTTATGATGTGGATTTAGAACAGGTCACGGTTAAAAAACTCGATGATTCTGTCGGTTCAACGCCCGCCTTATTATTAAGCGGTCAAGTGTCATTGGAAGATAACTTCAACATGGAGCAGCAAGGCACGGAAGGTGATATGCAGTGGATAAAATTACTGCCCAAAAATCAGGAAACCAGCTTTAAATACGTCACCATCGGGCTGGAAAAAGGCAAACTGGCAGGCATGGAATTAATGGATAATTTCGGGCAATTAACCCGCATTTATTTCTCTAAAATCCTGATTAATCCGCCGTTAAAACCCACGCTGTTTGACTTCACACCGCCTAAAGGTGTCGATGTATTTTCTGAAGGCAAATAAAGCCGTGATATGAATGACTGCCAGTCCTTAAAGGACTGGCAGTCATGCCTGAAAGTAAAAATACCCAATTTCGCCCGTCTTCCTGCCTTTTTCGTGTTGTTAGTGTTTTTCGTGGACTTTGCTTTATGCGTAACAGTAATACATTAACCAAACCCTTAGCCGATAGAATGCGCCCCCGTATATTGGATGACTACGTTGGACAGGCGCATATCTTAAAACGCGGCAAACCGCTGTATGAAGCCATCAGCTCAGGGCGGTTGCACTCGATGATTTTCTGGGGGCCGTCGGGGACAGGAAAAACCACCTTGGCGCGGTTGATTGCTCAACACGCCGACGCGCAGTTTTTACCGCTATCCGCCGTATTATCAGGCGTAAAAGACATCCGCGCCGCTGTTGAGCAGGCAAAAAAACTGCAACAATCGGAGGACAAAGCGACCGTGTTATTTGTCGATGAAGTCCACCGTTTTAATAAAGCCCAACAGGATGCGTTTTTGCCGCACGTTGAAGACGGCACGGTGTATTTTGTCGGAGCAACCACTGAAAATCCATCGTTCGCACTGAATAATGCCTTGTTGTCACGCGCCCGTGTGTATGTCTTAAACGCGTTAACCAGCGAGGATTTATTGCAGGTGCTGAACAATGCCTTAACCGATTCCACACACGGCTTGGGCGGCTTGGGCATCGTTATAGCGGATGACATCAAACAGCAATTTGCCGAAGCGGCAGACGGCGATGCCAGACGGCTGCTCAATTTACTGGAATTATCGGTAGAACTGGCGGCGGCGCGTAACAGCGTGGTCATTGATGAGACCATCAGTCGCGAAGTCTTATCGGGCGGAGTCAGGCGGTTTGATAATCACGGCGAAGAATTCCATAACCAGATTTCCGCACTGCACAAATCGGTGCGCGGCAGCTCACCCGACGCGTCCCTGTATTGGTTGTGCCGCATGATAGACGGCGGCTGTGATTTATCGTATCTCGCCCGCCGCATCGTCAGAATGGCTTCGGAAGACATCGGTAATGCTGATCCCAGAGCCTTGCAACTGGCGATTAATGCGTGGCAAACCCAAGAGCGATTAGGCAGTCCAGAAGGTGAATTGGCGTTAGCGCAAGCCGTGGTTTATCTGTCCTGTGCGCCGAAAAGCAACGCCGTTTATAAAGCCTACAATGCCGCCATGAGTCACGTTAAACAAACAGGCAGTCTCGCAGTCCCTGTGCATTTACGCAATGCGCCGACCGCGTTGATGAAATCATTGGGTTATGGTAAAACCTACCGTTATCCTCATGATGAACCCGAAGCCTACGCCGCTGGGGAAAATTATTTTCCCGATGAACTCATCGGCACACAATACTACCAGCCCGTAGAACGCGGTCTGGAAATCAAAATCAAAGAAAAATTAAAGCATTTAAAATCGTTAGGTTAGGCATTCATTAGGTCATTTGATTGTTGAACACTTTTGAGCGATTGCTTAGGTGAGCTTATTCGCTCATTGTATAATCCACCCACTGTTTTTTATTCATAGATAAGGACTGATAAACGTATGACTATTGAAAAACGAAGTATTCGCCAGCGTGGTATTTATTTACTGCCGAATTTATTCACCACAGGTGCTTTATTTGCAGGATTTTATGCCATTACCTCCGCTATCGGTGGACGCTATGAAACCGCCGTGATTTCAATTTTTGTGGCAATGATTCTTGATGGCTTAGATGGTCGCGTTGCCCGCCTGACCAATACTCAAAGTGAATTCGGCGCACAATACGACAGCCTGTCCGATATGCTGTCATTTGGTGTTGCACCTGCCTTGGTGATGTATTTATTTGCCTTTTCCAGCTTGGGTAAAGTCGGGCTGTTTGCCGCATTTGTGCATACCGCAGGCGGCGCGTTGCGCTTGGCGCGTTTCAATACTCAAATTGCCACCGCCGATAAACGTTATTTTCAAGGCTTGCCCAGTCCTGCTGCCGCCGCTATTCCAGCGGGTTTCATCTGGATATGTATCGAGTACGGCTACGATATGTCGGTGTTCAAATACATCGCCCTGCTACTGATTACCAGCACAGGCTTATTGATGGTCAGTAACTTCCGCTACTCCAGTTTTAAAGAAATCGACTTAAAAGGCAAAGTCCCGTTTTTTGTCGCCATTGCCGTGATGCTGGGCATTGCATTCGTCATGGCACAACCGCAAGTCATGTTGTTCTTGTTATTTTTGGGTTACGCAATCTCAGGGCCTGTGGTGACTTTAGTGATGCGCAGACGGAAATGGCAGGGGCGGAAAGCATAAATTAAGCGATAATAAACTCCTTTAAAAATTGAAGGTATCATTATGAAACCACATCCTTTTACTACAAAAGTTATTCGTTATATGGACGAAGCCCCGCCGCTGATTAAACAAATGGCAGAAAACAAGCGTTTGGTTCAGGCGTATTTGCGCGGCGAAGTGACAAAAGAAGAGTTGGAAAAAAGAGGTATTGAGCTTGCTCACCCCTTATAGCTGGTCATTTGATAGCACTTTAAATGCTTATACATTTCGTATAAAAGACGGCACTAAGTATCACATTGTTTTTTATGAAACAGGAGATGCTTATTTTGCTGCGTATCCCACTATAAAGAAATTACTCTATGAAATTTCTTTTTCGCCAGATGCGCGTTATCGAGGTCAAGATAATAGAATCAGTATAACAATTGTTGATATTGTCCAAGCTATTTTGCGTAGTGGAAAAATCATTATGTTTGTTTGCGATAGTGCTGATAGAAAAGAGAAAGGCAGGCATAAACTTTTTGGCACTTGGTTTGAAAAATACGGTGATGGTTTTGAAAAATATGATAACGAAATACTGACGGATGAATGTAACTATTACTGCTCATTAATAATTGATACAAATCATCCTAATAGATCTGTCATTTTGAAAGCATTTGAACAAGCTAATGACGAATACAGTGGTTATAAAAATACTTGATTAAGGTCTTACGCAATCATTGGTATTTTGGATAAGTACCCCCGACTATCGGGATGGATGAACCTCGTGCCTCGGTAAATTCTATTGTGCATTTTGATGATTGATGTTGGACATCGCAAAGAGTTTTATAGATAATCATCACCATTATGCGAATTTATTCAGATTCAACTCACCATCACTCATTCTCAGCCGCGTTCATTGTTCGGATGATGGCGCGTGTCCTGCTGTTATTGCTGCCCTAAGGGGCATAATATCGTTATATTTTCTGTTTAAGCTATTGCCTATTTACACGACCGCCAGCGCGGTCTAACTGCATTCCTGCGCCGTGCGCGGGAACGAGAAATAAACGGAGTTTTTATGAAAGACCAATTAATTATATTTGATACCACCTTGCGCGACGGCGAACAAAGCCCGGGCGCGTCCATGACGCGTGATGAAAAAATCAGAATCGCCAGAGCCTTGGAACGCTTGAAAGTCAACATCATCGAAGCGGGTTTTCCTGCTGCCAGTATTGGTGATTTTGAAGCCGTGCAGGCAGTGGCGAATATCATCAAAGACAGCACCGTGTGCGGCTTGGCGCGCGCGTTGGACAAAGACATCGACCGCGCAGGTGAAGCTTTGAAAGGCGCGGCACAATCGCGTATTCATACCTTTATCGCCACGTCGCCGATACACATGAAGATGAAGCTCAATATGACACCTGAGCAAGTCATCGAACACGCAGTGAGAGCCGTCAAACGCGCCCGCCAATACACCGATGACGTGGAATTTTCCCCCGAAGATGCAGGGCGTTCCGAAGAAGATTTCTTGTGCCGTATTCTGGAAGCGGTGATTGACGCAGGTGCGACCACGTTGAACATTCCTGATACTGTCGGTTACAGCATTCCGCAACAATTCGGCGCGACCATTGCCAACTTGATTCAGCGTATTCCCAACTCGGACAAAGCCATTTTTTCCGTGCATTGTCATAATGATTTAGGCTTAGCGGTCGCCAATTCCTTGTCAGCGGTGATGAACGGCGCGCGACAAGTTGAATGCACCATCAACGGTTTGGGCGAACGCGCAGGTAATGCCTCGTTGGAAGAAGTGGTGATGGCGGTGAAAACCCGTCAAGACGTGTTCGACTGCCAAACCCGCATTGATACCCGCGAGATTTTAACCTGTTCCAAATTGGTGTCGTCGATTACAGGCTTTCCTGTGCAACCCAATAAAGCCATCGTCGGTGCGAATGCGTTTGCCCATGAATCAGGCATACATCAAGACGGCATTTTGAAAAACCGCGAAACTTACGAAATCATGCGCGCAGAAGATGTCGGCTGGTCGGCAAATCGCATGGTGTTGGGCAAACATTCAGGCAGAAATGCGTTCAAAAGCCGCATTGTCGAATTAGGGTTTGAATTTGGCTCAGAAGCGGAATTAAACGAGGCGTTCGCACGGTTTAAACAACTCGCCGATAAAAAACACGAGATTTTCGACGAAGATTTACAAATGTTGATTTCAGAAGCCAGTTTTGAAGCCGAAGACGAACACATCAAACTCATCGCCTTAAAAGCCTGCTCAGAAACAGGCGAAACGCCGTGTTCAACCGTTACCTTGCGGGTGGATAACGCCGAAGTGACAGGTAATGCAGAAGGCGGCGGTGTGGTGGATGCCACTTTTAAAGCGATAGAATCGGTAATTCAGTCGAATGCGTCGTTGGAATTGTATTCCGTGAACAACGTCACTACAGGCACAGACTCGCAAGGTGAAGTCACCGTGCGTCTGGAAAAAGCAGGGCGTATCGTCAACGGCTTAGGCGCAGATACCGATATAGTCACCGCCTCAGCCAAAGCCTACATTAACGCATTGAATAAATTACACAGCCCAGAACAACGCAGACATCCGCAAAAAAGCGACGTTTGAGTAGGGGTGGGGTGGGCGGTTTTTTTTGCCCACCTTTTTATCTAAATTCGTAAGACAACAGATTTAATCCGACTGCTACTTTCGAGGTGCAGTCGTTTGTCGAAGATTGGGTACTGCGGCGAGTGTTGCATAATCTCTCATATCCACCGCTTGCGTCGCGCCACTGTAAAAAAATCGGTAGGGAATACGAGTGGTTTTCCCGACCACGGTTAAGACGCTTACGCCTGTGTATTGAAACCAGACAACTGGAGTAGGTTCTGGTGTTTTAGGTGCTGAGGGTGTTTTACTAATCGCCGCTCTCTTGTTTCCGCAACAACTCATGATTGTATTCCTCCATATAAGAGTGTGGTTGAATTTCCCACGGACGTTCGGCGAGTCGGTCAAACAAAATCGCACCCGCAGAGAAAGACAGCCACAATAAAAATCGTTCTGTCCACGTTTCGCCCAGCAGTCCCGCAAAGGGCAGGGCAACCCAGACACTTAAGCAATAAAAACAATCCATTAAACTGCCGAAAAAACCATTGCCAACTGCTGCACGCAATCGAACCAAGAGGTCGGCAGGACCGTCTTCGGCGCGTAATAAATGCGTGATTCGCCAAGTGGATAAAATACCCAAGACTAAGCCATAAAAACCCATAAATCCTCCTTTAGAGGGGTTGATTATCAGTTAAAAAATGCGGAACCTTCCTTGGCTCCGCTGTTTTATGGATTAAAAATTTACAAGTGTAAATTTAGAAAACCATTACAGGACCGACTTTACAGAATCCAGCAATGCCGATTGGTTTATGCGCACACGCATCACGAGCAACTACCGTGATGACAATATAGAACACATCCCCGGCAGCATCACCACCTGATAATACGCCGAATTCGCTACCTTTAATTCTGAAATCCCAGCAATCTGGTTTTGGATTACAGTTATCCATCGGAATAATTTGGGTTTTTTTGAATTCTTTGGCAGGACCGATACCTTCTATTGCAACCGAAAGAACCCACTCACCACATAACAGTTTTTTGATGTCCGCACCCAGCTCAACACATACCCGAACTATATAGTCCTGATTAACAGTGATGATATTGGTTGGTGCATATGAGGGTTCTTCCAGCAGAGCCACTGTTAATGTTGCGTTTAGTTGATCGCAAAAACGTGGGGGTACTTCAATGACACATTGTGTTTCGCTCATGATCGTTCTCCAATAGTGATTAATTAGTTGATCGCCAGCTTTGAGTAGCTAGTGGTCTGACTGACGCTTCCATAATCGTGTTATGGATGGCGCAGATACAGAGTAAGCACCACTGCTTAATTAAAACTAGGCTGTGAATTAAAGTTTACTTAGTGGTGCAATTAATTTTGAGTATTCAATAAAAGTCGGGGCAATTGACTTAGGATAATGGAGGCTTGAATGTCGATAAGAGGATAAAACAGCGTACAAATGGCTTATTATGACAGGCATAAAAAACCCCAGCGGTATTAAAATACCGTTGGGGTTGGCATATATTAGGGGATAGATCCCAGTTAAAGAATTTGCAATAACGGAATGTCGATGATGCTCAATACAGGGGTTTGATTCGTTAAGGTAGCCACTGCCCTTATACGATATAAACCTACGGGAAGTTGCAGGGTAGTTATGGTTGCTGTAAAAGAGGTTTGTCCAGATTCTGGTAGTTGCCACAAAATTTTTTGCGGTAGTAAGGCTGGTTTATTCCCCGGCATTTCATAAATGTATAAACTGAGTTGACAGTCATATAGCTCGCTCTCTTTGGTATTTTGGCTGTTTGATGCTACATATTCCAGATTAAAGTCGAATGTTAATGGTTGTTGACGATGTACCGCGCCTTTAAATACTTCACCAGCGGAGGCGTTGGCGAGACCTCCGACTGAATCGTGTACTCGTATGCTGACAATACGGATTTCGCTGGGTTTATTCGACTGTGCAGTTGATACTGCCGCCTCACCGGGCGCGGCTTCCAAGTAATCATTATTCATAATGGTGTTGACGTGACTCATAATCCAGTGACATAAATCATCGCCTTCAATGCCATCCCATTGCTGGTTCTCGTTGGCCTCTATGTGATCGGCATAAGTCCGATAAACAACCTGTGTTCGTAAGGGTGGATGATTGGACTGGTGTTTGTGTTGATAAGAGATGTAGAAGGAGGCGAATTCATCCCAGCCGTCTTCGGTAATCGGAATACGGTTTTGCGATTGAATAGGAATAACATTGCTGGCAGAATCAGACTGTACAGACTCAACAATCAGGGTACTGGCTTCTTCAATCCAACCACGAATTACTTCCAGCGGCACTGACGGCTTACCATCATTTTTTAATTGTTCGCAAATCCAATCAGAATCCGCTTCTGCCAATTGCGTATAAGTTGCGATACCATGATCGTTTAGCCATTTTTCGCGTGCTAAACCAATGTCTTTTATATGGGTAAGGTTGTCTGACATATTCATTTCCTCTTGAAGGTTAATAACGCGGAAAAAGTCTTGTGAACTCTGCATTGGTTTTTTATCGTGAGTAAATAAATGCGTTCTTAATCAACACTTAATACAACGTTAAATCAATCTTAAGCCTGTTTTAAATGCAGACTGCGATACCGCTCTTCCTCGTCTTGTTCACAGCTATCTTGCGCCTTGATGGTTTTATACAGTGCGACTGTTTCCTGTGAGGGTTTCAAGTCGAATTCTTTGGCAAGTGCTTCTGTGCATAACTGGTATTGCCGTAACGCTAAATGCCGTTGATTTAAGCGGGCAAAACAGTCCATTAATCGCCGATGGGCGTGTTCATCGCCAATTTCGACGGCGGTTATTTTGCGATTGACGGCGATACAGTCTTGCAGTGCCTGCTGCTGATAATAAAAGTCGCTGAGTTTGCCGAGCAGTTTCACATACAACGATTTGTAATACTCGCGGAGTTCCAGACTCCAGTCGTCATACAGGTCTTCGGCGAGAAATTCCCCCTGATAGAGGGTTTCGGCACGTTTATATTCTTCGATGGCTTCGGCGGTTTTATGTTGCGCTTCCAGACGCTCTGCGGCTTTAACGTGCCGCTCGAAAACCTCGGTATCCACTTGAATGTCCAGATTATAATTGACGCAATAACAGCCATCCTGAAACAACACATGAACGAGATTGGAATGTTCATTTTTAAGGGCTTGCCGTAAACAATACACGGCGACATTGAGGTTATTACGCGCACTGTTCTGGTCGTGGTCAGGCCAGAAGCGATCCATCAGCACTTCCTTGGGAATGGCTTTGGTGCGGTTCAGAATCAGGTATTTCAACAGTTGTTTGGCGCGACTTTTGGACAGGCAGTCAATCAACTCGCCATCGCGGTAGACACGGAATGTGCCGAGGAAATACACGTCTAATTTGGCGGTGTCGTCATTATTATTGCGAGTTGTTGAGGTTTGGGGTGCTTCGTCAATGCTGTTTTGCAAAGAACGCGGCGGTGTCATGGGATGATGTGATGCTTCCGATGCAGTGATATTTACCCATTGCTCGATACTCTGCCGAGCGGTGTGCGGCGTAGTGCGCTCGTTTGGATTGTGTGTATTCTGGTTGGCATCAGTGGCTGATGAATTGGCAAAATCCAGTAATTTAAGGACAAGAGACAGTTGGTCATTCAGTCCTTTATTCTGTAATTGTGCCTGTTCATATAAATGCCTGTGCCAGTCAATTTCCAGCAGATTGTTCAGGAATGATTGAAAAATTTGAATCGCATGATCCAGAACCACTTTACGCGGCGAGGGCGATAACAACTGTGCCTGACGTTTTAAGTCATCTAAAAGATTGACAAGCTCCTCTCGCCCGATGTCGTCGAAGCGGGTGGCGGTTGAGCATAAGGTCTCTGTAGCACAATTGTCAGAGATATTCTTCGTTGGCAAGATATTCATCACATTTTCCTCTTGTAATCAATCGTCGGTATAGCTCTACATTTCAGTTTCTATTGATGCACTTAATGGAAAATTAATCTGACAGACTGAAAATTTAAAACTTTTTAAGCTCCTATGAATGCAGAACTGATTTAATTACTTATTTGTTGTATGCGCGTTATTTTTAAAATTATTTAACTGTTTTTCATAGCCTGTAACGCACTAAGAAAAATAGGAAAACGGGTTAGTTGGATAACGGGATGGTACTGAAAAAAAGTAATAGTTACCTGCACGATGTAGCGAGGTCAGATGAATTAGCTCAAAAACACCGCCTTTTTTATTCTCACCGACGATAGTAGAAATGGGCAATGACTTAAAATAGAGTATTAATAGGTAGAAAATGGATAGTAAAAATACCCTATGTTTTAGTTTTAACCATACGCAAGTACCACCAGATATGGGTTATAGCTTTTGAATAGGGCTGCCAGTCTTAAATAATGGGTAGTGGTAAGCAGTGAGTGATTGGAGTACAAACTTAGATTTGTACTCCGCCATATCAAGCTAAGTTGGTTGCCAAAATTCGGGATGTACAAATCGCTCAAACCTGCGAGGTTTTTAAAACCTCGCAGGTTTATTTATTTGCATTTAGGACTACTCAATAATTATGTGAGCGTAGCGATCTCTATTTCCAGTTACGCTACATTAAGCCTATTCACTGATGTTGATTAACCAGCCGTCATTGCCTTTGCAGTTGCTGGGGCTTTCGGCGGTGATATTGATTCGGGCGGTGGTGGCTTTTAAATCAGCGGGTAAGGTGCCGTTGACTTGATAGCCTTTACCTTTGGGCGTTACCGTGACCGCTACGGGTTGTTTTTTGATGTCTACGGTAATGCTTTTGGGATTGGTGTCTGCCGATGCGGTAAAAGAAAACGCTGATTTTGGTGCGGCGGTTGCTTTATCGGCTGGGGTAAAGTCGCTGAAATGCGGTTTGGTGCAGGATTTTGAACTGCTACTGCTGCCATAGGCGAATACTTGTGCAGATAGTAGCGTTAAGCCGAGTATGCAAAACAATTGGATAGTTTTCATGGTTGATCTCCTTAGTATTATTATGAGGGTGGTGATGACGGCACGTTTTTTAACAGTCCGTAAAGCGGGTTATACAGTCTTTTTTACGCGTCCACCATTGTGAGATCAACGAAACAACCAAAACCGACATCTAAATGGTCAAAACGGCGACCTGCCCTTTTTTGCTCTTTCAAAATACGCCAGACGTAGAGAGTGGGTTATTTATCGCTTGATAGGTTGGAGTGCAAGCCTAATAATCAGTGCATTTTATTATGACTGTGTGATAAAGACCTGCGAGGTTTTTAAAACCTCGCAGGTCTGGCAACTGCTGTCATAACTTAGCTTGGAGTACAAACCTGTTGGTATTCCCATTACTGACTCTTCACCACTAGCTTGTTTGCACTGCCAATAGAGTACAATTGACCGTAGGCAATGACTGAGGACACTGTGCGTTAAACAACACGCACGGAAGACGTTGATCGTATTTTCCGATGATGCCGCAGTCAATGACCCAGACATAAATAACGCTAGTTTGACCTGTTATCTATTTTAATGAACAATGCCACCCTTTTTAGCCGTCATCTTATGAACAACACTAACATTTATTCGCTTGCGGTCGCGGGCGTGCAACAGCTTATTCCTTATAAAGCGGGTAAGCCCATCGAAGAGCTGGAACGTGAGCTGGGGCTGACGCAGATTATCAAACTGGCTTCCAATGAAAATCCCTTCGGTGCTGGACAAAAAGCATTGGCGGCGATTCAAGCCGCATTGCCTGAATTGGGTTTGTATCCTGACGGCAGCGGCTATCATTTGAAAACGGCATTGGCGGCGAAATACGCGCTGGATGCTGAACAGATTACTTTGGGCAATGGTTCAAATGAAATTTTAGAACTGATTGCCCGCGCGTTTGTTACGCCTGAGTTGGAAGTGATTTTTTCACAACACGCGTTTGCGGTCTATCCCATTGTCACCCAAGCAGTCGGCGCGACGGGTGTGGTTGTCCCTGCGCTGAATTATGGGCATGACTTGGATGCCATGCTGAACGCGGTGACGGCGAAAACGCGGGTGATATTTGTTGCTAATCCCAATAATCCGACTGGCACATTATTAAGCCAAGCCAGTTTGGAAGCCTTTATCGGCGCGTTGCCTGAGTCCGTAATCTGCGTATTGGATGAGGCGTATTTTGAGTTTGTCAGTCAGGTTGAGCCTGTTAATTCCATCGAGTGGCTGAAAAAATTCCCTAATTTAATTATCACCCGCACCTTTTCTAAAGCTTACGGTTTGGCGGCGTTGCGCATTGGTTATGGCTTATCCAGTCCTGAAATCGCTGATATTTTAAATCGGGTGCGTCAGCCGTTTAATAACAACTCCCTAGCCTTGGTTGCCGCGACTGCCGCGCTGGGTGATGCTGAACATTTACAAAAAACCGTCGATAACAACACGCTAGGTATGGCGCAACTGACTGACGGCTTTAAAACCTTGGGTTTGGAGTGGATACCGTCGGCTGGTAATTTTGTCTCGGTGGATTTAAAGCAATCAGGGCAAGCGTTGTATGACAAATTGTTACGCAAAGGCGTGATTGTGCGTCCTGTCGGTGTGTATGAAATGCCGAATCACTTACGCATCAGCATCGGTACACCTGCTGAGAATGCGGTATTTTTACAAGCCTTGTCTGACGTATTGAAGAATGTTTAATAAGCTGTGCATTATCGGCGTGGGTTTAATCGGCGGTTCGGTTGCCAAAGCCGCTCGCGCTAATGGTTTGGTACACAACATCGTGGGTTATGGACGTGAGCAGGATGTAGTCAATTTACAGACCGCAAAACAACTGGGTGTGATTGATGACTTTTATATTGATGACATTAAACACGCGGTGCAAAACGCCGATTGTGTGCTGATTGCCACGCCCGTCGCCAGTATCGAAGCGATTTTTCAGCAACTCAAACCCGTTTGGTCAGAAGAGACTATTTATACCGATGTCGGCAGCACCAAAGTCAGCGTACTTGCTGCCGCTGAACGGGTATTTGGTGATATTCCTGATAATATCGTCCCCGCGCATCCGATTGCAGGCGCGGAACAAAGCGGCGTGGAAGCGGCATTAGTGGATTTATTTATCCACAAACGGCTGATTATTACGCCCGCAAGCCACACCAACGCCGAAGCAGTACAAAAAATCAAGCAATTCTGGCAAGGCTTTGGCGCGTTAGTGTCCGTGATGGATGCGCAACATCATGACAGTATCCTTGCTGCCACCAGCCATTTACCGCACATTCTGGCGTTTGCCTTGGTTGATATGCTGGGGCATAAAGACGAGCAAACCGAGATATTCAAATACGCAGCGGGCGGTTTTCGCGATTTTACCCGCATTGCTTCCAGCGATCCGACCATGTGGAAAGATATTTGCGCGGCAAATAAGCAGGAAATTCTGCCATTAATCGAGCAGTTACGCGCGGAATTGGCTAAAATACACGGTTTGTTGGCGAATGATGATTACCAGCAACTTTTCTCCACGTTCGCCTACGCCAATGCGGCACGGCAACGTTTTCTTAATCAGTTTGAAGTGCCTACTATGACCAAATCAATTACATTCCATATTCAAAACGGCGGCAAGTTACAAGGTGAAGCGCGTGTGCCGGGTGATAAATCCATGTCGCACCGCTCTATTATGCTGGGTTCACTCGCTGAGGGCGTGACTCACGTTAAAGGCTTTTTAGAGGCCGAAGATGCCTTGGCAACCTTGCAGGCGTTTCGTGATATGGGCGTGAGAATTGAACGCCCTGCTAAGGCGGAGGTGATTATTTATGGAGTCGGTAAGCACGGTTTAAAAGCCCCGAAAAACGATTTATATCTGGGCAATTCAGGTACGTCCATGCGTTTATTGAGCGGCTTATTAGCAGGTCAACCGTTTAATTCAGTATTGACGGGTGATAAGTCCTTATCAGGCAGACCAATGAAGCGCGTCACTGAGCCGTTAGCTTTAATGGGCGCGGATATTAAAACCACTGAAAAAGGTACAGCACCGTTATATATCACAGGCAAAGCAGGTCAATTGAAAGGTATTGATTACGTTATGCCGATGGCAAGCGCACAGGTTAAATCGTGTTTAATTCTGGCGGGTATGTATGCACAAGGTGCAACCAGCGTCACTGAACCCGCACCGACCCGCGACCACACTGAACGGATGTTGGCAGGTTTTTCCTACCCTGTGAAACAAGACGGCAGTAAAGTCACTGTGACTGCTGACGGCAAATTAACCGCAACTGATATTGATGTGCCTAGCGACATTTCCTCAGCGGCATTTTTCTTGGTCGGCGCGTCGATTGCCGAAGGGTCAGATTTGTTATTAAAACACGTTGGTATTAACCCAACGCGCACAGGCGTGATTGATATTTTGCGCTTGATGGGTGCGAATATTGAAGTATTGAACGAGCGTGAAGTTGGCGGTGAACCTGTCGCGGATTTGCGGGTGCGTTCCAGCCAATTAAAAGGCATCGACATTCCAGAACATTTAGTCCCGTTAGCCATTGATGAATTCCCCGTGTTATTTGTTGCCGCCGCCTGTGCCGAAGGGCAAACTCGTTTAAGCGGCGCAGAAGAATTGCGCGTCAAAGAATCCGACCGTATTCAAGTAATGGCAGATGGCTTGCAGATTTTAGGTGTCGATGCAGTACCGACCGAAGACGGCATGATTATTCAAGGCGGCGGCAATATCGGCGGTGGTACTGTCACATCACACGGCGATCACCGTATTGCAATGGCATTTTCTATTGCAGGCTTACGCGCTAGCGCACCGATTACCGTATTGGATTGCGCCAACGTCAATACCTCATTCCCTGAATTTAAAGACTTGGTGAAAAATTTAGGATTAGATTTAGTGTGCGAGGAATCGTAATGACTGTTCCTGTATTGACGATTGATGGGCCTAGCGGTGCAGGTAAAGGCACGATTAGCCGTCTGATTGCCAAAAAATTGGGTTGGAATTATTTGGATAGTGGCTCAATTTATCGTGCTTTAGCTATTGCCGTTTTACAGTATCACATTGATTTAAAAGATGAAATGGCGATTGTTAAGGTTGCCGAAAAGATGCACTTGGTATTTCAATGTGGCGATGAATTGCTGGTTAATCTTGATGGTGTAGATATAACCTCGCAATTAGGTCTGGAAAGTACGGGCAATACGGCTTCTATTATTGCCGTGCTACCTCAAGTTAGAGCAGCTTTGTTGGCAAAACAGCAAAGTTTTCGCCAAGGAGAGGGATTGGTTGCCGATGGTCGTGACATGGGAACAGTTGTTTTTCCTGACGCGCCCTATAAAATATTTTTAACGGCAACTGCCGAAGAAAGAGCGCGAAGACGATATAAACAGTTGAAAGAAAAAGGAATTGATGCTAATCTTTCTCGCTTAACACTCGATATTGAAGAGCGTGATCGCCGTGATAGCGAGCGGGCTACCGCACCGTTAGCCATGGCTGAAAACGCACTTTATATTGATTCTTCAAACATGAGCATTGCTGCCGTGATTGAAGAAGTATTAAATTTAATCCGTTAGGGATTTTTTATTGCCGCGTACCTATGCGGTTTTTTTTAACTTTGATAAATAAAGGCTTATGCGATTTTTCATAAGTCTGGGAAAAGAAAATGAGCGAAAGCTTTGCTGCATTACTTGAAGAAAGTTTAACCAAGACCAAAATGAGTCCTGGTGCCATGTTAATGGGTACTGTCATTGATATTGAAAATGACATGGTCATCGTCAGTACACACTCTAAATCAGAAGGTGTCATTCCAAAATGGCAGTTTCTTAATAACAATGGCGAATTAGAAGTTGCGATTGGCGACGAAATTGAAGTTGCCCTTGATTTATTTGAAGACGGTTTAGGTGCTACCCTTCTTTCCCGCGACAAAGCTAAGAAAAACAAAGCATGGTCTGAACTGGAAACTGCGTTTGAAAACGAAGCAACTATCATCGGTCAAATCAACGGTAAAGTACGCGGCGGTTTCACTGTTGCAGTCGGCGCATTGCGTGCCTTCTTACCGGGTTCACTGGTTGACGTGCGTCCGATTCGTGATACTACGTTCTTGGAAAACCGCGACTTAGAATTTAAAGTCATCAAAATCGACCAAAAACGTAACAACGTTGTCTTGTCACGTCGTGCTGTCGTTGAAAAAGAATACAGCGCAGAACGCGAAGAATTACTGAAAACCCTAGAAGAAGGCGCAACAGTCACAGGCGTAGTTAAAAACTTAACTGATTACGGCGCGTTTATCGACTTAGGCGGTATTGACGGTCTGTTACACATCACTGACATGGCGTGGAGACGTGTACGTCATCCGTCTGAGTGTGTAGAAATCGGTCAAGAAATTAAAGTCAAAGTCCTGAAATACGACAAAGACAAAAACCGCGTTTCTCTGGGCATGAAACAAATGGGTGAAGATCCTTGGCAAAACATCGCCCGTCGTTACCCAGCAGGCACTCGCGTATTCGGTAAAGTCAACAACTTAACTGATTACGGTTGTTTCGTAGAAATTGAAGAAGGCGTTGAAGGTTTAGTTCACGTTTCTGAAATGGACTGGACTAACAAAAATATCAACCCATCTAAATTGGTTCAATTAGGCGATGAAGTTGAAATCATGGTCTTGGAAATCGACGAAGATCGTCGTCGTATTTCATTAGGCATGAAACAATGTAAAGCCAACCCTTGGGACGAATTCGCTGCAACACACAACAAAGGCGACAAAATCTCAGGCAAAATCAAATCAATCACTGATTTCGGTATCTTCATCGGATTGGATGGCGGTATTGATGGTTTGGTACACATGTCTGATATTTCTTGGGCGGAAGATGGCGAAGCCGCAGTCCGTGAATTCAAGAAAGGCGATGAACTGGAAACTGTGATTTTAGCGGTTGATTCTGAGCGTGAGCGCATCTCTTTAGGTATCAAACAATTAGAGCAAGACCCTTTCCAAAACTTCCTTGCGAAACACGAAAAAGGCAGCTTGGTAAACGGTACTGTGAAAGAAGTCGATGCTAAAGGTGCGGTTATCACTTTAGCTGACCACGTTGAAGGTTATTTACGCGCTTCTGAAATCCAACGTGATCGCGTTGAAGACGCTCGCACTTTGCTGAAAGAAGGCGACACCGTTGAAGCTAAATTCATCGGCGTAGATAAGAAAAGTAAATCTATTTCTTTATCTATTAAAGCAAAAGATCACGACGAAGAAAGTCATACAATTAAAGATCATACACAGCAAACCACAGTTGGTTCACCAACTTTTGCTGACATCTTTAAACAAATGGAAAAATAAAGACCGTAAGAGAGGAGGGGCTGCGTTTTCGCGCCCCTCTTTTTTTTATTCTTTTTTATAGGGTTCAATGTGACAAAATCTGAATTAATTGAAGCACTTGCTAAACAACAGCCGCATCTGGCTTTAAAAGATGTAGAGTTGGCGGTGAAATGTATCATTGAAAAAATGAATCAAGCATTATCTTCTGGCGAAAGAATTGAAATTAGAGGTTTTGGCAGTTTCTCTTTGCACAAACGTCCACCGCGCGTCGGACGAAATCCAAAATCAGGCGAATCTGTCGCCTTATCAGAAAAATACGTTCCTCATTTTAAACCCGGTAAAGAACTTCGCGATCGCGTGAATAATTCTAGTGAGCTTTATCAAATAATTGATTAAGCAATTGGTTTCAGACGTTACATCTCAAAATTCTCAATCTATTTAAAACGCTTAACAACCACCAGCACTAGCTGGTGAGTTAGTGATTTAAAGATAAATATCTCAAAATAAGCAGTGCGTACATTAAATACGAGTTTCTGCTTACTATTCGAGCATAAATAACCAAGCTCATAAGCTAAAGCAACAGTTATACATAACATTCCGTCGTTGCCGAATAGATAACATGGCAAGGATTCGTCGCAATCCAGAATAGAAAATAATCAAATTCATTTCATAGTTTCCAATTACAGTAATGATAAAGAAAGATTACGTTAAGATTGATTATGAGTAATATAGTAAGTTTCGCGGTATTTTTTCTTAACTTATTGTTTTTTAAGATTTATTAAAAATAAATTACCGAAAAATTAATGTTTATGTACTTAATAGTAAGCTGGAAATCACGGTGGATAGGAGGCGCATTTATCAAGCTGGCAAAAGAAACCATGAGTTTATAGAAATAAATGCTTGACTAAAAAACCCAGTTGATTATAATAGCCAGCTCACTACGGCACTAACAGGAGTTTGTGTGGTGGGGTTGCTCAGGAGGAGCGGGTTTTTGGATTGGTCATTTGTTTTTATTATTAAGTGACTGAGTTGAAAGCGGACTGAAAAGGATGAAAAATAAATGTTGACAGGATGAAAACAGTCTGTATAATAGACGGACTAAGCTGAACGGAAGCAAAGAGAGTTACTCTGGAAGTGTTGCT